>Ga0326728_10012951_pt1 | contig 18319 bp, 15 predicted proteins | sample MB3enrmetagenome_FD_207602 | JGI IMG/M metagenome (GOLD analysis project Ga0326728, IMG submission 207602) | Lab enriched peat soil microbial communities from McLean, Ithaca, NY, United States - MB31MN | ecosystem: Environmental > Terrestrial > Soil > Wetlands > Peat | place: USA: New York... | reverse complement strand
ACCGAGGTCCATTGCGCGCGCTGCGGCTCGCATCTCGGCCACGTCTTCCCCGACGGTCCGCCGCCGACCGGCCTGCGTTACTGCATCAACGGCGTGGCGACGAACTTCACGCCGAAGGGGTAGCCAGTGCCTGGACGCCACCTGTTCTCGCCGGACGCCCTCATCGTGAGGAGCCGGCGAAGCCGGCGTCTCGAACGACGAGGACGTCCCGCGGCAGCTTGTCCTCCTCGTCGTTCGAGACGCGCCGCCGCCGCGGCGCTCCTCACGATGGGGAGGACGCGTCGCTGCCGCCAGCGGGAGAATGGCTGAGCGGATGCGCAGACGCCCCTTCGCCTTGACGCCGCCCGCCGGGCCGCCGACAAAGCGCCGATGAACGCCCCCGGCTCAGCCGCCTCGTTTCGTCCGCAGGGCCATCCGCCGGTCCTGAGCGGCCGCGTCGGCGCGCTGCTCGTCAATCTCGGCACGCCGGAGGCGACCGACTATTGGTCGATGCGGCGCTATCTCGCCGAGTTCCTTTCCGACCGGCGGGTGATCGAGACGCCGCGCTGGCTGTGGCGCCTGATCCTCAATCTCGTCATTCTGCCGCGCCGCCCGGCGACACGGGGGCGCGACTACGAGTCGATTTGGAACCGCGAGCGCAACGAAGGCCCGCTGATCACCTTCACCCGCTCGCAAGCCGAGAAGCTCGCCGCGGCGCTCGGCGACGCGCGCGTCGAGATCGACTGGGCGATGCGCTACGGCAAGCCGCCGATCGCCGAACGCCTCGCCGCGCTGCTGGCCAAGGGCTGCGACCGCATCCTGCTTGTTCCCCTCTATCCGCAATACTGCGCGGCGACGACGGCGACGGTCGCCGACAAGGCGTTCGAGGCTTTGCAGGCGATGCGCCGGCAGCCGACGCTGCGCGTCGCCGCGCCGTGGTACGACGTTCCCGTCTATATCGACGCGCTCGCGCGCTCGACCCGCGCCGCGCTCGCCGCGCTCGACTTCGAGCCCGAAATCCTGCTCGCGTCGTTCCACGGCATCCCGCAGGCCTATTTCGACAAGGGCGATCCTTACTATTGCCATTGCGCCAAGACGACGCGGCTGCTGCGCGAGGCGCTGGGCGTCGGCGAAGATCGATTGCGCATGACCTTCCAGTCGCGCTTCGGCCGCGCCGAATGGCTGAAGCCCTACACCGCCGACACGGTCAAGGCGCTGGCCCGCCAGGGGGTCAAGCGCGTCGCCGTGCTGACGCCCGGCTTCGCCGCCGACTGCCTCGAAACGCTGGAGGAGATCGGCGTCGAGAACGCCGGCTACTTCAAGGCCGGCGGCGGCGAACGCTTCGCCGCGCTGCCCTGCCTCAACGATAGCGACGACGGCATGCGCGTCATCGAAACGGTGGCGAGGCGCGAGCTGATGGGGTGGGTTTAGTCAAGGAGGCGCGCCAGCCTCGCTGTCGCCCCTATCGTCGCTCGCCGTCGCCTTCCGTCGCCGCGCTGCGGAAGGTCACCGGCGGACGCGGCGTTTCGTCGACCGTGAGGTGAAACACATCGGGCCGCGCGTAGTGGCCGACGGCGTCGAAATCGAGCTTGGCGCGTGCGATCTCGCCGAGGTCGAGCTCCGCAGTCAGGATCGTTTCGCCCTCGAAATCGGGGCCGGCCAAGACGTCGCCGAGCGGCCCGACGATGCAGGAGCCGCCGCGGCTGATCACTGTCGCCGGATCGTCGCCAAAGGCGGTCGGATAGTCGGCGGGATAGTCGGCGCGCCGCGCGAACTGATTGGCGGAGAGGACGAAGCAGCGCCCTTCCATCGCGATATGGCGCATGGTCGGCAGCCAGCTCTCGCGTCCGTCAGCGGTCGGCGCGCAATAGATCTCGACGCCCTTGGCGTACATCGCCGCCCGCAACAGCGGCATGTAGTTCTCCCAGCAGATGACTGCGCCGAGGCGGCCGACGTCGGTCGCGATCACCGGCAGGGTCGAACCGTCGCCGAAGCCCCAGATCAGCCGCTCGCTGGCGGTCGGCATCAGCTTGCGGCGCTTGCCGAGGAGTCGCCCGTCGGGGGCGAAAATCAGCGCCGTGCAGTAAAGCGTGCCGCCGTCGCGCTCGATGACGCCGACGACGAGGTTGAGGGCGTTGTCGCGCGCGATTGCGCCGAGCCGCTCGACCGCCGGGCCGGGGACGTCGATCGCGCTTTCGTAATAGCGGCGGAACTGCTCGCGCCCCTCCGCGCTGCGCGCGCCGACCACCGCGCCGAAGCCGAGCCCGCGCGGATAGGCGGAGACGAAGGCTTCGGGGAAGAGGGCGAGCCGCGCCCCGCGCCGCTTGACGTCGGCGGCGAGGTCGGCCGCCTTGTCGAGCGTGCGCGCGACGTCGAAGGAGACCGGCGCCGCCTGCACGACCGCCGCCGTGAACACGCCCCCCGCTTCGCCGCCCATGTCGCTTTCCGTCTCGCGCTTCGCCAAGCGATCTTCGCACATCGCCGCCGACGCGAACAGCGCGCGGCGCCTGTGGGCCTGTAGGCGCGGCCGATGGCCGCGCCAGACGCGCTCGCCGAGCGCGCCCGCCGGCGCGCCCTTTGCGCTTATGTCGTCCAAGGACTAAACCGCTCGCGCCGAAACGGGCTGGGGGTGCGGATATGAACGGCGCGCAAACGCTCGCGCAGACGCTGGTCAATTGCGGCGTCGAGGTTTGTTTCGCCAATCCCGGCACGTCCGAGATGCACCTGGTCGGCGCGCTCGACTCCAACCCCCGCCTGCGCGGGGTGTTGTGCCTGTTCGAGGGCGTCGCCGCCGGCGCCGCCGACGGCTACGGCCGCATCGCCGGCAAGCCCGCCGCGACGCTCCTCCATCTCGGCCCCGGTCTCGCCAACGGCCTCGCCAATCTGCACAACGCGCGCCGCGCGGCGACGCCGGTCGTCAACATGGTCGGCGACCATGCGATCGACCACGTCCGCTACGATGCGCCGCTGACCGCCGATATCATCGGCCTCGCGCGCCCCGTCTCGGCCTGGGTGCGGCGGTCGAGAAACGCCAGCTCGGTCGCCGGTGACGCCGCGCGCGCCGTGCAGGCCGCTCGCGCCGCGCCCGGCGGCGTGGCGACGCTGATCGTGCCGGCCGATTGCGCGTGGAGCCCGGCCGAGCGCGCGTCCGAGCGGCTGCCTGACGTCGCGCCGGCGCCGATCCCGGCCGAGGCGGTGGAGGAGGTCGCGCGCCTCCTCGTCAACGGCAAGCGGTCGGCGGTCCTCATGCGCGGGTCGGCGCTGATCGGCGACGCGCTGGAGGCGGCGGGCCGCGTCCAGGCCAAGACCGGCGCGCGGCTTCTGTGCGACACGTTCGCTCCCCGCACCCAGCTCGGCGCCGGCCGCGTGGTCGTCGAGCGCCTGCCCTATTTCGCCGAGCAGATCGTCGCCTTCCTCGCCGGCGTCGAGCAACTCGTGCTCATCGGCGCCGAGGCGCCGGTGTCGTTCTTCGCCTATCCCGGCAAGCCGGGTTATTGCGCGCCGGAAGGGTGCGAGATCGTCTATCTCGCCCACGCCGACGAGGATGGCGCGAAGGCGGCGATCGATCTCGCCGACGCGCTCGGCGCTCCGGATCAGCCGTTGGCGCGCGCGCCGCTCGAGCTCCACGACCTGCCGACCGGCGCGCTCGACGTCTCCGCCGTCGCGCGGACCATCGCTCATCTGACGCCGGAAGACGCCATCGTGGTCGACGAGGCGCTCACCGCCAGCCAGGCGTTGCAGGCGGCGCTGGCGCGCGCGCGGCCGCACGACCATTTGCCGCTGACCGGCGGCGCGATCGGCGAGGGTCTGCCGCTCGCCGTCGGCGCGGCGATCGCCGCGCCCGGCCGCAAGGTCGTCTGCGCGCAAGCCGACGGCAGCGGCGCCTACACGATGCAGGCGCTGTGGACGATGGCGCGCGAGAAGCTCGACGCGACGGTCGTCGTCTTCGCCAACCGCTCCTACGCCATCCTCAACATCGAGGCCGCGCGCGTCGGGACCTCGCTCGGCGCCAAGGGGCGCGCGTTGCTCGACCTGCACGATCCGGAGCTGAACTGGACGCGGATCGCCGCGGGCCTCGGCGTCGAAGCGAGCCGCGCCACGACCGCCGACGAATTCGCCGACCAATACCGGTCGGCGATGAACGGTCGCGGCCCGCGGCTGATCGAGGCGATGGTCTAGTCTAGATCGCGAGGAGACGCCGCCGGTCGAAGCCACACGTTTCTTCTCCCCGCTCGCGGGGAGAAGGCTAAAGCGCGTTGCTCTTGGATTGAACCACTCTCCGGCGTCATCGCGAGCGACAGCGAAGCGATCCAGACCAAGCCGCCGCCGCAATCCCTAAGTCTGGATTGCTTCGCTTTGCTCGCAATGACGACGGAGACGTTTCGACTTGAGAGCTAGCGAGTCTCGCCTCACCCGATCGTCATCAGGCTCGCGTTGCCTCCGGCGGCGGTGGTGTTGATGCAGACCGAGCGCTCGTTGACGAGGAAGTCTAGCGGCGCCGGCTCGCCGCGCCGCAACATGTCGGCCGAGACGCGGAACACGGCGGCGATCGGGCCGTCGCGGCGCGCGATCTCGCCGGCGAAGGCGACGAGCGCCGCGCCGTCGCGGTCGGTCAGCGCCGCGTCGACGCGATCGGTCGGCGCGTAGACGGCGACGCGGGCGCGCAAATCTTGGGGCAGCGCGGCGACGAACGCCGCCGCCGACGCGCCGCGAAGCAGCGCGCGGTTGCCGGTCGCTAGGGCGCAGGCGATCTGGGCGATCAGCGTCCCCTCCTCGGCCGCGTCGCACAGCACGGCGCCGCGCGGCTCGAGCGAATAGACGTTGCGCTCGCCGACCGGGCCCGGCAGTTCGAGGCTGACGCCGAGCCGGCTCTGGGCGATCAGCCCTTCGCACAGCGCCGCCAACTCCGCCACGCCGCGCGTGGCGACGAAACCGGCGAACGCTTTGGCCGCCGCGTCCGGCGCGCCCGCCGGCAGGGACGGCCAGGCGGCGGGGGCGCGCGCGGCGAGCCGCTTGAGATAGAGCGGCCCGCCCGCCTTCGGCCCCGTGCCCGACAGGCCATGCCCGCCGAACGGCTGCACGCCGACCACCGCGCCGATGATGTTGCGGTTGACGTAGACGTTGCCGGCGGCGAGGCGCGCGGCGACGAACGCGATCGTCGCGTCGATGCGCGAATGCACGCCGCCGGTCAGCGCGTAGCCGGCGCCGTTGAGCGCGTCGATCAGCGCCGGCAACGCCTCGCGCTTGAACCGCAGCACGTGCAGCACCGGCCCGAACACCTCGCTGCCGAGGTCGGCGACCGATTGGATCTCGATCAGCGTCGGCGCGACGAAGAAGCCGTGCGCGCAAGCTTCGCCGAGCGGCGCGGAGGCGACCGGGAAACCGCGCGCGCGCATCGCCTCGACATAAGCGAGGATCTTGTCGCGCGCTTCGGCTGTGATCGCCGGCCCGACGTCGGCGGCGAGGCGGTCGGGCGGGCCGACCTCGAGCTCGCGCATCGCCGCCTTCACCATTTCGAGGATGCGGTCGGCGACGTCGTCCTGCAGGCACAGCACGCGCAACGCCGAGCAGCGCTGGCCCGCCGAATCGAAGGCGGACGTCAGAGCGTCGGCGATCACCTGCTCGGGCAGCGCCGAAGAATCGACGATCAGCGCGTTCTGGCCGCCGGTCTCGGCGATCAGCGGGATCGGCCGGCCGTCGGGGCGCAGGCGGCCGGCGAGCGCGGCGGCGATCAGCCTGGCGACTTCGGTCGAGCCGGTGAACATGACGCCGCCGACCGCTGGATGCGCAGTCAGCATGGCGCCGACCGCGCCGTCGCCGGGGACGAGGATCAGCGCGTCGTCAGGAACGCCCGCCTCGTGCATGAGCTTGACCGCCGCGGCGGCGATCAGTGGCGACTCCTCGGCCGGCTTGGCGACGACCGCGTCGCCGGCGGCGAGCGCGGCGGCGATCTGGCCGGTGAAGATCGCGATCGGGAAGTTCCACGGGCTGATGCAGACGACGGTTCCGAGCGGAGGATGGGTCGCGTTGGCGAAATCGCCGCCCGAGACGCAAGTTCCGTAATAGCGCAGGAAGTCGATCGCCTCGCGCACGTCGCCGAGCGCGTTGGGCAGCGTCTTGCCTGCTTCGCGGCAGATCAAGCCCGCGAGCTCGCCAGCCTTCGCCTGATAGCGCGCCGCGGCGGCGGCGAGGATCGCCGCGCGTTCGGCCGGCGCGCGCGCCGCCCAGGCCGGGCCGCCCTTCGCCGCCGCGGCGAAGGCGCGCTCGACGTCGTCGCGCGTGGCGTCGACGGCTGCGCCGACGACGTCGCCGGAATCGGCGGGATTGACGATCGGCCGCGCGTCGCCGGCCGCGTCGCCGGCCCGCCATTCGGTCTGCGCGCTCTTGGCGAGCCATTCTGCGAGCGCGGCGAGGCGCGCCTCGTTGCTGAGGTCGAGCCCGGCGGAATTCGGCCGCGCCGGCGCATAGAGATCGCGCGGCAGCGCGATCTTGGGATGGGGCGCGCCGACGGGTTCGAGCGCGCGGGCCGCCGCGACCGGGTCGGCGGTCAGCGCCTCGACCGGCACCGACGCGTCGGCGATTTGGTTGACGAACGACGTGTTGGCGCCGTTCTCGAGCAGGCGGCGCACCAGATAGGCGAGCAGCGTCTCGTGCGAGCCGACCGGCGCGTAGACGCGGCACGGCCGCGCGTCGCGCCCGGCGCCGACGATCTGGTTGTAGAGCGGCTCGCCCATGCCGTGCAGGCACTGGAACTCGTACTGCCCGGCGTAGAAGTTCGCGCCCGCCATCGCGTGGATCGTCGCCAGCGTCAGCGCGTTGTGGGTGGCGAACTGCGGAAAGACCGCGTCGGGCGCTTCGAGCAGCCGCCGCGCGCAGGCGATGTAGGACACGTCGGTGTGGATCTTGCGCGTGAACACCGAGAAACCTTCGAGCCCCTCGACCTGCGCGCGCTTGATCTCGCTGTCCCAGTAGGCGCCCTTGACCAGCCGCAGCATGATGCGCCGCTTGGTCGCGCGCGCGAGCTCGACGATCCAGTCGATCACCGCATAGGCGCGCTTCTGGTAAGCCTGGACGACGAAGCCGACGCCGTTCCAGCCCGCCATCGCCGGGTCGCGGGACAGCGCCTCCAACAGGTCGAGCGAGATGTCGAGCCGCTCCGATTCCTCGGCGTCGATGTTGAGGCCGACGTCGAACTCGCGCGCCATGACGGCGAGGCGCTTCAGCCGCGGATAAAGTTCGGCGAACGCGCGGCGGCGCTGGCTGCGCGAATAGCGCGGGTGCAGCGCCGACAGCTTCACCGACAGGCCCGGTCCCTGGTAGACGCCGCGCCCGGCCGACGCCGCGCCGATCGCCTTCAGCGCCGTTTCGTAGGCCGCGAGATAGCGCTCGGCGTCCTCGGCGGTCGTCGCCGCTTCGCCGAGCATGTCGTAGGAATAGCGGTAGCCGCGCGCCTCGAACGGCCGCGCGTGGGCGATCGCCGCGCCGATCGTCTGGCCGCAGACGAATTGTTCGCCCATCACCCGCATCGCCGTGTCGACGCTGGCGCGGATGACCGGCGCGCCGGAGCGCGCGATCAACCGGGTCAGCGCCGCCGCGAGTCCCGTCTCGTCGACCGCGGAGACGAGCTGGCCGGTGATCAGCAGGCCCCAGGTGGCGGCGTTGACGAACGGCGAGGGCGACTGGCCGACGTGGGCGCGCCATTCGCTGCCGCCGATCTTGTCGGCGATCAGCGCGTCGCGGGTGGCGGCGTCGGGGATGCGCAGCAGCGCCTCCGCCATGCACATCAGCGCGACGCCCTCCTGGCTGGAGAGGTCGTATTCGCGCATCAGCCCCTGCACCAGCCCGGGGGTCGGCCGCTCGCGCAAGGTCGTCACCAGCCGCCGCGCCATCGTCTGCGCCTGCTCGGCGATCCTCGGCGGCAGATCGGCGGCGGCGACCAGCGCCGGCACGACTTGGGTCTCGGCGGCGCGATAGAATGCGTCGATCGCGGCGCGCCGGCTGTCATGGCGGACGAGCTCGGCGGCGAAGGCGGAAAACGGCCCGGCTCCGCCGCCGTCTTTCACCAGGGGGCGGTCGGCGGACATCGGCTTTTCTCCAGCGACGACGGCAAAACACTGATTTCTTACATGCAATCAACAGGCCGCTCAAAGGTCGCAGCCGCGACGCAGGACATTCGGCCGCAGTGGCGAATCGGCCACGCCGCCACCATATTGCGCCGGCTGACGCGCTTTTGCGTTGCTGCACTGCACCACGTCTGCTATTGGAATAATATGGTTTTCTGCCGCTGAATTTGGGATGGCGCCAAACGGCGCCGACCCCGAACGGCTGCGAGGACGGAATGGATACGACCTGGCACACCAAGTGGGGCGCGCGGCGCGTTCGCAAAGATCCGCCGACGATCGAAGAGGCGCTGATCGCCGCGGAAAGCCTGACCGACGATCTCGATCAACGCATCGCGATCGCCGCGTCGTTGATCGGCGCGCCGGTCGAAGAGGTCAAGGCGCTGGCGGCCAAACAGGCCCATCTGGCGCGCGGGCGTTCGACCCTGGTGACCGGGCGCAACCGCGCCGTCGTGGTCGAATACAAGCGGCCGCGAACGATTCGCCCGCCCAACGCGGCGCGGCGCTGATCCGCCGTAGACCCTCGCCGCCGCGATCGCGGCGAATTCAGCCGCGCGAGAGCGTCGACGCGCCCGCGCCGGGGCGAATTCGCCTTTCCCTTTCGGCTCGGCCGGGTTAGCAACGCGCGATGCTCGACCGCTCGCAGGATGACGAACAGTTTGGCGCCTTTCGGCTGCTCGCGCGGCTGCTGCGTGACTTCGGCCGCGAGCACGTCGGGGGCTACGCGCTGAGCGCGCTGCTGCTCGGCCTGATCTCGGTCTCCAACACCGGCGTCGCGGCGATGCTCAAGCCGGTGCTCAACGGCATGGTTTCGGCCGAGAAGTTCGGCGAGATGCGGACCATGGCGTTCGAGGTGGTGGCGCTGTTCGCGCTGCGCGGCGCCGCCACTTTCGGCTCGACGCTGACGCTGTCGCGCATCGGCAATCGCATCGTCGCGACCGCGCAGCGGCGCGTGTTCGACCGTCTGCTCGATCAGGGCCTGATCTTCTTCCAGGACCGCCATTCGAGCGAATTCGTCGCTCGGCTGGTGCTCGCCGCCAACGGCGTGCGCGACTCGCTGCAGCTCGTCGTCCAGAGCGGCGCCCGCGATCTCCTCACCGTCATCGGTTTGGCGGCGGTGATGATCTACCAGGACCCGCTCGTCGCCGCCGGCGCGGTTTGCGCGCTGCCGATTCTCGTCTTCTTCATCCGCAAGATCATCGATCGGGTGCGCCGCTTCGCCAAGCGTTCGTTCCACGGCTCCACCCAGATCATGCAGACGATGAGCGAGACGGTGCTCGGCGCGCGCATCGTCAAGGCGTTCGGCCTCGAATCGGAGATGCGCGAGCGGATGGCGCGCTCGGTGCGCACGGTCGAAGGTTCGGCCAACCGCATCGCCGCCGGCAACGGCCTGACCGCGTTCCTCGCCGACGCGCTCGCCGGCCTCGCGATCGGCTTCGCCGTCTATTACGGCTCGTGGCGGGTCAGCGTGGAGCACGCCGACGTCGGCTCGTTCGTTTCCTTCCTCGGCGCGCTGCTGCTCGCCTACGAGCCGGCCAAGCGCCTGTCGGGCTTCTGGGTCAACCTGCAGAACGGCATGGTCGGGGCGCGGATGATCTACGAGGTGCTCGACGCGCCGCCCGGCGACGCGGCGCGATCGGACGCGCCGCCGTTGCAGGTGACGGCGGGGCGGCTGACGCTCGAAGGCGCCCGCTTCGCCTACCGGCCAGGCGAGTATGCGCTCGACGGCGTCGATCTCGTCGCCGAGCCCAGCCAGACGACCGCCCTGGTCGGCCCCTCGGGCGGCGGCAAGTCGACGATCCTCGGCGTCATCCAGCGCTTCTTCACGCTGAGCGGCGGGCGGGCGACGATCGACGGCCAGGACGTCGCCGCCGTCGACCTCGCTTCGCTGCGCGGCAAGATCGCCTTCGTCTCGCAGGACGTATTCCTGTTCCGCGGCACGATCCGCGACAACATCGCGCTCGGGCGGATCGGCGCAACCGAAGCGGAGATCGTCGAGGCGGCGCGGCGCGCCAACGCCCACGACTTCATCATGAGCTTCGCCGACGGCTACGACGCCAGCGTCGGCGAGCAGGGGACGCAATTGTCGGGCGGCCAGCGCCAGCGCATCGCCATCGCCCGCGCGATGCTGAAGAACGCGCCGATCCTGCTGCTCGACGAGCCGACCGCGGCGCTCGATTCGGAGAGCGAACGCGAGGTGCAGACGGCGCTCGACGCGCTGAGGACCGGCCGCACGACGATGGTCGTCGCCCATCGCTTGCAGACGATCGTCGGCGCCGACCGCATCTACGTCATCGAGAAGGGCCGGGCGATCGAATCGGGCTCGCACAAGGAGCTCGTCGCCCGCGGCGGGGCCTATTGCGCCTTCTTCGCCGCCCAGTTCGGTCTCGGCGCGCTCAAGGCCGACGCGACCTGAGATAGGGGATCAGAACCGCGCCAGCCCGGCCGCCGAGGGGCGAGTGGTGCGGTATTGGCTGCGCGCCGCGGCGCAGAGCGCTATGCCGCCGATCGCCAGCAGGGTGATCCAGGTCATCTGCGCGAAGCCTTCCGACAGGAAGGCGAGCGTCAGGTCGGCGGCGAAGGTCGCCGCCAGATAGGGCGCGAGCCGCGGCGGGGCGCGGCCGATGGCGCGAAAGCCGAACCAGACGCTGGCCGCCGCGGCGAGGGCGCCGAGGATTCCGAGCTCGTACCAGATCTCGAACAGCCCGACGCGGGGCGTCATCGTCGGCAGCAGGCCGGCGTCGACGCCGCGCAGCACCGTGTCGACGCCGTGTCCGGTCACCAGCCGCGGCAGGTCGTGCAGGACCAGGCTCGCGGCGGCGGCGATGGTCGGGTAGGGCGGTCCGAGGCTGGCGAGCTTGGCGTGGAAGATCAGATGCGCCAGCTCCGGCGACAGTGCGAGCAGCAGCGGCGCCGCAAGGATGAGCACGACCGCCGCGCGGCCGACGTCGCGCATCGTCCGTTCGAGGTCGGAGACGGCGAAGGACAGCACGGCGATGCCGGCGATCAGCGCCGCGGTGGTCGGACCCGAACCGATGGCGAAGGCGTAGACCAAGCCGAGCAGCATCAGCGTCCGTGCGTAGCCGTTGCGGCCGCGCGCCGCCAGCCCGCCCATCGCCGGGAACAACAGCATGACCATGGCGACGCCGCCCGCTTCGATGCGCCCGCCGTCCGTCCCCGTCGTCTGCTGCTCGGCGAGCCACAGGGCGAAGATCGTCACCATCAGCAACAGGACGCCGATCGGGAACAGGTAGAGGTCGGTGGCGCGCAAGTGGTCGCGCGCGGTGAGGACCACCGCCGTCGCGGCGAGCGCGGTCATCGCGATCTTGAGCAGGCGCTGGGCGCCGGGAATCGGGAACGGGGTCCACAGCAGCGACAGCGCCGCCCAGGCGAACAGGGCCACCGCCGCCCAGGTGGCGGGCGAGGCGATCAGCGCGCGCACCCGCTCGCCGACGCCGGCTACGGGATCGAGCGAAGCGGCGACCAGCAGCAGCGCGACGCCGACCGGGAACAGGACGAACATCGCGCGCGACGACAGCGTCGCCGCGCTGGGGGTCGCCAGCGCCAGCGCCGCAAAACCGATGCGCGAGAGCAATTGCGCCGCGTCAGCCGCGGCGTCGCTTTGCGGCGCGTCCGAGAATTGAGCCATTTCGATCAGCCCGTCAGCCTCCCTCTTTATACGACTCCCGGGCGCTGTGAACTGTGCGATTGCGGCAACAGTGTTGCGTCAAAATCGGCGCGCAATTGGGTAATGATCTGACGATTGCAGGGCCGCCGCGCCTTGACGCTCGCGTGCGGATCGGGCCTTGTCGCGGTCGGACCTTGGCTTGACGACCCCGATGAACGACGCCGTGCTTTTGCGCCTCGCCGCGGACGCCGCCGCGCGCCAGCGCGCGCGCGGCGAAGCGCGGGTCCGCTTCGCCCGCGCCGGCGCCCGCTCCGCCCCCGAGCGCGTGTTCGAGACCGGCGGCCTGAGGCTGCGCTTTCCCCGCTCCGAGGCGGAATGCGAGGCGGTGCTGGTCAACACCGGCGGCGGCATGGCGGGCGGCGACTGCGCGACGATCGAGATCGCGGTCGGCGCGAACGCCCGCGCCTTCGTCACCACTCAGTCGGCGGAGAAGATCTACCGCTGCGACGGCGAGCCGGCGCGGGTCGAGACGCGGCTCGCCGTCGAGCCGGGCGGCTCGCTCGTCTGGGCGCCGCAGGAGACGCTGCTGTTCGAGCGGGCGGCGCTCACGCGGCGGCTCGACGCCGACCTCGCGGCCGACGCGTCGCTGACCATCTTCGAAGCGGCGGTGTTCGGCCGCCTCGCTTCGGGCGAGACCGACGTCGCGGCGCGGCTCGCCGACCGCTGGCGGGTCCGCCGGGGCGGAAGGCTGATCTTCGCCGAGGCGCTGCGCCTCGAGGACGCCGCAGCGACGCTCGATCGGCCGGCGGTCGGCGCCGGCGCGCGCGCGATCGCCACGATTCTGTGCGCGGCGCCTGACGCGGAGGCGCAGGCGCCCAATTTGCGGGCGGCGCTGGAAGCAGTCGCCGCCGAGCCGGGCGACAGGCTCGACGTCGGCGCGAGCGGCTTCGACGGCATGGCGGTGGCGCGCGTCGTTTCGCCCTCGCCGAGCCGATTGCGCGCGGCGCTGATCGCCGCCATGCTGGCGCTGCGCGGCCGGGAGGCGCCGCGCGTTTGGTCGTGACGGCGAGGAATTTGCTAGCTCCGCCGGCGACGCCATCCGGGGGGACGCATGAATCTGACGCCGCGCGAAAAAGACAAGCTGATGATCGCCATGGCGGCGATCGTCGCCCGCCGCCGCCTCGAGCGCGGGGTAAAGCTCAACCACCCCGAGGCGGTCGCCCTCATCACCGATTTCGTCGTCGAAGGCGCGCGCGACGGCCGCTCGGTCGCCGAGCTGATGGAGGCGGGCGCGCATGTCGTCACGGCCGATCAGGTGATGGACGGCGTCGCCGCGATGATCCACGACATCCAGGTCGAGGCGACGTTCCCCGACGGGACCAAGCTCGTCACTGTGCATGCGCCGATCCGCGGCGCCGACGATCAGCTCGTCCCCGGCGAGACGCTCGCCGCGCCGGGCGACATCGTCATGAACGAGGGCCGCGACACGCTCACGCTCGAAGTCGCCAACGCCGGCGACCGGCCGATCCAGGTCGGCTCGCACTACCATTTCTTCGAGACCAATCCGGCGCTGAAGTTCGACCGCGCGCGCACGAAGGGATTTCGCCTCGACATCCCGGCGGGGACCGCGATCCGCTTCGAGCCCGGCCAGAAGCGCGAGGTGCGCCTCGTCGCGCTGGCCGGCAAGCGCCAGGCGATCGGCTTCCGCAAGGAGGTGATGGGGAAGGTGTAGTCGCCCTCTCCCGCCCCTCCCTCTGTCCTTCCCTCTCCCCTTGCGGGAGAGGGGTCGGGGGTGAGGGGTCGCGCCGCAAGGCGCATGAGAATTCACGGCGCCTGACGGCGCCGACCCCACATCCGGCGCTTCGCGCCACCTTCTCCCACAAGGGGAGAAGGGCAGATCTCGAGGCCCACCATGCCCAAATCCCCAACCTCCCTTCCCCGCGCCGCCTACGCCGACATGTTCGGGCCGACCACGGGCGACCGGCTGCGGCTCGCCGACACGGAGCTCGTCATCGAGGTCGAGAAGGACTTCACCATCTATGGCGAGGAGGTGAAGTTCGGCGGCGGCAAGGTGATCCGCGACGGCATGGGGCAGAGCCAGGTTTCGCGCGCGCGCGGCGCGGTCGACACCGTCATCACCAACGCCGTCATCCTCGACCATTGGGGAATCGTCAAAGCCGACGTCGGCATCCGCGACGGGCTCATCCATGCGATCGGCAAGGCGGGCAATCCCGACATCCAGCCCGGCGTGACGATCGTCATCGGCCCCGGCACCGAGGTCATCGCCGGCGAGGGCAAGATCCTCACCGCCGGCGGCTTCGACACCCACATCCATTTCATCTGCCCGCAGCAGATCGAGGAGGCGCTGACCAGCGGCGTGACCTCGATGCTCGGCGGGGGCACCGGCCCGGCGACCGGCACCTTCGCCACCACCTGCACGCCCGGCCCGTGGCACATCGCGCGGATGATCGAGGCGGCCGACGATTTCGCGATGAACCTCGGATTCGCCGGCAAGGGCAACGCGAGCAAGCCGGCGGGCCTGGTCGAGCAGGTCGAGGCGGGCGCCTGCGCGCTGAAGCTGCACGAGGACTGGGGCACGACGCCGGCGGCGATCGACTGCTGCCTCTCCGTCGCCGACGACTACGACGTGCAGGTGATGATCCACACCGACACGCTCAACGAGTCGGGCTTCGTCGAGGACACGATCAAGGCGTTCAAGGGCCGCACCATCCACGCCTTCCACACCGAAGGCGCCGGCGGCGGCCACGCGCCCGACATCATCAAGGTCGCAGGCCTTTCCAACGTGCTGCCGTCGTCGACCAATCCGACCAAGCCCTACACCCGCAACACGCTCGACGAACATCTCGACATGCTGATGGTCTGCCACCACCTCGACCAGACCATCCCCGAGGACCTCGCCTTCGCCGAGAGCCGCATCAGGAAAGAGACCATCGCCGCCGAGGACATCCTGCACGACCTCGGCGCGCTGTCGATGATGTCGAGCGACAGCCAGGCGATGGGCCGGGTCGGCGAAGTCATCATCCGCACCTGGCAGACCGCCGACAAGATGAAGCGCCAGCGTGGGCGGCTCGACGGCGACGGGCCGGACAACGACAATTTCCGCGCCAAGCGCTACGTCGCCAAATACACCATCAATCCCGCCATCGCCCACGGCGTGTCGAAGCACATCGGCTCGGTCGAGAAGAGCAAGCTCGCCGACCTCGTGCTGTGGAGCCCGGCGTTCTTCGGCGTGAAGCCCGATCTCGTCATCAAGGGCGGCGCGATCGCCTCGGCGCAGATGGGCGACCCCAACGCCTCGATCCCGACGCCGCAGCCGATCCACTATCGCCCGATGTTCGGCGCCTTCGGCCGCGCCCGCACCGGAACCTCGCTGACGTTCGTCTCGGGAGCGGCGGTCGAGAAGGGCCTGGCGCGCAAGCTCAAAGTCGCCAAGCGCCTGGTCGCGGTCGAGAACACCCGCGGCAAGATCGGCAAGAAGAGCCTGATCCACAATGGCGCGACGCCGAAGATCACGGTCGACCCGGAGACCTATGCGGTGACCGCCGACGGCGTGCTGCTGGTCTGCGAGCCGGCCGACAAGCTGCCGATGGCGCAGAGGTATTTTTTGTTTTGAGGGGGGCGACGGGTTTGGAACGCGGGCGAGGGACTTCAGGGGGATAGGCGCCATTTTGCGCGCGCCCGAGCGGCGGCCGGGGGTTGGGCCGAATGAGGCCATAGAGCGTCGATCCGAATGAGTGCACTGTCACCGTAAGAACAGTAACAATATGTGTTTAATGTGGAGCTCGTTTCGGGTGTCTCGCTTCTGCGGCGCAATCTAATAGTGCAATTCGTATCCCGTCCCCGTAATGCTCCCGTAATGCCAATTCGTATCCCGTCCCCGTAATGCCAATTCGTATCCCGTCCCCGTAATGCCCGTAATGCCCGTAATGCGAAACCGGCTGCAGTGGATGTTTCCCCTTTTGGTGGCTGCGGGGGTGGGATCGGAGTGGTCATTCGAGTTTCAAGCTCCGTGGGCATTGCGGGCATCACGAGGACAGGAGACGAATTGCATTATTTGGTTGGCCAGCTGGAAATCTCTGTCGGCAGCCCGCCCGCAAACACTTGTGATAGGTCCATGTCCGAACGATCGCGATGCCGCCGACCCACCGCGCCGTCGACCTCATGGAAGCAAAGACTTCCGAAGCCGCGAGCCAGTCAAGGGCGCGCGAAGCGCGCCGCCGCAGGCGGGCTTTGCCCCTTGACAGGCTCGCGGCTTCGGAAAAAGAGGCTTCCATGAGGTCGATGGCGCTCCCTGCCGACCTTGCGCCGCCTGCCGAGCGCGAGCGCCTTAGCCAGTGCGCCTGTCATCATTAGCCAGTGCGCCTGTCATCAATGGCCGCCACACGGCGTCGTTCTCCGCGCGGGCCCTCCGGGGCCAGGCGATTACTCGTACGGCGGCTTGCGCGAGGTATGCCGGATGGCGAGAACCTCGATCGTCTCCGCATTCACGCGATAGAACAACCGGTAAGGAAGATCGACGAACGCGACAACGCGCACGCCCGGACGCTCGGCGACTTCGGGCGCGCCGCGCGGGAATTGGAGAACGCGCTTCTCGATCGCGGTGAGCCGCGCTTCGAAGGCCGCGCGCGCCGCGGGCAAGTGAACAGCCTGATATTCGTGGATCGCATCGAGGTCCGCGAGCGCGCTATCGGCGTAGCGAATCCTCATCCCATGCGAAACTTCGCGCGAACCGCATCGACCGCCTGCTCACTGGCGAAGCAGCCGTTGCGCGCGTCCTCCAGCCCGCGGTCGATGGCGGCCAATTCCTGCGGCGAAGCGTGATAGACGCCGGAGCGCTCCGCTTCGATGCTGCGCGCGGCCTCCAACAACGCCTGCTGATCTTCCGTCGGCCAGCTTTCGATCCTGGGAAGGAGTTGCTTGAGAGCGTTGATCATGGGGACGTTTATAGCACACACCGCGCATGCGGGGCGAGCGCATGCCGCGCGCCGCTTCGCCGCTCACCCTTCCACCGCGACTCCGTTCTCCGCGCACCATTCGCGCAGCGCCTTCTCCTTCGCGGCGGCTTCGAAAGCATACCACTTGTCCAGCGCGCCCGCGCGCGTAAGCAGGTCCCTGAACCGTCGATAGGCGCCGCTGCGCGAGAAGATTGCCGCGACTTCGTCGTAGTGGTCGGCGAATTCTTCCTCGGCGAAGCGCATGACCAGCGGCTTGCCGAGATCGAGGTCTCGCGCTCCGGGCAAGGCGAGGTATTTCGCTCCGTCGTCGATATCGTCGGGCAGTTCCTCGAAATTGTCGCCGAAATCGGAATGCCAGAACACCTCGCCGGTTTCCCCGCTGAGATAGGCCGAGTTGTTCGACTCGCCTATATTGATGAATTCGAAAGCCGTTAGAATGTCGTCCCAGGCGATGGGCATGATCGAACCGCCCTCCCTGTCTTTCGCCACGTCGTCACAGAGCGCCCTGCTCACCCCATTGTCTCCGGAGGCGCCGCGTTCGCAAGCCCGCATCTGCCTGCCGCGCCGCCCAGCCGCCGCAACTCCCAAGTCTGGATCGCTTCGCCTCGCTCGCGATGCCGGCCGCGGGCCTCGAACGTTGCGAGCGATGCGCCGCGCGGAGTCTGATCGACGCGTTACATCCGCCGTTGCGAAGCGAGGCGCCGCCCCTGCGGACCGTCCTTACTGAAGTTTAACCCCGCTCTTCATCTTCCCGCCATCGCCTCGCCAATTCCGCGTGGTTGATGCGCTGCCCAAGAGCCGCGTGCGGCGTCGCCCGACGCGGCCCTCAATCCGAACCAAGGAGAGAACCTATGCGCATCGTATTCGGCGCCCTCGCCGCAGCTTCGCTCATCGGTCTGGCCGGCGCCGCCTATGCGGCCGACGCGACCGGGACGATCAAGAGCCTGAACGTCGCCAAGGACAGGGTGACGCTCGACAACGGCGCCACCTACGACATCGCCAAGGGCGTCAACCTGTCCGGCTTCAAGGTCGGCGAGAAGATCAAGCTGACCTACACCCAGTCGGGCAAGATGATGAACGCGACGGCGATCGCGCCCGCCGCCTGATCGCGCGCTTCGCGCGGCCCGCGCCGCCGGCCTCGGCCGGCGGCTTTTGCGCCGCCGCTCAGGCGACGAGGCCGAATGCGTGCGCCTTCGACTTGAGTTCGGCGACGCTGGTCAGGAAGGCGTCGGTGCGCCATTCGCCGTGCCAGTTGGCGATCACCGGCGTGTCGTCGGGCAGCCCGAACAGATCGGCGGCGCGACGGGTGACGATCACTTCGTCCTTCTCGATCGCGATGAAATTCGCGGCAGCCAAGCTGGTCGGCTTGGCGCAATATTCGAATTCGCATCCGGGGCGAAGCGTTTCGCTGACGATCCTCATGGCCGGGCCTCGCTCGCTCGGCGGGTCGCGGCGACCGCTCCGTCGAACTCCTGGCCGAGAGGTCATCCCAACCGGAAAAAATTGTCGTTGACGCGCCTCAAAGCCGGGCGGCGCCGCGGTCGCTCCCCGCGGAACAGACCTCGCCGTCGAACTCTTGGCGGCGAAACTTCCAAACCGGCGAGGCTGTCAATGAC
>Ga0326728_10012950_pt1 | contig 18320 bp, 13 predicted proteins | sample MB3enrmetagenome_FD_207602 | JGI IMG/M metagenome (GOLD analysis project Ga0326728, IMG submission 207602) | Lab enriched peat soil microbial communities from McLean, Ithaca, NY, United States - MB31MN | ecosystem: Environmental > Terrestrial > Soil > Wetlands > Peat | place: USA: New York... | reverse complement strand
AGCAGGTGGCCGTCGATCATCGAGGCCAGCGCCGAGGCCCACAGCAAGCTGGAAATGATGAATCCGGCGGAGAGGCAGCGCAGCGATTGGACGACGGCCGCCGCCCCTTGATCCGGCTCCCGGCCCGCCAACGCAACGTTGACCGTCAACAGCCCGAGATAGGCCAAGGCCGGCAGCACGGCCAGCGCGACCGCGGGCAAGTGCCGCTGGGGAGTGGCCCGAAACGCCTGGGATGCAATCTCCAAGCCAACGAACAGGAGGATCGGAAACGTGGCGGCGGGGGGCAGCCAGTCGAAGACCCGCGTGAACCAGCCCAGCAGGCCGGCGGCCCCGACCACCAGGGCCGTGGCCAGGGTGTAGGCGGCGCGGCCGCCCATCGCCTTGTAGGCGGGTTGGCCGATGTAGGGCGTGTTTTGGATCACGCCGCCGCACGCCCCTGCCGCCAGGGAAGCCAGCCCTTCGGTCAGCAGGATCGAACGGGTGTCGTACTCGTCGCCGGCCGCGGCGGCGCTCTCGGTGCAGTCGATGCCGCCGACGATCGTGGCCAGGGCGAAGGGCAGCATGATGGGCAGCGCGGCCAGGGCGTGTCCCAACACTCGCTCCCACCACGGCAGGTTGCAGGCGAAGCCCGGCAGCAGGTCCGGCGGCTGCCATGCGGCGGCCGTCTGCGGCTCGGCGGGGGGGACGACGGGCACGCCCAGCCGCTGGCCCGCCCAGCCGCCCACGGCGTAAACGGCTAGTCCCAGCAGCACCGCGGCCAAGGCCCCGGGAATCCGGCCCGGCAGCGGCCACCTGGCGACCACCGCAACCAGAATCACCACGAGCGAAACCATGCCCACCAGGGGCACCACCGCCAGGTGCCGCCACAGCGGCACGAAGGCGATCAACGCCAAAGCGATGCCGGCCAGCGATCCGAGCAGCCCCGCCCGGGGCACCGCCTGCCGGATCTTGCTCCCCAGCGGCGCCACCAGCGACTTCAGCACGCCGACCATCACCAGCACCATCGCCGCGACATGCCAGGCGAACACCATGGCCTGGTGATGGTCCAGGCCATAGCGGTCCATGCCGTCGGCCAGCGCCGGCAGCAGCACCAGCGGGCCGACGGCGAACGTGCTGGGCGTGTCCAGCCCCAGCGGCATGGCGGTCACGTCGCTGCGGCCGGAGCGCCGCGCCAGCCGCACCGCCATCCACGTATAGGCCAAGTCCCCGATCACGACCCCCAGCGCGGTGCCGGGGATCATCTGCGTCAGCACGAACTCCCGCGAGAACAGCCGCTGGGCGGCCGGGTCGCTGCCGGTGACCAGCACCACCAGCGCGATCAGGACCGCCACGTTGTCCAGGATCAAGCCGCAGAAGGCATTCAGGTCGCCCCAGCGGGCCCAGGCATATCCCCGCATGTTCTCCTCCACGCCGGATTGTACCGCGGATCGGGCCGGAGCGGCTAGTGCTCCGGCAACCTTGAAGTGCCGGGCGATGTGCGTAGATTGTGCTTTAGCATAACGCTTGCCATAGCAACATTTCTCGTTATGCTGAAGCATAATCTACGGGTGCCGATCCCGCTTCCGTTCGACCCCATGAAGTGGAGTGCCGCCATGAAAACAAGCCTTTGTGCGCCCATCGTCCTGCTGCTGTCCGCGGCCCTGATGGCCCAAGAGCCGGCGCTCGAGGACCTGCCCGCGCTGCGGAACTTCGAGTCGCACCGCATCACGTCCGCCGATCCCACGGGCGGCAACGCCGACTGGTGGGACATCGGAGCGGGCCAGACGCGGGTGCTGGCCGAGATCCAAGGGCCGGGCCGCATCGTGCACTTCCGCGACAACATCACCAGCCAGGAGCCACACCACCTGCAGCTCCACGTGCTGCGAATCTACTGGGACGGCGAAAAAGAGCCGAGCGTCGAGGTGCCGGTGGGCGATTTCTTCGGCGTCGGCTTCGGCCTGAGCGAGCGGTTCAGCTCCGCACTGATGTGCATCGACCAGCGGCCGGGGAAACTGACCGACCCGGCCGCGACGGGGGCCGCCCGCAACTGTTATATCCCCATGCCCTTCGCCCGCTCGGCCCGCATCACGCTCACGAACGAAGGCAAGCAATCCAGCCGCCACTGGGTGGAGATCAACTATCGCAGCTACGCCAGCCCGCTGGCGGACCAGCTCTATTTTCACGCCCAATACCGCCAGGGCACGCCGCCGCCGGAAGGCCCGTACTTGATCCTGGACGCCAAAGGCCGCGGGCACCTGGTGGGCTGCGTGCTGAGCGTGAAGAACAACGACGGCGGCTGGTGGGGCGAAGGCGACGAGATCGTGTGGATCGACGGCAAGCACGCCATGCAAGGCACCGGCTCGGAGGACTACTTTTGCGAGTCCTACGGGCTGCGGGCCGGCTGCTTTCCCTATTTCGGCGTTACGCTGCTGGAAGAGCCGTTCACCACGGCCTACCGCTGGCACGTGCCCGACCCGGTGACGTTTCGCCAGTCGCTGCGCTTCCTGATCGAGCAGGGCAACGGCAGCCCGCCCTTCCGCAGCGGCAATTTCTATTACAGCGTGGCCTACTGGTACCAGACCGAGCCGCACGCGCCTTTTCCGAAGCTGCCGGGCGTGGCGGAACGAACAAGCTGGGCTCGCCGCGCCGCCAAGGGGCCGGCGCGGAAGTAACTTCCTCACTCCACCACCACCGACTGGTTTACCGCGGGGGCGGTGGCGGGCCACAGCAGCTTCCGGCCGCCGGCGGTGGCCTCGATGTGATACTCGAAGTCGCCCTTGATCTCGGCGGCCGGCAGTAAGGCCGCATACACGCCGCGGGCCACGTGCGCAAGCGGCAGACGGGCGAAGGGGCCGGGACCGAGCGGCCGCCAACAAAGCGTGGGCTCGGCGGGCTCGCCGCCCAGGATCAAAACGGTCAGCCGCAGCGGCTCGCCCGCCTCCAACTCGCCGCGGACCGCCGGCACGGCCAGCCGCGGCGGGCCGTCGTACTCGGCCGAGGGCATCGCGTCGGCCGGCAGCGGCTCGCCCAGCATCCCGGCCAATTCCCGGCCGGGCGCCGTCAACAGCCGCCCGAGCGAGTGCTGCTGCCAGTTGGCTACCGTGCCCAGCTCGCCGTAGGTGCTCACGGTGGCCATGAGATGGCGGTGCAGCTCGGCCGTCTGGGCCACAAGCTCGCGGCGGAGCGGCAGGGCCGCCTGCCGGGCGAGCCCGCGGCGGGCCGCCGGGTCCCGCTCGGTCCGCACCTTCGCCATCGCGGCGTCGAAGCGGGCCCAGGTGCAATTGACCCGGGCGATCGCGCGCAGGTAGCGGAAGGTGGCCAGCCAATAATCGAAGCGTTCGAGGCTGCCGCCGCCTTGCACCCGCGGCCCGAGCGCGGCCAGCGCATCGACGAAGGCATAGCTGGGGGCAACCTGCTCCCACGGCCGCGGATCGGGCTTGATGCCGCCGGGCCCGTCGATCCAATCGGCGGGCCGGGGCAGACGGCCGTCCAGCCCGGCGAAAATGGCCGCGATCGGCTCGGCGGCCTCCGCGCCGAACTCGGCCTGGGCCCAGTCGGCATAGAAATCGCCGCAGGGCAGATACCGCGGCCCTGTGGAGGCCTTCGGTCGCGGCAGTGGCTCGGTCGGGAGACCGGCCACAACGGGCTTGGGGAAGTCCGTATTCCAGCGCGACTGGTCCCACGCCGCATGGGCCAGCGCGGAGACGTTGGGGCCCAGCACGCGGGTCCGCCAGTGGATGCCCATCAGGCCCGTGCAGCCGTAGGCCAGCGAGTCGGCGGCGTCGCGGCGCATGCGGCCCACCCAGAGCTGCGGCAGGATCAGGCCCGGATCGTCCTCCAGCCAGGGAATCGACCATTTCGGCCGGCCCGCCACCTGCGCAAATCCCGGCTCGACCGGCGAGTTGCCCACGTTGCGGCTGATGCAGCTCATGGGCATGGTTTTGGGCAAGAAGCGGTCGAACCGCGACGGGTCCTGCGGCGGCCCCAGCACCCAGCCGCAGGTGGCCAGCGTGAACGGCGCGCGGACCTTTTCGGCCGCCGCCAGCGCCGCGCGGAAGTCGGCCAGCGTGGCCTCGACCTGCGGCTCGGGCACCGCCGCCCAGGTCCAGCCCTCGGGCGTCCAGAACCAGTAGTAGTCCAGCGGATGGGTCTGGGCGATCCGCCGGAACAGCCCCTCGTAGACCTCTTGGACGACGGCCGGGTCGGCCGGGTTCTTGCCCGCCGCTTTGAGCCGCTGCTTGACGGCGTCGGGGATCACCAGCGGCGTTTCGGTGCCCAGACAGGTCTTGATTCCCAGCCGGCCCGCATAGCCGAAGGCCCCGTGCAAGAGCCGGCCCATGCGGTCGAACAGCTCGTTGCAGTTCGCGGGGGTTGCCGGCCAGGGGGCCATGCCGCGCATGTAGTCGGCGCCGTAATCGTCGCGCTCGAACAAGGCCGCCGCGCCGAACAGGTAGTCGCTGGTCTTGGTGGGCCGGTAGCCCCACGTGCCGTTGGCGGTGGTGAAGTGCCGTGCGGGATAGCTGGCCTTGACCGTGGCCTCGGGGCCGATCTGGCCGGCCGGGCCGATCCAGACCGCCGGCTCGGGACCGACCCCGCCCTGCGGATACGTGTGCAGCCCGAAGAAGTTCATCCGCAGCTTCGGCAACTGGGCCAGGACCGCGCGGTAGCCGTCGAGGTCCCACCAGTCGGGCCCCTCCGGGAAATCGTGGAACGGCTGGATACCGCGGCGGTCGAAGAGCGGCCGGCCGATCTCGTCCAGCGCGGGGATGGCCGCCGCGGTCTGCCGGTCGGGCAGCACGTCGCCGTGGAGATAGAAGCGCACCCCCAGGTGCTCTGCCAGGCGATAGGCGCCGTAGAGCGTGCCGAGCGGATTGCCGCCGACGACCAGGACCAGTGGCTTACCGTTGTAGTCGGGCCAGCTCTTCAACAAGTACTGCTCCGCAGCGAGTTCCTCGGCTTTGTTGCGAAGGGCGCCGTCGCCGAGGAGCTGCATGAGGAACCGCCAGTCCTTGCCGCCCACGACGATCATCGCACGGTTCGCCTTGGGAGGTGCCTGGCCTAAACCCTCCACCAGGACCGCGCGTGGGTCCGATTCCACGAGCGTTGGGAGCGTGCCCGTGCGGAGGTAGACGTAGCGGCGGATTTCCTTGGCGGCCAGCCTTTCCAGCCCCGAAGCCCCGGCCCGGCACTCGATGGCCGGAGGCGTGGATGTGGGTTCCGCCGCTTGCGCGGTCATCCCGCTGGGCATCGAGCAAGCGGCCAGGACGAAGCATACAACGAGCGTGCGAGACATGGCGTGCCTTTCAAGTAGGGCGTTCACCATAGGACCCATAAGTCCCATAGGACCTATGGGACACATAGGACCTATCTATTTCGCATCCAGCGCGAACAGGGTCACGCTACAAGCGGCGACCGGCAAGCGCTCCGCGGTGTCGCTGACCGCCGCCTCCTCGATCGTCACCCGGGGCGGCTTGCCCGGGTCGTTGTAGGCCATCGGGTCTTCTCCGGCGATCTGCCAGCGGCGGCCACCGCCGGCGAGTTTCGCGCCGCTGAGCTTCCAGGGGATGTCGAGCTTCTTGAGCGTGGGGTTGACGATCGCCACCGTGAGCGCCTTGCGGTCGGCCGTCCAGGCGGCGGCCACGTCCAAGGGGGCGGCGGCCGACGCGGCGACCGGCAGCGTGCCGAAGTGGCGGCGGTAGAGGGCCAGCACCAGGCCCGTCGTCTCCAGCGCGGCGTCGGTCTTGGTCGTCTTGAGCGCGCCGATGACGTTGACCGTCTGGGCATAGTTGGCCATGAACACCAGGTCGCTTTGGCGGGCGTATTCGTGCAGGCCGGCCGCGATGCCCAGTGCATCCCGCAGGCGGTAGCGCGAGCCCTGCTCGCCGAAGACGTGCGGGCCGTACCAGTAGTTCCATTCGTCCATGGCGATGCGGATGTCCTTGCCGCGGAGCGATTCAAGCTGCTCGCGGTAGCGGCGATGGGCCGCCGCCTTGGCGCGGATGGCATTGGGCATCTGGCGGACGTGGGCCACCAGCTCCGGCAGGCTGCCGCGGTAGAAGTGCTCGCTGATCAGGTCCATCTGGCCGGCGCAGTCGCGGAGCATAGTTTCGCTCCAGCGGCCCGCATCGCCGACGGCCACCAAGCGGATCGTGGGATCGACGGCCCGCATGGCCCGCGCGAACTCGTTGTGCTTGAGCACGTACTTTTCCAGCGGCATGTGGCCAAGCTGCCAGTTGCCGTACATTTCGTTGCCGACACCCCACCACTTGACCTGGTAGGGCAGCGGGTGGCCGTGCTTGGCCCGCAGGGCGCCCATGGGCGTGTCGGCCGCGCCGTTGGCATACTGCACTTCGTCAGCGGCGGACTGGACGTCGCCCAGCCCGCTGTTCACGGCGATGTACGGCTCGGTCCCGAGGGTGCGGCAGAAGGTGAGGAACTCGTCCAGGCCGAAGTCGTGGTGTTCGATGCCTTGCCAGGCGGGGTTCTTTCGCGGCGGACGGCGGTCGGGATCGCCGATGGCGTCCTTCCAGTTGTAACCGCTGACGAAGTTCCCGCCCGGCCAGCGGTAGACCGGGGCGTCGAGCTGCTTCAAGAGCGCGAGCGTGTCGGCCCGCATGCCCTCGACGTTGTCGGCCGGCATCAGCGAGAGCGTGCCCACCCGCAGGCTGCCCTTTCCAGAGGCCACGACTTCCAAGCGGCCCTGCTCGGTATCGCCGCCGGCGGTGAACCCTAGCGGGGTCTTGGCGAACGAGGCGGTAACGGCGTCGACCGTCACCGTCTGCCGCTGGCTTGCCAGTTGGCCCCACACGAGGCTAACCTGTACCGGTCCGGCTGCGGCGTCCCCGGCCAACCAGATGCGGCCAACGTAGTTCTTCCCCTTGCGGAGGGCCAGATCGCCCTGCACGATCCCGCCGGGCACGGTGATCCGGGGCGTGTGCCGGCCCACGAAGGGGTCGGTTTCGTCCATGACGCAGGCGTCCTTGCCGCCCAGCGGTTTCCAGGGCGACCCGGCTGCCCCCACGTCCAGGAAGAACTTGCGGTCTTCGAGCATTTCCGACCAGATGCCGCCATAGATGCAGCGTCCCAGGTGCTCGATGAACTGCCCATAGATGTATTTCGACAGCGGCTCGCGCGTCTTGGCCGCATCCACGGTGATCTCGGGCGGGGCCTGCGGATCGCCCGCGCGGACCGCCGAAATGCCCAGGGAAAGCGTGATCGCCGCCGCCCACAGTGCCGAAAATCGCCAACTCATGGTATGCTCCTTTCGCCCCGATTATCCACAGCCGGGCGGCAGGTTGCAAGTATGGTATAATCGGCGTTCCACACCTGGCGAACAGTGATCTTCCGAGGCAAAGCCATGCTCGCAGAAGTCCTTGCCCCACTCCTGCTCGTGCTGACAGCCTGCGGCGCGGGAGCCGAGGACCAGGCGGTCCACCGCGACGCCCCGTGGGTCAAGCACGAGCGGAACCCGGTGCTCGGCGGGCAGCTCGGCACGTGCTTCGACGTGGCGGTGCTCAAGGAAGGCCAGACGTTTCGCATGTGGTTCTCCTGGCGGCCCAAGAATAGCCTGGCGCTGGTCGAAAGCGAGGACGGCGTCCACTGGCACGGGCCGGACCAGCCGCCCGGCGAAGAGCCCGTGCGGCCGTTGATCTGCCTGCCGGGAGACCGGCCGGGCCTGCTGAAGCGCGGCGATACCTATCACCTGTGGTACGCCACCGGCGAGATCCGCTATGCGACCAGCCGCGACGGCCGGACCTGGAGAGCAATGTCCGACCAGCCGGTGCTCAAGCCGGAGATGCCTTGGGAGAAGCGGCACGTCATGTGCCCCCACGTGATCTGGGACGCCCAGGCCAAGCAGTTTCGCATGTGGTATTCGGGCGGCGAGGGCTACGAGCCGGACGCGATCGGCTACGCCACCAGCCCGGACGGCATCCACTGGACCAAGCACCCGCAGAACCCGATCTTCCGGCCCGATCGCAAGCAGGATTGGGAGCGGGATCGGGTGACGGCCTGCCAGGTGGTGATCCAGGGCGGCTGGCACTACATGTTCTACATCGGCTTCTACGACGTCAATTCCGCGCAGATCGGCCTGGCGCGATCGAAGGACGGCATCGGCGGCTGGCAGCGTCATCCGGGCAATCCGATCCTCCGCGCCCAGCAGGGCCGCTGGGACGGCGACGCTTGCTACAAGCCTTTCGCCATCCTCGACGGCGACCGTTGGATGCTCTGGTACAACGGCCGGCGGGGGGACCTGGAGCAGATCGGCCTGGCGACCCGCCAGGGCACCGACCTGGGCAGCGGCTTCGAGCCGTAGCGGCCCCGCGCTCCTCTAGCCGCTGGCGGCGGCAAAGCGCCGCGTGAGGGCCGCGTCCTCGGCCGGCTGGTCTTCATAACGGTCGTAGATGCCCACGATCACCGCGTCGTCGGGCTTGATCGACTGGAAGGTCTGCCGGAACGCCTGTTCCACCCACTCCTTGCGATCGGAGAGCCGGCCGGCGGCCAGGATCTTGAACGCCAGGCAAGGCCGCTTGGATTGCCGGATCGCCTTGAACATCCGCGGCGGGTCCTGCGTAAGGTAAACCTCGCCGACCGGGATCGGGGCCTGCCCGAGCAGCTTCTCCAATTCCGCCTGCGTGCGGTGCCGCTCGTAGACGCAAGTCATGTAGTAATCCAGCTCCCAGCCCTTCGACTCGACCGTATCGACCACGGCGGGTATGTGGGTCGAGACACCCGCCATCAGCCCGGCGTCGTGGACCCGCTTCAGGAAGTCGGCGATTTTGTCGATCTGCCCGCGCTTGTATAGCTGGTCCGTGACCTCGCCGTGATGTGCCACGCCGATGCAGCCGGCCTGGACCAGCCGCGGGAGGGTGGCGGGGTCGGCCTCGAGGGCCAGGAAGTGCATCCGCCCGCCCTGGTCGACCAGGCGGCGGTACAAGTCGCAGTGGCCCACGCCGGACTGCCAGGTGTTGATGCCCACCTGCTGGCAGCGGGTCAGCGTCTTGAGCACCTGCTCCGGCGTGTAGTAACTCCGCATCTCGCGGTTGACGAAGACCGACAAGTGCGAGCCGGCGTGGAAACAGTTCGAGCCGCAGATCAGCCGGGAAAGCCGATGCTTGCCGAAAGTGATCTGCGGCAGCGCCGCCCCCTCGGTCGGGGCGGCCGAAGCTCCGCGGGTCAAATGGGTTGCCAGTAGCACGGTCGGGGTCATGCCCGCGGCCTGCAAGAATTCACGGCGAGACGGCATCGCAACGGCTCCTGATAATCTTCCGGGGAGGGAACGGGCAAAGATGTTATTATATCATCTCTCCCCTTTGCGGCTTGGCGACTTTGCGCCCCTGCGCCGGGACATGAACCGCGTGACCTGGTCTTCCGGAAGAGGCGCGTTGCGTTTCACGAGGACGCTGGCGGGATCGCCTCCAGCACGAGCAGGGCGTCTTCCCAACCGTCGGGCGTGGCGAAGGATTGCACGCCGGCGTTCGGGAAGCTCCCGGCGGGCGTCGCCTCCCCGCTCTTGGGGTCGATCCACAACGCCCGCACCTTCTCCGCAGCGAGTTTGCCCATCCGGACGGAGAACGCGGCCTTGTCGGCCAGGTAGACCATGACCCATTGGCCACCCGCGTGCCGGGCCGCCAGGTGGAGCACGGTCCCGTCGGTCCGCCCGCCGGAGGCGAGGATCGACTGGTCGGGCACCAGCAGCCACCACTCCTTCCGGGCCGTGAAGACCTTCTTCAGGATGCCCAACTGGCAGGCGCCGGGGGCGTCCAGGGCCTGCTTCCACGTGGGCAGCACCCGCCAACTGTCGTTGTGCCCGTAGGTGTGGTGCCCGCCGGCCAGGTAGGAATAATACGCCTGCCGGCGAATCCAGAGCGGCGTGACGGGAAACCCGTATTCGCTGCCCGCCTCGTACGCGCCTTCCGCCATCAACACCGGCTTGACGGGCCGCAGGCCGTAGTCCTTGCTGACCATCGGATAGATCAGCCGCACGCCGGCCCAGGTCTGCATCGAGTTGAAATCCAGCCAGGGCTCGGCGTGGATGAAGCTGGACGAGTAGGGGGCCGGATCGGGCTTGAAGGTCACCAGGTGCCGGCCGCCGTCCCCCTCGCGCAGGCCCGCGGCCAGCTCGCGGAGGATCGGCACGAACTGCTCCGTTGCCTCGGGCGTCATGGACCAAACGATGTTCGACGCATTGTGGTATCGCCGGGCCACCCAGCGGGCCCAAGCCCGCGCCTTCGCCAGCGTGATCGCGTTGCGGTACCGCTGGTGAAAAAGGGTCATCGAGATGGCCACGTGGTTCTCGCCGGCGATGCGGACCACCGCGTCCACATTCTTGAAATAAGCCTCGTTGGGCGTGGCCGGGTCGTTGTTCAACCAGGGTTTCTGGCCGTAAACGTTGGCCGCCGTGCCGTCGCCGACGCCCATCAGCATGGCCTGCACGAAGACGAAGCCGTGGCTGGCGGACTTCTCCAGGATGGTCCGCACGTCTTCGAGCTTGTACTCGCGGAAGATCTGCCACTGGGTCGTGCCCAGCCAGAACACGGGCACGCCGTCGGCGTCCACGAAGTAACGGTGGTTCTCGCTCACTTTGACGGGGAAGGCCAGCGACCCGGCGGCCGCGGGTGCCCCGGCCCATCCCACGGCCCCAAGCGCGAGCCACAACACCAGCCCTCTGGCAATCGTCTTCATCGCGGGGTCTCCTTTTCGGCGGGCCTTCCAGGCCCTTTGTTCCTCAGGGCGTGCCACCCAATTGTCAGACTTGTTTCTTGCGCGGGCCGTTAGGGAGCCGTGTCCAGCAGGCCGAGGCCGTTGAGCATGCGTTGGTACGTGCCCTGGAGGCCGGCCAGCGGGCGGCCGTCACCGCCCAAGACGATGGGGTCGCCGCCTTCGCTGCCGCCGAGGATTTCCGACTCGTAGGAGTCCTGCGGATCGAGCCGGTTGCCGCTGATGCGCATGTACACCAATTGCAGGCCGGCGATGCCCAGTCCTGTCCTGGCTTTGATGGCCCCGACGGCGTAACCGTCCTTGGCGATGGAGCGGGAGCTGCCGGGGTCGAACCCGCAGCGCTTGCCCCGCACCTGCTCTTCACCGACGAGGTAGATCGGCTGCAGGGATTCCAGGACCGGTATGCCGGCGAAGTCGCCGTGGGCGGCTTGGGCCCCGACCAGCAGGCCGCCCTCCGGCGCGGCGTCCTCGAAGGAGGTTTCGCGCGTTGCACCGACGATGCCGCTCCGCTCGCCCTGCGGCGAGGATGGGCCCCGCTTCGACGCCGGGTGCGTTGGCACAAGGAATCCCAGACCATTCAGGAACGTGCCGTACGATCCGAAGATGCCGAGCACGGGCCGCCCCCTGCCGATCACCGTCTGCTCACCGCCCCGCTGGTTGGAGCCGAGCCATTCCGAGTCGTAGGAATCTCTCGGATCGAGTTGCTTGCCCTTGATGCGCATGTAGACGAACTGCACGCCGTGGACGACCGCTCCGACCGTCGCCCGCATGCCTCCCACGGCATAGCCCGGCTTGGCGACGGTCTTCGACTGGCCGCCGCCGCCGAATCGCGCATCGGGCACGGGCCGGCCGTCGACGAGGTACAACGGCTGGATCGCCTTGACCTCGACGTGAGATCCAATCTGGAAGTGGATCACTTGCATCCCGATCAACAGGCCGCCCTGGGGCGCCTTGGACTCGAACGACTTCCCGGAGCGATGGCCGGCGAAGGTCTGCGGCTTTGGGGGCTGCGGCTTGGGCAGGACCAACTCGGGCGGGCGCGCTTCGGGCAGGGGCGGCTTGGACCGCGGCAAATCGGGCCGCACCGCTGGGGCCGGCGCCGGAGACGGCGATGGCGCCGGAGACGGCCGGGCAAGCGGTGCCTGGGCCACGGCCGCGGGGCCGTGAGGCGCCGGGGTTTCGGGCGTGGGCGGAGGGGCAGAAGCCGGCCCTTCCCCCAGGTGCGCCATCCTGAGCATTTCCGGCTGCAGGGCCGCGCACCCGGGGATGGCCGCGATCCGCTCGGCTTGCACCTTGAGTCTCTGGCCGATGGCCTCCAACTGTTGCAGGTAGGACGGCCCGTCGGCCAACCGCACCCCTTTGGACTCCAACTCGTTGACACGCCTCGTGCCGGCGTCCAGCCGGTCGACCGCGTCGTGGAGGGCGGGCAGTGCCGCCTGGACGCTGCGTGCATCCTGGATGCGGCCCAAGACCATCTCGACGCGCCGGAAGCCGTCCAGGACCTGGTCGGCCGCCGCCCGCAGGTCGGCCACTGCCTGCGCGTTGCCCGCCATCCGCTCGGCCGACAGGCTGTAGGCAATCGCGAAGACGGCCAACACTCCGCCGACGGCCGAGAGGACCACCTTGAGCCTCTGCCGCAACGCAACAAGCAACGCTGCGCAGCCGCCGAGCGTAAACAACAAGCCGCCCAACGGCAGGAGGTGGGCGGGCATGTCGGCAAGCTTCGCGAACTGCAGCCCGAAGTGGGGCAGGATCTGACTCCCTACGCCGATCACGAGCAGGGTGGTCGCACCCGACAGCCACTGCTTGTCCGTCGTCCCCAGGATCTTGCGTTCCGATGGGGTCGAGTCGGTAGTACGCCACGAGGCGGCCGCGTAAGTCCCGGTTTGCGGAGCCGTGGTGCCCCGGGGGGCGGCGGCCTCAACCTCGACTGGCGGAGGCGGCGATTCCAGAGGAAGCTCGTCGAGCAGATCGGAGATGTTGCTCCGAATGACAGGGCTCGCGATCGGCTCGGCGGCGGCGGCTGGCGCCTGGAATGCCTGCCCGCATTTCCCGCACTTCACGGCTTTCCCAGCGATGTCCGCCCGCAGCGTGTATCGCCGGCCGCATTTCGGACAGACGGCGTAGCTCATCGGGGTACCTCGCGGCGATTTGTGCCCCTCCGACTTGCGGCAAGACAGGCAGCCCAGGTCGGTTGACGCCCCCCCTCTTCCCGTGCAGCCATTGTATGCCATCGTGGGAGGAACGCAAGATGGCCGAGCACGCAGTGCCGGATACCCGGCCGAGCCGCCCAGGCTCATGGGCGATGCTGCAGCTCTTTGAGGTTCCCCGGCAAAGCAATGTTCACGGTTTCGTCCGCGTTTCGGCCAAAGCGTACCGGGCCCATGAAAAGACGGGGGCCGAAAACAGGCACCTGTCCTCCTCCTCCCCCGCGTCTTACGCTGGAGTTTTTTGCAAGTTTCCCCTTGATTGTACCCCACCGGCCCCCTATAATCCAGCTACCGGCGCAAAGTCCCGCGCCGCATGGGGATGAGTCTCTGCTGTAAACAGCGGGGAATGACGCGAACCATCCCATGTTTCTGGGGTGGACGTCAGTTCCAACCCGGCAGCCGGTGCAATGGCCAGAAAAGTGATCCTCGATGTCGATCCGGGGGTGGATGACGCCCTGGCCTTGTGCTGGGCGCTGTTCGACCCCGGGTTGGAGGTGATGGCGGTGACCGCGGTCGGGGGGAACTGTACCCCGGCCCAGGCGACCCGTAATGCCCAGGCGATTATCGAGGCCCTCGACCCGCCGCGGTGGCCGCGCCTGGGAGCGGCCTCCGAGCCCGAGCCCGAGGTCTCGCCCCCGCCGCAAGGCCGCGGACTCTACGGCCCGGACGGTTTGGGCGGCGTGGAATTCCCCGTGGCCGAGCGGCAACACCTGCTGCCCGCCGAAAAAGTCATCTGCGACCTGGTTCGCGCCGCCCCCGACGCGATTACGATCGTGGCCCTCGGGCCGCTGACCAACCTCGCCCGGGCGTTCCAGCGGGACCCCGAGCTGCCGGCACTCGTGGGCCGGGTGGTCATGGCCGGGGGCACGGTCGCCGGGCCGGGCAACATCACGCCGGCGGCCGAGTTCAACATGTTCTGCGATCCGCCCGCGGCCGCGGCCGTCTTCCAATCCGCCTCGACCAAGAGCCTCATCCCCCTGGACGTGACCAACCGCGTCATTCTTTCGTTCGATCTCTACCACCAGCTCCCCGACGAGACGACGCGCGTGGGCGGTTTTCTGCGTCGCATCCTGCCGGGCGCCTTCCGCGGCTATCGCCAGCAGTTCGGCCTGGAGGGCATCCACGTCCACGACACGGTGACCCTCATGGCCGTGGTCTACCCCGAGCTGTTCACCTGCCAGGAGATGGCCGGCGAGGTCGAGACCATGGGCGAGCTGACCACCGGCATGACGGTCTTCGACCGCCGCCGCATCCCCGCCTGGCGGCACAACATGGAAGTGGCCGTCGATCTCCGCAAGGACCAGGTGATCGAGAAGATCATCGCCGGGCTGAACCAGGCCGGCCGCCGCGCCGAAGGCCGGGCGGAGCAGTGACCGTCCGTGGGCGTCGGCCGGCGATGCCGCTTGCGGCTGTGCAGGGGCGAAGAGCCGGAGGGAAAAAGGTGACGCGCGCGAGAAAACAGCCGTCCCCCACGCCCTCTCCTCCGATATGATTTGGCAGGATGGCGGGCCCTGGGCCGCGCACCTGTCACGCGAACGACGGAGCTACCCCAGTGGGTATGAGCGACCACCAAACCAACATAGGCCCCGGCGACGACGAGGTATTGTGGCGGCGCCTTATCGATACCTATAAAGCGTCGCTGGAGGCGAGTGCGACGTTTCTGCGGGATGCGCGGGCCCCGTTGGAGATCGTGCGCCGCGCGCTCCGTGGATCGCGCACGAGCGGCGTCGAGGTGATGGCGGCGTTGGGGCTGTTGCATCGAATGAAGCCCGAGGACCGGATCGGGGTGTTTAATGAGCTCCTTATTGGGTGCCTTTCGCAAAAGTTCGGGCACATGGCTCGATCGCTCGTCCTCTCCCTGCCGAGGGATTGGTTGGTAGCTAATGTCGAAGCTGCCGCGCAACCGCTGACCCGGAACGCAGATTACATTGATTATATGATGCTTTTGCGTCTTTACAACCAGATAGATGGCAGTATCGCTCGCAAACTCGCGCAACAGGCCACGATGAGCGCGGACGACGACATCCGGGAGGTCGGCGAAGGATTTCTTCGGGGTGACCCTTGGTGGCGCTCAGAGGCCGCCTTGAGATGAGTATTTTGCGAGGAGCGTCGGCGGGCAGAAGGGTGCCAGGAGCCGTTGTTGACGGAGTTTCAAGTCGGGCCCGGCCCGCCGGGGCCGGAACGGCGCGCGGAACAACCACAGCCGGCCGATTGCTTGGGCCGGCGACCTAAACCGGATCATCCGCCGCGATTACGACGACCTTGATCCGCACCGTAAGCCGTGAGCGAGCCGTCAACGCCTGCCGGCCATTAGATGCGGATAGTTCGCGGCCAGCCAACCCATCAAGTCGTGGCGAAGGTCCTTGGCCAGGCTGACTATCTCGTTCGCCTCCTGCTGCGAGACGCCGCCGGCGCGTTCGTAATCGCTGATGTTGCGCTTCTTCCGATAGCCTTGCAGTTGGGCTATGCGTTGAGCATCGACATTCATGGTGTACGCCAGCGACTCGATGACGCGATAGTGCTGGGCCTCGCGAGAGGGGCGATAACCGGCGGCAGCCAAAGCAGCCGTAGCGACTTGCAAAGCGGCATTGTAGGCAATGTTCAGTTGCCAATCCGGACTCAGGCCGGCGACCTGGCACTGGGCCGTGTCACGATCAATGACCCCCACCAGGTCAGCCATCTCCTGGCCGCTCGTCCGGTGCTCAGTCAGCCAACCGCTGCGGAGCCAATCTTGCAAGCCCATTTTCGTCCCCAATCAGGAAGACCTTGCTGCCGGCCATCACGCTCTTGAGAAAATGATGGTGGGCCGCCAACTTTGCGCGGAACTCATCCGGCGGGTACACGCTCGGATTGACCTCCCGCTGGAGCTGCTCCTGCGCCGGGCCAAACGCGGCTACCACCTCGGCAAAACTCGCGTTGCCCACCACGAGCACGTCGACGTCACTCTGCTGCCGCTCCTTCCCCTGGGCGATAGAGCCGAAAACAAAGGCCACCTCAATTCGCTCGGCCAGCGGGGCTAGGGCGGTCCGTAACACGTCGGCCAACCCGGCCGTTTTCATCAGCAGACTCTTCAACTCGGCGAAGACCGGGCACTTGGGATCGACCTGAAAGTAGACCTCTTTGCCGCGGGCCGTCCGACGCACGATGCCGCACTGCACAAGCTGGCGAAGTTCCCTCTGAATTGCGCCCAACCCGCCGCCGGAAGCACGGACAATCTGTCGCAGGTAGAACGCCTCGTCGGCGTGCCCCAACAACAAGGACAGCACCGTGCGGCGATTCTTGCTGAACAGGACGTCAGCCAGGCCACTCGTTGCGCGTACTGTACCCATGATTGGTACAAATGTACTCTTTTGTGGAACGGAAGTCAAGCCCTCTTGCCCCGGGGAGTAAAGGTGGGGATAAAGGTATCCGTTCACGCCTACGCGCGCGCAACCCAATCGCGGAGTGAATACCATGGACCATCACGGATCGCGGCGGCGTTTCCTGAAGAATGTCGGGCTCACTTCGTTGGCCGCGGTGGGGGCCAGCCGATGGGGCAGCGCCGCCGGGGCCCAGACGCCCGACGAGCGGCTCCTGGGGGCCGACGGCGTGAAGACGACCGAGCGCCCCAAAGGGGCCTGGAAGCCCGTCTCCGACCGCAAGATCCGCGTGGGCATCGTGGGCTACGGCGCCTGCCAGTTCGGCGCGGCCTTCGGCTTCCAGGACCACCCCAACGTCACGGTGGCGGCGGTCAGCGACCTCGTGCCCGAGCGGTGCCGGGGGTTGGCCAAGGCCTGCCGCTGCGAGAAGACCTACCCGTCGCTGGAGGAACTGGTCAAGGACGACAGCCTGGAGGCGGTGTTCGTGGCCACCGACGCCCCCAGCCACGCGCGGCATTGCATCGACGTGCTGCGGCACGGCAAACACGTGGCCTCGGCCGTGCCGGCCGTGTTCGGGTCCGTCGAGGACGCCGGCAAGCTGCTGGAAGCGGTCAACACCAGCGGGCGGAAGTACATGATGTTCGAGACCTCCGCCTTCCACGCCGAGTGCCATGCCATGCGGCAGATTTATCGCGCGGGCGGGCTGGGCAAACTCATCTACAGCGAAGGCGAGTATTACCACTACATGTCGCAGCCCATCCCGTCGTTTCACGAGTGGCGGGTCGGGGTTCCGCCACAATGGTACCCCACGCACTCCAACGCCTATTACGTGTGCGTGACCGGCGGCAGTTTCACGGAGGTGACGTGCATGGGCATGCCCAGCCTCATCCCGCACCTCCGGCCGGAGAACAACCGCTACCGGAACCCGTTCGGCACCGAGATCGCGCTCTTGCGCACGAGCGAAGGCGGGATGGCCCGCATGGCCGTCAGTTGGGACACGCAGGGCCCCGAGAGCGAGACGGGGCGGGTCCGCGGGCAGCGCGGGACCATGTGGGGAGCGCCCTACGTGGGGGAGGAGAAGACGCTGCCCGACCTGGCCCTGCCCCCCTTGCCTCCCGGCGTTGCGACCGGCGGACACGGCGGCTCGCACGGCCCCCTGATGAACGAGTTCGTCACTGCGATCCTCGAAGACCGCCGGCCGCTGGTGGACATCCATTGGGCCTTGAACATGACGGTAGCGGGCATCATGGCCCACCAATCCGCGCTGAAGGGCGGCGAGAGCCTGAAAGTGCCGCAGTTCGCGTGACGCAGTTCCTCGGCAATCCAGGCCACGCTATAATAGTTTGGGGCGGCGGCGCGAGGCTGTATAGCGGATCGGAGGTCCCGGTGACGTTTGCTCGAATTACCCACAATCCGGCGGTTATGGGCGGAAAGCCGTGTATCCGCGGTATGCGCGTGACGGTCGGCACGATCTTGGGGCTGCTGGCGGTGGGCGAATCGCGCGAGCGAATCCTGGCCGCCTACCCTTATCTCGAGCCGGGTGACATCGACGACTGCCTGGCTTACGCGGCATGGCGGCTGGAGGAGCGCGAGGAGGATTTGGTGGCCTCGTGAGCCTTCGCATCGTCGTCGACATGAGTCTGTCGCCTGAATGGTTGCCGCTGCTCGGGACAAGGCCCTCTTGAGTGCGGTTTGGCTCCTCCTTGGGGTCGCTTTTCTGGCCTTCGCCGCACTGGTTCTCTTCTTCATCGGAATGATGTTGAGCGTCGCATCAGTCGAGGCAGCGAAGGCATGGCCGGGTGGCCATGTGCCGCGGGACCCCATCGCGGTTGCGCGGTCGTGGGTCGGCCCCCGTCCGGCTGGGCAGGCGGGGGTGCAGACCCCGCGCATTCGCAATTCCGACGTTCGTCCGCCGCTTGCGACCGCAGCCCGGCGGCCTTTATAATGATTCCTTCCGATTAACGGCGCCCCGCCGTCTGCCCCGCCAGGCCGCGCCCCGCGCCCTGCCACCCACCCGAGGAGGTTGCTTTCGTGGCCGAGGAAAAATTCTTGT
>Ga0326728_10012949_pt1 | contig 18321 bp, 14 predicted proteins | sample MB3enrmetagenome_FD_207602 | JGI IMG/M metagenome (GOLD analysis project Ga0326728, IMG submission 207602) | Lab enriched peat soil microbial communities from McLean, Ithaca, NY, United States - MB31MN | ecosystem: Environmental > Terrestrial > Soil > Wetlands > Peat | place: USA: New York... | reverse complement strand
CGACGGGGGCGTCGGCCGCGGACCAGGGGGTCCGCCCCACTGACCTGATTGTGTCCGGCGGCGGGGTTCACAATCCTCAGATCATGGCGCATCTGGCCGGCTTCCTGCCGGGTGTGGCGATCTCCACTTCGACCGACCACGGCATCGATGCCGATGCCAAGGAAGCCGTGGCGTTCGCCGTGCTGGCGTATCAGACGTGGCGCAAGAGGCCGTCGAACCTGCCTTCCGCGACTGGAGCCAGGCACGCGGTGGTGCTCGGAAGCGTTACGTTCTAACGGAAGCTGGGCTGCGCTTCCGCGGCGGCCACGCGATTGGAAACCGGCTGGCCAATCCGCATGTCGGCCCAGTTGTAAGCGAACTCCTTACCGCAGTCCAGACACACCACGTAAGTACGCGCAACGCCGTTCTGGCGCGCGGGCGTCAGCGGAAATGTAGTCCGCTGGTGAGAACAGCCAAACAAGGCGTTGAGAATCGACTCAAGCATGACCCGTCCCCCCTCTATTTGGTTAGATACGCCAAATGGGCCGGGAGTTTCAGCAGACTAATAGCTGGGAAGCGATCGACTGGGCAATCAGGCGCCCGTGCAAACGGCCGTTCTCAATGAAGATCTCGTTGGTGTGCATTCCGGCAACAATTACGCCTGCCAGGTAGATACCCGCGCGGTCGCTCTCCAGCGTCTCCGGATTGGTGCGGGGCCTGAGCGTGGCAGGTTCCAGCGAAATTCCCAGGGAATTCAGAAATGCGAGGTCCGGGCGGTATCCGATCAGGGCGAAAACGAAATCATTTTGTAATGAAAGTTCACCTTCCGGCGTGGCAATTCGAATGAAATCCCGCCGGATTTCCACCACGCGGGAATGAAAATAGGCGCGAATTTCGCCGTTTTTAATGCGGTTTTCGATGTTCGGCTTGATCCAGTACTTCACCGAATCCGAGATGCCCGGCCCGCGATGGATCAGGGTCACGTGCGCGCCCGTCCACCACAGCTCGAGCGCCGCGATGGCCGCCGAGTTTTTGGCTCCGACGACCGCGACATCGTGGTTGTAATAAGGATGCGCCTCCTTGTAATAGTGCAGGACCTTGGCGAGATCCTCACCGGGCACGTCCAGCCTGTTGGGCACGTCGTAATAGCCGGTCGCCAGGACGATTTTGCGGGCGTGGCAGACGTGATGGGCTTCGAGCCGGTCGGTGGTAAACACCTGGAAGGCATGGTCGGCGCCGGCGATGCGGTCCACGCGCTGGTACTGGCGGATATCGAGCCGATAATGGTCCGCCACGCGCCGGTAGTATTTCAGGGCCTCGGTTCGAGTGGGCTTGTCGTTGAGGCTGGTCATGGGAATGTTGCCGATTTCGAGCAGCTCGGGCGTGGTGAAGAAGGTCATGTTGGTGGGGTAGTGGTAGATGGAATTGACCACGCAGCCCTTCTCCACCAGCACGGTTTTCAGGCCGCGCTGCTGGAGCTCGATTCCGCAAGCCAGGCCGGTGGGTCCCGCGCCCACCACCACCACGTCGAAGGATTCCCTCACAACTTGCTCTCTACTTCTCGGTAGATCGCCTGGAGCGCGCCATCGAGCGCCGCCGCATCCTTCCCGCCGCCTTCCGCCATGTCCGGACGGCCGCCGCCTTTGCCGCCCACGGCCTGCGCCAGCGCGCCCGCCAGCTTTCCGGCGTGGACCTTGGCGGTGAGGTCCCTGGTGACCGCCGAGACAATCGAAACGCTGCCGTTTTCCACGGAGGCCAGCACCACCACGGCGCTCTTCCATTGGTTGCGCAGCGAATCGGCCAGCGAGCGCATCTGCTGGCGGTCCATGCCTTCGAGGCGCGCCGCCAGCACCCTGGCTCCCGCGATGGTGCGGGCCTGCGCCGCGAGCCCCGCGGCCGCCGATTGGGCCAGCTTGTTCTTCAACTGCTCGACCTGCTTTTCGAGCGCCCGCTCCGCGGCCAGCAGCTTCTCCACGTGCTCGACGAGCTCCGGCTCCGAAGCCTTCACCAGATCGGCGATGCGCCGAACGGCGCCGGTGGATTCCTGGTACTGCCGCAAAGCGGCTTCGCCGGTGATGGCCTCGATGCGGCGCACGCCCGCCGAGATGCTGCCTTCGTAAACGATTTTGCAGAGGCCGATGTCGCCGGTGCGGCCGACGTGGGTGCCTCCGCACAATTCCCGGCTGAACCCCGGCACGGAAACCACGCGCACATGGTCGCCGTACTTCTCGCCGAACAGCGCCATGGCGCCGGTGGCGATGGCTTCGTCGAGCGCCATGACGCGGGTCTCCACGGGCGTGTTCCTGAGGATCTGCTGGTTGGTAAGCCGCTCGACTTCCTCGATCTCGGCGCGGTCCATGGCCGCGTAGTGGGTGAAGTCGAAACGCAGCCGGCCAGGCTCGACCACGCTGCCGGCCTGCTTGACGTGGGTTCCCAGCACCTGCCGCAACCCGGCGTGCAACAGGTGCGTGGCGGTGTGGTTGCGCCGCGTGGCATCGCGCAACGCCACCCGTGCGATGACGGAATCGCCCACGGCAATGGGAGCGCGGGCGGCGATCCGATGGACGATCAGTCCGGGGACGCCATAGAACACCGACTCGACATCCGCCAGCTTGTTCATCAGATCCGCATAGATCTCGCCCTGGTCGCCCACCTGCCCACCCGACTCGGCGTAGAACGGGGTGCGATCGAGCACCAGCTCCGCCGTGACGCCAGTGGGCACGCGCTCCACCAGGTTCTGGTCCACGATGAGGCCGATCACACTCGCATCCGCCTCTGTCGTTTCGTAGCCCAGGAAGTGCGTGCGGCCGCGCTCCAGCAATTGCTGGTAGGCCGGAACCACGGCGGCTTTCTCGGCGCCCTTCCAGCTTGCCCGCGCGCGCTCGCGCTGCTGCTCCATCTCGCGCTCGAAACCGGCGCGATCGATCTCCAGGCCGTGCTCACGCGCCATGTCTTCCTGCTCGTCGGGCGCGAGGCCATAGGTGTCGTAAAGCTTGAACGAAACGGCGCCGGGAATGGTGCGGCCTTCGACCGACTTGATGGACTCGGCAAAAACCTTTTCGGCCACCACGAACGAGGTGGCGTAGCGGTGCTCTTCCTCTTTCACCACGCGCGCCACGCGCTCGACGCTTTCGAGCAGCTCCGGATACGCGGATTGCATCAACCGGGCTACGAAGCCGGTGAGCTTGTAGAGGAACGGCTCTTCGACGCCGGCCATGCGCGCGTGCCGCATGGCGCGGCGCATGATCTTGCGCAGCACGTAGCCGCGCCCCTCATTCGAGGGCAGGACGCCGTCGTGGATCAGAAAGGCCGCTGCGCGCGCGTGGTCGGCGGCGATGCGCAGGGCGGTATCGACGCGCGCATCCGTGCCATAGGCGACGTGGAACAGGCCGGAGGCCTGGTCGATGATGGGCCGGATGAGATCGGTCTCATAATTCGAAAGCTTGCCCTGGAGCACCGCGGCGACGCGCTCCAGGCCCATGCCGGTGTCGATGGAGGGGCGCGGCAGCGGGGTCAGCAGGCCGCCGGCGTCGCGGTTGAACTGCATGAAGACGAGGTTCCAGATCTCGACGTAGCGGCCGCCGGCGTCGCTGGGAAACTGCTCGCTTTCGCGCCCCGGCTCGGCGGCTTCGACGCCCAGATCGTAATGGATTTCCGAGCACGGCCCGCACGGCCCGGTCTCGCCCATCTGCCAGAAATTGTCCTTCTCATCCAAGCGGAAAATGCGGTCCCTGGGAACGCCGGCCACCTTCTGCCACAATTGTTCGGCGTCGTCATCCTCGCGGAACACGGTCACGTAGAGCTTGTCTTTGGGCAGGCCGTAGTCTTTGACGATCAGGTCCCAGGCGAACTCGATGGCCTCGGCCTTGAAGTAATCGCCGAAGGAAAAATTGCCCAGCATCTCGAAGAAGGTATGGTGGCGCCGGGTATAGCCGACGTTCTCGAGATCGTTGTGCTTGCCGCCCGCGCGCACGCATTTCTGGGAACTGGCGGCGCGGGTGTAATCGCGCTTCTCGTGGCCCAGGAAGACGTCCTTGAACTGGTTCATGCCGGCGTTGGTGAACAACAGGGTGGGATCGTTGGCCGGAACCAGCGAACCGCTCGGCACCACGCGGTGCCCGCGGTGGGCAAAGAAGTCGAGAAAGCGCTGCCGGATTTCGTCACCTGTCACAGGAATTCCTTGTGGATGTGGACTCAATTCAATTGTAGCGGAGTGGCCGCTCACATCCCCAGCAGCGCCGCCAGGGTCACAATCCCGCTCCACAGGTTCCCCACGCGCAGGTTTTCGTTGTCGCTGTGCTGGTTGTTGTCGAAATTGACAATCGGCACTCCCACCGCGGGCACGCCCAGCTCGCGAATAAAGGGAGCGATGGGCACCGTGCCACCCATGGTCCGTATGCGCACCGGCTCCGCGCCCCATATGCGCGTCAGCGCCCGCGTCACCTGGATGGCCTCGGCCGATTCCGGCTCGGTGCGATAAGCCTCCATGACCTCGCCCGCCTTCAACCGCGCCAGCCTGGGATACTTCATGCGAGCGGCATCGTCCGGCTCGGCATCGGTGAAGTGGTAACCCTGCTTTTCGATGTGCGCGCGCACCTTCTCCACCATTTGGGCCGCGGGCGTCTCCTTCACCAGCCGCACATCGATGGCGGCGGTGGCATCCACCGGAATGATGGTGCGCGGCTCGTCCACGTAACCGCTGCGCAGGCCGCGCACGTTGAGGCTGGGGAATTGGAGCGCCTCTTGCAGGCTCTCGCCCACGGCGTCGGGCCGGGCCACGCCGAAGAGCTTCAGCAGGGCGGGCTCGTCGTCCGGAACCGACCGCAGCACGCGCCGCTCGGCCGCGGTGAGCGGCGGCACGCCGGCATAAAAACCCTCGATGGTGGTGCGGCCCTGGTCGTCCTTCATGGATGCCAGCAGTTGCGCCAGCCGCATGGCCGGGTTGGGAATCCAGTTGCCGTAATGGCCGCTGTGGAGCGCCATCTTGGGCCCGTAGACCGTGAGGTCGAGGGTCACGATGCCGCGCGCGCCGAAGGCCAGCGTGGGCCGCCCGCTGGGGTGAACCGGACCGTCCAGGATGAGCAGCAGCGACGCCTTCAGCTTGTCGCGGTAGCGCCCGATGGCCGCCGTCAGGCTGGGAGATCCCATCTCCTCCTCGCCGTCGATCACCACGTGGACGTTGCTCGAGAACTTGCCCCCGAGCGCATCCATGGCCGCGCAGAAGGCCACAATCGGCGCTTTGTCGTCGGAGGCGGAGCGCGCATAGATCCGCCAATCGTTCGGAAACTTGTCGAGCGAACTCCAGTCGGCGATTTCCCTTGCGCCATCGCGCATCACCGGCCGGAACGGGTCGGTCTTCCAGCGCGACAGGTCCACGGGTTGGCCGTCGTAGTGAATGTAATAGAGGACGGTGCGCGCGGCGCCGGGCAGGTTCTTTTCGGCGTAGACCAGCGGATTGCCGGCCGTCTCGAGCAGCTCCGCCCGCATGCCGTGGCGCTCGAGCAGGCCGCGGATGAACAACGCGTTGCGGCGGATATTGGGGCGGTCGGTGCCCACGTTGGGTATGCGCAGCAGCTCGTCGAAATCGCCCATGATCGGCCGCTGGTGCGACGCCACCCAGGTCTCCACAGCCGCGCGCTCCTGCCCGTACGCCAGCGCCGCCGCGGCCACCAGCAAACCGATTCGCAAGATTGTCATCTCCCTACGATACTACCGGCTAGCGCAGCGCCAGCAGCCCCACCAGGGCCGCGCCCGCCATCACCCACAGCGTCGTGCGCTTGGTCAGCACCAGGAAGAGGAAGCTGGCCATCGCAATCCCGACCGGGATCCAGCCGGTCAGCGCGTCGCGCGCCAGGGGAACGGTAGCCTCGATCACCAGGCCGGCGGCCGCGAACGTCACCGCCTGGATGGCGCTCTTGACCCGCGGACGCTCGGCGCGCCGGCCGAGATAGTGCAGGATGGGAATGATCAGAAAGGCCGGTGTGAAGCAGGCCGCGCAGGCGGCGCAAGCTCCCGGCCAGCCCGCCACAAAATAGCCCACGCTGACCAGGTAGAGACCGTTCGGCCCGGGCGCCGTCCGGCCCACGGCCACGGCCGCGTTGAGCTGGCGGTCGGTCATGAGATGGCGGGTTTCGACGAAGTCGTGCCGCACCACGGGCAATGAAGTGAGGCCGCTGAAGGAAGTCGCCGAGGCCTTGAGCAGCAGCAGATAAACCAGCAGCGGGTTCATGGCTCCGGCTCCCGCCACAGAAAACCCGCCACCGCGGCCAGGCCGAGGACCGCGACCGGCGTCACGCCGAAGCGGAGTGGAAGCCACACGGCCGCCCCCGCGACGGCCAGTGCCCGAACCGCACGCCGCCAATTACGCGTGGCCAGCGAGGGAGCCAGAAGCTGCCACGCGCTGGTGGCCATCAGCCCCACGGCCGCCGCCAGCGTGCCCGCAATGGCGGCCATGGCGACCGCGTTCTGCTTCCAGGCCTGGTAACCCAGAGTCAGCAGAACCACGCATAAGGCGGAGGGAAGCGCAGCCGCCAGCACCGCCAGCAGAGCGCCGGCCCATCCGGCCATCTCCCAGGCGGCGCCGGCGCAGAACGCCAGCATGTTGGTGCCGGGCGTGATGCGCGCCAGCGCGTATATCAGGCCGTAAGTTTCCGGCGCCAGCCAGCGCCGCGCGGCCACCAGCTCGGAATAGAGCGCGGCCATGGTGGGGTCGCCGCCGCCGAAGGTCAGATTCCCCACGCGCACAAAGACGGCTGTCATGCGCGGGAGGGAAAAAGATTTCATTGGTGCTACTCTAACATTGGGTATGCGGGGCAAATGGGTGCTGCTCTCGGTGGCGGCGGTGCTCGCCGGAGTCGCCGTCGGGGCGCTTTCGCTGCGAAACCGGCGGGCGGCACAGGAGCCGCCGGTTCGCGCGGCCGGCCCCGCGGTGGTTCCGGACAACCAAGTTACGCTCTCGGGGGCCATACGCCCGCAGCACGTGGTGGGCGTGGGCGCAGAGGTCAACGGCGTCATCGAAGCCTTTCTGGTGGATGTGGGTGAGGACGTCTACCAGGGGCAATTACTGGCGCACATCGGCAGCCAGGGGCTGGAAAGCTCAAAGGAGGCGGCCGTGAGCGCCGTGGAGCACGCCCAGGAGATGGTCAAGCGGGCCGATGCCGCGGTAGCCGGAGCGCGCCTGGACCAATCGCGCGCGGACGCGGAAGCGCAACGCTCGCGGTCCGCCATGGAGCGGGCGGAAAGCGCCTTTTCGCGCCAGCAGTTGCTGTTCAGCCAGGGCGCCACGCCGCGCCTGGTCTATGAGAGGGTACAGGGCGAATACGACGACGCGCGGACGGAGTTCGCGCTGATGGATAAGGCTGCGCGCGCCACCGCCGACCGCGTCCAGAGCGCGCTTCAGGAAGTGGCCGCGGCACAGAAGATACTGGCGGACGAGAACCAGCGGCTGGAGGATTCCCAAGCCGCCTTCGAGGCCGCCGATGTGCACTCTCCCGTGGATGGCCTGCTGGTGGGGCGCAACGGGGAAGTGGGCAGCTCGGCGCAGGAGTTCGGCGACAACCTGTTCCAGATTGCCACCGACACCTACGCTCTCGAAGTGGTCCTCGAGCCGGAACCACCCATCTTGAAGCGGCTTCGGCCGGGACAGCCGGCTCTGATTTTGATCCCCGACCTCGGAACCCCGGGCATCACCGGCGATGTCAAAGAGATCAAGGGCACCCAGGTAATGGTGGAATTCGACAGCCCCCTCCCGGCCATCCAGCCGGGCATGGTGGCCGACGTGCGCCTGAAGCTGGATTGACGGTTACAATAGACCAGGTGCCTATATGGAATTCCTAGCTACCAGTCTATTGGAACTGATCACCCAAACATCCACCAACCTTCCGCCCGACGTGCGCGCCGCAATGTCGCTGGCGGCCAACATCGAAACGCCGGCCACGCAGTCGTCGCAGGCGTTCGACATCATCCTTTCGAACATCGACATGGCGGTAGATGACACCGGCGCCGTCTGCCAGGACACCGGCATGCCGACATTTGTGATCCACACGCCCGCCGGCGTGAGCCAGATCCGCATCGGGAAAGCCATCCGCGAAGCCATTGCCGAGGCCACACGGCTGGGCAAGCTGCGCCCCAACTCGGTGGATTCGATCACCGGGAAGAACAGCGGCAACAACCTCGGGGCAGAGACCCCGGTGCTGCACTTCGAGCAGTGGGAAGAGGACGAGATCGAAATCCGGCTGCTGCTCAAGGGCGGCGGCTGCGAGAACATGAACATCCAATATTCGGTGCCGTGCGTTCTCGACCATTTGGGCCGCGCGGACCGCAACCTGGAGGGCGTGCACAAGTGCATTTTGCACGCGGTATGGCAGGCGCAGGGGCAAGGCTGCGCGCCCGGGGCCATCGGCGTGTGCATCGGCAGCGACCGCGCGCACGGCTACGAACTGGCCAAGGGCCAGCTCTTCCGCACGCTGGACGATGTGAACCCCAACCCGGTGCTGGCCAAGCTGGAATCCGAAATCATGGAGGAAGCCAACAAGCTGGGAGTGGGCGCCATGGGATTCGGCGGCAAGGTAACGCTGATCGGCTGCAAAATCACGGCGGCCAACCGCCTGCCGGCCAGCTTCTTCGTTTCGGTGGCCTACGATTGCTGGGCTTTCCGGCGCTTGGGCGTGCGGCTGGACGCGGCCACCGGCGCCATCACCAAGTGGCTGTACCGCGATCCATCGCGGCCCATCGAGCGCATGGCGCGCGGGGCAGGGTTTACTCTGACTGGCCGAGAAGTGATCCTGACGCCGCCGCTGAGCGAGGCGCAGATGCGCGCGCTGAAAGTGGGCGATGTAGTGCTGATCCGCGGCGACATGTTCACGGGCCGCGACAACGTGCACGCCTACCTGATGAAGAACCCGCCGCCCGTGGATCTGAACGGGGCGGTGCTCTACCATTGCGGCCCGGTGATGTTAAAGGAAGGCGACCACTGGACGGTGAAAGCCGCCGGTCCCACCACCAGCAGCCGGGAAGAACCTTACGAAGCGGATGTAATCCGGCGTTACGGAGTGCGAGCGGTGATCGGCAAAGGCGGGATGGGCGCGAAAACGCTGGCCGCGCTAAAGGATTTCGGCGCGGTCTACCTGAGCGCCATCGGCGGCGCCGCGCAATACTATGCGCGCACGGTGGAGCAGGTGCCCGGCGTCTACCTGATGGAATTCGGCATCCCCGAAGCGATGTGGCACTACCGCGTCCAGGACTTCGCGGCGATCGTGACCATGGACGCACACGGCAACAGTCTGCACGCCGACGTCGCGAAGGAGACCGGCGAAGCGCTGGAAGCATTGCAGAAAGCGTAAGCGGGTTGCTACACTGAAACTTCCGCGGCCAGGTAGCTCAGTCGGTAGAGCGCAGCCCTGAAAAGGCTGGCGTCGGCGGTTCGATTCCGTCCCTGGCCACCATGTTTAACCTTCCCAGTTTCATAGACTTGTGGGCAATGTCCACGTGCAATGGCTCTGGGAGCAAGCCGAAGATGTGATTCGGGGCAGCGATTCACTGGTCTTCATCGGCTATTCGCTTCCAGACTACGACACATATGCCGCCCAGTTCTTCGCCCGTTTTGCGGAAAAGAGCATCGAGGCGTTCACGCCGTCGAGCGATCACCTGAAGAGATACCGGCGTATGTTTGGCGATGATGCCGCTCTCTCTGCTCAGACATTCGCCGACTGCAAATACAGCCGACCGCTTTAGTAACCTGCCCGGACAGCGTGTGGACGAAACGGGCTGGTCGGAAAGTGCGTTCGCGCGGCTCCCAAACTCTCGCGACCCGTTCAACGTTCCACAAGAGTGTGTTGTCGCCATCGCCGACCATGGCCAGGACACGGGCCAAGAGGACCGAACGCGTGTGATTCCGAGCGACCGCACTGCGCAGGGGCGCGGCCGACCACTCACGCCGCCCGTGTCGCGCCCGCCTGGGCGCCCTTCCGCTCGATTTCCAGCCCGGCACGCAATGGCGCTAAAGCGGCCTGGCCGGGTTCGATACCCTGGGCCGCATTGTCGAGATCGCTTCCGGGTTGAGGTTCGACCAGTTTCTGCGGCAGCGGCTATTCGAGCCTCTGGCGATGAACAACACATGGTTCAATATCCCGGAAAAGGATGCCGCGCGCGTGGCGAACATCTATCGGCGAACGCCCAACGGATTAGAGAAAGGCGGCCAACTCGCCATCGGCACGCAAGTCTACTTTTCCGGAGCGGGCGGCCTTACCTGCACCGCCGAGGACTACCTGCAATTCGCGCAGATGCTCGGGCTCAGGATGCGTTTGCCGTTCAGTTGTCCGCCGTTGGCGAGTAGGTGCCGTAGGCGCACCGCAAGGAGCAGATGGTGGTAGTCATGTTCGTGCAAACGCCCGGCAGGTCGCTGCAATACGACTTCGACAACGCAGTTTCGCAAGCGGTCATCGAGTAGCGAGGCGAGGTGGGGCGGCGATTCTGCCTGCCCTTGGATGATCCACCCCGTCTATGGGATGTTCGTGACCTTGGGCGTGATTCGACCGCTGACGGATGCTGAAATAGCAAGTTATCGTAAGCCATCCCTCAATCCGGGTGAAGATCGACGCCCAACTCTCACCTGGCCACGCCAGATTCCAATCGACGGGGGAGCCAGTGGAGGTCGGGAAAGTGGTGAGCGAATACGGGTAATTGGCTCAAGCAAAGTCAGGTACCCAAGCTCTGGATTCACGGGGAGCAGAATAGCTTTCCCGAAAATTCGCTATCCAGTCCGAGCGATTGCGGAACTTTCAGCAATTGCGCGGTGGTGGTAGCGTACCGCTGCCTGCGATCATTTTCATCCTGAGTGGTGCCCGCCAGCGGCATGAAAAGCTAGCGATATTCACTCTTATCTGGACACTTCCCGGATACAGTGTTCCGCTGGCTGCGGGGCTACTTCGCTCGCTCGACTCTCTCCCACATTTCCAGATACGCCTCCGCCGATCCGAACAGAGCCTGGAAATCCCGTTTCGGCATCTCGACGTTATGCAAATCCTGCAGCATGTCGGGCACGAGTCCAAAATGCGCCAATCCTTCCTTGTTGAAATCGAAGACGCGGTTGTCGATGCGGTATGGTATCAGCGGATCGTGCTGGTTGGTTTTACGGATCGAGGGGATGCCAACATACAATACCGGGTCCTTCTGGTCGTGCGGACGGTCGCGATTTACATGCGCGGCGCGCTCGACCTGGCCGTGCTGGAGCGATTTGTAGCCTTCGCAGGGATGTTCGCCGAATCGCGGCGATACGAGCGGGATAAACGTCATGTCCGTCGCCATTCCGACGCCGCCCGGCACGCGCTGCTCCGCGTAGTCGAACGCGAACGCAAAGCCCTTCGACGAATTGCCGCAATCGTTAGTGATATGCGAGATGTGGACATCGATGCTGTTCGGATAGATGCGCGGCTGGTGCATGAATGGGCCGACCACTCCGCCTACGTTCTTCACCTTCTCCAGATTCGAATCGCTGATGTCGTACTCGGAGGCCAGATAGTCGGGGGTGTCGCCCGGACCGTACAGGCCCTCCCCGCGGAAATGGGCGTGCGAAATTACTGCCGGATAGCCCGGCTGCTCCGCCAAAACCGCGTATGCGTCGTTTACCGACTTGTCCGACATGTGGGCCGTATCCACGATCATCCCGTGGCGCATCAGCGCTCGAATGTAATCGGGTCCCTTTGACGTCAGGCCGTACTTGTTCTTCTGCCCGAGTTTCCCCGTATTGAAGGAGTCTTCTTTCACGACCACGAAACCCGGCGCGCGCCGAAAGAGCGTGAAGATGGGGCGTGCGATTACCAGCCGCAATTGCGGAAACGGATCGAGCTGGTACATGACGCATTCGCCCGGCGGCTCATGGTTGGCGGCGCAGTCGTCCGCCTGAACTTCGAAGAACTTGCGCGGCTCCAGGTTGCCGGGACGCACCTGCTTGGCTCTGCCGGCAATGAAGTCGTTCAGCCAGTTGTACGGCGCGTTGAGAATCGCCGGCGAGCCGATCGCGTTGTTCACAGCGTGGATCGGAGTGACGGCGCGCACCCCGAGATTCCACAAAAAGTCGACTTCCTTCTCGGGATCATCGGGAAAGTACGATCCCAACTGATCGAGCTCCACACCGGGGACGATGGCGAGTTTGTTCTGCTGAATGATGCGGCGCGCATCAGCGGAACTCTCCGCAATCTCCATCCACGAACTGTTCAGCGCCACCAGATCGCGCAATCCTTTCATCTGCGCCACCACGGCGTCCTGCTCCTTCACGAGCGGTACTTGTCCATGCCGGGCAACGCCCGTCAGAAAAGCGGCGCCCCAGTCGTCGGTCACCAGGGCGACCATCAGCCGCAGCCCGCCTTCGTAATTGCGGTGGATCATGGTGATGTGCATCTGCTCGTGCGCGCCCATCAACCAGCTCGGGAAGTCCGTGAATTGCGGCGCACCGCTGTGCCCGTGAGGCAGCAGGAACGCCTTGATTACACTGCCGATCGAGTCGCTAAAGAGCTGGGCGTTATTGATGAACGCCTCCGAGAGATAACCGCCGCCGTGCCCGTGTTCGCAGGGCGGAATGTCCATCGCGACGCGGTGCGGGTCCTTGACGTAATCGTCGTAGGTGCCGCCGGGATTCCCCCAGATGATGCGCCGTTTATCGTTCGAGCCGAACGCCAGGTGCGTCATCGGGTGCGTGTGGTAATCGGCATAGCCCCACACGGGCGCCCGCGGCAAGGCGGGTGGCCGCCCAGGCGTGAACCGGATGTAATCGACGTTGATGTGGCCCTGCACCGAGTCGTCGATTATGCGGATGCGGGCCGGCAGGCCTTGGTTCGGCGCCGGAACCTCGAATACTTCTTGCCGCAGTTGTTCTCCGCCGTCGCCTGTAGCGCTGTAGACAGTCTCCCAGGCTCCGTCGCGGCGCACCTGAAGCTCAATGCGTTGATGGGCTGCGTTGTTCGTGCCGCCAATCAGGAAGCTTAGGAATGGCGCACCGGCGGGCAGCGCGAACTCGGGCGAGGTGAGCGACCACGGCTCGGCATCGGCGGTTTTCAGCAGGCTGGTGACAACGCAGTTGCCATGCTGCCCGAGCGGATACTCGAGTCCCTGCCAGTAGTCGCCGCCGAGCCGGCTATCGGCGAACCGAGCGGACGGCATTTCGGAGTCGTCGGCGCGCTTGCAGAACGGCTGGCCGGCGAAGGCCTTGCCCGTTTGGGTCCAGCCGCTAAAGGCCCCGTCCTCGAAATCCCAGGTGAGTGTCTGCCCGCTGGCGCAGAACACTGCCACCAACGTTAGCGCCGCAGTCTTAATACTGCGCGAGATTCCCATTTGTCGCTCCTAGACCATCGAAGTGCGCATCGATATAAGATAACATCGACTTGGAGCGAATTCTATAATAGTTCGCGTTGCAGAGCGATGTCAGCGGGGCTCCGGCATGTCTTCCGATAGCGACCTGCCCTCGAGAAATCGTACGATCTTACTCCATTCCCAGCCGATCTGGTCTCTGCCCCACTCTGTGTCCAGCGCTTTCCTGTCGGATTTGTCCAGATGCCAGGACAGGGGTGGGTCGGTTCCACAAAACTCGAACACCGAAGTATATATCTTTACCCGTGGCTTCATCGCGGCCTGCAGCAGAGCGAACTCATCGCGATTATGCGCATACTGGCCCGCAGTGCGCACGTCCGCAGTGGCGGAGACGGCCTTCCAGGAGGCGACGAGTTCCAGTCCCCAAGACGTCCGGCAGCGGGGCGCGAGGCTGTACGCGATCCAGGACGCCACGATCGCGTGCGCGTTCGCTATGCTGGCGGCCACGGCTCTGGGCCTCAGCACGGTTTGGGTGGGAGCCTTCGACGACGCCGCGGTGCGGCGCGTGTTGGGCTGTCCGGATCTGTTGCCGGTGGCCATCCTGCCGATCGGGTATCCGGCGGAAGAACCGAAACCGACGCCGCGGCGTTCACTCGCCGATCTGGTGCACGAAGTAGTGCGTCCGGACGTGCCGGCGGGCGAGACGGGAGTCCGAGGATGAGCGGGATTCCGAGATGAAGGTCGAGGTAGTCTGCTACTCCGGCTACAAAGGGGACGAGCGTCCGGTTCGTTTCCGACTGGGTGGTCAGGATTACTTCGTGGAAGAGTAGGCGTCACCAGGTTGATGTTGTGGCAACCCAGTTTCTGAAGGCGCAGCATGATTTGACCCAAACCCTCGTCGCTGAGGAGCGCGCCGTCGCCGTCATGGCTGATCTGCCAGTTCTGGCAATAGGCGCACAGCAGATTGCAGTGGCTGAAGAAGATCGTGCCGGAGCCGTGGCGGCCCACCAGAGGCGACTCCTCTCCGAAATGCGGGTGGGCAGAGGCCACCCTCACGCGCGAGGTAGCCCCGCACACGCCCGTTTCGCCCTTCAACCGGTTGGTTCCGCACCGTCGCGGGCAGAGATGGCAATTTCGATAAAAGGAGTACAGGGCTTTCGCCCGGTGCGCGAGTTCGCCGCTCTCAGCCAGGCGGACGTATCCAGGATGCCAGTCCGTTTGCTGCATGGGCCAACCTCGCATGATATCCACGCGTTCCTACGGCCCGCCTGACTTCATAGGCACAAACACCACGCCCCCAGCGGAGCGGCGCCGGAGCCGGCCGTTCGCGTCTTTCTCGATCAGCACCAACTCCTGGTTCCAGCCGAGGCCAACCGGCGCCACGAGGCGTCCTCCATTCGCCAGTTGGTCGATGAGCGCCTGCGGGACCTCCGGCGGCGCCGCCGTGACCATGATTCCCTCAAAGGGCGCCTGCTCCGGCCAGCCTTTGTAACCATCCCCTTGGCGCACTGTTACGTTGCGATATCCGAGATCGCTCAGGAGGCCCTGCGCCGATTTCGCCAGTTCCGGAACAATCTCCATCGTGTACACCTGTTGCGCCAGTTGCGAGAGAATCGCTGCCTGGTAGCCCGATCCGGTCCCGATCTCCAGCACCCGATCCGTCTTGCGCGGAGCCAGCAGATCGGTCATCAGCGCCACGATATACGGCTGGGAAATGGTGGCCTCATAGCCGATCGGAACCGGATGGTCGTCATAGGCCATCGACTGGCTGGCAATGGGTACAAACAGATGACGCGGAGTGGCGCGCAGCACGCGCAAAAGCTCCGCGCCACGGATGCCGCGGTTCTCAATCTGCTCCCGCACCATGCGTTCCCGATCCGCGGCGTACGGGTCAGCCGAAACCAGGAGACCCGTCAGCGGAACAACCAGGATGGCGAAGAAAACTCGCGCCCGGCGCAAGTCATGCCGACGCTCCACTCTTCCGCCTCCAGGTGCGGATCTCCTCCTCGTTCCGCTCCCTGGCCTTGCCCACCGGCCGCTGGGGACTCCAGCCCAGGCTCACCAGCACTTTCCAAACATGGCCTTCGTGATAGCGGACCCCAAACTCGCTCTCGATCAGGTGCGCCACCCGCGGGCATGTCCACAGCGGCGTCTCGTAGCCCAGCCTCTCCGGACCTTGCCGCAGCAACTGCTCCAGCCGCTTCCGGTCAGTCTCCGTCAGCAGAGGCCTACGACCCGCCCGCCCGGCCTTCCGCAGGGCGGCTATGCCGAGCGCCCGCCGCTGCCGCGACCAGCGACTTACGGTCTGCGGGGCCACCTTCAACTGGCGTGCTGCCTGGGAGCAGTTGCATCCCTGGTCCAACAGCCCGGCCGCCTCCAGGCGGCGCTTCTCCAGCGCATCGAAGTCGCGTTTGACGCCTCGCACGTTGCCCATGCTCAATAGACGCCGTCGAGGTTGGCATGGTTACGCTATATTCTGCGAGACTCAATAAGAAGGAAGCGGCACGTCAGAGGCGCGGTAAACGGAAAGCCGGTTAGTCTTTGCGGGCTGCTGACTTCTTGATTTCCTAAGTTCCCTTTCGGCCTTCGCCATTCCAACCAGGAATGTACGCCACCTTCTGTCGAATCGCAAGCCGATGGCGCTTTCACGGGCACGACCTCCGAACCGATCCTATTGAGCAAGGTCGAGTCGGAGTACTCCGCAGAGGCGACGCGAGCAAATCTCAACGGCGACGTAAGAGTGTCCATTGGGATTGACGAGTCTGGAAATGTTGGTGGCGTGATGGTGCTCGACTCGCCGGGCCTTGGTCTTGATGAGAAGATTATAGCTGCCGTGCGCCAGTGGCGGTTTCAACCAGCCAGGAGGAGGCAAGGCGTGCCCCCGCCTGGAGGGTGGCGTACATGGGACGGTGTTCCAGTACCATCCAGGGCGGTGGTCACAGTGACATTCGCGCGAAGGTAGTTCATATCGGAGACCCCAACGACGCGGTAAAAGAAACCATGGCTTACCAGTCAGTCAATGACAAACTTGCTTGGGCTAAACACCATTTCGAGATTCTCAAAACCGAAGCTTCTAGGTACGCTCAAAGCAACTCCGGTCATGCCATGTTGGACGCAGACCGAAACATCAATCGCGCCATCATGGGCTTTGAGTCGATCCATCCCATCCCATCGAACATCCGGCTCATTGTTGGAGACTGTGCTCAAAATCTTCGATCCGTTCTCGACTATCTCGTATGGGAAATAATCATCGCCAATGGCGGCAAGCCCGGCAAAAATAATGCGTTCCCCGTTTCCAAAAGCCCGGATGACTTCCGGAAATCGTGTGATGAGAGGAATAGGCTTTTGGAGTCCCGCCCGCGATGGTTGCACAGATTGAGGGTTTGCAGCCCTATAATAACCGGGAGGGTTACGAGCGAAACCCCCTTTATATCATTCACGAGCTCACAAATATCAACAAACACCAACGGATACCGCTCGTGCTCTTGAAGGGAGTAGCTGTTCTCGGATCGTCCAATATAATCGGGTTTCGCAGCAATCTTTCTATGACTCTCAGTATCTCCAGAGTTCATGATGATACACAGGTCCCGGTTGCTGTTAGCGCAAGTGGACAGATGCAAATGAAGCATCAGGTTGTTGCGTCGATAGCTTTCGGCGATGGATGTGCCCGAGGAGAATTCGTCGCGCCATTGCTCGACAGAGCCACGAAATACATTGAGAGAATCGCGAGTAGTTTCTAGATCTATCATCGCGCTTCCCCTAAAGTGGTGTTATGATGTACTCGTATGCGATACCCACCGCCCGCAGATCTTCCCGAAGGCGGCACGCCCGCCGAACGCTTAGACATGGCATTCCGCAAGGTGCTCACCGTTGCGAAAGAGGCCCTGGTGAGAGACGAAAGGCGCGAAAAGCGCCAGAGGGAAAAGAAACGGGCCGCAAACAAGCCGCACTGACGAACGGCCCGACCTGTCACGTCTGCTACGGTTTTAGCGAATTGTCGTTGATTTGTCAAGTTACTTATTGCCCTATTTAGGGTAGTAGTTCTCTTTGGAGCAATTTTCAGCATCATGCTTGCCGTTTCGATCTTGCCCAAGCCGCCATCTTGCCGGCTCGCTTCAAGTCGATTTTGCCTTTCGTCTCCACAGCCTTGCGGCCCCGCGACTTCCGAGTTATACCGTATATGCTGGAGTTCGCCGCCCGTGGCGAGGTGCGCCAGCCGGAGTGGGCTCATCAACTCATGGCCGGATATTGGAATACAATAGCGATTCGGAGGTCACCATGTCGCCACGCACAACGTACCTTGCCAGGCTGCTGCTTCTCGGCATCTACCTCACCTATGCGCCGGGCAAATCGGCGGCGCGTTAGGAATCCGCGCTTACTCGAAGCCGACCAGGAACGCGTTCATCTCCCGCAGCACGTCCGCCTCGTTCGATAAAAGGACCAGACTGCTCGCATCAGCGAGTCGCTGAGGGTATCCATGCCTTGATTCCAAACCGTCATCAAGAGTGCCCGATTCGTTTACTCCCCCTACACCGGCACCGAGATGCAGGGCTTCGCGCAAGTTCTGGCGGATTCGGTACGGGCTCGCATCCAACACGGCCAGAACATCTACGACCAAGCGGCGGCGCCCCTGAAGCCGGGGCTGCCGGGCCGGCGCGGTTATCCCGACTACAAGTCCGCGCGCGGTCTCCAGCCCCTCCGCGACTGGACCTGGAGCGGCCGAGCGTTCGATGTGGCGGCGGGCCCAGGGAACAGAGTATTTTGCGATGGCTGAACTTGTACAGGGTTCTTCGTTACTTTCCAACGGAGAATAGCATCAACATAGCAGGTGCAATTATCAAGTTCGCCGATGAGCGGCGCCAGAATGAACTCGATCAGAGCAAAGCTTCAAAATTTCCGGAGTACGAATGCCTTATTATAAGAACAGAACGTTCCAGTGGCTCCGCGCTCGTCCCTGGGCCATTTAGCCTACTCCCCATGTCAGATACCCACCCGCATCGCCGTCCCCACGGTGACCAACTCCGGCCAGACATGCCCGCT
>Ga0326728_10012948_pt1 | contig 18322 bp, 7 predicted proteins | sample MB3enrmetagenome_FD_207602 | JGI IMG/M metagenome (GOLD analysis project Ga0326728, IMG submission 207602) | Lab enriched peat soil microbial communities from McLean, Ithaca, NY, United States - MB31MN | ecosystem: Environmental > Terrestrial > Soil > Wetlands > Peat | place: USA: New York... | reverse complement strand
TAACTTCATCTCTTGTTATCTCCTGAACCTTGCCCCTCGCCAAGAGGGGCTTTTTTGAGCGCCACGGGTGACGTTTTCGCGGGAGCTACGTCTCTATGGATATGGAAAGCGCCCTCGGGGTCACCGCGGAATAGGAACTCTCCTAGACCTGCTGCGGCACCCGGGGAGCGCAACCCTCTTCATCCCACCCTCTGCTCGATCATCAAGGACGGTTACCTGGGCCGTCCTTGATTTCTTTTTGATCTTTTTCCCGCTTCCGCCTTGCCCAGCCTTCCTTGTTGATCTGCCGGGCGCGGCCCAGAGCCAGCGAGCCGGCGGGGACGTCTTCCGTGATGCAGGAAGCGGCGGCGACGTAAGAACCGCTGCCGACGGTGACGGGAGCGACCAGGATGCTGTCGCTGCCGATAAAGGCGTCGTCTTCGATGGTGGTCTGGTGCTTGTGCACGCCATCGTAGTTACAGGTTATCGTGCCCGCGCCCACATTTACGTTCCCGCCGATAACGGCATCGCCCAGATAGGTGAGATGGTTGGCCTTGGAACCTTTGCCCAGGCGGGTTTTCTTGAGTTCCACGAAGTTGCCGACGTGAGCGCCGGCAGCAATCTCGGTGGCGGGGCGGAGATGGCAATAGGGGCCGAGGATGGCGCCATCCTCGACCCGCGCTTCCGTCATCATGCAGCCGGGCCGGACGGTAACGCCGTTCCCGATCCGGCAATCGCGGATAACGCTGTAGGAGCTGATGGTGCAATCGCTGCCCACCGCCGTCCTGCCCAACAACTGGACGAACGGCTCGATAATCGTGTCCGTCCCGATCTCGACTCCGGCATCCATAACACAGGTATCCGGACGGAAGATGGTCACACCTCCGGCCATCAACTCCAGGCATTTGCGCGTGCGCAGCAGGGCATCGAGGCCGGCCAGTTCCGCGCGGGTGTTTGCGCCCAGCACCTCGTGGGCATCGGAAACCGGCAAGGCTGACACCTTCTCGCCCGCCTGGTTCAGAATGGCGGCCATGTCGGTAAGATAGAACTCCTGATGCGCATTGCCCGTGGTCAGCTTGTCCAGATGGGCGAACAGCGGCCGGCAGGAGAAGGCGTAGATTCCGGAGTTGATCTCGCGCAAATTCTGCTGGCTTGCCGACAGCGCGCTGTCTTCGACGATCGCGGAAACCAAGTCCGCCGCCCCGCCCTGACCTGCGGTGCGAACGATACGCCCGTAACCGGCGGGGTCCGGTGGTTCCGCGGTCAAGATGGTCATGGCGGAGCCGGACTGCAAATGAAAATCGCGCAACCGCTCAATCGTGCCCGGGCGCAGCAGAGGCGCATCGCCGGAGAGAACCAGGAAAAAGCTGTAATGGACCAGCGCCGGCCGGGCCGTCATGATGGCGTGCCCGGTGCCCCGCTGATCGGCCTGCAGCACAAAATTTATGCCCGTATGCTCTACGGTCTTCTGCACCAACTCGGCCTGGTGACCGATGACGGCAAAGATGTCGCGTACCGGGGATACTTTTGCCGCCGCCGCGATCCCATGTTCCAGCAAGGCTTGGCCGCCGACGCAATGCAGCACCTTGGGAAGCCTTGATTTCAGCCGCGTGCCCTTGCCGGCGGCCAGAATGACGATGGCGAAAGCAGCCGGGCTAGCGCTCTGCGGCATGAGTTGCTCCTGCGGCGCCGGCATGGGCGCGCCGTTCAATCAGTAACCGCATCAGTTCGGCGGCCACGCGATCCGCGGCATGGCGGGCCACCCCGTCCTCGGCCAGAAAGTCGCCCACCACCGGAGTTACGCCCAGGGCTCGGATCTTGTGCACATCCACGGCAATCTGGCAGGCGCCTTCCAGAGCGTACTTGGCGGTTAGCCGCTTGGAAAGGCGCTGTCCGTTGAACAATGCGCAGTCGAAGATGGCCCGGCCGGCGTGCTGGTACACCGTGCGGATGTGGTCCGCGGCCGACAGACTGAGACTTTCGTTGGCTTCGGTCATCAGATTGCAAACAAAAACCTTGAGCGCGTGCGAAGCGCTGATCGCCTCCGGAATGCCGCGCACCAGCAGGTTGCAGATCAGGCTGGTGAACAGCGAGCCCGGGCCTACCGTAATCAGATCGGCGTGGGCTATGGCCTGCAGCGTTTGCGGCAGCGGCGGAGCGTGTTTCGGGATCATGCGCAACTCGACCACCCGTTGGGCGCTGGCCGAGATGCGCGATTCGCCGCGCACGCGCGCCCCGTCTTCCATGCGCGCCTCAAGCTGGGCGTTGGCGGTGGTGGCCGGAAAGATGGTTCCCCGCGTTTTGAGGACCGCGGACGATAGTTTCACCGCGGTCCCGAAATCGCCGGTCATCTCGTTGAGGGCGGTCAAAAACAGGTTGCCGAAACTGTGTCCGGCGAGGGCCGAGCGCCCGCCGAAACGAAACTGAAAAAGGCGGGAAAGCAGCGCTTCGTCTTCCGAAAGGGCCACAATGCAGTTGCGTATATCGCCGGGCGCCAGCACATTAAATTCTTTGCGCAGTTTGCCGCTGGACCCGCCGTCGTCGGATACCGTCACCACGGCCGACAACTGGCTGATGAAAGGATGCGGCGGCGGCGCCGCGCCGGGCGGGATCACAAACCGCTTCAGTCCCTTCAGCAGAGTGGATAATCCCGTTCCTCCGCCTATGGCGACGACTTTGAAACCGTGCGCTGCGGCGGGCGGCATCCCTGTGCGGCCGCGCGCGTTCTTAGCATTCCTGCCCATGTAACATCAACGTCTCGCTTCCGGTGGCGCGGGAGAGAGCACATCGCTTTCCGGATAGAGCAGCTCGGTGAACCGCGGATCATCGGCCAGGTTGTTGAAATCGGAATCGTTGCGCGCCTGGTACCGATTGGCGGGGTTGAGGCGAATAGCTTCACCCAGTTCCCGCAAGGCGTCATTGACGTGGCCGGTAAGACAGTCGAGCACCGCCATGCCGTACCAGGCGTAATCCGCCTTCGCCGCCTGCTTCAGGATCTTTTCCAGGTGCTCGCGGGCGGCTACGAAGTCGCCAACGTTGATGAGCGAAACGGCGTAGTCGTAATGCTCTTCCGGCGTGCGAAAGTTGGTGAGGACCTGCTCCAGATGCTGACTGCAAGCGTTCAAATGCACCTTGGCGCGGTCCGCCATCTCGCGGAACCCGCTGCTTACCACCTTTTGAAACAGAGTCCTGGCGCGCTCGAATTTGCGCTCTTGCAAGGCGCGCAAACCATCCTGGTATGCCTGCATGGCGGCGGTTTCTTCCGGGGAGCGGCGGATGGTTGGCAACTTAGCGCGCATTTTGGTGACACGTCCCGCGTTCTTGGCAACGGCTTGTGATTTCCTGGTGTTGGCAGGGTTACTCCTGGTTCCCGCCGAACTCTTTTTCTTCATCGGGCTGCCCCTTGGCCCGGCATTCCCGCCGGTCAACAAGCGTTACGAAAACGTGCTGGGGATTTCAGCACTTTATACGCGCTTCTACCGCAGCACGTCAACTGCGCCGATCATAACCCGATTCCATGAGCCGCGCAGGCATCCCCTCTCCGGAGCGGGTGTCGCCGGCGATCAACCAATACGTTTGCCCCACCCTCGTTTTGGAAATGCCGCGGGACCCCGCCGGGTTCCCCTGCCGCGCAAACCGGCCCTCTTCCCCGGTCACGGCGCCCCCAAACACTCCTGCCCCCCGCTCGGGTTGCTCTATTTTACCTGACCTGCAAAATCTGGGATACTGAAGAACAGAAGATGCAACTGCCGGCGTCCAAAGATCCCGGCCCCGCGCCGCCCCGGCGCGGGGCGCTGCCTGGCTTGAGGGGCTGGCTGCGCGACTTGGTGATCTCGCTGGCCATAGCCGGCTTCGTCATAATTTTTCTCTACCAGCCGGTGAAGGTGGAAGGCACCAGCATGATGCCGGGCCTCAGCGATCAAGAGCGAATTTTCATCAACAAGTTTGTGTACCGCTTGCAACCGATTGACCGCGGCGATATTGTCGTCTTCCATTACCCACGCGATCCCTCCAAGAGTTACATTAAGCGAGTCATTGGCGTGGCTGGAGACCAGGTCCGCATTGAAGATGGGGTGGTGTATGTGAACGGCCTGGCGCTGGAGGAACCGTACGTGCCCCCCGCCTATGAAGATGGGCGGTCGTATCCCAAAGTCGTGGTCCCCCCCCACGCCTATTTTGTGTTGGGCGACCACCGGAACCTTTCCCACGACAGCCGCGACTTCGGCCCGGTGGACGAGCACTGCATTTACGGCAAGGCGGTCTTTGGGTATTGGCCGGTCAGCAAACTGGGCAAGCTGTACTGATCATGACAAAACGTCTGTTGTTTTCGGCTTTGCTGGCCTTGGTCTTTTGCGGCATATCCTTTTATTTGGCCTGTTTTGCGGCGCTCATCTATGCGGCGGCCAGCGGCCCTCTCAACCCGGCCAATGCCGCCCGCGTGCAGGCGGCATTGCGGCACGTGGCCTTGCCTTTTTGTCTGGCCGTGGGCCTGGCGGCCTTTGCCGTGTGCTTTCGGCGCTTTCGCTCCGCCGGCCCGGGCCTTTTGCTGCAGAGGGACCAGGGAACGCAGAAGGAAACAACTGCGGAATTGAGAAATTGAGAAATTGAGTAAATGGGGCGGCCGGGTCCACCGGTTCAAAGGGCGGAGAGATTTTGCACCCATTGGCGGGTCAATCGATTATCGGGGGCTCCGGAGTTTTGTTTCGGCGCTTTGCTCAATAGAATCACTCAATTTCTCAATTGCCCAATTTGCTCCTATCGATTTTTTTCGCGCATTCTTCTTCCAGCGAAACCGAAGCCCTTGGTAAAATACAAGAAATTCGATCCCCGGAGACAAAATGGAGGCAATCCTTGCGCTAGAGGACGGTCGCGTCTTCCGCGGCAAAGGTTACGGAGCCAAGAGCGAATGTAACGGCGAAGTTGTTTTCAACACGTCCATCACGGGCTACCAGGAGATTTTCACTGATCCTTCGTACGCCGGCCAGATAGTGGTTTTGACCAATCCCGAGATCGGCAACTACGGGACCAATCCCGACGACAGCGAAGCGGGCCGGCCCTATATTGAAGGCCTGATTGTCCGCGAATTCTCCGCCGTCGCCTCCAACTGGCGGGCCCAGCAAGTGACTGAGGAGTATCTGGACCGTTTTGGCGTTCCGGTTCTGGCGGATATCGATACCCGCGCGCTGGTGCGGCACCTGCGCGATCATGGGGTGAAACGCGGCGTCATCTCCAGCCGCGAGAGCGATCCCGAAAAACTGATTGCCCAAGCCCGGTCCATTCCGAAAATGGATGGCCGCGACTTGGCGAAAGTGGTGACCGTTCCCGAGCCCTACGAGTGGAGCCGGCCCCCGATTATGCCGGGAACCGTGGTGACGCCCCCGGCCCCGGTCCGCCACGTGGTGGCTTACGACTATGGCATCAAGCGCAATATTCTGCGGATGCTTACCGGCGCCGGCTGCCGCGTCACCGTGGTTCCAGCCGCTACGTCTGCCGGGCAGGTGCTCGCCCTGAAACCCGATGGCGTCTTCCTGTCCAATGGTCCCGGCGACCCCGAGCCCTGCACCTATGCGCAGGCGAGCATTCGCCAGCTCATGGGCCGGGTGCCGGTTTTCGGGATTTGCCTAGGCCATCAGTTGATCGGCATTGCCCTGGGCGGCAAGACCTATAAGCTGAAGTTCGGCCATCATGGCGGAAATCATCCGGTGAAGCAGTTGCTGACCGGAAAAATCGAGATTACCGCCCACAATCACAATTTTGCCGTGGACCCCGATTCGTTGAACCTGAGCGAAGTCGAATTGACGCACCTCGATCTCAACGACAACACCCTGGAAGGTTTGCGGCATCGCTCGCTGCCCCTGTTTTCGGTGCAGTACCATCCGGAAGCCTCGCCCGGCCCCCATGATTCGCATTATCTCTTCCATGAGTTTGTGGAAATGATGGAGGAGTGGAAGAAGCGATAATGCCTAAGCGCACCGACATCGCCAAAGTTCTCGTGATCGGCTCCGGCCCCATTGTGATCGGCCAGTCGGCGGAGTTCGACTATTCCGGCACGCAAGCCTGCAAGGCGCTGAAGGCGGAAGGTTACGAAGTGGTGCTGGCCAATTCCAATCCTGCCACCATCATGACCGATCCCGAACTGGCCGACCGCACCTACATCGAACCCCTGACGCGCGAGTATCTGGAAGTCATTATCCGCCATGAAGCGGAGTTGCTGGCCCGGCAACCGGGGCGCCCGGGTCCGCCGGGCGTGTTTGCGCTGCTGCCCACGGTGGGCGGCCAGACCGCGCTGAACCTGGCCGTCGAGCTGGCCGACGGCGGCGTGCTCGAAAAATACAACGTGCAGCTTATCGGGGCGCAGCTTCGCGCCATTAAGAAAGCCGAAGACCGCCTGCTGTTCAAAGACGCCATGACCCGCATCGGGCTGGACGTGCCGCGCTCGCAGTTGGTCAACAATCTGCGCGACGGCATGGAATTTTCCGCCAAGCTTGGCTTCCCGCTCATCATTCGCCCCTCGTTCACGCTGGGCGGCACGGGCGGCGGCATTGCCTATAACCGGGAGGAACTGCTGGAAATTCTGGCGCGCGGGCTGGACCTCTCGCCGGTGCACGAAGTCCTCATTGAAGAATCGGTGTTGGGCTGGAAGGAATTCGAGCTCGAGGTGATGCGCGACTTGGCCGACAACGTCATCATCATCTGCTCGATCGAGAACTTCGATCCCATGGGCGTGCACACCGGCGATTCCCTTACCGTGGCGCCGGCGCAGACCCTCACCGACCGCGAGTATCAGCATATGCGCGATGCCGCCATCCAGGTGATCCGCGAGATCGGGGTGGAAACCGGCGGCTCCAATATTCAATTCGCCGTGCATCCCCAAACCGGGCGCATGGTGGTGATCGAGATGAATCCCCGCGTGTCGCGCTCTTCGGCCCTGGCTTCCAAGGCCACCGGCTTTCCCATCGCCAAGATCGCCGCCAAGCTCGCTGTCGGCTATACCCTCGACGAGATTCCCAACGACATTACCCGCAAGACGCCCGCCTGCTTCGAGCCCACCCTGGATTATGTGGTGGTGAAAATTCCCAAGTGGCAATTCGAAAAGTTTCCCGGCGCCGACGAAGCCCTGGGTCCGCAGATGAAATCCGTGGGCGAAGTGATGGCCATCGGGCGCACTTTTAAGGAAGCCCTGCTCAAAGGCGTGCGCTCGCTGGAGACGGGAAAGCGCCGGGAGGCGGAGACCATCGAACCGCGCATCGTCACCCAGCGGCTGGTAACCGCCCATCCCGAACGCGTCTCCTATTTGCGTTACGCCTTGCGCCACGGCTACAGCGTGCAGCAGTTGAGCCGCATTACCCACATTGATTCCTGGTTTCTGCACCAGCTCAAAGAGATTACGGACCTGCAGGCGGAGCTGGAAGAGTATTCGCTCGAAACCGTCCCCCCGGCTCTGCTGCGCGCCGCCAAACGCATGGGCTTTTCCGATTCCCACCTGGCCGATCTCTGGCACCTGGCCGAGGGCACCGGCGGCGCGCGCCAGGTCATGGAATGGCGCGGGCGCCAGGAGCTGGCGCCGGTCTATAAACATGTGGATACCTGTGCCGCCGAGTTCGAAAGCTACACCCCGTATCTCTACTCCACCTACGAGCAGGAAGACGAGGCGGCGCCCACGCCCAAGAAGAAAGTGATGATCCTGGGTTCCGGGCCCAACCGCATCGGGCAGGGAATCGAGTTCGATTACTGCTGCTGCCATGCCAGCTTTGCCCTGCACGATGACGGCTACGAAAGCATCATGGTGAATTGCAATCCGGAGACGGTCTCCACCGATTACGACACCAGCGACCGCCTCTACTTCGAGCCCCTGACCCTGGAAGACGTGCTGGCCGTGTACCGGCACGAAAGCGCCGGCGGCAGCCCGGTTGGGGTGTTGGTGCAATATGGCGGGCAGACGCCTTTGAATCTGGCTTTGCCCTTGACCGCAGCCGGCGTCCCCGTAATCGGAACTTCCCCCGAATCCATCGACTTGGCCGAAGACCGCAAGCGCTTCGGCAAACTGCTGGAAGATCTGGAAATTCCCCAGCCTCCCGGCGGAACGGCCACCAGCATCGAGGAGGCGCTGGCCGCCGCCGGCCGCATCGGCTATCCCGTTTTGGTGCGGCCCTCCTATGTGCTGGGCGGGCGCGCCATGGTCATCTGCTACAACGACGAGAGCGTGGTTCGCTACATGAAACAGGCGGTGGAGTATTCGCAGGACCGCCCGGTTCTGATCGACCACTTCCTGGAGCAGGCCATCGAGGTCGATGTCGATTGCCTCAGCGACGGCGAAGACGTGGTCATTGGCGGCATCATGCAGCACATCGAAGAAGCCGGCATTCACTCCGGCGATTCCTCCTGCGTGCTCCCGGCCGTCGATATTCCCGCGCGCCAGATGGCTACGATGCGCGAGCACACGTTCAAACTCGCGCGCGCGCTCCGCGTGGTGGGCCTGATGAACGTGCAATACGCCATCCAGAACGGCGTGGTGTACGTGCTGGAAGTGAATCCGCGCGCTTCCCGAACCGTGCCTTACGTTTCCAAAGCCACCGGAGTGCCGCTGGCCAAAATTGCCGCCCGCCTGATGGCCGGCCGCAAGTTGCGGGAGTTCCTGCCGGAAAACATCGCCCGCCGCAGCGATCTTTCCACCGGCGACTTTTACTACGTGAAATCGCCGGTATTCCCCTGGTCTAAGTTTCCCGGCGTGGATATGGTGCTGGGACCGGAAATGAAATCCACCGGGGAAGTCATGGGCGTGGCGGACAATTTTGGCGAGGCCTTCGCCAAAGCGCAACTGGCCGCCGGACAAAAATTGCCGGCCACCGGCACGGTCTTTATCAGCGTCAACGACCGCGATAAGCCCTTGATCGCCGACGTGGCCCGGCGTTTTGCCGAAGTCGGCTTCCAACTGGTGGCCACCCACGGAACCGCCGCCGTGCTGGAGCGCGCGGAACTCGAGGTGGAGCGCGTATATAAGGTCAAGGAAGGGCGTCCGAACGCGGTGGATTTGATCAAAGGGGACAGAATTCAATTGATCATCAACACCCCGCAGGGCCTCGATCCCTGGTTCGACGAAAAGGCAATTCGCCGCGCCGCGATTACTTACCACATCCCGACGATCACTACCCTGGCTGCCGCCCGGGCGGCGGCGGAGGGTATTGCCGCCCTCCAGCGCGGGGAAATCAGCGTCCACGCGCTGCAAACGCTGCACGCCGGGCGGGAGACGGCGGTGCGGGCCGAAGCCGGGTTCGTGGCCGCCGGGGAACCTTACGATCGGTTCCAGCGTTAGCTTTTCGGATTCGTGCACGCCGATCATCCATCCGCAACCTGCCTTCCCTCCAGGCTCATTTTGTATTGGAAACAACTCCCTCCTGCAGGCTCATCTTGCATTGGAAAAGACGGTTGTTGACTTTGTGCGAGGAGATGCTGTAAAGTGCGGGCGTCTTACTAAGACAGGTTAGCCGCGTGACGGTTCGTCGTCGGCGGGTGCCCAGGTGCTGTGTCCGCTGAGGGTGGCTGATCAGGAATTGCTCCAGGCTTGTGCGCGGCCGCAGGGTGCGATCTTCCGTGCCGCGTGGCTGACGTTGCCACTCCTTCGGCGCAGGTTGTTTCCCGGTCCCAAAAAGGGTTGCAAAGGCTCTGGCCAGATGCACCGTATCCCGGCGGTCGTTTTGATCTAGGGCGACCGGACTGATCGCAAAGTTGCCTCCTTGTGAGGCGGGCAGTGTTACGCATTGATGCTGAGTGATGGACAATCTTACCGTAAGGGAGACAAGAGGCAATGAAAAGCCAGCGTACGGGGCTCTCCGTGATCCGATTCCTGCAAATTGCAATCCTTATGATTTCGGCGCTAGGCCTTTTGGTTTTGCCGGGAAGAGCAAGTGACCCTCCGAAAACCACGGGAAGATTGATCGTAAAGCTGCGGGCGCCTATGGCCGGTCAGGTTGAGAATGCGCTGCCTTCGCAAATAGAAAGCATGGTCGTGTCCCGCGGACAAGCAACGGGACAACTGGGCCAGTTCATGGCGCAATACTCGATGCAAAGATTGAAGCCCTTGTACCCCCACCTGGTGCAGGCCAAGAAGCTTCGTGGCCTCTCCGACTACCAGCTCGCTCAGGAGGTGCAGCAGAAGTTCGCGCAGCGCGCGCAAAGGCACCGCGGCGCATTTCGGCCGCCGGAACTGTCGCGAACGTATGTGGTGGAGATGACCGACAGTTCGCCTGCCGGGGTCGCGCTGGCTCTCGAACAACTCCAAGCCGATGCCGTGAATGTGGAGTACGCCGAGGAAGAAAGGATTTCCCAAGTAGTCCAGTCCTCCGGAGGTTGCACCGTCGGAGTAAGCAACCCGGCAAACTGCTCTCCCAACGATCCGTATTTGTGGACCAGCGGAAGCTGGGGGCAGTCTTTCGATGACCTGTGGGGCATGTGGACGATCGGGGCGCCCACGGCCTGGCTTACCAGTACGGGGTCGGGGGTTGTGGTTGCGGTGGTGGATACGGGAGTCGACTACACCCACCCCGACATCGCCGCCAACTATATTGGCGGCTACGATTTCATCGGTTCCAGTTATCTTCACCCGCAGCCGAGTGATAATCCCATCGATCACTACGGCCATGGAACGCATGTTGCCGGAACCATCGCCGCCGTGGGCGACAACAGCATTGGCGTGATTGGAGTTGCATGGCAAGCCAAGATCATGGCGGTTAAGGGACTCGACGACAGCGGTCTCGGCATCGATTCGACCCTGGCGCCGGCTATCGAATATGCCGCGAACAACGGCGCCGATATTATCAACAACTCGTGGGGCGCGCCCGGTTCCAACCAAACCATCGCGGAGGCCATTCAATACGCTTACAGCATGGGCGTGGTAATCGTGGCCGCGGCCGGCAACAACGACATCGACGCGAACGATTTCTACCCCGCCCAGTTGTGGGACGTTATCACCGTAGCGGCTACCGACAATACCGACACGCTGGCCTGGTTTTCCGACTGGGGCGATAAGATCGATGTTGCCGCCCCGGGGGTAGGGATTCTGTCGCTGTGCGCCTCGGGCACCGACCTGGGCACTCTGGTGGGGAACCCGCCCCTGTACGTCGTGCTGGATGGCACCAGCATGGCCGCCCCGCACGTTTCCGGACTGGCGGCGCTGATTCTTTCCGCCAATCCGGAGTTTGCCAACGAGGATGTCCGCCAAGTGCTGCGCACGTCGGCCACCGATCTCGGATCATCCGGTTTCGACCTCAACTATGGATATGGCCGAATCAACGCGGCGGCGGCGGTAGCGGTAACGAGTGTGCTTCAGGCCAAGATTACGGCCGTGTGCCCGGGCGCGCTGCAACCGCCGAATTGCTACACCTCCAGCCAAGGGATGGCTCTTACCTCACCGGCTACGATTCAAGGGATCGTGTCCGATGTAACCAGAGCGGGCAATTATAGCCTCAACCGCCTCGCGTCTTATCGTCTGGAGTACGGGGCGGGGGAATTGCCTACCTCGTGGACCTTGATTTCTTCCGGCACGGCTTCGGTATCGGGAACGCTGGGCACTTTTGATCCCAGCGCGTTACCTGACGGCCTCTACACCATCCGCCTGACCGCCGTGGATTCGGCGGGCCATGCGTTCGTCGATCTGATCGAGGTGCCGGTGCAATACGATGGCATAAGCAGCCCGGCTATGCCTCTGGTACCCTCCACCGCCACCGTTTTCAAGCCGGGAGTGGGTATTCCCATTCTGGGAACGGCGATCGGGACTACCTTCGAGGATTTCCACATCGAGTGGGCTGCGGGGATAACCCCGACTTCAGGATGGAGTTCAACCGGGATCAGCCTTACCGGCGGAGGCGCCTCACCGATTACCAACGGCCAACTGGCCGTATGGAACACCTCTTCCCTGGCTTCAACCCCCGGGAATTTTTATACCATCCGCCTTACGGTTGATGACAGCCTGGTGAGCCGGGTTCACACCGCGCTTGTATACCTTGAACCGGATCTCCTGACTTCAAACTGGCCAAAATCGCTCTCAGAAGGCACCGAGATTGGCTTTGGTGTGGTGCCGGCTAACGATGCCGAGGGTAACACCAGCCTGGTAATGATGAGCCCGACTTATTCGAATGGCCCCCCTGGAATGTTCCGGAGATTGTCCGTGGATGGCTCTTCGGAGACAGATTCGGCGATTACCCAAGGCTGCTATACGCACCCGGCGGTGGGGAGTTTTTATGGCGGCGCGGGCGACGAGTCGCTTATGGGAGACCAAACGCAGCTCCGCATCATAAACCCAGACAATACGTCCAAGGTCTTCTTATCGAACCCCGCTTCCCAGTTGCAGTGGGGACAAGTGGTGCTGGAAGATCTCATGGGAGATTCTCAGCTTGCAGCCGTGACGACCGGTTTCACGACGATAAATGGCGCGTTCAATACCAGTGTACTCGCGTGGAATAACAATGGTCATCAACTGAGCGCCAACTTCCCACTGAGCATGGCGGACGAGAATGACGGCCTGTGGTTTAATGCAAACCAGCCAGGAGCTCTCGCCGGCGACCTTGATGGCGAAGGGGAAAAAGAAATACTGGTTATAGAGGGGACCGGGTCCTCGACGTTCACGCTGGGGCTGTTCGGAAGTGATGGAACGCCGGTCGCCTGGGCCGCACCGACCTTTAGCGGGGTCCCGTCCGGTTTCTTGCTGGCCGACCTTGACCACAATGGCAGGCTGGAAACCGTGCTCAATGTGGTTAGCCCTGCCGGCTCTGATTTTAGTTGCGAAGTTGCGACGCATGTACTTCAGCCGGACGGCTCCGAAAGGCCCGGCTGGCCGGTGGTCCTGGCGGATAATGGCGCGAATTGCTACCAGCCGTATCTTGCCGCCGGGGACCTGGGGCAGGACGGCCATGAGGAGATCGTGGCCACGGCGGGTAACTCTGTTTTCGTCCTCAATACCGATGGCACGCTTTATTCCAGCAACTGGCCGGTTCCGATCGCTTTCGCTGTCTTTGGCCCCGTGGTTCTGGCCGATATCGATGGCGACGGATATCCGGAGATACTGATGTCCGTGCTTACCTGGAATGCGGTTAATCCCCTTGCCGGAAGCACGGTTTCGCAGTCGACGAATGCGACCGGCGCCCTGACCTTGGTGACCCAGTCCGGGCCTGACGGGACCACGCTTGCCGCTCCACAAGTGCGGGTGGATGACTCTAGCAGCGCGAATATGAAATTTTACATATCCCAGCAACTTCTTGCTTTGCGCCGCGATGGCACGATCGCCAAGACCTGGAACCTGCTCGGCGCCAACGGCAACCAGCCTTATGTAGCGGGCCTGACCGTTGGTGACTTCAATCATGACGGCCTTACGGAAATTGCCGCCACTTATGGAGTCATCGAGGGAGGCGGAGAAAGCGGCAATCTGCTCGAAGGAGTGGTAACCGTCCTGGCCACGGGTACACCCTACAATGCCGCGGTTAACGATTGGCCGATGATGAATCAAAACCCGCGCAATACCGCGGTCTTGCTTCGCGTGCAGGTTCCAAATCCGACGCTGAATGTAACTGTGAGCCCCGCTTCGCCGGTTGCCTATGGCGTTCCGGTATCGGTTTCGGCAACCGTGCAAACGGCGCCCGGCCAGCCCACGCCCAACGGAAGCATAGGGTACCAACTTGACCTGGGTCCATGGCAAGCGGTGGCCCTGTCGGGCGGATCCGCGTCGGTGCAACTGGGTGCGCTGGGCGCGGGCCCCCACACGCTCCAGGTCAGTTACGGAGGAAATAATCTGTATGGGCCAGCCAGCCAGACGGTCTCACTGACGGTTGCCCCAGTGCCGGTAACGGCGAGCGTGACCGCCGCCAATAAGGTGTATAACGGCACCACGACGGCTACCATCACCGCCTGTACATTGTCGGGCGTGATAAACAATGACAACGTTACCTGTGCGGCGGGCGCAGCGGCGTTTGCCTCGGCCAACGTGGGTACGGGGATCATGGTGACGGCGACGGGGATCACCTTGAGCGGTTCGGCGGCGGGCAATTATGCGCTGTCGTCCACCACGGCTGCCACGACCGCGAACATCACGGCGGCAACGGTCACGGCGACTGTGACCGCGCTTTCCAAGGTGTACGACGGGACCACCACCGAGCCTATCGCCAACGTCACCTGCACGTTGACACCGGCCGAGAGCAATCTGAGTTGTGCGGCGGGCGCAGCGACGTTTGCTTCGGCCAACGTGGGTATGTGGATCATGGTGACGGCGACGGGGATCACCTTGAACGGTTCGGCGGCGGGCAATTATGCGCTGTCGTCCACCACCGCTATCACCACCGCCAACATCACCGCGGCAACGGTCACAGCGAGTGTGACCGCGCTTCCCAAGGCGTATGACGGCACTAGCACGGAGCCCATCGCAAGCATTACCTGCACGCCGAACGTGCTGGCGGGTGATACCAGCAAGGTGAGCTGCGCGGGTACGGCAGCGGCGTTTGCCTCGGCGAACGTGGGTACGGCCATTACCGTGACAGTAACGGGGATCACCCTGAGCGGTTGGGGGGCGGGCAACTATGCGCTCTCCTCCACCACCGCAACCACCACGGCCAATATCACCGCGGTGCCGGTGACGGCGAGTGTGACCGCACTTTCCAAGGTGTATAACGGCACCACCATCGAGCCGGCGGCAAACGTTGCCTGCACGCTGACGCCGGGCGTGATCACCCTGCATTGTATGGTGGTTACGGCGAGCTTTGCCTCCGCGGGGCCGGGTACGGGTATTCCGGTGACGGCAGGCGTCATCGTGAGTGGCGCACCGGCAGGGGACTACGTGTTGACGTCCAGCACGGCCGCCACGGCCGCCAACATTTTTGCTGCGCCGCTAACAGCAGGAGTGACTGCCGCCAATAAGGTGTATGACGGCACCACGACGGCTACCATCACTGCCTGTACATTGTTCGGCCTGGTGAACAATGATAACGTGACCTGTACGGCGGGCGCGGCGACCTTCGCCACCGCCAACGCGGGTACGGGCATTACGGTGACGGCGACCGGCATCACCTTGAGCGGTCCGGCGGCGGCGAACTACGCATTGACCTCGACTACGGCAACCACTACCGCCAACATTTACGCCCTCAACAGCACCCCAACCACCCTGGCCATCCCCTATATGACCAGCCAACAGATTGCCGCCGGCGGTTCTCCGGAAGACGTGGTGGTGGACAACCAGGGGAATCTGTATGTGGCGGTCGGTGAACATGTTGGACAAGTAATGAGAATTGACGCTGTCACCGGGGCCAGTACGGTGTTTGCCGGCGGCGGCGCCAAGGGCGCCAGTTGTCCAAACCCGGACACAAACGTAAATGGCGGAGGCAACCGGTTCGGGGACGGGTGTCCCGCGACTTACGCTTTCCTCGGCGACATTCGTGGACTTGCCATCGATGCCACCTATCTTTATATTGCCGACGAAAGTCAGAGCCAGATACACCGGGTCGGGGTATCGGACAGCCCGCTGCCGGGACAGCTCTATGCGAATGAGGCGGAATTGGTGGCGGGAGATGCCTCGGTGATTGGCCACAATCCGCGCAGCCTTGCCGTGGATGCGCACGGAAACGTGTTCTGGGGCGGCAATCAAGGGGTGTTTATGGCGGACTACGGTACGAATCCGCCAACCCTGATAGCTCTGTACGGGGGTGAGGCCAATGGCTTGACTTTCGACCAGAAGGGCGACCTTTATGCCGTTGTCAAGTGGCGTTACAGCATATTTGAAATGGCGCCGAACCCGAGCACGGGGGTGATCGATGGCACGGGCACATGGACCACGCTGGTGGGGGACGGCCAGAAAGAAACCTATGGCGGTCCGTGGTACAACACCCTGGGGACACCGGCATTTATGGGCACCCTGCGGTCGGTGACTACCGCCAGCCGCGATCCCAACACGCTGTTACCCGATACCGATGATCTTTACATCTCGACCACGAATGGCATGTGGTTCTATGACGCGCAGAGCGGGTGGGCGCACCAGATCATGAAGTCCGCCACCGCTCTGGGTTGTGCGGCGAATTCCACGCCGCCTTACCTGGGGTGCCCGGCGCCGGTGGCGACCTTTGCCAGCGCCGAAGGCGGCGCCCGCATGTCGGTCGATCAGTACGGCAACCTGTACGTGGCGGATTTCGCTAACAACCAGATCAGCAAGCTGGCCATAGGCACGGACTTCATCGGCACTGCCCCCGCTTCTTCGGCCGCGGCGAGCGCGCCCGTGACTCAGACCGTCCTGATTCACGGCTCCAGCCCGTGCTCGGGAACGGCATTGGCGGCCTCGTCTCCCTTCGCGTTGGGATCAGCAGACTGTAGCTCATATAGTGTCGGCGATGACGGCACTGACTGGGTGGTCCCGGTTACCTATACGCCTACCGCGAACGGCTATCAAACCGGCACTATGACGGTGGGGAGTGTGGCCTTGCCTCTGGATGGTAATGGCAATGGTACTCAATCCGCCTCGGTTACGGCCACTGTAACCGCGCTTTCCAAGGTTTATGACGGCGCCACCACGGAGCCGGTGGCCAACGTGACCTGCACGCTGACGCCCAGCGTAAGCGGACTGGCGTGTGCGCCGGCGGCGGCGATCTTTGCCACGGCCAATGTCGGGACGGGAATTACGGTGACCGCCACAGGGATCACCCTGAGCGGATCGGCGGCCGGCAATTATGCGCTGTCGTCGACCACGGCCACCACGACGGCAAACATCACGGCGGCAACGGTGACGCCGGGCGTGACCGCACTTTCCAAGGTTTATGACGGCACCACAACGGAGCCGGTGGCCAACGTCACCTGCACGCTGACGCCAAGCGTGAGCAACGTGAGCTGCGCGGGTACGGCGGCGGTGTTTGCCTCGGTCAATGTGGGCACAGACATCACGGTAACGGTGACGGGGATCACCTTGAGCGGTACGGCGGCGAGCAATTATACGCTGTCGTCCACCACGGCTACCACGGCCGCGAACATTACCGCGGCAACGGTCATGGCGACTGTGACCGCGCTTTCCAAGGTGTATGACGGCACTACCACGGAGCCGATTGCCAGCATTACCTGCACGCCGAATGTGCTCGCGGGTGATACCAGCGAGGTGAGCTGCGCGGGTACGGCGGCGACGTTCGCCTCGGCCAGCGTGGGCACGGGCATCACGGTGACGGTAACGGGGATTACGTTGAGCGGTACGGCGGCGGGCAATTATGCGCTGTCGTCCACCACGGCAACCACGACGGCCAGCATCACGGCGGCAACGGTGACGCCGGGCGTGACCGCACTTTCCAAGGTTTATGACGGCACCACCACGGAGCCGGTGGCCAACGTCACCTGCACGCTGACGCCAAGCGTGAGCAACGTGAGCTGCGCCGGGACGGCGGCGGCGTTCGCCTCGGCCAACGTGGGCACGGGGATCACGGTAACGGTAACGGGCATCAGCCTGAGCGGCTCGGCGGCGGGGAACTACGCGCTCTCGTCCACCACGGCCACCACGACGGCGAACATCACGGCGGCAATGGTGACGGCCAGTGTGAGCGCGCTTTCCAAGGTGTATGACGGCACCACCACGGAGCCCGTCACCAGCATTACCTGCACGCCGAACGTGCTGGCAGGTGATTCCAGCAACGTGAGCTGCGCGGGGACGGCGGCGGCGTTTGCCTCGGCCAACGTGGGCACGGGGATCACGGTAACGGTAACGGGCATCAGCCTGAGCGGCTCGGCGGCGGGGAATTACGTGCTGTCGTCCACCACGGCCACGACGACGGCGAACATCACGGCGGCAATGGTGACGGCCAGTGTGACCGCGCTTTCCAAGGTGTATGACGGCACCACCACGGAGCCGATAGCCAACGTCACCTGCACGCTGACGCCGAGCGAAAGCAACCTGAGCTGCGCGGGGACGTCGGCGGCGTTCGCCTCGGCCAACGTAGGGACGGGCATCACGGTGACGGTAACGGGCATTACGTTGAGCGGCTCGGCGGCGGGCAACTACGCGCTCTCGTCCACCACGGCCACCACGACGGCGAACATCACGGCGGCGACGGTGACGCCGGGCGTGACGGCGCAATCCAAGACCTACAACGGCACCACCACGGAGCCGATAGCCAACGTCACCTGCATGCTGACGCCGAGCGAAAGCAACCTGAGCTGCGCGGGGACGGCGGCGGCGTTTGCCTCGGCCAACGTGGGCACGGGGATCACGGTAACGGTAACGGGCATCAGCCTGAGCGGCCCGGCGGCGGGGAATTACGTGCTGTCGTCCACCACGGCTACGACGACGGCAAATATCACGGCGGCAACGGTGACGCCGAGCGTGACGGCGCAGTCCAAG
>Ga0326728_10012947_pt1 | contig 18322 bp, 17 predicted proteins | sample MB3enrmetagenome_FD_207602 | JGI IMG/M metagenome (GOLD analysis project Ga0326728, IMG submission 207602) | Lab enriched peat soil microbial communities from McLean, Ithaca, NY, United States - MB31MN | ecosystem: Environmental > Terrestrial > Soil > Wetlands > Peat | place: USA: New York... | reverse complement strand
TTGGGGACTGGGAGACGCGACGCCTGCCGGCTCGCGAGGCTCGGCGATAGCCTTCGAATATCCCGCGATCTTCACCCAGTAGGCGATCCAGCAAATCAGGCTCGCAATCGTTAAAGCCAGGTAAATCCCCAGCAAGAAATCAACATCGCGTACAGTCCTGGGGAAGAAGGCGGCGACAACATTGAAGGCGGCGTTGACGAAGGGTAGAACGCACATCGCCATGCCCAAATGTTTCCCTGGCTTTTGGCTTGCGCCAGGCAGATTCCTGTTTCTGAATTCGTTGCCTAACGATGTTGCCAGCCTGGAGACCACGAGGAAGTGCCAAAAGCTGTTAAAAATTGGAATGAGCAGAAGCCACACGGCATTCGGGGAGATAGCCTGCGACGCTGGAGAGCATCTCTCCAGCGCGCGTCGAAGAGTGCGAATGTACAGAACCCAGATGGTGACACCGGCGGCGACACCGGCAAAAATGGCAAGAATGAGGAGTATTTGCAAAAGCACCAAACCGATACTCTGCCAGCGGGAGGTATCCGGAGCGAACGAGAGGAGCATCATGCAGATGAGGTGGGCCATGAGACGATATTATAAGGACCCTATAGGTCAAATGCTATCTGGCCCAGAGACATATTGCAGATTAGGGAACTGATAAGAAACAAGCGTGGACCGGGAGGCCGGCGCTACAGTTTCATACTCTTTGGGCCGGCGCAAGCCGGTGGACGACTCTGATCAAGTGATTCTATTAAGGCTACATTCCCTCAGGGGCTAAATAGCCCCTGGGCCTGCCGAATCGCTGCTTGTTGTTTGCGCTCAGCTTATGTGACCGGAACCGCGCCCTCTTTTGATTTGGGCATGCGGATGCGGTTGTGCTTCTTGTAGTCTTCCATGATGGCACTCATAAAGATGTCGAAGGCTTCTGCGCGGCGCTGGTTGAGAATCTGATCCCTGGTCTGGTCAAAGTTCTGGGCGATCTCGGCGGCAGTGGGCTCTTGTTTGTCCACTAATTTAACCACTACGCCGGTGCGCCCGGCGCTGATGGGTCCGCTCAGTTCTCCGGGCTTGAGATCGAAGAGTTGGGGAGCCACCGAACCCACCTGGCCAAAGTCGGGAACCTGGCTGGCGGCACTGACCAGGTCGCTGGACTTGAGAGTCGCGCCCACTGCCTTGGCGGCCTTGCCGAGATCGTTGAGGCTCTTGGCTTTATCCGTCAGTTCCTGAGTCTTCTGGTTGAGCAGGACGGGAAGCTGCTCACTGCGGTAGTCGTCGGCAACGTGGGTTTTCCAGTCGGCAAAGGCGGGCGCGTGAGCGGCGACGATGCCGGTGACCTGGAAAATGGCGTAGCCTTCGCCGGTGGACGCAAACTGCGGCGGATCGCCCTGCTTGGACTGGAAGGCCTGGCCGAGGATCTCGGAAGAGTTAGGCAGCGCGGAGATCACGTCCCGCACTCCGACCGGCGGCGTGGTGGCCACTTCCAGATGGTGGGCAGCGGCGGTCTTCTCCAGTCCGTTCTTGACGGCTTCCGCGGTCAACACACGCGCGTAGGTTTCTTCGGCAGCGGCTGCTTTCAGGCGAATCAGCGTGGTCTTAATCACGGGCTCGACCTCGCTGAGCGGCTGAGAGTGCTTCGGTTGCAGTTCTTCCACCTGCAGGATGTGGTAGCCGAACTGGCTTTTCACGATCTCGGTATCGCCGATCTTCTGGCTGAAAAGGGCTTTCTCAAACTCCGGCACTGTGGCGCCGCGTTTGAAGAAACCCAGTTCGCCGCCCTGGTCCTTGCTGTCGTCCTGGGAGTACTTGCGGGCCAGGTCGGCAAAGTTTGCGCCGTCCTTAATCTGCTTGAGTATTCCCTCAGCCTTGGCCTTGGCGTCGGCATCGGTCTTGGCGTCGGCTCCATGCGCAACCCTGATAAGGATATGGCGCGAGCGAGCCTGCTCGGGAACCGTGTATTCGGACTGGTGCATATTGAAGTACTGCTGAATCTCCTGCTGGGTGGGCTGTGGCACTGCGTTGGGCAGCTCGTTGGGAGTAAAGGCAAAGTAGGTGATCTTGCGCTGCTCCGGCACCGCCGTGGCATAGCGCGTGGAGTTCTTCTTGAAGAAAGCCTCCAGGTCGCCGTCTGACGGGTTGATGGTCTTGCGCAGGTCGTCGGAGGAGATCACCGCGTAATCGAATTTGATCTTGATGTTTTCCTTGAGATATGCCTCACGGACATCCGCATCGGTCACCATGACTCCGGCGGTAATCAGCGACCGCAGCCGCTGAATAATGATTTCCTCCTGGATCTCCTGCTCAAACTCCTCGACCCTCATGTTGGCTTGGCCGTTGATGATGGCTCTGTAGCGTTCCGGGCCGATGAACTGGCCGTTGGGGAAAAAAATCTCGCCATACTGTCCTTGATGCAGGAAGCGGACCACATCATCACTGTTGGCGGAGATGCCCAGCTTTTCGGCCTCGGCGAGCAGAATCTGCTGCTGCACCAGTTGCTGGCCAACCTGCTGCTCGAAGTAGCGCTGGATCACCGGGTTGTCAGCGTATTGAGGGTTGCGCTGCCGCAACTGGCGTTGGGTTATCTGGCTTACACGCTCCTGGCTCACCGTCATGCCCGAGGAGAAGAAGCTGCTGTACCAGTGGGGGTAGATCACGGCGTATGTGTCGGTGGCGGAAACTCCCATGCCAGTCAGGCCGGGGATCAAGTAGACCACCATGCCCACCGAAGCGGCGGCGATGACGACGATAAAAAATGCCTTGGTAAAGCGATTGTCTCTCTGCAGGAAACGGATCATGGATGGACTCGGACCTTCAACTCTCTATGCGCAGGCGCGTACGGGCCTAGATGCGCAATTGTTGTGCAATTGTCGCTTAACGCGATTCATTGCCATTATAGACGGGCGAGGGGGCACGGAGCAGGCCGCGGGAATGGCGAGTCCTTTCTCAAGGGGCGGGAGAGGCGGATAAGGGCCGAAATGAATCCGGATTGGACGGGGGTTGAATCCGAAATGGACGAGATTATCATTCGGAGGGGACGAACAGTGCGGCCCTAAACAAAACGGGCACCCCGTCAATCGGGATGCCCGCTCGAATACCGCAGGTGATTACCGCCAGTAGTAGGCGCCGCCGACGACGTAGTAGGGGCGATAGTAGACTGGCGGATAGCCGTACGCATAGGGATACGGCTGGCCGTAGGGGCCATAGCCGCGGCGGTAGAGGGTGGGACCGCCTTGATAAAGGCCCTGCGCCAGCCGCGCAGCCTCTCGCGCGCTGACCGGAGTGACCGTCAGCGGGGCGTTGAGGTGGAATTCCACCAGCGCCTCGGCGGGAATCCAGACGTTGGGTCCGGGAGAAGCCGCTGAAGCTGCCGTACCCGCAGCCGCTCCAACCCCGCCGCCGATGCCGCAACCTTCGCCGCGGCCACGGTCCGCGGCGCAGCCAATAATCGTGCCTATGATGCCGCCGGTTATGGCGCTGCCCACCGTTTGGCCGGCCTTATTCGGTCCCCTGACCTTGAAGAGGCCGGAATCGACAGGGTAGCTCTTGTCGCCCAGGTCCAGCGAGGTGAGCTTGAGCGCCAGTTCCCCGCTGCCACCCAGGGCGCCGGGCTTCTTTACCTCGGTGACAACCCCATGAACAGTTGCGCCACGGGGAATCGCCCGCACGCTGCCTACGTACACATCGTGAATCACCATGAACTGGACCGGCTCGCCGTCCTTGGCATGCTTGCTGCCGACCGCCTCACTGGTGCGCAACTGCAGCAGGGCGCCCTGGGGGATGGTCACCGGGCCCTTGGGCGCTTCCTGGGCTTGCGGAGGAGGCATGGGCTGATACTCGTCATCTTGCGAAGAGGGGTCCTGTCCATGAGACTGAGCTAGTCTCTGTGCCCGAATCTCGGCTATCACCTCCGCGCGGATTTGCGCACGGAGCTGGGCCTGGGCGTCGGGCTCACCGGGAGGCGGCAAGGGGCCGTCGTTCATAGCCGGCGTAGATGGGGAAGCCGCGGAATTAGCATCGCCCGGCTGGCTGTCAGCCGTGTTCTGCGCGGGCGGGGGATTTTGCGGATTGCCGACCTTGAGGTTGTTGTTCACCTTGGTCACACCCTGCACATGGCTGGCAATCGACTCCGCCAGTTCGCGGGAGGAGGCAAGTGCAACCGTTCCGGAGAGCGTGACCTGGCCCTGAATGGTGGCCGCGGTGATCAGGTCGTTCTTTAGCACCGTAGAGGCGTCCAGGGCATGCACTACGTCCATTTCGATCTGGCCGTCGGTGCGGATCGTGCCCGCCGGGGAAGGGGATGCGTTCTGGGCCATAGCCAACGCGCCGCACAAGGCCATCAGCCCGGCACACGCCAAAGCCTGGGGAATCAATCTTTTAAACATTGGCCGATTCATCGTATGTTTCTCCTGCGCCTGAAGTCTTGCTTCCGCTTTACCTTAGATTAGACGGGAAACTGCGGAAGCTGTCATCGGATTGAACCCCGCAGCCGGGAAAAAGTTGCCGCGGGTGAGTAGAGAATGCGTCAAAGGAGCAGATTACAAGCCACTTCCTGCCCCCATGGTTCTACGCCAGCGCCTGGTCTATAGCTGCGGCCAGCGCCTTCAACCCGGCGGCGACGTCGGCTCCCAGGTGAACGCGCAGGGCCCGGCGGCCACGCGACTCCAACACCGCCAGATCCCCGGCGGCCTGGGCGTCGATGACCACGCCAAAGCTCAGTTTTTGCCCAGGAATTGGCACATCCACGGCGTGGTCGGCGGTGATCTGCAAAAAGACGCCGGTGTTGGGGCCGCCCTTGTAGTCCTGGCCGGTGGAGTGCAGGAAGCGGGGGCCGAAGCCCAGGCAGGTGGCCACCCGCTTCACGTCGCGCACCTTGTGGCGTAGGCGCTGAATCGCCACTTCGTGCTCCGGGAACATGGGCAGGAACGCCAGCGCGGCAAAGTAGTCGCCGGGGTGAATCTGGTTGAGATGCGCGCGCAGATAGCCGGCCAGGGTTTCGGCTGGGGCGGCAGCTTTGAGCTTGGCTGCATAGGCTTCGGTCGCGTAGATCTCGATTGCTCCGTCCACCAGAATCGGCTCGCGTTGCGCCAGCTTGCCGGTTTTCTCGTAGGCCGTGGTGAGAGCGCGGGTCTCGATCTTTGCCGATTCCACGTCGGGCTGGTCGAAGGGGTTAATGCCCATCACCGAACCGGCTACAGCGGTGGCGACCTCCCAGGTAAAGAACTGCCCGAAGATCTCGTAGAAGCCGGCGATTTCGATATAGACGACCGGGTAGCCGGCGGCTTCGAGTGCGGCGACTTTGGCGTCTTGAATGTTGTCGGATGTGCCTGCGTAGCGGATGTAGGCAAAGATGCGGTCGCTGCCGTAAATCTCCGGCGCGGCAATGGACTCGCGATCCACCGGCGTGATGCCCTTGCCCTGCTTGCCGGTGGATTCGGCGACCAATTGCTCCATCCATGCACCCAGGTCGGCGATCTCCGGCGAGGTAAAGATGGTGAGCTTGTCGCGACCGGCGTTGGCCGCCGTGCCCAGCAGCAAGCCCAGTTGAACGGCTGGATTCTCTGCCGGGGGCAGTTTAGCCGAAGCCACGGCGTTGGCCGCCTCAGCCAGCAGCTTTGTTGCGTCGAGACCGGCGACCGTGGCGGCTATTACACCGAAGTTCGACAGCGCCGAGAAGCGCCCGCCGATTTTGCGGTCGCCGTGGAAGATATGGCGGAAGCCGTCCTCTCTGGCTACATGTTCTATCTTCGAGCCGGGATCAGTGATGGCTAGAAAATAGCTGCCGGCCTTGCCTGCGTCCACGGCATTCCGCATCTCGGCAAAGAAATACTGTTTGAGGACGTTGGGCTCGAGGGTCGAGCCGGATTTGCTGGCCACCACCACCAGCGTTTCCTCCAGGTTGACCTTGTCGCGGACGGTCTTGACCTGCGCCGGATCGGTGGAATCGACGACGTGCAGCGCCGGGAAGCCTGGCTGCTGACCAAAAGTGACAGCCAGAACCTCAGGGCAGAGGCTGGAACCACCCATGCCCAGCAGCAGCACTGACTTAAAGCCCGCGGCTTTTACTTCGGCAGCCAGAGCGGCAAAGGAAGCGATGTGTTTTTGCTGGCGCTCGACGATGTCGATCCAGCCCATCCACTTCTCCTCGCCATGGCGGGTCCACAGACCGGGGTCTTTCTGCCAAAAGCGTGCGACATAGTTGTTGTTTGTCCAGTCAGCGGCAGCGCAGTCTACCGCGGCGCGAAGGTCGTTGGGAAGTATGAATCGGAAGCTCATATCGCTTTTGATTGTCTCTCAAGCGCGTGGATTCTGAAACTTGTCGCCGGCAAGGAAGAATGTCACTGTTCCGTCGCGTCCATGTTGCGGTCCAAAATAGGCTTGGCGGCTTCAAAGGCCAGGCGAATGCCGGTTTCCAGATCGATTTTTGGCTGCCAGCCCAGCGCGCGCAGGCGGCTGGAATCCATCAATTTGCGCGGCGTGCCGTCAGGTTTGGAGGCGTCGAAGACCAGGCTGCCGGTAAAGCCGAGAACCTTGCAGATCGTCTCCGCCAGTTCGCGGATGGTTACGTCGTTGCCGTAGCCCACGTTGATCAGCGGGGGGAAGCTCTCACTCAGCAGCGTTCCGTAGGTCTGGTCGTCGAGGGTCATCAGGTGGACGCAGGCGTCGGCAAAGTCATTGCTGAAGAGAAACTCGCGCAGCGGCTTTCCCGTGCCCCACACCACTACTTTGCTCCGCCCGGCGCGTTTGGCCTCGTAAATCTTGCGGATCAGCGCGGTAAGAACGTGGGAAGTTTCCAGGTCGTAGTTGTCTCCGGGGCCGTACATGTTGGTGGGCATGGCGGCCAGGAAACGGGTTCCGTATTGGCGATTGTAGGACCAGCACATTTCTATGCCGGCAATCTTAGCCAGCGCATAGGGGCGATTGGTGGCCTCCAGCGGCCCGGTCAGCAGATACTCCTCGCGGATGGGCTGAGGGCAGTCGCGGGGATAGATGCAACTGGAGCCGAGAAACAGGAGCCGCTTTACGCCATTGCGACCCGCGGCGTCGATCACGTTGGTTTGAATCTGGAGATTGTCGCGGATGAAATCGGCCGGATAGGTGTTATTGGCCTGGATGCCGCCTACCTTGGCCGCGGCCAGGAAGACGTACTCCGGACGCTCGGCGGCGAAAAAGGCATTCGTGGCCGCTGTATTCCGCAGGTCCAGTTCAGCCTGAGAACGAAATACAAAATTGTTGAAACCGTGACGCTCCAGGCTGCGTACCAAAGCGGAACCAGCCAGCCCAAGGTGTCCGGCGACATAGATGCGGCTATCTTTCTTCATTCAACACTCTCCGGACTCATTGCTCGTGGAAACCTGCCGCCCTCTCGTAACCGTGCTTTTGCACCAGAAGATCGCGCTTGGCGAGCTTGAGGTCCCCGGAAACCATTTCGGTCACCAGTTCACGAAAAGTCGTCCGCGCGGTCCATCCCAGTTCGCGGCGTACTTTCTCGGGATTGCCCAGCAGCGTCTCCGCCTCAGCCGGATGGAAGTAGCGGGGATCGACGCTTGATTCCGTGGACCTCATAGCTTTTATTGAGCGGGAACTCCGCTAAATAGGCGCCATCCTGGCCAATAACACCGGTGATCAAAGCCTTTCGCATAGCACTCATTCCTCTCGTTGCAGATAAGGCGCCCGCTTCTATCTTAAATAAATCGACCAGTTGGGCGGCGAGAGTTGTTTGCGGTATTCGTTGCCGCGAAGGATCCCTCAGGCCGGTCCAGCAATGAGTTGCCGAAGAAACTTGAGGATGAAGCGGGGGTTGTGCCGGAGGTAACGCATGGCCAATCTGTGCGGCTCTATTGCGAAGCGAAAGACCCATTCAAGGCCACAGCGTTGCATCCATCGCGGAGCCCGTCGCTTGCTGCCGGCGATGAAATCGAAAGCGGCTCCAACGGCAAACATAACGGCGTGAACCCGTCCCATATGTTCAATGATCCAATGTTCCTGCCTGGGACAGCCGAGGCCGACAAAGAGCAGGCGCGCGCCGGAAGCTTCGATTCGCTCGACGACGGCCAGGTCTTCTTCCGGGGTGAGCGGCCGGAACGGCGGGCTTTCGGCATAGGCCACTTTGAGATCAGGGCGCCGCAGGCGCACCGCGCCGATCAAAGCATCAAGAACTGCCGGGCTCCCGCCATAGAAGCCGACAGATACCCCCGCATTTTCGGCTGCCGCCAACAAGGCGGCCATGGCATCCGGGCCACAGACTCTCTGGGCGCTCTTCTCCCCCAACATGCGCAGCGCCCATACGAGAGGCATTCCGTCGGGAAAGACTGTGCCGGTGTTATTTAACTGAAGAAGGAAAGCCGGATGGTCAACGGCTTCCATAATCACTTGTACAGAGGCGAAAAACAGCGCGCGGGAGTGCCGCTCCCGGGCCCAGGCAAGGCTTTGATGGATCACCTCATCGTAACTGCTGACGGCGACATTGACCCCCAGGATGGGCCGGGCGGCAAAGGGATTCTCAAGTTCTGATGCCGTAGTCATTGTGGGGAGATTCCTCAGGGAAACGATGCGCTTTTCTTGACTGGGCCTCTTCTCGTGTTGATGCGCCGTCCGGCGCGGCAGCCGCTCCGCCCTCAACGGAAGCCAGAATGACCGAAGTGATACATCGCGCCAATAGTGAAGCCCTGAGGAGTGAGCCGTCCAGCGGGCGGAACGTTCCCGGGATTCACAAAGAAAGTAGGCCAGGACTCGTATTCATAATCGGCCCGCACCCAAATATTGCGAAAGACGCGGTAATCCATACCGCCGCCGGCGCTGGTTACGGTGCGGGAGTCATGCCAACGAATCGGCGGTGAGGGTTTAGAAGGAATGGCCAGCGTCTCCTCGTCTGCGTTGCCGTATCCCATCATGATCTTTGCATAAGGATGGAAGTTGCGGTAACGGGGCAAGGTGTAAATCAATCCGCCCAAAGCAACGTCCTCGCGCAGATTCGCCGCTTGCAACGACTGCGCCGGTGGCGCCGTTGTACGGCCGTAGTTGAGATCATGCGCCTCGGCTTCCAGGCCGATTCCGTTCAGTAGATGCGGCATGCGGGGCAGGGTATAGTCAATCCACAGTGTGCCGCCGAGCAAGTGACCGTGACCGTAATCGGGGTTGTAACCGGAGATGCCGGCGCCGATGGCCAGATGAAATTTACTCTGTGTGGCTGCCGGCACTGTTTGTGCAAGAACGGAATACGCTGAGCAAACAAGAAGTGCGGCAAGGGCCGGCTCAAGGTATGGTTTCAAGCCCATTCAGTGTCTCCTTCCAGGTTGCGGCACATTCGGTTGCAGGACACGCTCTCCCAAGACATTCCCTTTCGGTAGAGTGTACAACCGCAGTGTGAAAATACAAGGGGAAGGTCCGCGCATCTTCCCGATGATGGGCAGCCAGTTCCAGGTTGTCTCTACGCTCCCTGAACTGGGAACTATCTCTATAGATGACCTTGGCTCTCGTTTCGGTCAAACTTTTGCTGAGGGCCAGCGGGGCGTAATGCGAATCAAATTTAACCCGCCCAAATCTTCCACCACAAACTCCGGCGAATCCGCGGGAACAGCCGCCATGCCTCCCATGGGCAGTTCCAGGGGCTCGAAGCCCGGCCCGGCAATTCTCGCCGCCCCTCTGGCTGCAAACAGGTACTGGAGTCCAGGAGCAGGCTCGCCGTCATCAGCCAGACTGGGGCCGGGCAGACTGGCGCTGGTCCTGCTGCCGACTACTCCAAGGCTCTCCACGCAAAAGTACTCCCCCTCTATTAAAATCTTCCGGTCGGTCAGCACTCTGGGAGCAATCTTGCCGGCGCGCGTCCCAAGCCGCGTGGCCTCCAATGCTTTTTCGATATGCAGTTCGCGTCCCCGCCCATAGTCGTACATCCGGTAGGTCAGGTCGCAGTTTTGCTGTGTCTCCAGCAGAATTGACCCCGGCCAGATGGCGTGAACCGTTCCCGCATCCACAAGAATCACCTCTCCGGCAGCCACATTAATCAGGTTCAGGCTGCTTTCCAGCGTACCTGCCTCGATTCCCGCCTTGACATCGTCCAGCGAGACGCCGGGCTTGAGTCCGCAGGCTACTTGAGAGCCCGGCTCAGCCTCCAGCACGTACCAGCACTCCGACTTGCCGCGCGGATCGCCATATTTTTGCGCCATGACGTCATCGGGATGCACCTGGACGCTGAGTTTCTCTTTGGCAAATATGACCTTGATCAGCAGCGGCGAAGCACTACTGAGTGCGGCAGCCGGGCCACCGCATGGGGCAGCCGGGCCGAGCAGAGCTTCAGCATTCTCTGCAAAGAGCGCGCCCAGTGTCTGTCCAGCATGTGCGCCCGTGGCCACAACGCATTGTTCCCCGGTGAGCCAGGCCTCGCCGATGGGATGATCACCGCCGGCAACCCGGTCATACCAGGGGTGAAGATCCCGGAAACCCCACACCCGCTCGGCAAACCAGGGCGCAACACGAAAGGGAGCCCAGGCGATAGGAGCGGATTGCGAGACAATATCCATGAATTATTTCCTTATATTACGGGGAAACAAGCCTTGCCGAGTTCTGCTGCTGCAATTTCACTTTAGCAGAGAGCCAACACTGCCGGCACAGCCGCGCTTTCGCCCGCCTCGGTGGCTTTGGCGCGGTGAATGAGGCCCCCACCACAGGTGGTGACTCATTTTGCTTGAGCCGCTTAGGCTTGCACAATTAAGGCCAAGAATGGGATACTATATGCATGAGTCGCTTAAGCAAAATGCCATCAGATACGAACGTCGCCGTCGCCTTGACGGAGAGGCTTGCAACGGAGGAATCTGACGTGCTAATTGAGATTCCGGGGACTGTATCGCTATATTTAGCGACAATTGGCCGGAAAGGTGGTATAAAAGGCGGCAAGGCGAGAGCAGAGAGCTTATCTGCGGAAAGGAAGAAGGAAATCGCACGTATAGCTGCTCAGGCTAGGTGGAAAGACAAGAGGGCATAGAATGGCCGATTCAAAGAGCGACGACATAAAGCCAGTAACGGCGAATGAGTTTGTTGAGCAGGAACTACACAGGAACCTTCGTGAGATTGAAAAGGTCTTCTCCTGCCATGCTCGTAGCCTTTCTGGACCTCTTTACCCTGGCGTCGATGACATTCTTCGCAGCGTAATTGAAAAGCGGTGTGTTCGGGATTTGACATCAAAAAAACTAGTGATTCTCTTGACTACCCCAGGTGGAATGTTGGAACCCGTTCAGAGGATGGTTGCAACAATCCGGAGGCACTAATCAGATTGTTGACTTTGTGATACCGAATTATGCGTATTCCGCCGGAACCATTTTCGCACTCTCTGGAGACTCCATTCTCATGGATTACTACTCTCGCCTCGGACCGATTGATCCCCAGATCAAATCTTCTCGCGGCAGGACTGTGTCCGCGTTGGGCCACCTGGAGAAGTACAATGAGTTGATAACTAAGGCGCAAAAAGGAAAGATTTCCGCCGCCGAGGTTCAGCTCTTGATTGAAGGGTTCGATCAGGCCGAACTGTACAACATCGAGCAGGCGCGCGAACTATCCATTGCAGCTCTTGAGGAGTGGCTTGTCGAGTATAAGTTTAAGAACTGGAAGACCACGGAAACAAGAAAGCAGCCTGTCACGCTTGAAATGAAGAAGAAACGCGCGTCGTTAATAGGCAAACAATTGAACGACACAAGGAAATGGCACTCTCATGGTTATGGAATTTCGATGGAAGTGCTACAAAGGGATTTGAAGCTCCTGATTGACGATTTTGGGAAAGATGCGTCGATTTCTAATGCTGTGCGTTCCTATCACGATCTTCTTTCTGATTACATGGTGAAGCGGGACACACAGGGCGTCGTTCACGTCTGCAATCAGTACCGACCATTCATGTAACGACAGGAGCAGCGTCATGCCGAAAACGATTGAATTGGAAGAAATTGCTCGGAAGAACCCGCATATAGACCTCCAGATGCTTGAGGAATGGAGAGAGCTTCGTCAGATTCTGATTGCACATGGGATGCGTGGAAGAAGGGTGCGGAACAGCGAGGACCATCCCCAGACTCGCGCAAAGCTAGTTGACAACGCAGAAGACGATCCGCGTCTTGTGAGACTCCGTCAATAACAGAATTCTCTTGACGATGCTTGAGCTGGTCATGCATAATCCTCCCGCGAACGAATAACATAGAGGCACCATACTCTTAACCGTTGAAGAGCACGGTTTGTTCCCCATTTGTCACGCTGGAAGGTCAAGCATCCCCGGACAGCCCTTCATGGAGAAGGCCATTCGTGGGCCATTACACGGCTTGGATGATCCGCCGACTGGCCATTCTTCCACGAGAAACTTCCAAGGAGAGAGCGTAAGCGCATGTCGAAGCCGGTTTCCATCTGCGTGATCGGGTCCGGTTACGTGGGACTCGTTGCGGCCGTTTGTTTTGCTGAAATCGGACATCAGGTTACCTGCGTAGACAATGACGAAACCAAGGTGAAGACGCTGCGCGAGGGCGGCGTGCCCATCTTTGAGCGTCATTTGCCCGAGCTTCTTGGCAAGCACCGGGGGCGCGGGGTAACGTTCACCTCTGATCTGGGCGCGGCCGTCGAGCAGAGCGAAGCCATCTTCATCGCCGTGGGCACGCCCCAGGGCGATTCCGGCGCCGTCGACCTTTCCTACGTCGAAGCCGTGGTCGCGGAGATTGCCCGCACCATCAACGGCTACAAGGTCATCGTGGAAAAGAGCACGATACCGGTCTATACCAACGAGTGGATTCGACGCGTGCTGCACCGCGGCGGCGCGGACCCGCAGAGCTTCGACGTGGTTTCGAACCCCGAATTTCTGCGTGAAGGCACGGCCGTCATGGACTTTCTGCATCCCGACCGCATCGTGGTGGGCGCGAACTCCGAGCGCTCCGTTGAAATGTTGCGGCGCATCTACGAGCCGCTCACCGGGGGTGGCTATTACGCCCAGAAAGGCGCCTTGCAGGGCGCGCGCAGCGCCGCCGCGCCGGCCAGGATTTTGATCACATCGGCGCAGAGCGCGGAGATCATCAAGCACGCCTCCAATGCCTTCCTGGCGCTGAAAATCTCCTTCATCAACGCCGTGGCCAACCTGGCCGAGTCGGTGGACGCCGACATCGATGACATCTCCGCCGGCATGGGCATGGACAGCCGCATCAGCCCCAAATTCCTCTCGGCGGGACTAGGCTATGGCGGCTCTTGTTTTCCCAAAGACGTGGCCGCCTTTCATTGGGTGGCGCAACAGCAGGGCGTAGACTTCCAATTGCTGGACGAGATCCGCAAGATCAACGATACCCAGAGGGAGATCTTCTTCAACAAAGTGCGGGCCGCGTTGTGGACCTTGCGCGGCAAGCGGCTGGCTGCCCTGGGCCTGGCCTTCAAGGGCGGCACAGATGACATCCGCGAGTCTCCGGCCCTCGACGTAATCGGAAAACTGCTGCAAGCCGGCGCCCTGATTACGGCCTATGATCCGGCAGCCATGGAGCGCGCCAAAGAGGTGCTGCCGCCCAGCGAGAAGATGAGCTATGCGGCAGACCTCTACTCCGCGGCTAAAGGCGCCGAAGCGGTGCTGATCCTGACCGACTGGAAGGAGTTTGCCGAGATGGATCTGACGCGCCTCAACCAGGCGGTGCGCTTCCCCATCGTGATCGACGGCCGCAACTTATATAAGCCGCGGCAGATGCACGATCACGGCTTCACGTATGTGAGCGTGGGCCGGCCGGCAAGTTACCAGGCGCAACAAGGCAAGCCGCGCAAACGGATCATATGAGAGCTTGAAGCGGAGTTGGCGCCGCTATCACATGCAAAACGAGGCTAACTGAGCGAACAAATTGTAGAAGTTTTTCCTGGAGCATAGACTTTTCCCATGCGCGTACTTGTCACCGGCGCCGCCGGATTTCTTGGTTCTCACCTCACCGACCGGTTGCTGGGCGAGGGCCACAGCGTCGTCGGCGTGGATAACCTCTCGACCGGCAGCCGAGAAAACCTCGCGCACCTGGCCAGTGAGCCGCGCTTCCGATTTGAAGAGCGCGACATCTGCGCGCCATTTGATTCCGGCCCGGTAGACTACGTATTCAACTTTGCCTCACCGGCCAGCCCACCGGAGTATCTTCGCCTGGGCATCGAGACGCTGCGTGTTGGCTCCATCGGCGTTGAAAACACCCTCGAAATCGCCGCTCGCCATGGCGCCGGCTACCTGCACGCTTCCACTTCGGAGTGTTATGGCGATCCAGCCGAACATCCGCAACGGGAAAGTTATTGGGGCAACGTGAATCCGATCGGCCCCCGCTCGGTCTACGACGAGTCCAAGCGCTTTGCCGAGGCCTTGGTCATGGCCTGGCATCGCTCGCGCGGCGTCAACACCCGCCTGGTGCGCATCTTCAACACCTACGGACCTCGCCTGCACCCTGGCGACGGCCGGGTCATCTCCAACTTCATGATGCAGGCTTTGCGCGGCGAACCGCTCACCGTCCACGGCGACGGCAAGCAGACGAGGAGCTTCTGTTATGTGGATGACTTGATCGAAGGCATCCTGCGCCTCTCGCGCTCAGAGGAACACCTGCCGGTCAACATCGGCAACCCCGGCGAGTTCACCATCCTGGAGTGCGCCCAGGCTGTGCTGGAAGTGACCGGCTCGAAGAGCGAGCTGCGCTTTGAAGACTTGCCCGAGGACGACCCCGCCCGCCGCTGCCCCGACATTGGCAGAGCTCGCGCGTTGCTCGGCTGGGAGCCGCGGATCACTCTCAAAGAAGGGCTGCGCAAGTCGCTGGAGTTCTTCCGGAGCAAGGCCGCTACCGGCGCATAGGCCGCTGCCGGGTATTGTCCTGAGAGACCGCATAATCTTCGGCTCGGCGCTGTGAACAACAATTAGCCTTCCCGCGCCAGCCGCCGCTTTGCTACTCTTTCCCTATCATGAAGCGCACGCTCTTCCTGCTCCTGACTGCTCTTATTGTTTTTGCATCCGGTCAACCCGCCGCCGCGCAGAAATTTCAGCCCAAGTCCATCCAGTTCAAGGGCGCCCCAGAGTATACCGACCAGGAGCTACTGGCCGCGGCGGGGCTGAAATTGGGCATGGTTCTGGATTTTGGCGAGATGAAGAGCCACTCCCAAAAGCTGATGGACACGGGTGTCTTTGAGACCCTCGGCTTCAAGTTCGACGGGGTGGACCTGGTCTATACGCTGGTTCCCTTCACCAATCTCTACCACCTGCGCCTGGCGAACCTGCCGTTGACGCCGGGCAAGGAGTTGGACGCCGCACTGCACGCGCGCTTTCCGCTCTATCACGGCAAAGTTCCGGCTGAAGGCGGGCTGACGGATCAGGTGCGCAAGGCTCTGGAAGAGATGCTTGGAGCCAAGGGCATCAAGGCTACGGTGACGGCCGTGCCCTACACCGACCCTAAACTGCACGAAGTCACTGCCATGAGCTATGCCATCACCGCGCCGCCGGTTCGGGTGGGCGAGATTCATCTGGACGGCGTCTCTCCAGAGATGCAGGCTCAAGTCAAACTTGTTGCGAATCACGCCATGAAGACCGATTACGACACGGAAAATTCAGCGGACAATATCGAACGCGCCTTTGCTTTGCTCTACACCGATGAAGGCTATGCCGCCGTCAAAGTTCATGCCGAGCAGTCGGGTAATCCGGTGATGGCCGGCGAGGCAATCGAAGTCCCTTTTTCCGTTTCCATCGAACAGGGGCAGCTCTACGAACTGGGCGCCATCCATCTGCCTTCGGGCGAGTTGCTGACGCTGGCGGAGATCAACAAAGCCGCTGGCACCGTGTCGAATTCGGTAGAGAAGCAGTCCGTCAGGGGAGGAGTCGCTCTGCGGACAGCCTTATTCTATGTCACCGGGCAGTACAAATCCAAAGGCTACATGGAATGCGTTGTCACGCCGCATCCTCAGTACGATGACGCGAACGGCATCGTCAATTACACATTGGAAGTTCAACCCGGCCCGGTTTATACGATGGGCAAGCTGACCATTGAAAACGGCGCTGATGATCTGCGCGCGGCAATGCTGGCCGCTTGGAAGATGCCCGCGGGAACGGTCTTCAATGCGAGCGCGATTCAAACCTACTATTCCTCACAGGGAAATACCGCGCTGGGACGAACCTTTGCCTCCGCCATCTGCAAATACAATCTGACGATCAATGCCGATACCCACACGGTCGATGTGACGCTGCGCGTGGAAAAACGGCCGTGAGCCGCTTATTCTCTTTTCATGCCCCACACGCTCAGCCATGAGGTAGCGGCGCTGCATCTACCGCCCATCGTCACATCCGAAGAGCAATAGCCGAAGGGGGAGTTTGAAGGGCAGAAAAGATTTCTATTGCAGATATATCCGCAACGGATATATATTCTCTGCATGACAACCGGAACCGCACCCACCGCTCCGCTTACCCCCGTCGTCTTCGCCATCCTGCTCTCGCTGGCCGAGGGTGAAAAGCACGGCTACCTCATTATGAAAGACACGCGCGCGCCTGAGGGGGGTGGTGTCCGCCTCGGACCGGGCACCCTCTATGGCTCGCTGGGCCGCATGATGCGTGACGGCCTCGTTGCGGAGTCCGGCATCTCTGACGACGAGCGTCGCCGCTACTACCGTCTGACCGCCTTGGGGCAGACCACGTTGGCCGGCGAATTGGGGCGGCTGGATGCGGCCATTACCTCAGCACGTTCACTGGGCCTACTGGTCCACGGAGGCCGCTCATGAGGCCTGCCCCGCGACATTCCCGTCGTCTCGAATGGATCTACGATGCGGCGCTCCAACTTTACCCCAAGCCTTTTCGCGAGGTCTACGCAGAAGCCATGCGTCAGACCTTTCGCGATGCCCTTCGGGATCACACGCTCTCTCGCCGCACGCTCATTCCACTGGTTCTTCGTGACCTTGTTCATTCCCTCGCAAAGGAGCACCTTGCCATGCTTCGTAACACATTTCTGCGCCCCGCATTGCTCTTCAACGCCGTAGTTCTGGCCGGCATCTCCACCGTGCTGGGGCTTGCCCTTTACTCCATTCCCCAACAGGTGCTGCGTCAGGGCGCCAACGATCCGCAGATCGCTCTGGCCGGCGACCTCGCCGCGCGGCTTGAGCAAGGTGTTGCGCCTGCGGAGGCAGTCCCGGCCGGATCAGTGGACATCGCCCGCAGCCTTTCGCCGTTCGTGATTGCCTACGACGACCAGGGCCAGCCACTGGCCTCGCAGGCGCGGCTCAATGGACAAACGCCCACACCCCCGAAAGGTGTCTTCGACTATGTCCGCCAGCACGGTGAGGAGCGTGTCAGTTGGCAGCCAATGCTCGGCAACCAACATGGCGTCCGCATCGCCGCGGTGGTTCAGCGCGTGAATGGAGCGCACCCCGGATTTGTTCTTGCCGGACGCAATATGCGCGAGGTGGAAGCCCGCGAAGAGCAGGTCAGGCATATGGCCGGCCTGGCGTGGATCGGAATGCTGGGGTTGATCTTTCTGGGAACCGTCAGTTTCGGATGGTACACGCGGCAGACCCCGACGGCATAGACGGCGATCTCTGCCGTATTGTGCCGCAGGCGCGTCCGCCCGTGCGGCCAGCACCTACTCCCACTCGATGGTGCCGGGGGGCTTGCTGGTGATGTCATAAACCACGCGGTTGATGCCGCGCACTTCATTCACGATGCGGCTGCTGATGCGCTTGAGCACCTCGTAAGGCAGCGGGGTCCAGTCGGCGGTCATGCCGTCTTCGGAATGCACGGCGCGCACCGCCGCGGTGTAGGCGTAGGTTCGCTGGTCGCCCATCACGCCTACGCTCATCACCGGCAGCAGCACGGCAAAGCTCTGCCAGATGGAGGAGTAGAGCCCGGCGGCCTTGATCTCGGCGACGACGATCTCGTCGGCCTCCTGCAGCAGTGCCACACGCTCCGGCGTGACTTCACCGAGGATGCGCACGGCGAGGCCGGGGCCGGGAAAGGGCTGGCGACCGAGAATTTCCTCCGGCATCTGGAGGTCGCGGCCGATGCGCCGGACCTCGTCTTTGAAGAGGTCGCGCAACGGCTCGATGAGCTTGAGCTTCATCCCCAGCGGCAGGCCGCCCACGTTGTGGTGGCTTTTGATGGTCTGGCTAGGGCCTTTGACGCTGCTGGATTCGATCACATCGGGGTAGAGCGTGCCCTGAACGAGCCAATCGACTCCGCCGGTTTCTTTGGCGATGCGCGTGGCCTCGTCGTCGAAGACAGCGATAAACTCCGCGCCAATTCTTTTTCTTTTGGTCTCCGGGTCGATCACCCCGGCCAGTTGCGCGAGGAAGCGCTGGCTGGCATCCACGGCGACGATCTTCAGGCCCAACTTCTCGCGCAGATTCCTCT
>Ga0326728_10012946_pt1 | contig 18323 bp, 16 predicted proteins | sample MB3enrmetagenome_FD_207602 | JGI IMG/M metagenome (GOLD analysis project Ga0326728, IMG submission 207602) | Lab enriched peat soil microbial communities from McLean, Ithaca, NY, United States - MB31MN | ecosystem: Environmental > Terrestrial > Soil > Wetlands > Peat | place: USA: New York... | reverse complement strand
CCACGTATTCGAGGGTGCTGCACGAATCCGCGAACGTGGACGAGCGCAAGTTGACCATAGTCAAAACGGCCGGCTTGATCGCCATTGGCGACGTTCCGATGCTCAGTTCCACATGCGTCCATCTGGCCGGGATTTCCGACACCGAGTTCGACATGGCTCTTATGAAGGGTTTAAAGGTTCGGAGGCACAGCCTGTCGGCCGACATGCAGAGCTTCGTCCGCCACGTAACCCCGGTGACCCATGAAATACAGTTCAGCGACGTCGAAAACAAAAAAGACATTGCGGGCATGATGGACAAGCTCAAGCTGGACGTCGTGGAAGCCCGTATTCTGACCGGGACCGAAGATCTGGAAAAGGCCGCAATCATCGTCGAATCCTGGGGCTGCCCGGAAATCCTGATCACGCACTCCCAGGGCGTGCTGGCGCGGGTTAACGGCCAGACGTACTATGAGAAGTTCTCCAACAACAGCATGGCGGGCCGGACCGGCCGCGGAGATACGACCTTCGCGGCGTACCTGTCTTGGCGGTTGGATCATGACGTAAGAAAATCCCTGCAGTTCGCCGCCGCGCTTGTTTCGATAAAGATGGAAACACCCGGACCCTTCAAGGGAACGCTGGAGGATGTCGCAAAGAGATTGAGGGAAAAGCATTGCTCGTAGCGGCGTGTCCCGCGCACATTGTAATTATAAATTAAACCTGTGAAAAATTATGATTGATCCACGACAAAAAATCTCGTTTCGGGAAAAAGTGGGCTACAGCTTCGGAGACGCCGGCGCCAACTTCGTTTTCCAAACGATGCTGATGTTTCAACTGGGTTTTTACACGGACACCTTCGGAATCAGCGCCGCGGCCGCCGGGACACTTTTGCTGGTCGGGCGGTTTTGGGACGCCTTTTTCGATCCGTTCATGGGCGTGGTCGCGGACCGCACCAACACAAAATGGGGGAAATTTCGTCCGTGGGTTTTATGGTCGGCGGTGCCGTTTGGCATTTTATTCACGCTGACTTTCACGACGCCGCATTTTGGCGCAACAGGAAAACTCATTTACGCCTACATCACTTATTTTCTGCTGATGACCATTTATTCGGTCAACAATCTGCCGTATTCGGCGCTCAACGGCGTGATGACGAGCGACGTTAACGAACGCACGCTCCTTTCCTCATACCGCTTTTTCTTTGCCATGGCCGCGACGTTCGTCGTGCAGGGATTGACGCTGCCGCTCGTCAACAAATTCGGACAAGGCGACAACGCCAAAGGCTGGTCGCTGACGATTGGATTATTTTCAATCCTCGCGATTGTTTTTTTCGTCATCACCTTTTTCAGCGCTCGGGAACGCGTTCATCCAGATCCGAATCAAAAATCGTCGTTCAAGCAGGACTTCGCCGATCTTCTGAAAAACACCCCGTGGAAAGCGATGTTCGTGCTGACGCTGTTTTTGTTTACCACACTCGCGCTGCGCGGCACGGCTCTGTTTTATTATTTCACGTATTACGTGGACAAAACACGGCTGTTTGACCTGCTGCGATCTTGCGGGATGGTGACGACCGCTTTAAACGCCGGCGGTTTATGGCACGGAATCCTCAATACGTTTGGACTGATCGCAACGGACGATCAGAAAAATGTCGTTTCCGTCGGCTTCGGATTTTTCAACATGTCCGCGCAGGTGCTGACCATCCTTGGCGTGCTCTGTTCCACAACGCTCTCCTCGCGTTTCGGCAAAAAAGGCGTGTACGTCACCGGCTTGTTTTTAACCTCCATTTTTGCCGCGCTGTTCATCGTCCTGCCGCCGGGCGCGGTCAAACTCATGTTTTTGCTCAACATTTTGCTCGCGCTGTCTTATGCGCCCACGATTCCGCTGTTGTGGGCGATGATGGCCGACGTCGCGGATTATTCGGAATGGAAGACGCATCGGCGGGCGACGGGCGTGGTTTTTTCCGGCATTGTATTCGCCCTGAAAGCCGGACTCGGATTGGGCGGCGCGATTTGCGGCTGGCTTCTTGGCTGTTTCGGTTACGTCCCCAACGCGATTCAAACCGGCTACTCGCTGCTCGGCATCCGCATCACGGCAAGCGTCGTTCCGGCGGTCACATTTTTTGTCGGCGTCGTCGCGCTGGGGTTGTTTTACGGAATTGACAAAAAGCTCAATCTGCAAATTCAGGACGAACTGGTCGAACGAAGGAAAAAATTCGCGCCGCAATCCCCGTTGCCCGGAACTTGATGCAAAAAAATTACATGGTCCTTCCGTTGGCCTGCCTGTTTATGTGCTCCATAACGACACCATCCCCAGGCCGGGAAAAGCCGGCCTTGAAAGACGCCTTCAAGCAAGACTTTCTCATCGGCGCCGCAATCAATGAGACGCAATTCTCCGATCCGACCGGGGGGAATTGCGAAGTGGCGCTGATCAAAAAACACTTTAACACGATCTCACCGGAGAATGTTTTGAAATGGGAAAGCGTCCATCCCGCGCTGGACAAATATAATTTCGGGCCCGGGGATCGTTACGTGGAGTTTGGCGCCAAAAACGGGATGTTTATCATCGGCCACAATTTAATCTGGCACCGCCAAACCCCCGCCTGGGTCTTCAATGACGCACAAGGAAATCCTCTCACCCGCGACGCCTTGTTGCGGCGCATGCGCGATCACATACGCACGGTGGTCGGGCGTTACAAAGGCAAAATCGGCGGCTGGGATGTCGTTAACGAAGCGCTGGAGGAGGACGGCACGATGCGGCAATCGCCGTGGCTGAAGATCATCGGTGAAGACTACCTGCTCAAAGCCTGCCAATTCGCCCATGAAGCTGATCCGAACGCCCAGTTGTATTACAACGACTTTTCGCTGGAGGCTGCGCCGAAACGCGCGGGCGCCATCGCCCTGATCAAGAAGCTTCAGGCACAAGGCGCGCCCATCGTGGGAATTGGGTTGCAGGGGCATTACAGGATGGATTGGCCCGCCCCGCACGATCTGGATGAGACCATCGAAGCCTTTGCAAGGCTTGGTCTCAAAGTCATGATCACCGAGTTGGATGTGAGCGTGCTGCCGGCGCTCACCAGCAGATTGGACGAAGAGGTCAGCCCGAATTACCAACTGCGGGCGGAGGACAACCCTTACACCAACGGCCTGCCGGATGCCGTGCAACAAGCGCTGGCCACTCGATATGCCAACCTGTTCAAGGTTTTTGTCAAACATCGGGGTCAAGTTACCCGTGTCACTTTTTGGGGCGTGACTGATGGGAATTCCTGGTTGAACTACTGGCCCGTGCGGGGCCGGATAGACTATCCATTTTTGTTTGGGCGCGGCTGCGGGTCCAAACCGGCGTTCGATGCAGTCATTGCGGTCGGGCGCGAAAAGGAACCCTAGGCTGGCAACCCCGGAATAAATGATCCATATGCTATTCTGGTCCATCACTTCCGCCCTGCTCTTGTGTTGCACAGCGACGCAATCCCCCGCCCAGGAAAAGCCCGCCTTGGCCGCAAACAGTGAACCGCATGGCGGCCACGGTTCGGGGGCGTTTTCCACGGGGCAGTACCGGAACCTCTTTGTTGAGTCGGGACATTCGCAGGTGGAAACGGAAAAGAAGATCGCGGCCGCGTTTCGGCAGTTGTTTCATGGCGACCCGGGGAACGAGGCGGTTTATTTTCCGGCGGGCGCAAATTCCAACGGGCCGCTCGCGTATATCTGCGACGTCGGGCATTACGACGTGCGGTCGGAGGGGATGTCTTACGGGATGATGATCGCGGTGCAGTTGGACAAGCGGGTAGAGTTTGACGCGTTGTGGAATTGGGCGCGGACGTGGATGTATCATGGTTCACCGGATCACCCTTCATACGGCTTTTTTTCGTGGTCAACGAAGACGAACGGCGCGCCGAATGACGAAATGTGCGCGCCGGATGGCGAGGAGTACTTTGTCACGTCGCTTTATTTTGCCGACGCGCGGTGGGGAAGCGGCCAGGGCATTTACAATTACCGGACCGAGGCGGCGCGGTTGCTGGCCAATTTGCGGCATCGCCAATACATTTCGGGGCCGACGGTTCGCGGAGTCAAGACGGCGGGGGCGTTGTTTGACGCGGAGCACCACATGGTGCGGTTTTCGCCGGACAAGGCCAACGGCGATCATACTGATCCGTCGTATCATCTGCCGGCGTTTTACGAGTTGTGGGCGAAATGGGGGCCGGAGGCGGACCGGGATTTTTGGAAGCAGGCGGCCGCGGTGAGCCGGGATTTTTTCCAGCGCGCGACTGATCCCGTCACGGGGCTGGCGCCGGAGTATGCGAATTTTGACGGGTCGCCCTGGGCGTCGCCACGGATGGCGGAATCGGTGGATTCTGGTTTTGACGCGTGGCGGACGGCGATGAATTGGTCGGTGGATTGGGCGTGGTGGGCCGCCGATGCGCGGGAGCAGGCATTGAGCGACCGGCTGCAGGGGTTTTTCGCGTCAAAAGGAATTTCCACCTACGGGAACCAGTTCCGGCTGGACGGGAGCCAGTTCGGGAACGATCACTCCACGGGATTGGTGGCCATGAACGCGGTCGCGAGCCTTGCGGCGACGCAGCCGCGCGCGCGGCGGTTTGTGGACGCGCTGTGGCATACGCCGGTGCCGACGGGGCAGTGGCGTTATTACGACGGGATGTTGTATTTGTTGGGAATGCTGCACTGCGGCGGGAAGTTCAGGATTTGGGGTCCGGGAGGTTAACCCCGCAGGATGACAGACACATACGACGCCTTGGTGCTCGGTTGCGGCCCGGGGGGCAGCAGCGCCGCCACCTTTCTGGCGCGGGCGGGCAAACGGGTGCTCGCCCTGGAAAAAGAGGTTTTCCCGCGCTTCCACATCGGCGAATCATTGCTGCCGTGCAACATGGCTATTTTCGAGGAGATGGGCGTGATGCCCGCTTTGCGGGAAGCAGCATTCCCGATAAAATATGGCGCGCAGTTTCAACTCGGCAATGGTTCAATCTGCACGCGTTTTGTTTTTCGCGAGGGCCGGTTCAATACCGCGCCGAATGCCATTCAGGTCGAACGCGCCCTGCTCGATCATCTCTTGCTCAAAAACGCCCGCGCTTCCGGCGCCGACGTGCGGGAAGGCTGGACGGCCGGCCGCTTTGAGACCGACGCGGAGGGTGTCAAAGTCGAGGCGTGCGATCCGGCGGGAAACACCCGCCAGTTTCGCGGGTCGTTTTTGATTGACGCCACCGGGCGCGGCAACCTGACCGGCAACCAGGAGAATTTGCGGCAGATGCATCCCAAATGGAAGAAGCTCGCTGTTTTCGGCCATTTTGAAAATGTGGCCCTCGATTCCGGCGAAGCCGGCGCCGACACCATCATCGTGCGCCTGGAGAACAAATGGTTTTGGATCATCCCGATTTCGGCGGTGAAAACCAGTGTCGGCATTGTGTTTGACAAGGACGAGTTCACGCAAGCCGGCGGGACGCCGCAAGAAATCTTTCAACGCTGGGTGGAGTCCACTCCGCCGGTGAAGAAGCGCATGAAGGACGCCCGGCTGGCGGGCGCCATTCAAACCACCAGTGATTTCAGCTATCACAACCGCCGCCTGGTGGGACCTCGTTTGTTGCGGGTGGGGGACGCGGCGGGTTTCATGGACCCCATTTTTTCGGCGGGTGTGTTTCTGGCCAGTTGGTCGGGCAAACTGGCGGCGCAGGCGGTCATCAAATCGCTCGAAACCGGGAAACCGGACGCGGCCCTTTTCGCCAAATACGAAAAACGCGTCCGCCGGGGGTTGAAGTTTTACTGGCGCGTGGTCGAGCAGTATTATACCACGCCGTTCATGGAATTATTTCTGCGGCCCGCCAACCATTACGACCTGCCCTCCGCCGTCAACGCGGTGCTGGCCGGGGAACTGGAGGGCGGCTGGTCCCTGCGCTGGCGACTGGAGTATTTCTTTCTGCTCGTTAAACTGCAACGCTGCTTCAAGATAGTGCCGCCCATCTTTTTCGGGCCGCACCGGCCGCGGAAGCTCAACCCAATGCCCCGCGCGGAAAAGATTTGAATCCCCACCCTCAAACTGTCGCGACCGCGCGCCTGTCACGCCCTGCTCTTTCGGGCGGCGCGCTCCTCGCACTGGGTTTCATGCTGTGCCTTTCGTGCCGCACAGCCCATCCTCTGCCGCCCGCTGATTTTTCGTCGCCCGGCTGGCGGTTGCGACAAGGCCAGGCCGTCTGGAAGCCGTCCAAAAACCGTCCCGAACTGGCCGGCGATTTATTGCTGGCAACGAACGCCGGCGGCAATTACGTGGTCCAATTCTCCAAAACCCCTTTTATGCTGGCGGCGGCGCAGGTGGCGGATGGCGCCTGGCAAATTGAATTCGCGGGCGCGCGCCATTCATGGCGCGGCCAGGGCGCGCCGCCGGCACGGTTCCCCTGGTTTCAACTGCCGCGCGCGCTCGCCGACATGGAGCCGGGCCGCCCCTGGAAATTCACACGCCGGGCGGACGATTCCTGGCGGCTGGAGAATACGCGCACAGGCGAAATTTTGGAGGGCGTGTTTTTCCCATGAAGCGCGGTTGGTTTCGCTGGTGGTGGGCCGTGCTGCTCCTTCCGATGGCGGCGGGCTTGGCAAGGCTTCACTTCGACGCTGACGTGCTGAACCTGCTTCCCGCGCGCATCCCCGCGGTGCAAGGGCTTAAAATGTACCAGCAACATTTTGCCAATGCGCGCGAACTCATCGTGACCGTCCACGCTCCCGACGCCGACGCCGCAACATCAGCCGCCCAATCCATCGCCGGGAGGCTGCGCCACGAAACGAATCTCGTGGCCGACGCCACCTGGCAACCGCCCTGGCTGGAACATCCCGAACAAATGGCGGAGTTGATTGGTTATCTTTGGCTGAATCAACCGCCGGAAGTCTTTGGCCGGCTGGCGGATACTCTCGCGGAAACCAACCTTGCCAGCGTCCTCATCGCCACGCGCCAACGCCTGGCCACGACCCTTTCGCCCGCCGATCTGGCGCAATTGAGTTATGACCCGTTTGGCCTGACCCAATTGCCCGCAGCCATCGCGGGCGCCGCGCCCGGATTCGGGCAGGGACAGAACATGTTCGCGTCCTCCGACGGGACGTTCCGGATTATTTTTGTCAAGGCGGGCGGTGAATTGAACGGCTACCGCGAATGTGCGGATTGGTTCAATGCCGTTAGGACAATTGCGGAAAATTCGTTGTCTCCCTCCAGTCAGGCAAACATCGGTTACACGGGCCGTCCCGCGTTCGTCGCGGAAATATCCGGCAGCATGAAACACGACATCATGCTGTCAACTGGCGGCACGGCCCTCATCATTGCCATTTTATTTTGGCTGGCGCACCAGCGCTGGAAACCGATGTTCTGGCTGCTGACGTTGCTCGCGCTGATTTTGGGAGGCACGCTCGCGCTCGGCGGCTTGATTCTGGGCGCGATTAATGTCGTCAGCATGGGCTTTGCCGCCATCCTGCTCGGCCTCGCGGTGGATTACGCCGTGGTGCATTACCAGGAGGCGCTGGCCTGCCCGGACCTCTCCGTGCCGGAAATCCGCCGCGCCATTGCGCCGAGCATTTTCTGGGCGGCGACGACCACCATCGCGGCGTTTTTGGCGCTTAACTTCGGCGGCCTGCCCGGACTGGCCCAACTCGGCTCGCTCGTTGCCATCGGCGTCGCCCTTTCGGCCCTGGTGATGATCCTGGCGTTTTTGCCGCCGCTGTTTCCCGATCGAATGGTCCCGCGCGCCCCTCAACCGTCCCCGGCAAAGGAAACGCCGGCCGCCCAACCGCTGAATCCGTTGCGCGCGAAACTGGTTTTCGCCGCCACCGGCGCATTGGTTCTATTCTGCGCCGTCGTCTTGTCTCTCGGATGGCCCAAAATGGATGCGAGCACCCACGCCTTGGAACCCCGCCACAGTCGAGCTTACGCCGCGCTCGATGCCATCAAGGATAACCTCGGTCAAAAACAGGAGCCTCTCTGGCTGGTGGTTTCCGGCCGCGATGAAGGCGAAGTCGCGCGCCGGCTCGCGGCCATAAAACCGGCGCTGGATAACGCGGTCTCCAAGCGCCTGCTGACCGGGTTCACGCTGCCCGATGCGCTCTGGCCGCGGCCGGAAATGCAGTCGGCCAACCGCGCCACGGCGCAACGCCTGGCCGGCGAAGCGGGCGCAATGAGGACGGCGGCGCTGGCCAATGGATTCACCGGGGACGCCCTGGGATTGAACGGGAAAATCCTGGAAACGTGGCGGCAGGCCGCGGCCACGACCAATGTTTTTTGGCCAACCAACGCCGCCAGCCGGTGGATTTTTGAGAAAATCGCCGCGCACGATCCCCGGGGCTTTTTCGCGGCCGGGTTTCTTTATCCGGCGGCGGACACGGTTGATGCCGCGGCGCTGGCCCGGGCCGGCGGGCCGCTCCCGGACGAAGGCGTCTGGCTTTCGAGCTGGAGTTTGCTCGGGCGGGCGGTGCTGGATGTTGTCAAACATAACTTATGGAAGATGCTTCTGCCCATGGCCGTCCTGGTGCTTTTTTCCCTCTGGCTGGCCTTTGGCCGCATGGCGGAGATTTGTCTCAGTCTGGGCATTTTATTCTTGAGCGGGTTTTGCCTCCTGGCGGTGATGAAAATGGCGGGCTGGTCGTGGAACGTGCTCAATCTCATGGCGCTGCCGCTGCTGCTGGGCACAGGCGTGGACTACAGCCTCTTCATGCAACTGGCGCTGCGGCGGCACGGGGGCAGTCTGGAAGCGGCCCGCCGCACCGTGGGGCGCGCGTTGCTGCTCTGTGGCGGCACCGCTGTGGCGGGGTTCGGTTCCCTGGGCTTCTCGAGCAACGCCGGCATGTCCAGCCTGGGCCGGATTTGCGCGGCCGGGCTGGCAGGCAACATGTTGATCTCGATTTTTTTGCTGCCGGTTTGGTGGAAAATGCTGGCCGGTCAAAAACAAAACCCGCCCGCCCCGGAGCCTCCCCTGCCCTCGCAACTTTACCGCGGTGTCGTTTGGAGAATGGGCCTCGGTCTGGCCCGTTGTCTTCCGGCCTCCGCCGGACGCTCGCTCGCCAAATGCGGCGCGGCGATTTACTGGAGGCTGGCGGCGCATCGCCGCCAGGTCGTGATTCAAAATTTGCGGCCCGTTCTCAAGGCGGATGCCGCCGCGGCCACCCGCGCCGCCCGCGCGCTCTTCACCGAATTTGCGCTCAAGATCGCGGACCTCTGGCGTTACGAAGGGGGTGTGCCCCTGGACAGTTGGGTGGTGCGGTGGAAAGGCTGGGAGATTTACCTCGCGGCCCAGGGGCGCGGCAGGGGCGTCCTGGTCGTCACCCCGCATCTGGGCAATTGGGAAATGGGCGGCGCTTTTCTCCCGCGCATGGGCTTCAAATTGTTCGTATTGACTCAACCCGAACCCGATCCGCGCCTGACGGAACTGCGGCAGGCCGCGCGCGCTCTCCGGGGAGTGGAAACGATCGTGGTGGGCGAGGATGCGTTCGCCTTCATTGCCATTGTCAAACGCCTGCAGGAGGGCGCCACGGTGGCGTTGCTGATGGACCGCCCGGCGGCTCCCACCGCCGTCACCGTCAATTTGTTTGGCCGGCCCTTTTCCGCCTCCATTGCCGCGGCCGAACTGGCGCGCGCTTCCGGCTGCGCGATTCTGCCCGCCTGCATTGTGCGGGCGGCTGAAGGTTATGAGGGCGAAATCCAGCCGGAAATTCATTATGACAGGGCCTTGATTGGCAATCGGGCCGCGCGCGTCCAGTTGACGCAGGAAATCATGCGTGTCTTTGAACCCGCGATTGAGCACAATATCACCCAATGGTATCACTTTGTTCCCATCTGGCCGCCCGCGCCCTCGCACGGCGCATGACGCGCGGGCGCGCCATTGGCATTGCGGTCCTCTGCGTTCTGGCGGCGGCCAATCTGCGCGCGGCGGACACCAACGCCGTGCTCGAAGGCTGGTTTGCGGCCCAGGCCGCTGTCCACACATTGTCCGCGGACTTCGTCCAAACGCGCACGCTCAAGACCCTCGTGCAACCGCTGACGGCCACCGGCCGCTTGTGGTTTGCGCCGCCCAACCAATTTCGCTGGGAACTGGGCCGGCCGGCGCAGACCATCGCGTTGCGGCACGCGGACGAAATGTTCGTCATTTATCCGCGGCTCAAACGCGCGGAGCATTATCTCCTGGGCGCGTCCGCGCCGGGAGAATGGCGCGATGCCATGTCGCTTTTGGACGCCGGTTTTCCGGGCGCCCGCAAGGATTTTGATTCGCAATTTCAAATCCAATCGCTCGCGGAAACCAACGGAACATGGCTGCTGGCGCTTGAGCCGCGCCGCGCCGCCGCGCGCAAAATCATGCCCGAACTGCGGGTGATCCTGGCCACAAACGATTTTTCGCTGGCCGGCACGGAGCTGGTCTTCGTGGACGGCTCGCGTATGCGGAATGATTTCACAAATACCGTGGCCAACGCGCCCCTGGACGAAAAACTGTTCCAATGGAAAGCGCCCGCGGATTTCAAAGTCACCGAGCCTTTTGCCAAATGAACTCCGCCAACACAGAAAAGAACGGACTGGAATTCCTGCCGCACGGGCCGGAGTTTCGCTTCCTGGACAAGGTTTCGAGCCTGACGCGCGGCAGGGAAGGCGCGGGCGAATATCGCGTGCGCGGCGATGAGCCGTTTCTGCGCGGACATTTTCCCGGCGACCCGGTTTTTCCCGGCGTGCTGCTCGTTGAGGCGGCGGCGCAACTCGCGGGGGTGGTGGCGCAAAGCGATCCGGTCATTCCGCCGTTGGCGGGTTTGAAACTGGCGGCATTGCGCGGGGTGAAGATTACCGGCGCGGCCCGGCCCGGAGACGTCGTGCAATTGGAAGCGCGCGTCATCGGGCGGCTCGGCAACTTGATCCAGGCCGAAGCGCGCGCCCGCGTCGGCGGCAAGCTGGTGCTGTCGGCGGAATTGACCTTGAGCGGAGAAGCGACGCGTACTTGACAAGGTCAATCCGTGAATTGCGCCCGGCATTCCGCCCGGGAAATTTTTCCGCGCGGGCCGGCGGGCAGTGATTCGACCAACCGCCAGCGGCGCGGCACCTGCCATGACGGCAGCGCTCCCAGCAGAAATTGCTTCAACTCGGTTTCTCCCGCGCTGGAAGCGACCACCGCCACAATCATCTCCGTCCGCCCGGAATCGCCGCCGGGCGCGCCAAACACCACGCAATCGCGCACCAGCGGATGCAATAGCAGCGCGCGCTCTATTGTCTCCGGCGACACCTTGCGTCCGGCCACGTTGATCTGGTCGCCCGCGCGGCCCCGCAGAAAGACCAGTCCATTTTTAAGTTCGGCCAGGTCGCTCGATTGAAATTGGCCGGCGCGGAGTGATGCCGATTGCCGGGGCCAATAGGTTTGGCCGGCGGCCCGGCTGCAAACAATCAAACAGCCCTCATTGTTCAAAGACAGGCTCACGCCCGGCATGGGCGCGCCAGCCAGGGAGCCGTCCGTGCGTGGCGCGGCCCCGGCGTCGTAAGCGATGCCGCCGCATTCGGATGCGCCGTAAAAATTGTGGATTTTGATTCCGCCCGCCGCGAAGACCGACTGCTCCAAATTCAACGGCAGCGGCGCGCCGGCGGAAATGGCCAAACGCACTTGGGCAGGAATGCCGGCGGCCTCATGCCAGGCCCGCCACAGAGCGGGCACGGCGGCGAGGGTGATGGCGGGTTCCTGCGCCGCCGCGCCACGAATGATTTCCGGCAACGGCGCCGGCGCCAGGATCAGCGGAATGCCATGCAGCAATAGCGGCAGCACCAAATTGGAGAATCCGTAGGAATGGGCCAGCGAAATAACACCCAGATTCGGCCAGTCGGGGCGCAAGCCCATCGCCGACACGATTTGGGCCGCGTCGGCGGCGAGTTGTTCGGCGGTGAAGGCTATCAGCCGCGCTGCGTCTGTCGTGCCCGAGGTCCACTTCAGATGCGCGCATTCTTTGGGGGGAGGCATGACATCCGGCAGGGTTTGCCCTGTTTCGAGCGGGCAGACGATTTGTCCCGAACGCCACGCGGACAACAGTGAAAAAATGAACTCGGGCGAATGGCCTTGCGGGCAAACGATTTCTCCGGAGGCCGTCCGCCGCGCCTCGCCGGCAGCGAACAATTGCGCGAACGTCCAGCGCCGGTCCGAAGAAAGATCGCGCAACGCAAGGTCGTTGCGCCGGGCGTCCACCGTGTTGTGCCAGCTTTCGTAAAGCATTGCCACGGGCTTAATACAACCCTAACTTGCTCCGCAAGCCAATTGCTTATGCCGAATAATTGTCATGCCGCCGGACCGCGCCGATTTGAGTTCGCGCGGGACACCTTTGCCTTTGAAAATGAAACGTTCTGGGAATACCATTTTGACGCCGCCTCGGGAAAAACCAGTTTCAGCAAGCGCGAGCCAAAACCGGCTTACGCGCACCGTTGTTTCGTGTTGACCCGCGCGGCCCGTCAATTCCTTTATCACGTCCGTTTTGACGCGAGCCAAAAGGCGCCCGATGACCCAACGTGCCGCCGCCTCATTCGCGAAGTCGTGGCGCGCAATCCGCGCCGGCCCTGCCCGCCTGAAAAACAAATCGTCATCCCCGGCTATGCGAGTTTGCGGGAATTCAGCGGCGCGCGCGCGCCCTTGTTGAAAGCCGAATGCGGCGGGGCCTGGCGCTCTTATGTGTTGCGCAGCCATTGGCGGATGGTATTCCCGATTTCGCGCGCGCACCAGGCCCGCACCGCCGCGTCTTTGTTCGCCGCGCTTCAATACAATGTCCCGCCGATCATTCACCTGGTGAAATTCCCCTCGCTCACCATCAATCACAGCATGATTATATTCGCGGCGGCGAAAAACAGCCGCGGCATTGATTTCCAAGCCTGCGACCCGAACAACACGGCGCAGCCAGCGACGCTGTCGTTCGACCACACAACGAGAACCTTCTCATTGCCGCCCAATCATTATTGGGCCGGCGGTGAATTGAACATTATTGAGATTTACCGGACTTGGCTGATGTAGGCCGCCTGAAGGCGAGGCCGAAAAAGAGCAGGCCGCAAAGATTGATGCCGCAGATATAACCCAATTTATACCCGCGGCCGGTATTGTCCGCCGCGTAAATAGGCACGTCCTTTCCCATGACCAGGGCAGGCAGCGACAACGGCATCAGCGCGCCATGCAAAACTCCGCACTTGAAATCAGCGGTCCGGTTTTTTGGAAAGGCCCACTGCGAAGCCCAGCCGTAAAACCACCCGAAAATCACCGTCACGATGGCCAGCGTCAGCGCTTTGCGCAGCAGATGCCGCGTGACACTGCCGGCGGGACGGGTTGGAGGCTGGGTGTCGTCCATGATTTTATGGGACGACCGCCGTTTGCGCCGTCCACCAGCGCCACCAGCGCCAGGTGTCGAGCAAGGGGCTGATCTTGCTCCGATTCGATTCGTAAATGACCTGGATGGGCACGAACTCCACCCCCTGCCCCGCCGCCAGATAAGCGACGAGTGTTTCCGATTCGATTTCAAACCGGCGGCCGGCCAACCGCAAACCCGCCAGCGTCTCCAGACGCGCCAGGCGGAAGCCGCATTGGGAATCGGGCAGCCGGACCCCCGCCAGACCGGAGAGCCGCCGGCTCATCCAACGGTTCACTTGCCGGCGCAACCACGGCATGGCCGCGGCATTCCCCATCCGGTCGCCCACCACCAGCGCCGCCCCATTTTTTTCGGCGCGGGCAAAGAATTTCGGTATGTCCTCCGGCGCGTGCTGGCCGTCTCCGTCCATCATCAGCGCCCAGGTGAAACCCCTATGGCGCGCGTGCCGCCAGCCCGCTCTTAACGCGCACCCTTTGCCGCCGTTGCGCCTTTGGCCAATCACTTCCGCACCCGCGGCTTTTGCCCTTCGGCCCGTGCCGTCGGTGGAACCATCGTCCACAACGATGATGTTCGGCAAATGTCCGCGGACTTCGGCGACGATTGCCTCGATGTGCGGCGCTTCATTAAAGCACGGAATCACCGCGACGCAATGATGGGTCCAATCCACGAGAACAGCAAAAGTAGCCCTACCCGACGTTGTTGGAAAGTAAGAATTAAGAAGGAAGAATTAAGAAATCGGAAAAAATCATTCCGATTCGCTTTTGGCGGCTTTCCGTTTTTCTTAATTCTTAATTCATAATTCTTACTTGACCTCGCGCCTGTGTCCCCCTAACCACTGACCATGAAAATTTGCCTCTTTGGCATCACCGGCATCCCGACGGGTAACCACAACATCAAGGACCCCCGCCTCGACCAGGCCGATAAACTGGCGGAAGCGCAGAAAAAGTGTTATGCCCAGGTTGTTCTGGCCGACGAGAAGGAACTGGCCCTCTGCGACGCCATCCTCACCAGCCGCGCCGCCTTGAGCGACTTGCTGATGAAGGACCTGGATTTTGTCGAGACCCGGCTCGGACGCGATGCGGGCGAAGCGGAGAAGAAGGTGCTGCAAAAAATGGCCGAGGGGCTGGTCAGCGAGACGCCCGTTTCGAAGCTGGGATTGACGGCGGAGGATTTGACGGCGATTTCGGCCCATAACTTTGTCACTAACCGCCCCGTGGTGGTGGCCGGCGAGGCGGAATTGGCGGCGCCAGAGGCCCTGTTGGTGCGGGCGTTTGCGGAGAGCGGCTACATCTGCTTCCTGACCGTCGGCGGCAAGGAAAACCGCGCCTGGCCCATCCGCGCCGGCACCACCGCCTGGGAGGCGGCCGGCACCGTCCACACCGACATGCAGAAGGGGTTCATCCGCGCCGAGATTATCAGCTTTGCCGATTTCACGGCGGCGGGCGGGGAGACGCAGGCCAAGCGCGCCGGCAAAGTCCGGCTGGAATTAAAGACTTACGTGATGCAAGACTACGACATCGTAAATTTCCGGTTTAACAAGTAAACCCAACCATCACAAAGCGCGGGCGTGGTGGAGTTCAATTGACGCGGTCGGGATGCAGGTCGGCTCGGATAACCGAACCGTCGGCGGTCGAAATATACACATCGCCCAATTCGGCTTCGTGGCTGGGATTGTCGCGCTTGGCCGCCCAGAGCTTGATCTTCCATCTTGGCCCTTCATCACTGTGCTGCAGCCAGAATTGCGCGGCACTCAAGGCAAGATTCGCCAACACCGGCTGGGACGTGGCAATGGCCAGCGCCTTGTCGGAATCCACTTTTAATTTGGATGAATCCAGCACTTTGTCCGCGCCGGTCACGGGTTCCAAAAGCCGGAAAGGCCGCGACACGTCCATCTTTTGTCCCCCGCCGAATTTCACCTCGACGGCTTTCAATGACGCATCGGGATCGTAATAGACTATGTACCATATATTCGGGGTCAGTGTCCCGATGGATTTTTCGGAACGAATTTGCACGACTTTGTCCTTGCTCTGCTCGCCGACGTACCGATTTCCCTCCTTCACCAGGGCAAAGGCCGTTTGCCCGGCCGCAAGCTCGACACCGGCAGTGCCCAGCATTAGCAAAGCGACGCATGCGATCTTAATTTTCGTTTTCATGGCACAAATATGGGCGCATCCCGGTTTTTGGCAACCCTATTGTCACAGTCCTCACTTCGGCTGCCCCGCCTCGATCTGCTCGAACAAGGGGCCAAGTCGTTTCTGGGCATACTTGGAAGAGCTTATCATCATCACGAAAAACAGCGGCACCAGCAGCAGCAGCAAGGCCGCGCTCCACCAGTGATGGGGACGGAACCGTTTCACATCGGGCGCGTACGCCAGCAAACCCAGCACCGCCGCCAGCACCCCGACAGCATCCATACTGGCACGCTGCCAATAAGTTGAGCCGTCCAGCCGCACCCACATGCCAAATTCGTCAAAAGTCAGCGCCAGTCCAATCCCGTAGGCAATGGCGCAGATTCTCAAGGTCCGTCCCGTTGGATCCCGAAACAGCAGAAAAGCCCCCACAGCCACCAGCAGGAAAATGCCATAATTCAAATGATGGATATGGCTTCCCCCCAGGTGCAGATACAGGTCCGGTATCCTTCGATCCATGATCAGATACACCGTGACGCGCGCCGCGATGAACATCACCAAGAACGAAAACAGGACCAACCGGGCCATGTGCGCTTCATCAGGATGGCCTAACGGTTGGGCTATGGGTGCGTTCTTTTCGATGCCCCATTTTTGCGCCAATCCGGTTCCCAGCGCAACCCATTCGCACATCTTTTGCGTGTAATGCGTCGGCGGCATAACAAAGTGGATGATCTGACGGCCTTTTGCCAAGCCGCCCCAAAGGGCCGAAACGCTGGCAACAGTTTTCCTTCTCCCTGGGGGAGAAGGTTAGGATGAGGGGGAGTCAAAAGACTAACTTTTCAATTCCATTGGCCAGACCTTCGCCCCACATCCGCACTATTCGAAGGGGACCCTTTTATGGCGCTTGTCGGGGTGCAATTATTCCAGCGCCGTAGGCGCGGCATCTTCGTAGTAGCCTGAAACGAGCCGGTGGCCGCCGAGCCAAAAAGCTCCAGTCGCTCGACCTTGAACCGGCGACAGAGGTCAGCCATGTCATCTTTCTTTTGTTCAACCAGCGCAATCATGATTCCGACAGAGAATAACCCATGCCACGGCAATTGCCACGAATTTCCTTCTGCATAAAGCCGTATCCATTCAATAAGGCAGCCGGATTTCAACGCAAAGACGCCAAGGCGCAACGACGCAAAGAAGATTTGACCCACGCGAGTCCGGGGCACCAAATGGTGAGCGTCGCTCTAGGAGCCAATTGCTTTTCCTGACCTTGCGCCTTGGCGTCTTCGCGTCTTTGCGTTAAGATCTTACTGCATGGTTACGGATAAAGGCGTCAGTTCCTTGCAGGTCAACATTTTGATTAGCCGAAGCAGAGATGATCTCATTTGGACAGGGTGTATTGAAGCATGACGAAATCCTGATTCACGATTTTGGCCGAACGAAGTTTCAGCCTGGCAGCTTTCCGCCTGGTGTAACCCGCCTCCACATCAAAAACCGTGGGCACTCCCGTCGCTCCATCCGCCACCGGGCAAACCAGCAGTCGCAACTCATCTATCAAGCCCGCTTTCAGAAACGAGCCATTCACGCCGCCGCCGCCCTGCAACGTCAGACGTTTGATCGGAAACTTCGCGGCCAGTTTGCTCAGAACCTTTTTCAGATCGAGCGACGTCTTTCCGCCGAAAATATAGGACACATTCCGCGAGCGCAGATAGTCCAGGTAATCGGCGGAAACCTGTTCGGTCAGGACCGAGATGACATGCTCGGTATCAACCATGTTGGAATCCCAACTCAGCTTCCCGCGTGGATCAATGGCAATCGCGAATGTTTTCGTGTTGTATTTGGCAACGAAATCCCCCTTGGGAACGTCAAACCTGCCGGGGCGCTTGCGGCGGGGGTTTTTGCTGGAAAATTCCTGCATCGTGATCCGTCCCACGATCCACCCATCCGCCTTGATTTTGGCGGCATGTTCCTCATAAATCCGCGCCGGGTTCTTCAATGGCCAGTTGTTCTGTTTGATGCGCCCATCCACCGAGCTGATCATAAAGCAAATAATGTAAGGTTTCATACAGCCGTTCCTAATGCCCCGTCCCGCCCGTTCTGTCCACCAACAAATATGGAAAACGGGGACAGGATGCACAGGATTTACAGGATGAAGTCTTCCGCCGCCTGATCAGTTCCCCTTTTTCCATCCGAAATCCTGTTTATCTTGTTTATCCTGTCAAAAGTCTTCGCTGCATAAATCCTTGCCGCGCAAGGCCTTAAACCCGTTTTCGCAAAAATCACAGTTCTTTTGAAACTTCTTTCAAAAATCTGTTGACGATATGATATGTTAACTGTATAGTTCGTTTAATGAATGACCCATTAAGGCCAGTTTGGAAAAGCAGAATTATGAAGGATGAATTAAGAAGTGAATCGCAGGCAGAAATGAGAGGGGCAGACCTGCCCGCCATAGCCGTTGCGGCAGAGGCGGGAAAATCAGGGAAACCCCATTTTTTGCCCGGCTTATCTTTCTGCCATCCTTCCGTTGGGCCGCGATCCGTGCTGCGCAGGCTCGCCGCGCCGACTTGTCCCGTCAAAGCCGTTTCGGCGAAGGCGGAAGCCGTTGCGGCGAAGGCGGGTCAAAGTCGGTCAAAGTGGGTCAAACCAGTTTGGTTGGTCAAGCTGGCGCGTCAAATCGATGCAAATACTTTAAAATGAACAACTTGCAAAATAAACAGCTTTTGTCCAGTCAAACCATGTTAAACTTAGTTAAGTATGGTCAAAATTAGCCAATCCGCTTCGAACATCCTATATCGGGAATGTCCCGTGAATAGTTGAAATTGAGATGGTTCTCAATTTTCATTTAGGCCGCCTGTAGAGTTGAGGTGATCTCGGACTCATGCAAGACCTT
>Ga0326728_10012944_pt1 | contig 18325 bp, 15 predicted proteins | sample MB3enrmetagenome_FD_207602 | JGI IMG/M metagenome (GOLD analysis project Ga0326728, IMG submission 207602) | Lab enriched peat soil microbial communities from McLean, Ithaca, NY, United States - MB31MN | ecosystem: Environmental > Terrestrial > Soil > Wetlands > Peat | place: USA: New York... | reverse complement strand
TGGCGTCGAATTCGATGTCGAGCCACGAACCGCGATAGGGGATGATGCGCGCCGCGAACAGCAGCTTGCCCGAGGAATGGCTCTTGCCCTTGTCGTGATCGAAGAACACGCCGGGGCTGCGGTGCATCTGCGAGACGATAACGCGCTCGGTGCCGTTGACGACGAAGGTGCCGTTGGCGGTCATCAACGGCATGTCGCCCATGTAGACGTCCTGCTCCTTGATGTCCTTGACGGACCTGGCCTGCGTCTCCGGATCGACGTCGAATACGATCAGGCGCAGCGTCACTTTCATCGGCGCGGCGTAGGTCATGCCGCGTTGGCGGCATTCGTCGACGTCGTATTTGGGCGCCTCGTATTCGTATTTCACGAATTCGAGCTGAGCGGTCTGGGCGAAGTCGGAAATCGGGAACACCGACTTGAACACCGCCTGCAGGCCCTCGTTCGGCCGCCCGCCCTTGGGCGGGTCCATGATGAGGAACTGGTCGTAGGAGGCCTTCTGCACTTCGATCAGGTTCGGCATGACGCCGACTTCCCTGACGTGGCCGAAGGTCTTGCGAACACGTTTGCGGCCGGTGAATGTCTGCGCCATGTCGCTCCTCGATCCAAACTCGCCGCCGAACTCTCGGGGCCGGCGCTCCCTCGGCAAAGAGAGCGCCGCCGACCCCGGACGGCGGACGGCGCGGGCTAAAAGCCCTAAAATTCCTTTGCGCCGCGCGCGGCGCGCGACGCTCGCTCGGCCAATCGGGCCTTAAGCCCGGCCGGCGAGAGCCAACTCACGCGAACGCGACTCAAATGGTTGAACGGCCCCAAGCCGAAGCCGGGACCGTTCGATTCGCGCCGAGATGCGAATGAGACCCACGGTTTCTATTTGAGCTCGACCTTGGCGCCGGCTTTTTCCAAAGCGGCCTTGATCTTCTCGGCCTCTTCCTTGGAGAGGCCTTCCTTGACCGGCTTCGGAGCGCCCTCGACCAGGTCCTTGGCCTCCTTGAGGCCGAGCGAGGTGATGGCGCGAACTTCCTTGATGACCTCGATCTTCTTCTCGCCGATGGCGGCCAGCACGACCGTGAATTCGGTCTGCTCTTCCACCGGGGCGGCGGCGGCGGCCACGCCCGGCGCGGCGGCGACCGCGACGGCGGCGGCGGCCGAAACGCCCCACTTGGCTTCCAGCAGCTTGGCGAGTTCGGCCGCCTCGAGGACGGTCAGGCTCGACAATTCGTCGACGATTTTTTGCAGATTGGCCATTGTTGCTGTTCCTATATGGTTCAAACCCGGGATTTGTGAAGAGACTCGCGTCAGGCTGCGTCTTTGGCGGCATAGGCCCCGATCACGCGCGCCAGCTTGGCGGCGGGCGCGTTGGCCAACTGGGCGAGCTTGGTCGCCGGGGCGGCGACCAGCCCGAGCAACTTGGCGCGCAGTTCGTCGAGGGAGGGCAGGATCGCGAGCGCCCTGACCCCCTCGACGTCGAGGGCCGTCTTGCCCATGGCGCCGCCCAGGAGCACGAACTTCTCGTGGTCCTTGGCGAAAGCCACGGCTGCCTTGGCCGCCGCCACCGGATCGCTGGAATGGGCGATCAGGGTCGGCCCCTTGAGAAGGGGGCCGATCGCGGCGACGTCCGTGCCTTTGAGAGCAATCTGGGCGAGGCGGTTCTTGGCGACCTGAACTTGCGCCCCCGCCTGCCGCATCTGCCTGCGCAGACGCTGCATCTGGGCCACGGTCAGGCCGGCATAGCGCGCCACCACCACCACCGAAGTCTTGGCGAAGACTTCGTGCAGGGAAGCGACGGCTTCCTTCTTTTCCGCTCTATCCACGATGCTTTCTCCGGTTGGCGGGAATTTCCCGCCTCCTGCACATGTCGCGCCCGCCCGCCTCGGAAAGAGCGCCCGGCCGCGACGACTTGCGCCTGTCCCCGGAGCCGGGCGCGACGCCCGCCGCCGGACAGATGGTTCGAACCGCACGCGCCGAAGGGCTCGCTCATTGAGCCGCCCGACGCAAAAATCGGTCTTCCCCGTCTATGCAGGCCCCCTAAAACCCGCGCAAACCGCGGGAGGGAATTAAGCGACGTCTCCTAAGCGGGAAACGCGCGCGCCGGCAGTCTCGGACAGGACATGGCCGGACGAGACCCGGGAGATATCCCCCGTGCCCTCCGGCCTACCCGCCGCTCTCGCTTCGAGGCGCCCTGAAAAAAGGGCGCGCCGAAGCGAAGCGGAAGCCAACAATGATCATAAGGGGTCGCATCGCGCCGCCGACCCCGGGGGGCTTTTAGCCGGCTCGAACCCTTCTGCCAAGAGGCTTTGCAAAAAATTTTGCTGCGCTGCGGCGTTACCGCGCGACTCGGGCGAAATCCGGGCGCTTTGTGGGCGCGGCGGCGCCGAAACGGGCGGAACGAGGCGCTCGCCCGCCCTTACCCGAACCGGAAGCCCGAGATCGTCTTGCCGCCGATCGTGTCATGAAAACTGCGCGTTCCCGCGTCCGTCCCGGCCGCGCCGGCGGCGACCATCAACGGGATGAGGTGTTCCTCGCGCGGATGGCAGGCGCGCGCAAACGGCGCCTCGCTCCAGCGGATCAGCCGCGCTTCGCGCGCCTCGGGATCGCACTTCGTGACGGCCTCGTCGAGCCAGGCGTCGAAGGCGGCGGAGGCGCGCCCGTCGCCGTCGAAGAAATGCCTGAGATCATGATAACTCATGCCGCTGCCGACGATGACGACGCCCTGGTCGCGCAGCGGCGCCAGCGCCTTGCCGATCTCGATGTGGCGCTTGGGATCGAGATTGCGCTCGATCGAGGCCATGACGACGGGAATCTCGGCCTTCGGATCGACGATCAGCATCGGCACGAACACGCCGTGGTCGAAGCCGCGCGCGGCGTCCTCGCCGACGGAGAGGCCCGCCGCCTCCATGAGGCGCTTGGCCTCGGCGGCGACCTTCGGTTCCCCCGGGGCGGGGTAGCTGAGTTCATAGGTGTGCGGCGGAAAGCCGTAATAGTCGAACAGCATTCCCGGCGCGACGGCGACGCTCGCGGTCGCCCGCGGTTCTTCCCAATGCGCGGTGACGACGACGAACGCCTTCGGACGCTCCGGCAGGCTGGCGACGACCCCCGAGAGATAGTCCCGTAGCGAGTCCCAGGCGTTGGGCGCGAACGGCGGGCGAGGCTCGATCCAGAAGCACGGCCCGCCGCCGTGAGGGAGGAAAATCGCGGGTTGGCGAACCTTGCTCATGCGCGTCTCGACAGTCTCGGGCTTTTAGGATCGATCGGTCCGCAGTTATGTCGCCGATCGCAGCAATTCCATGGCCCGTCTAGATAATGAGCGCTTGCACGAATGCAAGCGACGCGCACCCGTGGAATTCCAGCTCCGGGTCGACGCCCGCTCGCGGCCCGATCGCCCCCGCGGCCCGCTTGACGCCGCGCAATGACGGCGATCTCGAGCGATGCGACCATCGCCGCCAGCCGCAATCCTCGAGGCGCCGCCATGCAAACCTCTCTCTTCATCGCCAAGCTCATCGGGCCGATGCTGCTCGTCGTGGCCGTCGCCGTGTTCGCGAGGCCGGAGGCGTTTCGCTCGCTGCTCCGAGAGTTCGTCGCCAGCGCGATCTCGATGTACATGGCCGGCTTTTTCGGCCTGCTCGGCGGCCTTGCGCTGGTTCTCGTCCACAACGTCTGGGCGCTCGACTGGCGCGTCCTGATCACCCTGATCGGCTGGGCGACCCTGGTTCGCGCCCTGGTGACGATCTTTGCGCCGCAATGGATCGCCTCGATCGGCGCCAAGCTGATCGAGTTCCGCGGCGTCTTCGCCGTCGCCGCCGCGATCGACCTCGTCCTCGGCGCGGTTCTGACCTATTTCGGCTATTTCGCGTAGGAACTTACATCAACCCCGCGACGCCGCCGTAGAGCCCGACCGCGATCACGACGGCCGAGACGCCGATCAGGAGCCAGAGGTAGAGCCCGCGCGGGCGCAGCGACCCGGGCAGCGCCGTCACCGCCAACGCGACCAGGAAGCCGATCACCAGCGGCATCAGGAAGGCGTTGAGGACCTGCGCGGCGATGTTGAGCCACAGCAGGTCGGGAACGAAGCCGACGACGGCGGCGGCGCCGACGACGGCGAGCGCATAGACGCCGTAGAACCATTTGGCCGCGAACGGATGATATTCGAGCGAGCGCCGGTAGCCGGCGACTTCGCCCACCCCCCAGGCCAGCGCCAGCGAGCAGACGATGGCGGCGACCATCGAGGCGCCGAGGACGCCCGCGCTGAACGCCAGGCGGCCGAAATTCTCGCCTAAGAGCGGCGACAGCGCTTTGCTGATCTCGCCGACGCTGTCGAGGCCCGCCGAGGCGCCGCCGGCGCCGAGCGTCGCCGCCGCGGCGATCAGCACCGCGCCGGTCAGGCACTGCGTCAGCACGGCGCCGAACGCGGTGTCCCAGCGCGCGGCGGTCAGATGCTCGGGCCGAAGCTTCTTATCGGCGATCGCGGACTGCTGATAGAAGATCATCCAGGGGTTGAAGGTCGCGCCGATCACCGCCGCTGCGAGATAGAGGAATTGATGATCGCGGAGCGGCAGATCGAGCGCGTCGCCGGCGAGGGTCGAGGCGCTCGGGCGCGCCGCCCAGGCGACGGCGAAGAAGGCGAGTTCGAACAAGCCGATGGCGATCGCGGCGCGCTCCACCCGCCGACAGGAGCCGGTGCCGACGACCGCCAGCAGCGCCAGCGCGGCGAAGGGCAAGGTAACGCTACGCGACAGGCCGTAGAGTTCGCCGATCCCGGCGACGCCGGTGAATTCGGTGACCAGCGAGCCGATCGCCGCCGCCGCCAGGCCCGCCGTCGACAGGCACGCCCAGCCGAAGCCGAAGCGTTCGCGGATCAGTTCGCCGTGGCCGCGCCCGGTGGAGATCCCGAGCCGCACCGTCAATTCCTGCACCATGTAGAGCATCGGGATCAGCAGCAGCAGCAGCGGCAGCAGCCGATAGCCCCACCGCGCGCCGGCCTCGGCGCCCGTCACCACGTTGCCGGCGTCGGTGTCGGCGAGCATCACCAAGAGGCCAGGGCCCCAGACCGCGATCCAGGCGAGCCAGCCGAGGGTTTTCGTCGGCGGTCGGGCGAGGCCGTCCATGCTGCCGCTCTCTCACGAAGTCCGGCAAGCCATAGAGGCGCTCGCCGACGGCGGCAAGGCGCCAAGAATGGTCGCCGTCGCCGCGTGGGCCGCCTTCCGACGAAGCCCGTCTCGCCGCGCCGTGGCCGGGGCTCGTCTCAGCCGATTTTCTCCTCTTCGTTTCGTCGCGCCGTCGCCGGCACCGCCGATTCACCGACCGCCGACGAGACGTCTATTCGCCGTGCGGGCCGAGACCGCCAAAATCCGTCGCCGTCCGCATTCACACGATCCTCCGTCGCTGAATATGACGCTGCGCCTTGATGGAGCCAAGCGCCCGGAGTGGACCGTCTGCATCGTAAAATTGCCTATTGACTTAATTGTAGCCTTGGCTAACTTACAGCGAAGGCACCGAAATGACCGCCACAAGAGCCCGCGGCCGCGCACTGTGGAGGCATCATGAGCGAGAACACACTGAACCTCGGATTTTCAGGGCTCTCCGCGAGCGGCGAGGGGCGCATCACCTATGAGGACGTCCTGCGGGCGCAGGATCGTCTCAAGGTCCTCAAGAGTCGCGCCGCCAAGAACTCGCTGCGGCTGCTCTGGCTGCTCACCGGTCCGGGCGTGCTGGTCATGCTGGGAGAAAACGACGGCCCCAGCATGGTTTCCTACGCGACCACCGGCGCGACCTACGGGATCGGCTTCTTCGCGCCGTTCATCCTGCTCACCTTCCTGATGGCGTTCGTCGTGCAGGAAATGACGGTGCGGCTCGGCGCGGCGACGCATCGCGGCCACGCCGAACTGATCTTCCAGCGCTTCGGCCCGTTCTGGGGCTATTTCGCCATGGGCGACCTCGTTTTCGGCAACCTGCTGACGCTGGTCACCGAATTCATCGCCATCCAGGCCGGCGGCCTCTATTTCGGCGTCCCGTCTTGGGCGTCGGTGGCGATCGGCGTGGCGCTGGTCTTCGGCTCGCTGGCCTTTCGGCGCTACGCGACTTGGGAGCGCGTGCTGATGGGGCTCGCCATTTTCAACCTGCTGTTCATTCCGGCGGCCTTGCTTTCGCACCCGAACGGCGCGGCGCTGGCCCACGCGTTCGCGACCTGGGGGCCGCTGCCGGGCGGCTTCACCACGGCGTTCCTCACGCTGGTCCTCGCCAACGTCGGCGCCACCGTGACCCCGTGGATGATCTTCTTCCAGCAGAGCGCGGTCGTCGACAAGGGCATCACCCGCGCCGATGTGCCGCAAAGCCGGGTGGACACCGCGATCGGCGCGCTTCTGGCCGCCATCGCCGCGATCGCGACGCTGGTGGCGGCGGCGCCGCTGTTCGCCGCCAAGGTCGACGTGTCGCAGTTCGCCAACGGCGCCGATTTCGCCACGGCGCTGGCGCCGCTGATCGGCTCGACCGGCGCCACGCTGTTCGCGCTCGGCATCCTGGAGGCGGGGCTGGTGGCGGCGATGACGATCTCCACCAGTTCGTCCTACTCGCTCGCCGAGACGATGTCGGCGGCCGACAAAGCGCCGGCGCGGCACAGCCTCAACCTCGACTTCGCCAATGGCCGGCTTTTCTACGGCGCGGCGATCGCCTCGACGATCGTGGCGGCGGGCGTCGTGCTGATCCCCGGCGCGCCGCTGCTCGCCATGACGCTGACGGTCAACGTCATCGCCACATTGCTGATGGCGCCGGCGCTGCTTTTGCTGCTGCTGCTCGCCAACGACGCCGAGATCATGGGCGATCTGGCGAACGGCCGGTGGGCCAATCTGGCGGGGGGAACGATCGTCGTCGCCATCGCGGTGGTCGGCGCGCTCTACGGCCTGATCACGGCCTTTCCGAACCTTTTGCCCAAGTAGGAGAAATTCCATGGCGTACGATCCTGCGCTGGTCAGCGCGCTCGAACCCGATCAGTTCGTCGCCGCGAAGATGCGCCCGTATCCGCGCCGCAAATTGACTAAGGGAGTCTTGGCCCTGCTGGTCGTGCTGCGCGTCTTCATCGTGATCGCGGTCCCGATCGTCATCTACGCCTTCGTTCACGCACTGCTCACGCCGCAATAGGCGTCGCTCGGGGTTGACGGTGGGGACGCTGGAAAGAAACCGAAGCGGCGTCGCGCCGGCGGCGAGGAACCCGGCGAAGGCGACGGCGCTGGCGAAGAGAATCTTCTGGTCGATCACGGCGGCTTCTCCCGCGCCAGGCGCTTCAATTCGTAAAGCGCGGCCTGCGCGTCGCGCGGCGTCAACTCGTCGGCGTCGATCTTCTCCAGCGCCTCGCGCAGCGGGTCGGGGCCGGGCGGCGTCGGCGGCTCGTAGGAGAACAGCGGCAGCGCGTCGAGGCTCGCAAGCGCGCCGCCGGCGCGCCTGGCCGTCTCCAACTCGGCGAGCACGGCGCGCGCGCGCTTGATCACCGCGGCGGGAAGGCCGGCGAGCTTGGCGACCTGAATGCCGTAGGAGCGATCCGCCGCGCCGGGGATCACTTCGTGCAGGAACACCAGCGCGCCCTTCCACTCGCTGACCCGCATCGTCAGATTGAACAGACGCGGCAGCGTCTGGGAAAGCTGGGTCAATTCGTGGAAGTGCGTGGCGAACAAGGTGCGCGAGCGGTTGACCGCGTTGAGATGCTCGACGCAGGCGAAGGCGATCGACAGGCCGTCGAAGGTCGCGGTGCCGCGGCCGATTTCGTCGAGGATGACCAGCGAGCGCTCGCTGGCCTGATTGAGGATCGCCGCCGTCTCGACCATCTCGACCATGAAGGTCGAGCGCCCGCGCGCGAGGTCGTCGGCGGCGCCGACGCGCGAGAACAGCCGGTCGACGACGCCGATATGGGCGCGCCGCGCCGGCACGAAGGCGCCCATTTGGGCGAGCGCCGCGATCAGCGCGTTCTGGCGCAGAAAAGTCGATTTGCCCGCCATGTTGGGGCCGGTGACCAGTGCGATGCGCCCGCCCTCGCCGGGCTCGCCTGAAAGATCGCAGGCGTTGGCGACGAACGGCTCGCCGCGCTCCGCGAGCGCCGCCTCGACCACCGGATGGCGCCCGCCCTCGATAGCGAAGCTCAGCGAATCGTCGACCTGCGGGCGGACCCAGTCGCGCTTGACCGCCAACTCGGCGAGCGCGCCCGTGACGTCGATCTCGGCCAGCGCGGCGCCGAGCCCGCGCAGCGTCTCGCTCTGAGCCAGGCACGCCTGACGCAACCGCTCGAACGCTTCGAGTTCCAGCGCCAGCGCCCGGTCGGCCGCCGAGGCGATGCGCGCTTCCAGATCGATCAGCGCGTTGGTGGTGAAGCGCATCGCGTCGGCCATGGTCTGGCGATGGATGAAGGTCGCGCTGTGGGGCGCCTTCAGCAACGCCTCGCCCTGCGCCTGCGGCGTCTCGATGTAATAGCCGAGAAAGTTGTTGTGCTTGATCTTGAGCTGGCGCGTCCCCGCCTCCTCGGCGTAGCGCGACTGCATCTCGGCGACGACGCGCCGGCTTTCGTCCCGTAAGGCTCGCGCCTCGTCGAGCGCGGGCAAGGCGCCCACGCGCACGAAACCGCCGTCGCGCCGGTTGAGCGGCAATTCGTCGGCGAGCGTTTCGGCAAGCTCGCGCGCGAGCGCGCCGTCGTCGCGGCCGAGGCGCTCGCGGCAGCCGAGCAGCGCCGGCGGCAAGGCTTCGACCGCGCGAAGCGTCTGCCCGATCGCGGCGCTCGCCGCCAGGCCGTCGCGCAGCGCGGCGAGATCGCGCGGGCCGCCGCGATCGACGCCGAGACGCGACAGCGCGCGCAAAAAATCCGGCGCCGCGGCGAGGGCCTTGCGCAAGGCCGCACGCAATCCCGGCGCCTCGGCGAGAAAGCCGAGCGCGTCCAGCCGTTCGTTGATCTCTTTTGGATCGGCGAGCGCGCTCGCCAGCCGCTCGGCGAGCAGGCGCGCGCCGGCGGGCGTCACGGTCATGTCGATGGTCGCGAACAGCGAACCGGCGCGCTCGCCCGAGAGCGTGCGGGTGAGTTCGAGATTGGCGCGCGTCGCGGCGTCGATTTCGAGGCCGGCGCCGCGCGCGCGCCGGGTCGGCGGGGCGAGGCGCGGCGTCGCGTCGATCTGGGTGCGCTTGAGGTAGCGCAGCGCCAGCGCGGCGGCGGCGATCTCGGCGCGGGTGAATCGCCCAAATCCCTCCAGCGTCTTGACGCCGTAGAACTCTTGAATCGCCTGTTCCGCGCTCGCGCCGTCGCCGGCGTCGCGCCCGAGCGGCGTCGCGGCGATCCCCGTCTCCGCAATCAGGCGGGAAAAGGAGGAATCGTCGAACAAGGCCTGCGGCGCGACGATCTCGCTGGGCTCCAGGCGGGCGGTTTCGAGGCTCAAGCCCGCTTCGTCGGCCTCGCTGAGGCTGAACGCGCCGGTCGAGATGTCGAGCGCGGCGAGGCCGAACGCCGCGCGGCCCTCGCTTGAGCGAATGCGCTGGACGGCGAGAAGAACGTTGGCGCGGCCGGGCTCCAGCAGCCGCTCCTCGGTGATCGTGCCGGGGGTGACCAGGCGCGTCACGTCGCGCTTCACCACCGATTTGCCGCCGCGCCTCTTGGCCTCCGCCGGGTCTTCGAGCTGCTCGCACACCGCGACGCGATGGCCGAGCGCGATGAGACGGTGGAGATAATCGTCGGCGCGCTCGATCGGCACGCCGCACATGGGGATGTCCTCGCCTTCGTGCTTGCCGCGCTTGGTCAGCACGATGCCGAGCGCGCGGGAAGCGATCTCGGCGTCCTCGAAGAACAATTCGTAGAAGTCGCCCATCCGGTAGAACAGCAGGCAATCCCGGTGGGCCGCCTTGATTTCCAGATATTGCGCCATCATCGGCGTCGCGCGCGCCGGGCCGCTCGTCGCCGGCCCCGTCTCGGGCGCCGCGGGATTTTCCGGCTTGTTCATCGGCGCGACCCTAGCAAACCCGACTGGCGCGCGCACGGGCGGCAAGCGGCCTGTCCACCGGCGCCTACTCGCCGGTGATCGCTGGACGGAGCGGCCCCTGCAACAGCGGCCCCGCGCCGGCGCCGAGCCTTGCGTCCCGCCCCCGCTCGATCGCGCCTCGCACGAATTCCTTGGCCGCGGCGACCGCCTCCGGCAACGACGCGCCCAACACGATATGCGCGGCGATCGCGCTCGACAGCGTGCAGCCCGTGCCGTGCAGATTGCGCGAGGCGACGCGCGGCGCCGCGAAGCGACGCACCGCATCCGCCGTGACCAAGAGATCGACCGCCTCGGCGCCCGCGAGGTGCCCGCCCTTTATCAGCACGGCGCGCGGGCCGAGTTCGAGCAGCGCCGCGCCCTGGCGCGCCATTTCCGCTTCGTCGCGCGCGAGCGGCGCGCCGAGGAGCGCCGCGGCTTCCGCAAGATTGGGGGTCAGGCAGTCGATGAGCGGCAGCAGCCGCGCCTTCGTCGCCTCGGCAAACCCCGCCTCCGCGAGCGCGTCGCCGGACGAGGCTTTCATGACGGGGTCGTAGACGAGGAAGGGACGCGTCTGGTGCGGATAGGCTTGCGGCCAATCGCCCCGCCCCTCACCCTGCCTCTCCGCCGCAAACGCAAGCGTTTGTCGGGCGTGAACGGGGAGAGGAGAAGCGCGCGCCGCCGCGCCCCTCTCCCCGCCTGCGGGGAGAGGTTGGGTGAGGGGCGGGGCGAGTTTCCGCGAAGCCTGCACGCATCCCGCTGCCGCCTCCACAATCTCCGCGCTCCCCAGCATGCCGATCTTGATCGCCGCCACGTCGAAATCGACGAGGGCCGCCTCGATCTGCGCGGCGACGATCGTCGCCGGGACGAAGTGAATCGCGCTGACGCCCAGCGTGTTCTGCGCGGTCAGCGCCGTGATCGCGCTCGCCGCATAGACGCCGAGCGCGGCGAAGGTCTTCAGGTCCGCCTGAATCCCGGCGCCGCCGCCCGAATCCGAGCCGGCGATCGTCAGCGCGACGGGCGTGCGATCGCTCACGGCGCGCGCGTCGCCGCGATCCATTGGCGCGCGCGGCGCTCAGGATCGGCGTTGAGCGTGATGTCGGTGACGACGGCGGCGCAGTCGGCGCCGGCGGCGAGGCAGGCGACGCCCCGCTCGACGCTGAGGCCGCCGATGGCGACGAGCGGAATCGCGCCGACGCGGCGCTTCCATTCGCCGATGCGCTGAAGGCCCTGCGGCGGATGCGCCATCGCCTTCAGGATCGTCGGGTAGATCGGGCCGAGCGCGACGTAGTCGGGATCGAGCGCCAGCGCGCGCTCGAGTTCCGCTTCGTCGTGGGTGCTGACGCCAAGCTTGAGCCCGGCGCGCCGGATGGCGCCGACGTTCGCGCCGTCGAGATCACCCTGGCCGAGATGGACCCAGGGCGCGCCCGCTTCGATCGCGAGCTGCCAGTGGTCGTTGACGACGAGCTCGGCGCCGGCGGCGCGGCAGACCGCCAACGCCTCGCGCGTTTCGTCAAGAATCGCAGCTTGGTCCTTGTCTTTTACGCGCAATTGGATCAACCGCGCGCCGGCGCCGACGAGCCGGCGAACCCAGGCGGCGGAGTCGACGACGGGGTAGAAGCGGTCGAGGGTCATGCGCCGGCCCTCACGACAGCGCCGCCTGGCCGACGACCGGCGTCGACGGAGCGGCCATGTCGCGCGGCTGCATCGGCCCGGCGCGATGGGCGGCGTAGCCGGCTTCGACCGCCTCTCTGAAGGCGCGCGCCATCGCTATGGGATCGCCCGCCGCGCCGACCGCCGTGTTGAGCAGCACCGCGTCGTAACCGAACTCCATCGCCGCCGCCGCGTGCGAGGGCAGGCCGATGCCGGCGTCGACGATCAGCGGCGTGTCGGGAAAACGCGCCCGCAGCGCGCGCAGGCCAAAGGGATTGTTGAGGCCCTTGCCCGAACCGATCGGCGCTCCCCACGGCATAAGGACCTTGCAGCCCGCCTCAACCAATCGCTTGCACACGACGAGGTCTTCCGTCGTATAGGGAAACACCTCGAAACCGTCTTCGCCGAGGATGCGCGCGGCCTCGACCGTGCCGAAAACGTCGGGCGCCAAGGTGTCGCGGTCGCCGATCACTTCGAGCTTGATCCAGGCCGTGTTGAAAATCTCGCGCGCCATCCGCGCCGTCGTCACCGCCTCCCTCACGTCGTAGCAGCCGGCGGTGTTGGGCAGCACGCGCACGCCGAGATCGCGGATGATGCGCCAGAACTCCTGCCCCTCGCGAAAACGGCTCGACTCGCGGCGCACGGAAACCGTGACGACCTCGGCCTCGGCCGCGCGCACCGATTTGGCCATCACGTCGAGCGAGGAATATTTCGAGGTGCCGAGCAGCAACCGCGACTTCAACTCGACGCCATAGACCTCCAGCGTTTCCAATTCCTCGCCCCCGTCATGTTCCAGAGATCTTCGCTCATTGCGCGATCGCGCTTCGCCGCGAGCGCGGCGAGGCGTTCCGGGCCTATCCCCCTTGCCGAGGCGCGACGATCTCGATCCTGTCGTCCTCCAGCAGAATCGTCTCGGCGCGCTTTCGCGCCGGCACGAATTCGCCGTTGAGGGCGGTGGCGACGACCGCGCCCTCGTAACCGAGCGCGACAAGGGCCTCGGCGAGGTCGTGGGCGGCGACTTGCGCCGGCTCGCCGTTGACGACGAGCCTCATGTCCGCCTCTTTCACTCCGCCGCCCTGACGTAGAGCTTGCCGCCCGCCTCCAGGAATTCCTGCGACTTCGCCTCCATGCCGGCGATCGCCTCCGCCTCCTTCCGCAGGTCCTGCGTGATCTTCATCGAGCAGAATTTCGGACCGCACATCGAGCAGAAATGCGCCAGCTTGGCGCTGTCCTTGGGCAGGGTTTCGTCGTGGAATTTTCGCGCCGTGTCGGGATCGAGCGACAGGTCGAACTGGTCCCGCCAGCGGAAGTCGAAGCGCGCTCGGCTAAGCGCGTCATCGCGGATGCGCGCCGCCGGATGGCCCTTGGCGAGATCGGCGGCGTGGGCGGCGATGCGATAGGCGACGACGCCGGTCTTGACGTCGTCGCGGTCGGGAAGCCCCAGGTGCTCCTTGGGCGTGACGTAGCACAGCATCGCCGTGCCGAACCAGCCGATCATCGCCGCGCCGATCGCGCTCGTGATGTGATCGTAGCCCGGCGCGATGTCGGTGGTCAGCGGCCCCAACGTATAGAACGGCGCCTCGCCGCACTCCTTGAGCTGCTTGTCCATATTGACCTTGATCTTGTGCATCGGCACGTGGCCGGGGCCCTCGATCATCGCCTGGCAGCCCTTGTCCCAGGCGATTTTCGTCAGCTCGCCCAGCGTCTCTAGCTCGGCGAATTGCGCGGCGTCGTTGGCGTCGGCGATCGAGCCGGGCCTGAGGCCGTCGCCGAGCGAGAACGAAACGTCGTATCTGCGCATGATGTCGCAGATTTCGTCGAAGCGCTCGTAGAGGAAACTCTCGCGATGGCCGGCCAGGCACCAGCGCGCCATGATCGAACCGCCGCGCGAGACAATGCCGGTGACTCTTCTTGCGGTCAGCGGGACATGGGCGAGGCGCACGCCGGCGTGGATGGTGAAATAATCGACGCCCTGCTCGGCCTGCTCGATCAGCGTGTCCTTGAACACTTCCCAATCGAGTTTCAGCGGGTCGCCGTCGACCTTCTCCAGCGCCTGGTAGATCGGCACCGTTCCGATCGGCACGGGAGAGTTTCGCACTATCCAGGAGCGGATGTTGTGGATGTTGCGGCCGGTGGAGAGGTCCATCACCGTGTCGGCGCCCCAGCGGATCGCCCACACCATCTTCTCCACTTCCTCGGCGACGCCGGAGCTCACGGCGCTGTTGCCGATGTTGGCGTTGACCTTGACCAGGAAATTGCGGCCGATCGCCATCGGCTCGAGTTCGACGTGGTTGATGTTGGCGGGCAGGATCGCGCGGCCGCGCGCGATCTCCGAGCGCACGAATTCCGGCGTGACGAATTCGGGGATCGCGGCGCCGAAACTCTCGCCGTCGGCGAGCCGCGCTTCGGCCTGCTCCAGCGCCGCCTCGCGCGCCAGGTTCTCGCGATGGGCGACGTAGATCATTTCTTCGGTGACGATTCCGGCGCGGGCGAATTCATATTGCGTCACCAGTTGCCCCGGCGCGCCGGCGCGCAGCGTGCGCCTGGCCGGGCAATGCGGCGCGAGGCGCTCGGCCGACACGTCGCCGTTGTCTTGAGGTCTGATCGCGCGGCCGGCGACGGCGGCGTAGCCGCGCGCGGCGACCCAGGCTTCGCGCACCGACGGCAGGCCGGCGGCAAGATCGATGCGCGCGTCGCCTTCCGTGTAAGGTCCGGAGGCGTCGTAGACCCGCACCGGCGGCTCGCTCGCATCGCTAAGGGCGATTTCGCGGAACGGCGCGCGGATTTCCGGATGGCCCTTCACCGCGGCGTAGACCTTGCGCGAGCCGGCGATCGGCCCGGTGGTGACGCTCGTCGGCGCCGCGCGCGCGTCGATCTTAGACTGTTCGTTCATTTGCCGCGCCTCCGCTTCGCCCGGGATCGGCGGCGGGATAAGGCGCGGCGAAAAGCATCGGCGGGCCTCGTCCCTTCGCCGGCATGACCCGGATCAGGTTCCAAGGGTCCGGCGCCTACCGCCGTCTCAGCCCATTGCGGGCGCCCCTCGAGTTGAGCGCCGAATGTGGGACGAAGGGGGCGGCGTGTCAATGAGGGGATTTTACCGGCGTCGCGTCCGGACTTCCACTCGCTCTCCCGCGTCGCTCCGCCGAGCAGGCCACGACCGCATCCGCCTCCCTTCCGCTCTCTACGACGCGAACCCGAACGCTTGGCTTGCGCTTCGGCCCCGCCTAACCCTAAATTCGGCCCATGCGCCGTCTGCTGCTGCTAAGACACGCCAAAGCGACGCCCTCCACCGGGCACGACGATTACGAGCGCGCCCTGGTCGAACGCGGCCGCCGTGACGCCGCCGCGATCGGCGCCTTCGTCGCCGAGGCGGGCATGATCCCGGATCTGGTGATCTTCTCGGGCGCGCTGCGCGCGCGGGAAACGGCGGCGATCGTCATGAAGGCGTGGCCGCTGCGGATCGAGGCGCGCGCCGAGCTCAGCCTCTACAATGCAACGCGCGCCGGCGTCCTCGCGGTCGTTCGTGCGCTGCCCGATACGGCGCCGAGCGTCTTGCTCGTCGGCCACAACCCTGGACTGGCGGATCTGGCCGACGATCTGGTCGGCGGCGGCGCCGAGAGCGAGATCGCGCGCATGGCCGGCAAGTTCCCCACCTCTGGCCTGGCGGCGCTCGAATTCGACGTGCAGCGCTGGCGCGACGTCGCGCCCGGCTCGGCGCGGCTCGTGCGCTTCGCCACCCCCGACGACGTGAGCGCCGCGAGCGTGTGAGGCTGTCTTGCCTCGAAGCGGACCGCGCCTTCGCGCCGCGCCTCACGCCCCGCCCATCTCCCTCAGCCCCTTCTCCACCGCGGCCAACGCTTCGCGTGTCTTGGCGCCGTCCGGGCCGCCGGCCTGGGCCATGTCGGGGCGCCCGCCGCCGCCCTTGCCGCCGAGCGCCGCCGCGCCCAGGCGCGCGAGATCGACCGCGTTGAAGCGGCCGGTGAGGTCGTTGGTCACCGCCACCACCAGGCTCGCCTTGCCGTCCTCGCTCGCGGCGACGATCGCCGCGACGCCCGAGCCGACGCTCTGTTTGGCCTCGTCGGCGAGTGATTTCAGGTCCTTCATTTCGACGCCGGAGACCGCACGGGCGTAAAACTTGACCCCGCCGACTTCGCGCACGGCGTCGCCGGGGCCGGAGGCGCCGCCGCCCATCGCCAGCTTGCGGCGCGCGTCGGCGAGTTCGCGCTCCAGCCTCTTCTTGTCCTCGATCAGCGCCTCGAGCCGTTCGGCCGCCTCGGCAGCCGGCGCGCGCAGCAGCCCGGCGAGATCAGCGAGCTCGCGCGAATCCTCGGTGAGGCGCTTGCGCGCCTCCTCGCGCGTCCTCGCCTCGATGCGGCGCACCCCCGCGGCGACCGCGCTCTCGCCGACGATCGAGACGAGGCCGATGTCGCCGGTGCGCGCGACATGCGTGCCGCCGCACAACTCCACCGAATAGGGGCGCGGGCCGTCGGCGCCGTCGACCGTTCCCATCGAGACGACGCGCACCTCGTCGCCGTACTTCTCGCCGAACAGCGCGCGGGCACCCGACTCGCGCGCCTCCTCGAGGCCCATCAGGCGGGTGACGACCGGCTCGTTGGCGAGGACGACGCGATTGGCGACGTCCTCGACCGCGGCGATCTCTTGCGCCGTGATCGGCTTGGGGTGAGCGATGTCGAAGCGCAGCCGCTCGGGCGAGACCAGCGAGCCCTTTTGCGCGACATGGTCGCCGAGCACGCGGCGCAGCGCCTCGTGCAACAAGTGGGTCGCCGAGTGGTTGGCGCGGGTCGCCGCGCGCGCGGCGTGATCGACCTTCAGCTCCAGCGCCATGCCGACTTGCAGCGTCCCCTGCTCCACTTCGACCTCGTGGACGATGAGATCGCCGAACTCCTTCTTGGCGTCGAGGACGCGCGCGCGTGCGTCCGGCGCGGCGACGACGCCGACGTCGCCGACCTGGCCGCCCGACTCGCCGTAGAACGGCGTCTGGTTGAGGACGAGCCAGCCCTTTTCACCCTGGGAAAGCGAAGCGACCTCGGCGCCGTCGCGGATCAGCGCGGTCGCGACGCCCTCGGCGACCTCGGTCTCGTAGCCGAGAAACTCGGTCGCCCCGAGACGTTCGCGCAACGCGAACCAGACTGTTTCGGTCGCCGCCTCGCCGGAGCCCGCCCAGGCCTTGCGCGCCTCGGCGCGCTGGCGCTCCATCGCCGCGGCGAAGCCGTCGACGTCGACGCCCATGCCGCGCGCGCGCAGCGCGTCCTGGGTCAGATCGAGCGGAAAGCCGTAGGTGTCGTAGAGCCTGAAGGCGACCTCGCCGGCGAGCTTGGCGCCGCGCCTCAGGTCTCGCGTCTCGTCCTCGAGAATCGCCAGGCCGCGCGCCAGCGTGATGCGGAACCGCGTCTCTTCGAGCTTCAAGGTCTCGGTGATAAGCGCTTCGGCGCGCAGGAGTTCGGGATAGGCCGGCCCCATTTCCCGCGTCAACGCCGGCACGAGACGCCACATCAGCGGCTCGCGCGCGCCGATGAGCTGGGCGTGGCGCATCGCCCGGCGCATGATGCGGCGCAGCACGTAGCCGCGCCCTTCGTTGGACGGCAGCACGCCGTCGGCGACCAGAAACGCGGAGGCGCGCAAGTGATCGGCGACGACGCGATGCGAGATCTTGTGCGGCCCGTCGGGGTCGTCGCCGCTCGCTTCGGCGCTGGCGCGGATCAGCGCGCGCATCAGATCGATGTCGTAATTGTCGTGCTTGCCCTGCAGCACCGCGGCGACGCGCTCGAGCCCCATGCCGGTGTCGATCGAGGGGCGCGGCAGCGCGACCCGCTCGCCGCCGGGCAGCGTTTCGAATTGCATGAACACGAGATTCCAGATCTCGATGAAGCGGTCGCCGTCCGCCTCCGCCGTGCCGGGCGGGCCGCCGGGAACCGAATCGCCGTGGTCGAAGAAGATCTCCGAACACGGCCCGCAGGGGCCGATGTCGCCCATCGCCCAGAAATTGTCTGAAGTCGCGATGCGGACGATGCGCGATTCGGGAAGGCCGGCGACCCGCTTCCACAGATCGAAGGCCTCGTCGTCGTCGTGGTAGACGCTGATCCAGAGCTTGTCCTTGGGCAGCCCAAATTCCCTGGTCAGCAGCGTCCACGCGAGTTCGACGGCGAGCGGCTTGAAATAGTCGCCGAACGAGAAATTGCCGAGCATCTCGAAGAACGTGTGATGGCGCGCGGTGTAGCCGACGTTGTCGAGGTCGTTGTGTTTGCCGCCGGCCCGCACGCATTTTTGCGCGGTGGTCGCGCGATGGTAGGGCCGTCGCTCGACGCCGGTGAAGACGTTCTTGAACTGCACCATGCCGGCGTTGGTGAACATCAATGTCGGATCGTTGCGCGGCACGAGCGAACTCGAGGCGACGATCTCATGGCCGTTCCTGGCGAAGAATTGCAGGAAACTCGATCGGATCTCGTTGACGCCGCTCATGAACGCTTCGCCTCGGGGCAGGATTGTCCCGCCTCGCGTTCTAGAGCATGACGGGGGAAAGGCAAACCCGGCTGGGCGGCGACGACGAACGGCCGCGGCGAAGCGCGCGGCGGCGGCCCGCGGGGGTTGCGACAGTCCGCGCCGTCGACCTCTTGGATGCAAGAATTCCGACCGTCGGAGCCTGTCAAGGACTTCAGCCGCTGCGCGGCGGCGCGAAGCGC
>Ga0326728_10012943_pt1 | contig 18327 bp, 17 predicted proteins | sample MB3enrmetagenome_FD_207602 | JGI IMG/M metagenome (GOLD analysis project Ga0326728, IMG submission 207602) | Lab enriched peat soil microbial communities from McLean, Ithaca, NY, United States - MB31MN | ecosystem: Environmental > Terrestrial > Soil > Wetlands > Peat | place: USA: New York... | reverse complement strand
AGGATACGCTGTGATCTTTCTTCACGAGAGCGGCGGATGACATCGTCAACGACATGGGCGGGCAGGGGCTTGCCCGTGCGATAGACAAGCAGGCCATTCTCCCAAACCATGCCGCTGCCTTCCGAGGGCGCGGATTCGGCGGTTGTAGCCGAGCGCTTCCTTTCCACGAGATGTTGGAGGTAGTCTTCCACCGACAACCCCTCGGAAGTGGCCAAAGCTTCCAGTCCGGCGATAACGTCGGGGCTCAAATGCAGCGTCATGACTTTCTCTCGTTCGGGGTACTGACCGTTTACAGTATAAGACAGGCTCGACAGCCTGTCACCAGGAATTCTCCAAGCCGCACTTTACGGTTTCGAGACGGTTAATTCGTCGGCGAGTTCACCTCGCCAAGTGACGGCTGTAGCGGCCAGTCTCAACGTGCCGTCGCGGGCGATAAAGCACGTTACCGTCGACGAGCGGGGCGAGCTCGTCGAAAGTTAGCCTGGTGGACCGGCGCGTCAGTGATCACGGCCTTCGTATGTCGGGGAGTTGAAGTCGCTGCAATCATGTGAAATTCAACGGTGGCTGGGTCTATCTCGAATACTGGCCGGCCTTCATCCTTCTCCCCGAGTCGATAGCAGCAGGTGACGATCAGCAACCGGTCGTGATGCCGAACCCGGACACAGTTCAGAGGATTGACCGAATAGAGGGCGTCGTCTTCGGCTTCATCTTGGCTGACGAAATCCTTCAACGATAGCGCGATCCCAAAATGTCCCTCCAACACCCCGCACAACGCCGCGTGGTTCTTGCGCTCTCGCTGATGGTAAGGGGCCAGGAGGTCATCCTCGGAAACGCATAACAGCCTCTCCTCTTGCCGTGCCTGTTCGATGCACAGCCTGGCATCGTCCGGCGCGACGCGATAGCGGGTGAAGGTTCCTTCCGGCATATTGTCCAGGCAAATATTCCAGAAAGAGACAAAGAGTTTTCCCGGAATCGTGCTGCGATCAGTGGGCATGAGTTTCTTCCGCTCGGTGGCGCCGGACCGTGATCGGTTGAGCCGCTCCGGGCATTTGTCGACTGGGCTCAGTGGCCGGGTGCCTATCGGGGCACGCGACCGCCCCAAGCTGTTGCCAGGCCTGTGCTAGTGCTCCACACATGGATCGCGATCGGGTCCCCCGGATGCACGACCATACCGTTATCCCTGTATCCACCCCCGAAACCACCCAGCCGGATCTCGCTGTCCGACCAGGACGAATAGACAAGGGTCACGTCATCCTTTCGATAACCTGCCACGAAGGTCACTGCGCCGCCTTCTCTGAAATTGTGGTACGCATAGTCGCCGAACGACAGGAAGTTGGTGTCGCACACACACGGTACACCTGGTGGCGCACTTCCAAACCCTTTCCCTAAGACGGTGATGCCGAGATCTTCGCCGCTGGTGTCGAACATGACCTTCAGTATCTGTGGAGTTCCTGGCTTAACAGGTGGAATATTACCGCCCCAAGCCGCTGCTGCGGCCCCTTGTTCCGCTTGAGGATTCCACACGCCGATCTCGATCGCATCGCCTTCTGATCCAACACCGTAATCGCTCACCCAAATCCGATTACTCGACCACGACCGGTAGTTCAGTCCGAGTTTGTCGCGGATGTAGCCTGCCTCGCATCCCAGGCTCCGCGCAGAGCAATTGGAGTTGAAGATACGGAAATACCCCGTCTTTGCCATCGCAGGCAAATGGGGCAGGTCCGCCGGAGCGGAGCCGAAGCCTCTGCCTTCGAGCACTATAGACTGGCTGTTGCCAGTTGCCGTGAACTGAACCGACCTGATCTCCGGCGTGGCGGGTCTCAGCCTGACAAGCGTGTAAACGATGAGAAGCGTACAAGCAGTAGCCAGAAGGGCACCGAGCCTCACTAGCTTGGTCTTGCTCCACCCCTGACCTGCGGCGGTATCTCCCGGCGTGCCGCCCGGGACGCTTGGCGTAGCTGCCTTCGATGCGTGGGCCTCCGCCCCGGCGGTGGCTGCCGGGGACGCAAACGGCTGCCCCAGCACTTCTACCGAGCCGATGAATTTATATCCGAGCCCGCGGACGGTTTGAATATAGCGCGGGTTCTTGGAACTATCACCGAGCGCCGCTCTAATCTCCTTCATCTGGAAATCAAGCCGTTCGTCTAAGCTCTCGGCCGCGGCTTTGTCGCCCTCCCACACCTGCTTGTAGATCGTCTCGCGAGTGACGAGTTCGTTCGGGCGGCATGCCAGCAGGGTCAGGATCTGGAAAGCCCGCCTTTCGAGCTTACGAGGACGACCAGACTTGCGGAGTTCGTGGTTCTTGAGGTCAAGTTCAAAGCTGTCGAACCGGAGGATGCTCGATTCTGAGACGCCGGGCAGCACGAAAACCCCTCCTTCTGCAATCGAGTTGTTCGGAAGCATTGTGCATTCAGCAGTCGTTAAGGAATACTATCGCGACCCGCTTTAGCTGGTCAAGGCCCGCAATCACCAATCTCTTCAACACCTTGTCGGCTCAGTTCAAACTCCGCCAGAACTCAGCCAACGCTCCCTTGACACCTTGAGGCCCCAGGAAGCGATTATGGCTGGCGGGCGCGGGTCCTGCGGAACTCGATTCCCAAAAGACCAAGACCCCGCTAGATCAACAGAGAAAAGGAGACAGAAATGAAAAACAAGATTCTGGCTAGGTTAGTGCTGTGTATCACGATAGTCGCCATTTTCGCAGCGGTGGTTGCTCCCGTTCCTTTGGCAGCGCGGACCGGACGACACGAAAGCTGCACCCAGTTGCTCTACGTAACGAACAACCCCATAGGTGGAGGCGGGCCGGACTCACTTGAATACTTCTGTGCGAACGCTAACGGCAACGTTTCTCCACTGGCCTCACCGATCGCCGGTTCGAATACCCAAATGGACGGAACCGGCTTCGTGGTCGTGGATTCGGGGGGCGCGATGTGGGTGACGCAGGAATCTGGACTGTCGGTTACAGGTTACGCGTCAGGTGCCAGTGGGGATGCCGCACCCACCGACTCAATATCAGGGTCAAACACGGGGCTAACGAGCCCTCTAGGCTTGGCCATCGACTCAGCCAACGGCCTCTACGTTGGAAATTGCGGGAGCATCTGCGGCGGGTCGGCTGATAACGTGGAGGTTTTCCCAGCCCGCCTGAATGGGAATGTGTCGCCTGAGGCTACCATCGCGGGCTCCAATACGCAGCTCAGCGGCGTCGACGGGGTCGCGGTCGACAAGCACGGCAATATATGGGTTGCAAATCGGGGCAGCGACTCCGTCACAGAGTACGCCGCAGGTTCGAACGGCAACGTCAGCCCCACTTGTACAATTTCGGGATTGAGTGCCGACCCCAACGGCGTAGCAGTAGATCGCAACGGCTACGTCTATGTGAGGGACGGCGACTACGCGATCGCGGTTTTTAGTCCGGGATCCTGCGGCAACGTTCAGCCGAAGAGACTCATCACGGGATCGAACACCGGATTGGATTACCCTGACGGGTTGTTCGTGACAGAAAGCGGGGTGCTAATCGTTGCGAACCGTGGCAGCAATTCCATCACGGAGTATGCCGCGAACGCCAACGGGAACCAAAAACCGATGAGGACTATCGCGGGCTCAAATACTCAACTGGATGGGCCCGTGGGCGTGTTTGTCCACTGAAGGTCGCCGGGTCGCCCCGGGCTGCTCCAACGGGTCCGCTCGGGGCGACCTCGACCGCGAGTGAAAGGGCCTTAGCGGAGGGCTCGCTCCCCAAGCCCTGCGGCTTTTCCCACATGGCGCCGAAGAGCCGCAGAGCCTGCCCTGAGCGCAGCGAAGGGGCCAAAAAGCGGGCCCTGCGCTACTTGCCGCGCCCGCACCACCCTTCTTATTTGCACCAGGAGAGCATTTCGCGTACATTGAAAGCATGACTGTGGAAGCCATCACGGTCCTTAGCCCGGACGAAAAGAGCTGTCTGGCCGCGTGGCTCCTTCAGCAGGATATGGAGGAGTGGGACCGACAGATCGAGCAAGACTTTTCGCCTGGCGGCCGCGGGATGGCGTTGCTGGAAGAGGCAGAAGCTGACGTGCGAGAGGGGCGGGCGAAGACGATGGATGAGTTTCGTCAACGACACTAGACGATTTAGGCGCTCGCACGTCGCCGGCGTTTGGCAGTCGCCGGCGCTGCTTTGTTACGCCTGATGGCGTTCTGCCATCTCGGCAACCGCGCCCGCACGTGCTGGGGAAAATCCACGGCCACGAACCGATCCGCCGGGTAGAGGTAGTCCTCTCCGGACTCGTTGATGACCCGAATACAACCCACCTCGGCGGCCGTCGAATCAGGCAGGACCCGGTAGACCTTCCAGACGTCGAGATCGTCGTATCCTCCGTTCGCCACACAGATCGCGTACTCGGGACGCTTCTTGCCTGTCAACATGGCTTTCAATCCAGTACCCGTTTCACCTTCATCTTGCGTCGCCCGAACTCCTTGGCCCTCTGCTCAGCGGCTTGCAGTCCGGCTGGAACTTCGGACGCGGTCAGCGCAATAAAGCTCGATAGCCGGCCTGGACGAAATGCCGGTCATGGGTCAAGGCCGCTTCAATGCCCTCGGCCTCCATGATGAGGAAGCTAGCGCAGTCCGTAAGGCTCCAATCCTTGTCAGCCATATCCTGGTAGCGGCTCAAGGCTCCTTCGAACTGATCGCTTGTCTGCGGTATCACAGACACATTGCGGCTGCTCCGCAGGGTACTGACTGCTTGCGAAGCCGCCTCGCGGAGCCGAGGGCCATGGCCACTAAGGCCGTTCAAAAACTCGACCAGGACCATTTCGCTGGTGACAATCCGATCCTCGGAATAGTTCCGGGCAGCGTCCGCAGCCTTGCGGTGAAGTTCATCGCGAGGATTGAAAAGCGCGATCCAGTAGCTTGTGTCAGCGAAGAGGCGCTTCATCGAGATACTTTGGAGGTTCCGTACAGGTAATGATCCACGTTTTTTGACAAGTCCGTGGGCACGCGCGCCCAATCTTCGTCTGGTACGTCTGCGGCGATGGCAGCAAAGACTTGGTCAATGGACTGCGCCGGCGCGGCAGGCCGCAGCACCGCCACCGGGCGGGCGTCGTGCTCGATCACCACTTCGTCGCCGGCGCGCACTCGATCGAGCAGCGAGGTAAAATCGCTTGCCGCATCCGCATCCGAAATATGAATCACACGGTTTCCCATGTCCGTATTATACACTGACTGCCGCTCGAAGGCTTGAGAAGTGAAAAACAGTCGACCGGACGTAGGGCGGGCGGCGGAAAGAGAGGGATCGTCACTGAGCCACCAGAGCAGAGCATGAGTGTCGATGAGGAGACGCACGGCTTCTACTCCCAGGCTGAAAGTTCCTCGGGAGGGATCGGCTCAAAGAATTCCGGCCCCACCAGGAGTTTTCTGCGCAAGACGCCTGGCTGCCGCCGTCCTTGCACTTCTCCTACGGGAACCAGACGAACGACGGGGGTCGCGCCGCGCGCGATGATGACCTCCTCACCGCGGCAAGCCTGCTCAATCAGCTTGGAGAGATTCGTTTTGGCTTCGTGCACCGTTACCGAACGCATAAAGGACTCCCCTTAGCTAGTCAATCTTAGCTAACTTCCGTAGTTTGCGCTATACCTGTCTCCAGACGGTAGTGATGTCATCTGGAATGGTGGTCGCCTTGAGCCGCCGGTCATTCCCGCGAAGGAGGGAATCCAGTCCGACCACAGCATATTTCCAAGGGCTTTGCGGAGTAGATTCCCGCTTTCGCGGGAATGACGGTGCCGCAAGCCGGAGATTTTGCCGAATGACACCAGTGCCCTCCAGGCGGTTTGGACCAAACGCGGTAGAGATCCGCCAGTTTCTTCATTCGGACCTTGCCGGAACGCGCTCCGTGGCGAGGGTTTCAGAAACTCGGCTCCCGTGACCGCGGCTCCGACCAGGCGTAAAATATTTTTCTTGACACGTGGCGAGGTTGTCAGTATACTGTCCCGTTATCTAGTCTACGCTTAGCCGCACGATCCTGGCCTAGCTTGCCGGAGCCGGGCGGCGCAAGGAGCTACGATGTCGCTGGTGAAATCGCCCGAAATGACCCCCGCTAAAACCGCGGCCAACCAGGCCAACGCCCACCTGTCCCACGGGCCCGCCACGCTCGAGGGCATGGAGCGATTGCGCGATGCCAACACGGTGCACGGGTTCTACTCGCAGGCGGAAGGCGAGGCCCTGCGCGCGCTGGGCGAAGACCCCGAGGATTTCAAGACGCTGCTGAAAGAGGTGATGGCCGCCTGGCAGCCTGCCCCGGGCTTCGAGGCGCGGCTGGTGAAGCGCCTGGCGCGGGCCCTGTGGCGCTGCGAGCGTGACGACCGCTGGCAGGAAAGCGTGGCGGTGCGCCAGGTCCAGGGGCTGGACGAGAACGTGGCTCGACTCACTCGCGAAGCCGAGGCGCGATTCAAAAAGACCCAGGCCGCTTTGAAGTGGTTGGTGGAGGCTACCAAGAAGGAGGATTTCACCACCGGCTTCGATGAGATCCTGGCCTTTGGCGAGGTTTTCGGCGAGGACCCCAAGGGCAGGATCTGGGATATGCTGATGATTCTCTACCGGCTGGTTCAACCCGGGACGCCGGAGCGCGGCAAGGCTCCCGCCGGTTACGAGGGTCTGCAAGCGATGCCGGACCTGCCCATTGCCGAAGGCCACCACCGCCCCGCCGTGCGCCGCGAATTGCGGGAACGCCTGGAGGCAGAGATGGAGGCGCGGAAGGTAGCCCACGAGCAAGAGCTGAAGGACTTGGCCGATACCGCGAACCCATACTACCGCACTACATTGCTGGCGCCCACCCATCCCCAGGCGCAATTGATGTTGAGGTCGGAAGACTCCAACTTTCGCAGGGTGGAACGCCTCACCAACATGCTGCTGCGAATCCGGGCCAAAACCCCTCCTCCAACCCCCGCCACACATACTCAATATGAAGGAGAGTCCCACGATGTTGATGAAAACAAAGGACCGTAAAAAGCGCTGTTGGGATGTCCCACGATGTTATTGAAAACAAAGGTACTTATTTTCCTTATCCCACGATCTGTATGAAAACAAACAAGTTGCATGACATCGAAGCAAGTCAGGGAATTGATCTATTGATCCATTGATTCATTGGTTGATTGAGCCATTGAAGAAGACGAAGTTTTCAGTCGTCAGTTTTCAGTTATCAGTCAAGAGCGTTATCGAATGAGAACTGAAAACTGAAAACTGAGAACTGAGAACTCCGTCTTCTTCAATGGCACAATGGATCAATCCCGGAAACGGTTCACCAGACCGCGCATCGCTGTTCATCCGGCCGCACCATGGCATCACCGGCCTTGCAACCAAATGCCTGACAGAATTCCGGCATGTTGGAAAGGGGACCAATGACGCGGTATTTGCTGATCGGATGCGGATTGGTGAGCACATACTGGCGTTGCGCATCGGGACGAATTTCGTCTCCGCGCGATTGTCCCCAGGAGATAAAGAACTGTTGTTCCGGCGTGAAGCCATCCTGGTCGGGTGGGCGCGGCTTGCCTTGCATTGATTTCTGGAACGCGAGATAGGCGAGCTTTACCCCACCAAGGTCGCCGATGCTCTCCCCCAGCACCAATTTGCCGTTTTCGTGCAGGCCGCCCTCCACGGTGTAACCGGAAAACTGGTCGACAACACACTGCGCGTGTTTCTGAAATTCCTGGTAGTCGGCGGGAGTCCACCAGTTCTTCAGTTCGCCCGTGCTGTCATACTGGGCGCCTTGATCATCAAAACCGTGCGATATTTCGTGCCCGATCACCGGGCCGATGCCGCCGTAGTTGGCGGCATCCGTGGCATTCACGTCGAACATTGGCGGCAACAGAATCCCCGCCGGGAATACGATCTCATTCAATTGCGGATTGTAATAAGCGTCGGAAGTCGGTGTGGTCATGCCCCACCGGAGGCGGTCCACGGGTTTGCCAATCAGTTGGGCGTCGTCGCGGACGGCAAAACGGCGCGCCTCCACCACGTCGTTCCAATAATCATCCCGGGTGATTTCCACGCTGCTGTAATCCTTCCATTTGTCCGGGTAACCGACTTTGGGATTGAACGTGGAGATTTTTTCCAGGGCCTTCTGTTTGGTTTGGTCGCTCATCCAGGTGAGCGTCAGAATGTCGTCATGCAGCGCCAGCAAAATATTCTTGACCATCTCTTGCATGCGCGCCTTGGCCTCGGGAGAAAAGGTCTTTTCGACGTACTTCTTTCCCAAAGCCTCGCCCAGATCCTCATCCGTCGATTCCACACAACGTTTCCAGCGTGGTTTCATTTCTTTTCTGCCTTGCAGGTACTGCTGGTAAAAAGCGAAATCTTCCTGGACGAAGGGTGTGGAAAGAGCCGGAGCAGCCGTCAAAAGCAAATGCCACGTCAAATAGGTCTTCCAGTCAGCCAGGGAAGTTTGTTGCAGTTGCCGTTGGAACTCCTGCATGAATTTGGGCTGGTCAACGTTGAGCGCAACGTCAGGATCGACGTTGTGTGCCTGGAAATACGCTGTCCAGTTGAAACCGGGGGTGAGCTTTTGCAGGTCATCCAGTTTCATCTTGTGATCCGTGGCATAGGGATCGCGTAACTCCACATTCGTGAGTGATGCGCCCGCCAGGGAGGTTTCCATGCGCATCACAACTTGTGCCGACGCCGCTGCGGCGGCCTTTTCGGAACCCGCCAGCACGAACATTGCCCCAACATGTTCCACGTACTTTTGACGCGTTTCTTTGGACTTGGCATCGTCTTTGAAATAGTAGTCCCGGTCCGGAAGGCCCAGGCCGCTGGCGGCGGCATCGGCGATGACCTGCTGCGGGTGGTGGGGATCCTGCATCGACCCGAAAGCGAATGGGGCAAAAACCGCTTCCTCGTGCAAACGAGTGATGGCGCGCTCGAGGTCAGCCGCCGAGCCAATGGATCGGATGAGCTCAAGCTCCCGCTGGAGCGCCTTGACGCCCTGAGCGTCAATCTGCTTCTCGTCCATGCAAGCGCCGTAATAATCGCCAATCAAGCGCTCCGCAGACTTCGGCGGGGCACTGGAGGTATGAGCCGCAGCTTCCTCGAGTATGCCACGCAGCACGTCCTTGGTGGACTCGCCCGCCGCCCAGCGTTTGCTCCATATCATCATCGAAGGCGGTATGGGGTTGTGCGCCCGCCAATTGCCGTTGGCAAATTCATAGAAGTCCTGGCACGGACTAGCTCCGCGATCGATGTCGTTTACGTCGATCCCATGCAAGGGCGTGTTCTGGGCGAAAAGCGAAGAGGCGCAGAAAAGCATTGCCAAACCAAAAAGCCGAAGTCGCATGACAACCTCCCGTATGTGCTCGATACCTGCTGCCCGGAAGGTTACATGCGAAGTCAAAAAAAATCAATACGTACCACAAACCGACAGACCGCAAAGGTGGCAGGCGATTCCAACAGACTGTCGATAACTTCACCCCACCGAGCCGCCCTTGCGGGCCGCGGTAGCGTACTTCATGCGCTCTCGTCACGAATAACACGCGGACGCGGAGCCCCCTTGACTTTTGCCATCTAATTTCATTTGCGCTAGAATGCCCCTTGACATCGGGCGGCTGTTTGGAGTGGAATCGGAACCAGCCTTTTGCCGGCAACGGACGTTCTCGCGACCCTAAAGGCGCCTACCATCGCCTCGTTTGGTGAGGGGGGAAACGGAGACCTGGAATGAGTACTATCGCCGTAAACGGCGGGCTGAGACGCGCCGCTACGTTCTACGACTCCGTCATCGGCAAGAAGATTGTGATGGCCGTGACGGGCTTTATTCTCTTTGGTTTCGTCCTGGTGCACATGGCGGGAAATCTGCAAGTTTTCCTTCCGGTGGGCCCGGACGGGATCGCCCCGCTTGACCACTACTCGGAACACCTCAGAGTCCTGCCCCCTTTGTTGTGGGGCGCGCGGCTGGTGCTGCTCGCCTCGGTCGTCCTGCACATCCTGGCGGCGTGGCAGCTCACCTGGCGGAACAAATTCGAGGCGCGGACTTTTTCGCGGTACGTCAAGCACACCGCTATCGCTTCGGATTACGCATCCCGGACCATGGTTTGGAGCGGGCCCATCATCTTCTTTTACGTCATCTACCACCTGCTGGACCTGACTTTCGGAACGGCGAACCCTCACTTTGTGGAGGGGAAGGTCTTTAACAACGTGGTGGCCTCGTTCCAGAATCCCGTGGTCGCGGTGTTTTACATCGTGGCGAACATTCTTCTGGCCCTTCATCTGTATCACGGCGTGTGGAGCATGTTCCAGACGCTGGGCGTTTCTCATCCGCGGTACATTGCGATCCTCAAGAAACTTTCGGTGCTGTTCGCCATCCTGATCGGAGCGGGGTTCTGCTCCGTACCTCTGGCCGTGATGATCGGCCTGGTGAAGTAGGGGCGCGCGGCGCGCGCCCACGGCGTGCGCCCGTCGTGGAAATGAAAAGGAATCGGCCATGAAACTCGACGCACGCATTCCTTCGGGGCCTGTTGAGCAGAAGTGGGAAAAGGCCAAGTTCGAGATGAAGCTGGTGAACCCGGCCAACAAGCGCAAATACAGCGTGATTGTTGTCGGGACCGGCCTCGCGGGAGGCTCGGCGGCGGCGGCGCTGGGCGAGCTGGGATACAACGTCAAAGCCTTCTGCTACCAGGATTCGCCGCGGCGCGCGCACTCGATTTCCGCCCAGGGCGGGATCAATGCGGCCAAGAACTATCAGAACGACGGCGACTCGGTGTACCGCCTCTTCTACGACACGGTGAAGGGCGGCGACTTCCGCGCCCGGGAAGGGAACGTCTACCGGCTGGCGGAGCTCAGCGTCAACATTATCGACCAGTGCGTCGCGCAAGGCGTGCCGTTCGCGCGCGAGTATGGGGGTGAGTTGGCGAATCGCAGTTTTGGCGGCGCTCAGGTGTCACGCACTTTCTACGCGCGCGGTCAGACGGGGCAACAGCTCCTCCTGGGCGCGTACCAGGCCATGGAGCGGCAGATCCAGGCCGGCACGGTCACGATGTACGTTCACCACGAAATGCTGGAACTGGTGGTGGTGGAGGGGCGCGCCCGGGGCATTATCGTGCGCGACATGGTCTCCGGCGAGGTCTCCGCCCACCTGGCCGACGCCGTGATTCTGGCCACCGGCGGCTACGCCAACGTGTTTTTCCTTTCCACCATGGCCAAGGGCTGCAACGCCACAGCGATCTGGAGGGCCTATAAGAAAGGGGCGGCCTTCGCCAACCCCTGCTTCACGCAGATCCACCCCACGTGCATTCCGGTGAGCGGCGATTACCAGTCGAAGCTGACCCTGATGAGCGAGTCGCTGCGCAACGATGGGCGTATCTGGGTGCCCAAGAAGAAAGGCGACACGCGGCCGGCCAGCCAGATTCCGGAGGACGAGCGCGACTATTATCTCGAGCGCATGTACCCTGCCTTCGGCAATCTCTCCCCGCGCGACATCGCCTCGCGGGCCGCCAAACGGGTGTGTGACGAGGGCCGGGGCGTGGGGCCGACGGGCCTGGGCGTCTACCTCGACTTCGCCGAGGCGATGAGCCGGCTGGGCAAGGGAACCATCGCCGAACGTTACGGCAACCTGTTCGAGATGTACGAGCGCATCACCGGCGAGAATCCGTATGAAGGGCCGATGCGGATTTTTCCCGCGGCTCACTACACTATGGGCGGGCTGTGGGTGGATTACCACCTCATGAGCACCATCCCCGGTCTCTTCGTGCTGGGCGAAGCCAACTTCTCCGACCACGGCGCCAACCGTCTGGGCGCCAGCGCCCTGATGCAGGGCCTCGCGGACGGCTACTTTGTGATTCCCTATACCCTGGGCCATTTCCTGGCCGGCGTGCGGGCCGGTGACGCAATCACCACCGACCGTCCGGAATTCCAGTTCGCGCGCAGCGAGGTGGAGAACCGGACCCGGCGTTTGCTCGCCATCAAGGGCAAGCGCACGGTGGATTCGTTTCACCGCGACCTCGGCAAGGTGATGTGGGAGGACTGCGGGATGGGACGCAACCGGAAAGGTCTGGAGTCGGCGCTGACGAAGATTCCGGTGATCCGCGAGGAGTTCTGGAAGAACGTCAACGTGACCGGTGAAGCGATGGAAATCAACCAAGCGCTGGAGAAGGCCGGCCGCCTGGCGGACTTTCTGGAGCTGGGCGAGCTGATGTGCCGTGACGCGCTCGAGCGCGAGGAATCCTGCGGCGGGCACTTCCGCGAGGAATACCAGACGCCGGATGGCGAGGCCCTGCGCAATGACGAGAAGTTTGCGCATGTGGCCGCCTGGGAGTATGCGGGAGAAAGTGCGACGCCCATCCGAAACACGGAGCCGCTCAGCTTCGAGTACGTGCACCTGACCCAGCGCAGTTACAAGTAGCGCCGGGCTTTAGCCCGGCACCTAGAAGTGGCTAGTGGTTAGTGGCTAGTCTAGTGGCTAGTGGATCAGCTGTCAGGCATCAGCGATCAGCACGAAACGACGCGTCTTGCTGATGGTTGATAGCCACTAGCCACTTGTCACTCGCCACTTCGTCCAAAGGCGGACCGACCATGAATCTAGTTCTGAACATCTGGCAACAGAAGAATACGAAAGCACCGGGGAAGATGGTGCGGTACGAGTTAGCGAACGTTAGCGAGCACATGTCGTTTCTGGAGATGCTCGACGTGCTCAACGAAGAGCTGACCGTCAAAGGCCAAGACCCGGTGACGTTTGAGCATGACTGCCGCGAAGGGATCTGCGGCTGCTGCGGGTTCATGATCAACGGGGTGCCCCACGGTCCGCAACGGGGCACCACGGTTTGCCAATTGCACATGCGGCACTTCAAGGACGGCGACGAGCTGTGGCTGGAGCCGTGGCGGGCCAAAGCGTTCCCCGTGCTCAGGGACCTGATGGTGGACCGCAGCGCCTTCGACGGGATCATCGCCGCGGGCGGCTATATCTCGGTGAACACCGGCGGCGCGCCGGACGGAAACGCCATCCCCGTCGAGAAGCAGAAGGCGGACTTGGCGATGGATGCGGCGGCCTGCATCGGCTGCGGCGCCTGCGTGGCGGCGTGCCCGAACGCCTCGGCCATGCTGTTCACGGCGGCCAAGGTTGCGCACCTCGCCTTGCTGCCGCAAGGGCAGCCGGAGCGCTACCGCCGCGTGCGCAACATGGTGGCCGAGATGCAAGCGGAGATGTTTGGCGCCTGCACCAACATCGGCGAGTGCGAGGCCGTGTGCCCGAAGAAGATCAAGCTGGAGAACATCGCGCGCATGAACCGCGATTTCCTCAAGGCCGCCTGGACGTTCCGCGAAGAGACGGCGGCGGCAGGGGCAGGATAAGCAGCGTCAGGGTGACCTGATTCTTGTGTCGAACCCCGCCAGTGGTAACATTATCGTCATGAGATTCTCCGCAGCAGTTCGACATCTCGAGGAGCAGGGCCTGAACGTTGATGTGCCGTCGCGCCGTGCCGGGAAGCACAAGATGGCCAAACGCCTCAAGGGGCTTCGCAATTCAGTCGTCCCCGTGAGAGTCCTCAAGGGACAAGAAGCCAAGGAATTGCTGGAAAAGACTCGGGAAAGTCGTGCCGAACTTCAAGTCAATGGTTCCGCCCCCAAGAGAAGAATCTCATAGATGGCCAATCCTCATCCCGCCTCATGGACTAGCCGCCAGCCCAAACTCAGAGATGCAGCATCGGTCTTGGCTCGGCTGAAGACTCTCGCCGACCCGCGCCAACTGCCGGGCATGGCGCGTTTCGGTATTGCCGTCGACAAGGCTCTGGGCGGAGTCCCGACGCCGATGCTTAAGAAGCTGGCGCGAGAAATCGGAAAGGATCACCAGCTTGCCCAAGAGCTTTGGAAAACCGGCGTCCATGAGGCGCGTCATCTCGCGGCGTTGATCGATGAGCCTACGCAGGTCACCGAAGCGCAGATGGAGCGCTGGGCGAAACAGTTCGATTCCTGGGACGTGTGCGACGGCTGCTGCCTCAACTTATTCGAACAAACGCCCTTCGCACATCGCAAAGCAATCGAGTGGAGCCGAAGAGAGGAAGAATTTGTGAAGCGCGCCGGCTTCTCGCTCATGGCCGTGCTTGCCGTTCACGACAAGGCGGCGGGCGACGCGAAATTCCTGAAGTTTCTGCCCGCCATCAAGCGCCAGTCGCGCGATGAGCGCAACTTCGTCAAGAAAGCCGTCAACTGGGCGCTGCGCCAAATCGGCAAGCGCAACCTGCTCCTGAACCGGGCCGCCATTGAGGCCGCCGACCACATCCGTAAGATCGACTCGCCCGCGGCGCGTTGGATCGCTGCCGACGCGCTGCGGGAACTGAGAAGTCACGCCGTCGAGAGGCGGTTGCAGTCGAAAAGTAAGGCACCCTCTCTTCGTAGAGGCGGGCTTTAGCCCGGCATCTTATCTCTGAGCGTCTGTGCCTGCCTGAAGGTAGCCGCAATGAAGAGCGAGTTTCGTCCGGCTCTTGAGCCGCACCTGCGAGGTAAAAAGGGAGGCAGAGGACCCGGCGCTTTCCGTTTGGCCGACGCCACTGGCCAACCGGTTCAGGACGCGAGCGCTGTTTAAGTAGCAACGCAGCCGACAGTTGCCTTTTGCAGCTAAGGCGTGTGAGCCTTGGCGGTTTGCCCGCGCTCCAAGGCGGCGGAAAAATATCCGCGCCTGTGGTAGTCTCAAATCATGGGAGATTGAGAATGGCTACCAAGACCCCGCTTACCGTCGCTGACTACGCCGCCCTCGATGAACCTGAGGGCGTGCGGTACGAATTGAGCGAGGGGGAACTCATCGTGACGCCGCCACCAGACTACTTCCACAATCGAATGCGCGATCGATTTAACCGGCTACTGGCGTTTGTCGAGACCCAGAATCTCGGTAGTGTCGTCAGCGAAATGGATTTTGAGCTTATCGGCGAAGTGGTCCGCCGGCCCGACGTGGCCTTCATCAGCACTGCACGTCTGCGAGGTATCGACCTCGACCGAGTCCCTTTGCCGGTGGCCCCAGACCTCGTGATCGAGATTGTCTCCAAAAACGACCGCGCCGGCGATCTGCTCCTGAAGGTCTCGCAATACCTCGCCGCCGGAACCCGAGCCGTTTGGCTTTTCTACCCCAACACGCGGCTGGCCTATCGTTATGTTCCCGGCAAGCTCGAACCCGAAGTCCGCAGCGCTGACGCGGGCGAGAGTTTCCGAGAGCCTGAGTTGCTGCCCGGATTCTCGATCAGGCTGGGGGAGCTTTTCGAGTAGCTGGTTCATGCCGCGGGGCACGGTTGAGTTAGGAAGAGCGCGAAGTTGCCCCGCAGCCTGCCCTTTACCTCAGGGTTCTGGCGAAAAACTCCGACATTCGTGCCCAGGCGTCCGCCGCGGCCTCGGGGCGGTAACCGGCCTTGTTGTTGGGATTCTCGAAGGCGTGGCCGGCGCCGTCGTAAATCTTGGCGTCGATGCTCTTGCCGGCGGACTTCATGGCCTCTTCGAACGCGTGGACCGCGCTCGGCGGAATGCCGCGGTCGTCGGCGCCGAAGTTGCCCAGCACCGGCGCTTGGATGGCCTCGATCGCGGCCTGGTCGGTGGGCATGGCGCCGTAGTTGAGGGCGCACGCGGCGAGCTTGGGCTCATGGATGGCGAGTTGGAGCGAGAGGCCGCCGCCCATGCACCAGCCGACCGATCCGATCCTCTTGGGGTTCACGTCCGGGCGCGTTGCCAGGTAATCAAACGCGGCCTTGAGGTCGCGAATGGCGCGGTCCTGGGGCATGCCGCGGCTCAACTCGTGGGCTTCGCCGGGATCGGCAGCCACCTTGCCGCGGTAGAGGTCCACGGCCAACGCCACGTAGCCGAGGCCGGCGAGCTTCTGCGCCTGCTCTTCCACCCAGTCGTTCAACCCCCACCACTCGTGAATGACGATGACGGCCGGGTGGCGTCCGGCCGCACTGGGCAGGGCGAGGTAGCCCTGAACGGTTTCGTTGCCACTCTTGTATTGGACGGTCTCCGTCTTGGCCGGGCCGGCCAGAAGGCTTCCCGCAAAGCCAAGAATGCTCACCAGCACAGCCAGAATCACCCATTTTGATTTCACAGTCGGCCTCCTCCCTTTCGCACAGATGGTGATTCTACCCTGAGACGGAAGGAGTGGCTAGAGGGTACGGTAGGCTGAATTTTAGCCTCTTGACGCGATACCCCTCATGGAAGCGTGGCTAAATTGCGTGCCGAGCGAGGGCGCGCGTCGGGGGGAGGGCAATCCCAGCGCCATGGAGAGGGCTCTTTCTCTTTGAAGGGTTGACGGAGGAATTCTACTGAGTTTATCTTCAGAAACGGGCGCAGGCGCTCGCGTGCTTGCAGAAGGCGGTAAAATGCTGCTATGAAGCGATCTCGCTTGGTTCTCGTTCTGGCCGGCCTTCCAAGCCTGGCGGTGCTCCCGTACTCTCGCCAATGGTTTCTCTGGGCTGTTGGACCGCTCCTGTTTTACTGGCCGCTGCTGGCGATGACCGCGGTGGTGCTGGCGCTCAGCATCGCGGGGTTCGTGTCTAGCCGCGCTTACCTCCGGATGCTGTTGTTGCTCGCCGTACCGGTTCAGTTTCTCTCGCTGTTCATCGCCAGCGTACAGGGATTTCCCGCCTCCGGAGAGCCTCTGGATTTCTCGGGCCTGGAGCGAAGGATTTTCCTCGCCTGCGAGTGCTGCTATATCCTGGACTTTTTCCTCTTGTTGCGCGAAGAGCCCTGGAGCTGGGGCGCACCTGCGACGCGGCAGTGGATGCGGACCCTCACGTCATCTCGACGGATGAAGAAAGGGCCGGTGAAACCTCCAGAAGACCAGGGGACGCCTCCGGCCTGAGCGACGACGGGTTGGGTTTTCGCGCAACCTCGGTTGATCTGGTATACTTGTTCGGTTTACGGACCATGCCTGAGATTATTCCACGTTTGATTGTTCGCGACACGTCGGGCCCTGACCGCGAAGAGGCGGTGGCGCACATCCCTTTCACTATTGGGCGCCAGGGCAACAACGACCTCGTGCTGGGCGATAATCGCATCTCGCGTCACCACGCCCGCATTGTGCGGGACGGCGATCACTACCTTCTGGAGGACACCCAGAGCCGGCACGGTACCTTCGTCAACGGCGAGCGGATCACCTCTTGCGCCCTCAAGAACGAGGACCAGATCAGCCTGGGCGTTACCGACGCTTATCAGATGATCTTCCTCACTGAGGAACCGGTCCTGCCCACCATCCTCCAGACGCTCGAGAAGGCGACCACCACCGGGCCCGGCACCGAACTGCAGCGCCTGGGCCTGCTGCTCCAGATGGCGCAGATGCTGCACCGCGCGCCGGCGCTGGAGGAGGTGCTGACCACGCTCGTCGACAACGCCCTGCGCCTCACCGACGCGGAGCGTGGATTGCTGTTCCTGCGCGAGGCGGAAGGCGAGCTTTACCTCCGCTTGGCGCGCGGGCGGGGCGGCATCTCGCTGGGATCCAACGTGGTGGATTATTCGCGCGAGGTGCTGAGTCGCGTGATCAAGAGTGGGCGCGAAGAAGTGGCCGTGGAAGAAGTCGCCACGGGGCGGACCACACAGGAGACGATGGTTTTTAGCGGTGCGATGCGCGACATTGTCGCCGTCCCGTTGCAGAAGCTCCCCATGCTGGACACGAGTTACGAGACGCTGCCGCAGACGGCGCCGGAGCTCCTCGGAGTTCTGTATCTCGACAGCCGAACCGGAGCGACATCGCTCACGGGCCTCGATCGCCAGGTGCTGCAAACTTTCGCTATGGAAGGCGCCACCGTCATCGAAAACGCCCGGCTCTTCAAGCTGACGCGCGAGCAGGAGCGCATCCAGCACGAGCTTGCGGTGGCGCGCAACATCCAGCAAAGCCTCTTGCCGCGTCAATTGCCCAAGGTCACTTACTTTGAGCTGCACCCCATCACCCTGCCCACCCGCACCGTGGGCGGCGACTATTACGACGTGCTCTCCCTGCCCGGCGACCGCTTCGGCATCAGCGTGGCTGACGTTTCCGGCAAAGGACTTCCGTCGGCGATGATGGCGGCCACTCTCCAAGGAGCCTTTGCTGCAGTGGCCTTGGGGGCGCCGGACCTTGAGGAGCTCTTTCGGCGGGTCAACGACCTGCTGTGCGAGCGCACACCCCCGGACATGTACGCCACCCTCTTCTACGGCGTCCTCAGCCCCACCGGCCGCTTTTCGTTCGTAAGCGCCGGACACCCGCCCTCTCTGATTGTCCGTGCCAACGGCGCCGTCGATCGTCTCGATAGCGCCAACTTCCCGATGGGGCTCTTCCCTAACGTGCCTTTTGCCGCAGAAAGCGTCAAGCTCGAGAAAGGGGATAATCTCGTTATCTTCTCGGACGGCATCACCGAAGCGCAGAACGCC
>Ga0326728_10012942_pt1 | contig 18328 bp, 17 predicted proteins | sample MB3enrmetagenome_FD_207602 | JGI IMG/M metagenome (GOLD analysis project Ga0326728, IMG submission 207602) | Lab enriched peat soil microbial communities from McLean, Ithaca, NY, United States - MB31MN | ecosystem: Environmental > Terrestrial > Soil > Wetlands > Peat | place: USA: New York... | reverse complement strand
TGGGGCGCCTGGACTATCACAGCGAAGGCCTGTTGCTCATGACCAACGATGGCGAGCTGGCCAACGCCATCATGTCGGCCGCCACGCACTTGCCCAAGACCTACGTGGTGAAAGTGAACGGCTCACTAACCGGCCCGCAGGAACAGCAGTTTCGGGAGGGCATCCCGCTCTCCGGCCGCCGCACCATGCCGGCCGGTTTGCGGGTGGTCCATCAGGCTGAGAATCCGTGGTACGAGGTGCGGCTCTTCGAGGGCCGCAATAACCAGATCCGGCTGATGTTCAAACACTTTGGGCTTCTGGTGGAAAAGTTGAGGCGGGTGCGCATCGGCCCCATCGAACTGGGTTCCCTGAAGCCCGGCCAATTCCGGTACTTGACCGACGAAGAGGCGCAAAAACTGAAACGCGCCGCCGCCCGCGCCATCCAACAGGAAGCCGTATGAGGCAGATTTCCGAAATCCTGCGGGTGTGCCGGACCATCGCTGTAGTGGGCCTCTCCGCCAAGCGCTACCGTCCCAGTTACGGCGTGGCGGAATACATGCAGCGGTCCGGGTATCGGATCATTCCGGTCAACCCCCATGAGACCGAGATCCTGGGCGAGAATTGCTACCCGGATGTGGAATCGATTCCGGAGCCAATCGATATCGTGGACGTTTTCCGGCGCCCGGAGTTCGTGCCGGAGATTGTGGAGGCCGCCATCCGCAAGGGCGCGAAGGTGGTGTGGATGCAGGAAGGCGTAGTCCACGAAGAGGCCGCGCGCCGGGCCAGGGAGGCGGGCCTGGAAGTGGTGATGGACCGCTGCATTTTGAAGGACCACCGGCGGCTGGCGCACGCGCGGTAAGGTTTGCAACCCGTCGAGAATTCACGCATCTTGAAGGCGCGGCGGTACAACTCAAGCCCGAAACAGAACGGCTCGTTCAGGAAGAGATCGAGAGTGGGCATTTTCGATCGGCTGACGAACTGATCGTGCAGGGGGTCCTTGCCCTGCGCGAAAGATCCCGAACCGAAGAACCGATTTCAGTTTCGCGGAAACCGCGCAAGAACCTTGCTGACATTGTTAGCGAGCCGCCGTTTGCCGGCTCGGAGTTGAATCTGGACAGGCAAAAAGATTACCCAAGGCCGCTCGACCTGTGAGTGCCTTTCTGATCGACACCAATGTTCTGTCGGAATTCTCGCGAAGAGGCGAGCCGGACCGAAGAGTCAGGAACTGGTTGAAAGCCGCGGCTCCCGGTTCTCTTTACGCAAGTGTGTTGACCCTGGCGGAAATCCGCTGGGGGATTGAGATGCTTCCCGCAAGCAAGCGGCGCTCGCAGTTGGAGCAGTGGTTAGAAGGCGAACTGCTGGAGTCCTTCGGGACGAATTTGCTCCCCGTGACCAGGGGCAATTGGCGACCGCTGGGCGGTTCTTTCGGCGCGAGCGCAGCAGAGAGGCGCTCCGCTGGCCGTGATTGACGGCCTGATTGCCGCGACCGCCCTGGAACACGACCTGACTCTCGTTATACGAAACGTAAAAGATTTTCTCGATCTCGGGGTGAGCATCTTCAATCCTTGGGAACCGTAGGCGCGGATCGCGCCAGCCGCCGGCACCGCCCGCTCAAACTGAGCCGGCATCCGCAAGGGCGCGAAGGCGATCTGGATGCAGGAAGGCGTAATCCACGAAGACGCCGCGCGCCGGGCGGCGGTGGCGCCGCAAAGCCTGATGATCAGCCGAGGCGTGGATCTGGCCGTCCGCGCCGATCTTTGACTTGACTGTTCCGCAACGTTAGACCCGAATGGGGTCGAGGCAATTTCACCGCATGAGTGTTTTCAAAAACGGCAAGTTCAATCATTACGAGTTCAAATTGGACCGGCGCCGGCACCGGGGTTCCACCGGCACAACAGACAGGGACGAGGCTGTCAGGGAGGAGAGCCGCCAACGGGAGCGCCTGGAGAAGAGCTACAGCCAGATCATCGAGGAGGAAGCCCGTGCACAGCGCAGAAAGACGATCCAACAGGCGTCTGACGAGTTCCTTGTCGAATACAAGGTGAAGCACGAATCGCCCACGTTCGCGGTCTACGCCCTCGGACATGCAACGGACCACCTTGGCAAGAAGCTCGTCGTGGAGATCACGCCGGCAGTCGTGAAAGGTTATCAGACCAGCCGGCTGGCGGAAAAGGCCGGCCCGAAAACCATCAACAACGAGGTGCTGCTGCTGTTGCGGCTCTGCGGCGACCAGGGAGATCTGATCCGCGCGAGGCTGCGCCGCGAGAAGGCGATGAAGCTCGCGCCCCCGCCATCGCTCGGACCTCCTACGCCGCCGACGAGAAGGCGCCCATGCTGGCGGAAGCCGCGAAGTTGCGCAGCAAGAACATGTACCCCGCCCTCGTCGTGGACCTGAACTGCGGACTGCGCGACAAGGAGCTGCGCGATCTCCGGTGGTGGCAGATCGACCTGGTCCACAAGAAGGCGCTCACGGTGGGCAAGTCGAAAACAGCCGCCGGTACGGGGCGCGTGATCCCGCTGAATGACACGGTCAGGATCGCCCTGGAGTCGCACGCCGCCTGGTACATCCGGCGGTTCGGGGAGTGCAAGCCGGAGTGGTACGTCTTCGCCGCCGGCAAGGGGCAGCCAAATGATCCCACGCGCGCCGTTACGACGTTGCGGACGGCGTGGACGAGGGTGCGCGACAAAGCGAAGGTCGTTGGGCGCTGGCACGATAACCGCCTCACGTTGGTCACGGAACTGGCTGAATCGGGCGCCGGCGACGAGGTGATCATGAGCATCGCCGGCCACGTCTCGCGCGCCATGTTCTCCCGCTACTCCCACGTGCGGATGGAGGCGAAGCGGCGCGCACTCGACGAGATCGCGGCACACCAACGCGCGGCCGACGAGAAGCGGAAGGAGAAAGCCGAACAGTGGGAGCAGGCTGCGGCGGCTTCCGAGGCGGTGGTGGTTCAGTAATCGTGAGCCGCGATATTCGCGAGGGCCACCACTGAGCCCACCAGCAGAACGCGGCCGAATCGACTTATGTCTTCAGCGTCAAATGGCATCAGGGATCAGCCCCGCCACACGTACCCCCACGGCGTTACGTTGCAATGCGCCACCCTCTGAAGCTTTCCGTCAATCTGTATCATGAAAGTGCGCCCCGCATCGTCCGTCACGTCGTAATGAAACCTGGGCGGTACTTCATAGCAGAAGCGGTACGCCTTGCTCTTTGCGCGGTCAGCGGCTGAGAGGCCATGTTTCGAAGGATCGACTCGATATCGCAACTTGCGTCCGTCGATCCATGAGCGGTTGCCGTTGCGATCTGGCCGGCGATGCTCTGTTTCTACGACGCCGAGTAATTCCTCAGCCTCGGGTATTTGCTCCTCGGAATAAACGTCACATCTGTACCAATAACGATGCGTGTCGCGCGTTGTGGAAAAGACCGACGGCGGCAGCAGTAATGGATGCCGCACGTCCGTCGGGCAGAGCCTTTCAAGCCATACCTCGTCAAGCTTCGTGGCTGCCTGAAGCCGTTCTTTCAAAAGCTCCCATGTAATGTCCTTGAGCGGCTCCCATAGCCTTGCAATGTGCACGCGACAATCGAATTGAAAGCGCGATTGAAGCACCTTCCAGTCCCGATTTGCCGGGATGACGATATGGGTGAAACCTTCCGCCACGGCAGCGGCAAGGTGCTCAATCTCCCCCTTGGTAAATGGGGCGTACTCATTCGTCGAGATCGGGGTCGAACGAAACAGATGCGGCTCCCGCACAGCGTCTTGCCAGCCGTCGGATTCCTGTTTCAGCCGACGATGTGTACTGAGGGGAAGACCGAAAAGATGGACGTTCATGAATTGCCCCGGCGCGTCACCTTCAACACCCACTCAAGCGGGACCCGTAGCTCAAGCAAATCCTCGATCGGCAACTGATCGAAGAAATTGTAAAGCTCGGCGCGCTGGCTAATACTCTGCGGTTCTGGCGACGCTGCTTCTCCTGCGGCGCGAAAGAACTGGATTCCGCGAGACGGTGCAAGCCACCGTTCCTCCGGAATGTCATGCGTTGTGGCCCACGCCGCCACGTGATCTGTTATTTGCTTTTGGAGATAGCGGTTCCATGCCCGCATCACGGACGGGTTCTCGCGCAACCTTCGCGAAAACTCATTGAAGACAGCGGCTCCGGCCCCCTCCAACGCGGCAAGCAGGTCTTTGCGAATCGCCTCCGGCTGTTCCTCGGAAAACGTTCTTCGCCATTGAAGCTGCGTCTCGCGCGGTACAGGGTCGATCACTATTCCCTGCCGCTGCGTACCGGCGTCTTCATGCAGAATCCTGTCTTCGGTTGGCTCATAGAGCCGAACCGAATTCTGGACCGGGAACTCGATGAAGGCGCGCCAAAAATCCCGCCGCAGGCGGGGAAGGGGGGAAGCGTAGGCGGCAAGAAGCTCTGTTGCCGTAGCAGGCGCCAGCAGAATATCGCTCCCAGACCGTCCCTGTATCGCAACTTCAGGAACGGTTCGGATGAACTCGATAAACCTTCGGAATCCAAGTTCACGCTCGCTGAACACGGCCCCGTCGTGCTTCGCTTCCTCAAGCATTTGGGCCTTCACAAAAGCACCTGGCAAAGGGCTGTGGCGCTCCGCATAATGCTTGTTGACCACACGCTGGAGCAGCTCACGAGCATGCGCTTGGTCAAGGGCTGGCATCCCAGTATCTTAACGTAAAAAAGGCCGCCTCGGCAGGCGGCCTTTTTTGCTGGCTATATGGTCCAGCGAGAACTTAAAATGCTCGCTCTTGACCTTTGCAGGATGCTCAGTTCCCTTGCGGAAACCTTGCCACCGTGAGATCCTCAATTCGTTAGCGAGTCACGAATCGCAACCCCACCCCCACTCGGTCCCTTCCGCGTGAACGCAATTAGCAATTTCACCGGAATCACCTTTATGATTGCGCAAACATCGCTGTTTTGTCAATGCTGTTTTGTCAATCAGGTTGCCCGGTCGTCGGTTGTTCTTGGGCAGCCGCGCGGCACGCCGGGCATCAGGGATGACAAGTATGGAAGTGGCTTCGAGTTGGCGACTCCGCAAAAGCGAGTCCCCCCAAATTGCCGCGAAACTCGGTTTCTGCGCGTCTAAGTCTTGTGTTTGCAACGTGAGGCGGCCATAAGCCTTTCGGCTGTTAACCGAAGGGTTTTAGGTACGTGGAAGTGTAACGTGGCATGATAGAGACATGCCGAAGGCTCTGGCCGCGTTGCTCCGCATCGGCTGGAGGATCAAAAGGCAGGGTGGCACGTCCCACCGAATCCTCGAACGTCCCGGCTGGCCCGACATCTTGTTCGCCTACCACGACAGGGTCAGTCTGGGCCCCACGGCCATGAAGGTCCTCGCCAAGAAGACCGGCCTGACGCCGAAAGATCTGTAGGCGACGGTTCCCATCAACCCATGAACCTGTTTTTAGCGGAACTGAGCCGGCGTTCGAAGACCAAAATCCCGCCGGCGGCGCCGTCCTTCGCGCCCGCGCTGAAACGTTGCGGAGCCGCGGCCAGGCTGTCGGAGGCTGTCTCGGGAGAGATGGACCCGCTCGAAAAGCTCGAGTTGACGGAAATGGTCTGGCGAATGCGAAACAGACAGGCCACGAAAAACGATGGCCTGTCCCACGGCCCTACCCCGATTTCCCCAGCCTGCCGAGCAACCCCGCGATGGCGTTCGTCAAGCGGCCCCCGGTGATGGATTCGGGCAGCGGGATCGATAGCACCGGCCGGTTCGTGCCGGGGTCCCGCGAGATGAGGCCCGATAGAACCTGATCGAGGGGACGGTCCGCGGTCATCGACTCCAGGAATTTGATTCCGGCTTCGAGCAGGCCGGCCGCGGCTTTCCCGAGGGCGTCGGGCGGCGCTTCGACGGGCGCCGGCGGCGCGGCTGGCTGCGCCTTTTCAATCACAGGTCTTGGCTTCTCAGGCCGATCCGCGATTACCTCCTTCATGGCTTCGAGACCGCTCTTGCGTCCGAGCGCGGCAAAACTGACCTCCGCCGTTGGCGAATCGAACACTCCGGCGAAGAGCGACTTCTTCCGTTGCAGAGTCTCCCAGACTCTTTCTTCAATGCTGCCGGTGGTCAGGAGGTGGATCACGTGAACCGAGCGCGATTGCCCGAGGCGATGCACACGGCCGATCCGCTGCTCCAGGCGCGCCGGGTTCCAGGGCGGCTCGAAGTTCACCACCGCCGAGGCGGCTTGCAGGTTCAGCCCCACGCCTCCCGCATCGGTGGAGAGGAACACCTTGCACTCCGGATCGCGCCGGAACTTCTCGATGAGGTCGCCGCGTTTGCGGGAAGGCACGCCGCCGTGCAGCGATACGCAGCCAATCCCCAGTTTGCCGAGTTCCTCGCCGGCCAGGTGCGTCATCCGCTCGTATTCGCTGAAGACCACCACCTTGCGGTTCTCTTCGAGCGCCAGTTCCCGAATGATCTCGCGGAACTCCTCCAGCTTGGGCGAATGGTTGGTCTGCTTATCGAACAGAAAGGTCGAATCGCAGAGCATGCGCATGTTCTGGAGGCAGCAGGTAATGCGGCGCAGGTCGATCTCGGAGAGCCAGCCTTGCCGCTCCCACTTGTGCATGAGGCGGCTGAGGATTTCGCTCTGCTCCCAATACGGCTCGGCCTGCTCGTCGGTCATGGGAACGCGGAAAATCTGGTCGGTGCGTTCGGGAAGTTCCGTGAGAACCTCTTTGCGCGTGCGCCGCAGCAAAACCGGCTCCAGTTGCGCGTGAATGCGATCCAGGCCGCGGTAGCCGAGCAGGTGCCCCTTTTCGTCTTCCATGCGGTGTTCCTGCAGGAACCGGAAGGCAGGACCCAGACGGCGCCCGTCGATGAACTCCACCACCGAGAAGAGCTCTTCCAGTTTGTTTTCGAGCGGGGTTCCCGTGAGCACGAATGCGTAGCGGCTCTTCAGTTGCTTGATGGTGCGGGCCGTGGCCGTGATCCAATTGCGGATGCGCTGGGCCTCGTCGAGAATGATCAGGTCCGGCTTCAGTTCGTGAATGTAACTCACGTCTTTGAGAACCAGTTCATAACTGGTGAGGTTAAAGAACGCGGGTGAGGCATACAACTGCCGCCGCCGGGGCAGCGGCCCGTCGATGACCTGGGCGGAGAGATCCGAAAACTTCTCGATTTCCGTCTTCCACTGGTACTTGACGGAAGCCGGAGCCACCACCAGCACTCTCTCGATCCCCCTGCGCCGCCGCAGGAGTTCGGCGGCCGCCAGCGCCTGCACGGTTTTTCCCAAGCCCATGTCGTCGGCCAGGACCACGCGGCCGCGGCAGGCCGCAAAGATGGCCCCTCGCGCCTGGTATGGCAGGAGCTTGGTCTTGAGAACGCCGTCCAGTGGATCGTGGCCGGCGCGGAGTTTCGCCAGGAGCTTGCGTTCCGACTCCAGACCGTCGGCGATTTCGTTTTCGCGGTCGATGTATTCGAGCACATCGCTGTATATGACCGCCTGGTCGTCGGCTTTCCGGAACTGGTCGAGGACGCTTCCGAAATGGCGGAACTGCTCGGGCCGCAGGAGTCCCGCCGGATCGAAATGCTCATCGGCCAACGCTTTCAAGCCAGCCGATGGCGAAACCGGCAGGCGCAGCCGGACCTCGATGGTTTCCCCGTACTGTAGGGAGATGGAAGCGCGCGTGCGCGCGTATTGTTTTCGCTCGAGCGCCGTACCATGCTTGTGGCGCAACTGGAGCAGCAGCGCTTCGATGTGCTTGCAGGTGCCCAGGGTATTGACGGCGAAGTCCGGGCAGGAGCAATAGTTTTCAAAGAGGCCTGGGCCGCGCATGGCGACGCGGTAGGTTTTTCCGCTGGCGGACTCGACGCGATAGTCGCCATAGAGGCCCCCGGCGGGCCGCGCCTCCACCTTGACTACGGCGCTTTGCGCCCTTTCCCTCCGTTCGGCAATTTGCTGCTCGACCAACATACGGCGACCTCCTTCCTAACCTTGGTAACGAGTCAGGATAGCAGCCAGCGCAGAGCGGAGTCCTCACCGCAGGAACTCGCCCACCGCCTTCAAGAACAGCCCCGGCTGGTCCACAAACGTCATGTGGCCGCTCTGCGGCAGGATCACCAGTTTCGAGCCGGAGATCTTCTCGTGCATCTCGCGCGAAAGGGATGGCGCGCACTCGTCATGGTCGCCGGCCGTAATCAGCGTGGGCACGGTGATGGAATTCAGGCGGTCGCCGTACTCGACCGACTTCAGGTTTCCGTTGATGATGAATTCCCCGCTGGAACCCCACATCTCGCGGTACAGGTCCCACGACATGATGCCGTTTGCAACCGGATCGTAATTCGGGTCCGGGCGCCGCTGGTACAGATAGGGGAAATATCCCTCACCCCAGGCCGCTACCATGTAGTCGTTGGAATAGCGGTTCCGCTCGAAGACCTTGCCTCTGCCGTACAGCCCGGCCTTTTCGAGCGATTCGATCCGGTTCCGCAGCTCGGGATCCATCTCCGCCATCATGCGCCGGAAAACCTGGTTCATTTCGCGGGTGCTGTGGAACGTGCTGCACAGCACCAGGTGAGTCAGGTTCCGCTGGTACTTCAACGCGTAAGCCTGCGCCAGCACTCCGCCGCAAGAATGCCCAAGAAGGCCGATCTTGCCCAGCTTCAGCCCCTGCCGGACGGCCTCGACGTCTTCGGCCATGTTCTCCACGGTGTAGCCGCTCGGGTCCTCCAACTTCTCGGACTTTCCGGACCCGCGCTCGTCGATGAAAACCAGCCTGTGCTGGCGGGCCAGGGGGAGCAGGTAAGGAAGGAAATAGTCGTGTGACGCTCCCGGACCGCCGTGCAGGATCACGAGTGGCGTCCCCCGGCCCAGCAACTCGTAATAGATCAGAACTCCGTGGGCGTCGATGAATCCCGCCTCGATGGGATAGTTGGCTGGCTGTTGTGCGAAACACGCGCCCGCCAGCAGGATCGCGAACAACGAAAGATGCGCCTTCATATGTCCTCACACTCTATCACCCCCGGCCGCCCCGCCGTTCAGCGGAACCCGGCGCAGCCATTGTTGAGATTCCCTGAGGCTGTTGACCTTGGCGCGCCGAATCGCGTTAGAATCAACGGAGGATAGGGCCTTCTTAACGAGGATTTAATCATGCTCAAGCGGTTAGCCATAGTTTTGTCGATGAGCGCTGCCCTGGCCGGTGCGCAGGAGACGTCTTGCCGATTCCGCGATGGGGCTGCGCCCAGTGCCTCCGTGGCGTACGTGCTTTGCGAACCAAGCACCGTGATGGTCACAACCGACAGCGGCGCTACCTGGGCCGCGCGCGACACCGGCGCTAAGGCACGCCTGCGGGCGATCGCGTTTACGGACGTGAATCGCGGCTTTGTGGCCGGCGATGGCGGCTTGCTGCTGGCCACCGAGGACGGCGGCAGGACCTGGCAGGCGAGGCAGACCGGAGTTACCGAGAGCTTGACCGACATTGAGTTCGCCGGCCAGTCGGGCTGGATATCGGGCTACACCGGCACGCTGCTTCATTCCGGCGATGGTGGGCGCACCTGGGCCAAGCAGATCACCGGCACATCGCAATCCCTCGAGAGCATTTTTTTCCTGGACGCGGAGCACGGTTGGGCCGTGGGCTGGGCCGGAACCATTCTTCGCACTTCGAATGGCGGCCAAACTTGGGAGCAGATCAAGACTTCCGCTGCGTCGTGGTCGCTGAGCTCGGTGTATTTCCGCGACGCCCAGAACGGCTGGGCGGTCGGATTCGCCGGACAGATTCTGCGCAGCCGCGACGGAGGAGCCACTTGGGATGCGCAAACCAGCCCGGTGAAGGGCTGGCTCACGTGCGTGCTTTTCGATGGCTCCAACCGCGGCTGGATCACCGTCGATGACGGCTTCCTGGTGAGCGAAGACGGTGGCGAGAGTTGGCGTTCCCTGGTTGTCGACAGCCGGGCCTTCCTGAGCAAGATGGTCCCTGTCAAGGACTCCATCTGGGCGCTCGGCCCGTTTCAAGCCTTGAAGCAAGGTAATGCCAAATTGGCGTGGCAGAAGATCGAGAAACTGGTCCCCGTGTCCGCGGGCCGTTCCTGAGCAATCCATCGCCGGACGCTGCCAACTGCGGGCGGCTGCGGGTGAAGCGGGCGTCAACAGGGAATATCAGTCGTCGCGTGACGTCATGTGGAGCGCCTGCGGATGGGCTCCTGGAAGCACATATGAGATGCCAGAGGCTATCAGGAAATAGTCCGCAATCGAATCGAAGCGCATGCCAAAATACGATGTCTGGCCGAGTTTTCGCGCGAGATAGCCATCCAGAAGGTCGGTGATGAAGGCGATCGCGAAACCCGCGGCAAAGAGTATTCGCCACCCGCGGAAAGCCGGAACAAACAGCAGGGCCGTCAGTACGATCCTGGAAGCCGTCAGAATATTTGGCACGGACATCTTCTGGTGTTCCCGGCAAAGGTTTGCGCGTTAGAAAACGACGACCCGGAATCTGATTTCGGATTTCCGGCTCCCATTCAGTATACCCCCCCTTCGATTTCAGGCAGTCGGGCCGCTACACGTTCGGTCCCCGCGGCCCCGGCGGCCCGTACCGTATTAAGATAAGAACGTGCGAATATGCCGGCCCGTGGCTAGGGATCGTTAACCTTCGGCGGGCGAGGCGTATTGAGTAGTCGTTCGGGGATAACACGCCGTGCAATTGTTGCGTCTCATCAGTTGGCCCTACGCCAGGAAGCACCTGTAGCGATACGCCCTGTCGGTAGTGGGCATTGCCTTGAGTCTCGGCATCGCGGTGGCGCTCCAGGGGGGGCACGCAAACCGTGCTCAGCGATTTCCGGCAGACGGTCGACCAGATCGCTGGATCCTGCCAACTGTAAGTGGCTGCCGGTGAAGCGGGCGTCCCCGAAGCGTTCATCGAGAAGTTGCAGGCCCTGCCCGAGGTGCGCGCCGCCAGCCCCGTGATCGAGGCCCTGGCCGAGACCGACGTGGCCGCCACGCGGCTGCTGATCGTGGGGTTGGACATCACCGGCGACGCGGCCATGCGGCCCTGGCTCTTTCGTACCGGCGAGGGATCCGCGGAGATCGACCCGATCGCCTTCATCGCCCAGCCGGATTCTCTCCTCATGACCCGGTCTTTCGCCGCCGGGCACGGCTGGGTGATCGGCAGCAAGCTGGGCTTGCACGCCATGGACGGGCTGAAGGCATTCACCATCCGCGGGCTGCTGAGCGACGAGAACCTCGAAAAGATCTTTGGCGGCAACGTTGCCGTGATGGATGTGTATGGCGCGCAGCGGGTGTTCGGGCGCGGGTCGTCGGTGGACCGCATCGAGATTGCGCTGACCGAGGGCACCGCGCTCGAAGATGGGCGCGCGGCCATCCGGCGCGCCGTGGGGCCGGGATACACAGTGGAGCCTCCCTCCGCCCGCGGCGAGCAGTTCGAGGACCTGGTGAAGGCCTACGAGACGCTGGAAGCCATGGCGTGCCTGTTCGCAGTCGCGCTGGGCATCTGCATGATCGACGCCTCCTTCCGCCTGGCCGTGGCGCAGCGCCGCACGGAAATCGGCATCCTCCGCAGCCTGGGCGCGACACGCGGCCAGATTCAATCGCTATTCATGTGGGAAGGCCTCATCACCGGCGTGCTCGGTTCCGCCTTCGGGCTGGCCCTCGGCGTCCACCTGTTCGCCGCCGGGACGCGCATGGCGGGGACCATGTTTCGAACCGCCTTCGGCGGCCTGGCGGACCAGACGCAGCAGGTCCACGTATCGCCCCTCATGATGGTGGTGGCTTTCCTGGCGGGCATCGGCATCAGCCTGGTAGCTTCCTGGCTGCCGGCCCGCGACGCGGCGCGCGCCAACCCCGTGGAAGCGTTCCGCCCCATGTACTACCAGCGCAGCCTCCCCGCGTGGCAGCCTCGCGCGCTGATGGGGAGCGGTTTGCTCTTGCTCGGCGCTCTGGCCGGCGGCACGCAGGAGGGTTCCACGGCGGCATTCTATACGTCCATGGTGCTGCTGTTTGTGGCCGTGGTTCTGGCGATTCCGACGTTCGTGTTGGGGGCGGTTCAGGTGTTACGGCCGCTGCTCGGCCGCGTCCTGGGCCTGGAAGCGACGCTGGCCCTGGACAGCCTCGCGGACGGTCGCCACCATGATCGTCCTGGTGCTCATCTTCGGCCAGGCGGTGACGGTGGCCGGCACCAACCGTTCCATTCACCAGACCCTGGAGATCTGGGTGGATCGCGCGTTTCAGGCGGACCTGCTCCTCAGCGCATCGGCCAACCTGGCATCCCAGTCCCTGCGTTTCCCGCCCCATTTCGAGGACACCCTGCGCGCCATTCCCGGCGTGGCGGCGGTCGAGGCCGTGCGCAGCGTGCGCGTCCCTCTGCATGGAACGCCGGTGTTGATCATCGCGGCGGACTACGCGGTGTTTGCCGGGAAACAAGGCCAGCGTGTGATCGCCGGAAACTGGCGCGAGATGTGCCTCAAGACCGCCCGTGAAGAGGGCATCTTCATCTCCGAAGCTCTGGCCCGCCTGGAGCGGCTGAAGCTCGGCTCGCAGGTGGAACTGACCGCTCCGGGCGGGACTCTGCGGCTGCCCGTGGTGGGCATCGTGAACGACCATAGCGACAAGCGGGGCGTCATTTTTCTTTCGCTTCCGCTATACCGGCGATACTGGAACGACCAGACCACCGACAAGTTCCGCATCGACGCCGCGTCCGGCGTCACCGTCGAACAACTCCGCGCGCGCATTCGCGAGGCTCTGGCGGACCGATACCCGGCCTCCCTGATGAGCAAGCAGCAGATGCACGACTACGTATTCCACCCGAGAGGCGACAAGCTTGGCCCGCTGGAGTATCAGATCCTGGTTTGTCTCGCCGTGGCGGCCCTCGCCCTGATGAACATGGCGCTGATTTCGGTGGCCGACCGCGGCCGGGAATTCGCCGTGCTGCGCGCCATCGGCGCCTTCCGCGGGCAGGTACGCAAGACGCTGCTGGTTGAGATGCTGGCCACCGGCGGCTTGAGCCTGCTGCTGGGCCTGGCCCTCGGCGCGGCCTTGTTGCTCTACCTTCTGGCGGCGGTCCACCGCTACCTGACCGGCGTGAATCTGGAGTATGCGTTCCCCTGGGATGCCGTGATCTTGCTGGTATGCGTGGCCCTGGCGGCCGGGCCCGCCGCGGTCCTCGCCGCCGTTCCAGCCATGCGGCGTGTATCGCTTTCGGTGGCCCTGGATTCGGAATGAGGAAATGAGGAGAGGACTCCAATGACGGGAAAAACCATCGCCCTCGCGCTCTCATGGACAGCCGCCGCTGTGGCGGCTCAAACCGCCACCGAGATCATGGAGGAAGTCCACCGCGGCGCGCACGCCGATAACTTCCGCTACGAGGGGCGGATCACAACCCGCAAGGCCAACGGCGCCAAAGACCAGATGAGCTGGCGATGCGAACGCCTGGGTGAAGCCGGCAGCAGCAAGATGATGCTGCGATTCCTCGATCCGGCCGATATCCGCGGCGTCGCGCTGCTGGTGTGGAACCATTCGCAGAAGCCTTCGGAAATGTGGCTCTACACGCCGGCCCTGGCGCGCACGCGCCGGATCGCACAACAGGACCGCTTCGCGCGCTTCGCCGGCACCGATTTCAGCTTCGAGGATTTCGAGGAATCCGACACTTCCAGTTGGAATTACTCCGAGCTGCGGGAAGAGCAGGAAGAGGGCGAGGCCTGCTGGCGCATCACGGCGAGCCGCTCCACCACCCACCCCTCGCAGTACGACCGGCAGTGGATCTGGGTGAGCAAGGAAAAAATGACGCCCCTGCGCACCGACAAGTTCCGCGGCGGCAAGCTCGCCCGGCGCCTGACCATGCATTCCCTCGAATTGCGCCAGGGCATCTGGACTCCCATGCGGGTTGAGGTGGTCGACCTGCTCGGCAATAGCTCCACCACGCTGGAGCTGGTGGATGCCCGTTACAACCAGCGCATGGCCGAATCGCAGTTCAGCCTCGAGGCGTTGAAGGGTTCGTGGTGAAGCTCCGGCTGGCGTGGGTGCTGGCCGCGTTGTCGGCGACGTGCACGGCGCAAAGCGGCGCCTGGTCGTATCGCGGGTTTCTCGACAACAGCATGGTCTACTATCCCCGCACTACCGCCGACGACCAGGTCCAGTTCGTCAATGAGACGCTGCTCCGGGTGGAGGGGAAGCTGGAACTCCCCGGCGGGTTCGGCCTTTCCGCGGGTTTCGACGCGCGGACCGATTCCGACAACCAGGTGACGCGTGCATGGCGCTTTTCCTGGGACGACCGCACCGCCCAACGGCCGCCGTTCTCTCTGCGGACTATGAGTTTCCACTATGCCCGCGGACCCTTCCGCATCGAGGCCGGAAAGCAGATCCTGCATTGGGGGCAGATGGACTTCTCCTCGCCCACCGACAAACTCGCGCCGCGCGACTATCTCAACCCGGCCAGCGCCGACTACCTGGGCGCCTTCGCCGTGCGCGCCGTCGTCGACACCGGCCCGCGCAGCCTCGAACTCATCTACCTGCCGCGTTTCACCCCCAGCCGCATCCCCCTCTCGAACCGCCGATGGCTGATTCTTCCCGCCGAATTCGACGGCTACTCATGCCATTCCCAGGGCGTGCAGTATCCCGGCGGCGGACAGGTCGGGGTGCGCTACCACCAGATCGTTTCCCCGTACGAATTCTCCCTCTGCTATTTCGAGGGATTCAAGAATCTGCCGACCTTTCTGTATGACAAGGATCCCATCAACCTGATCCTGAACTACCAGACGCTCTACCCGAAAATGCGCATGGTGGGCGCCGATTTCACCGCGCCGTGGCGCGGCCTGTTGTGGAAGGTCGAGTCGGCCTACATCAATTCGGCCTCCCCGTACCTCGCCGGCACCTGGACGTACGCCGCCCAGGCGGAGAAGACCGGCGACAAATGGCAATGGGCGTTGGAATTCGCCGGCGACAAGCTCACCCAAGCCAAGCGCCCCAATACTCTGGATCTCGATCGAGCCACCCGAGACGCCGTTTCCGGGCACGCGGCCTGGACTCCGACCCCCCGCCAAACCCTGTCGGCCGAGTGGTTCCTGCACCCCGACGGAAAAGCGTTTGTGACCCGGATTCTCTATTCGCGAAACCTCCATTCGACTTTCCGCGTCAGCGGGGGATTCCTGTGGATCGGCGGCAACCAATCCGACCCGCTGGCCCGCTACAATGTGAATTCGTATTTAACGCTGCAGTTGAGGTACAGCTTCTAATGTGTCGCAATTCGGTGACAGGCTACGAAACTCCGGCAGTTTGGGGGTTTCGTAGCCTGTCACCGAATTACACTGGGAGATTGATTTGATTCGCCTCGACCAAGTCTCGAAGCAGTTCAGCAGCAAGAGGCGCGTGACTGCCCTCGAGGACATCAATCTCCAGGTGACTCGCGGCGAGATGGTCTCCATCATCGGCCCATCCGGCTCGGGCAAATCCACTTTGCTCAACCTGATTGGCGGGCTCGATCAGCCCACCTCGGGGCAGATCCACATCGATGGCCAAAGCATCGCCCGGCTGACCGACAACGAGTTGACGCAATTGCGGCGCGACAAGATCGGCTTCATCTTCCAGTTCTTCAACTTGATGCCCAGCCTCACCTGCTTGGAGAACGTGGCACTGCCGCTGCACTTGCGCGGGTGGGGGAAACGGAAAATTCAGGAGCGCTCGCGCGAGTTGCTCGACCTGGTCCAGCTCACCCACCGCCTGGATCACCAGCCCGACGAACTTTCCGGCGGCGAGCGCCAGCGCGTGGCTATCGCGCGGTCCCTGGCGGCTTTTCCCCCCATCCTGCTGGCCGATGAGCCCACCGGTAACCTGGATTCACGCAGCGGCGCCGAAATCCTCGACCTGATCCGCACGTTGCACGAGAAGTTGAACGCCACCATCCTGATCGTGACGCACGACCCCGGCGTCGCGCGCAGTTGCTCCCGCACCATCGCCCTGTCGGACGCGCGCGTGGTGGCCGATTATCGCAACGATTCCGAACGCCCCTGAAGATTCGCGTCTTCCGCCGACAACCGCAGCAGGATGCGGACCGCGGAGCAAACGAATCCCTGCACGCGCGCGTCGTGCGCCAGCAGGTAGTGTTGTTCGAAGAACAGGCGGCGAAATGGCCTCGGTTTGGCCTTGGGAGGCTTGTCCCACGGTTGCAGAAGGTAGCTGCCCAGCAGTGTGGTCCTGTCGGGCGTCTCGGCGGCCAGACCCGATTGCCCCCGCACCAGGAGACCTTTGAACAGGCCGGCCCGTTGATAAAAGTTGATGGCGCAGGCGACATTGGCGGGCACCCTGGGCTTCTCCGCGGAGAACGCGTCGATATAGACCGCCAGCGAGACCTCCAGTCCCGACTGGCCCAGCAGCCGCGCGAACTTGCCCATCGAATTGGCCCCCAGGCTGTGCCCACACGCGACGATCAGCGGCTGCCGAAGACGGCCCAGGGAGTCTGGCCAAGAGTGCGCCAGCCGCTGCACTTCCGCGGCCGCCTGGCGCCATTGGCCCTGGCCGTGGAGCAGCGCCTCCACCCCCTCGCCGCCCATGCCGTCGATCCGCCGGGTCAATACTCGGATTCCGGAGTCGGGAGGGCCGTTCGGTTCCAACGAGCCGGTGAAGCCGACCACCACGAGGCGCGGGGAACCGGGCGATGCGGCGGCCGCTCCCGGAGCCGGCAAGTCCGGCTTCCACTCCGCGCCCAGGCGCCCGGAAAGATCGAGCAGCGCCCTTCGGAAATCGTCATGGATGCGCTCCCAGTCGCCGGCGGAGGCGGTTCGGTCCGCCCCGAGCAGAAGCATCGCCACGACCGCGATTCGCCATGACCGGAGCCGGCTCATAAGGTCAATTCAGCATACCGCAGCGATCCCGCCTCATTCTTAGTGGCGCCGGTTGCGCTACGGCATTCCTCCCGCTTGCGGGAGGTGTTATACTTTTGGCGCGGCGTTACCCGCGTTTTTTTACAATATCAAACGTCGGTTTTATGGGGATCTCGCTGGATCTTAAACTCACCCTAAGGGGGTGCCCTCTTGCTCGATCTACTTATTGTTCGCGCTATTTTCATCCTGGTGCTCGCCACTTCCGCCTATTTGTTGCACCCGCTTGGCTTGTCACGGGAGATTGCGGCGGTGGGCGGCCTGATTTTGGGCGGCGGCATCATTCTCTTTGAAATCCGGCTGGAGCGGGTTAGCCTGAAGCGGCTGATCGGCGCCGCCGCCGGGTCGGTGTTGGGAATCTTCGGCGCATTTCTGATGTCGCTGGTTCTCGGCCAGGCGAATGCGCCGCCCTTTTTGCAAGTGTGTCTTCTCTTGTTGATGACCTACGTTGGTCTGGTCGTGGGAGCCAAGAAGGGAGAGATGCTCAACCTGGCGGCCCTGGGCGGAATCTTCGGCGTGGAGAAGTCGTCGAAGAAGACGTTCAAGATTCTGGATACCAGCGTCATCATCGACGGCCGCATCGCGGACATCGCCGAGACCGGCTTCCTGGACGGCGTGCTGGTGATTCCGCAGTTTGTTCTGCGGGAGCTGCAACTGGTGGCCGATTCGGCCGATTCGATGAAGCGCAATCGCGGCCGGCGCGGGCTGGACATTCTCCAGCGCATCCAGAAAATGACGCACCTCAGCGTTCAGATCGTGGAGGAGGACTTTCCGCACGTCCGCGACGTGGACATGAAGCTCATCGAGCTGGCCAAGATCTACGACTGCAAGGTCATGACCAACGACTTCAACCTGAACAAGGTGGCGCACCTTCACAACGTGGAGGTGCTGAACATCAACGAGCTGGCCAACTCGCTCAAGCCCATCGTGCTGCCCGGCGAGACCATGCGGGTGTTCATCAACAAGGAAGGCAAGGAATACAACCAGGGCGTGGCGTACCTGGACGACGGCACCATGGTGGTGGTGGACAACGCCAAGAAGATGATCTCCAAGACCATCGACATCGCCGTGACCAGTGTGATCCAGACCACCGCGGGGAAGATGATTTTCGGCAAGTTCGACGAGCGGGTGCACACGGCGGCGGCGAATGTGGAGAAGCACGACCGGCCAGTGCGCAAGAGCGACCCGCAGCCCATGACCAATAATCTGGGCCCTGAAAGGACCACGATAGAACCGTAATGCACACGAAAGTGGCCGTGATATTGCCCGCGGCGGGCCTGGGCACCCGAATGGGAAAGGGCTCCGCCGAGAAGACCGGGACCAGCCGCAAGCAGTTTATGCTGCTGGAAGGCTCGCCCATCCTGATTCATACGGTGCGCAAGTTTGCGGCGTCGGACCGGGTGGCGGAGATCGTAGTGGCGGTGCGCGCGGAGGATCTGGAGTGGGTCGGCGGAATGCTGGCGCGGGAATTTCCGGGCCGGCGGGTGCGCGCGGTGGCAGGCGGCAATAGCCGGC
>Ga0326728_10012940_pt1 | contig 18328 bp, 20 predicted proteins | sample MB3enrmetagenome_FD_207602 | JGI IMG/M metagenome (GOLD analysis project Ga0326728, IMG submission 207602) | Lab enriched peat soil microbial communities from McLean, Ithaca, NY, United States - MB31MN | ecosystem: Environmental > Terrestrial > Soil > Wetlands > Peat | place: USA: New York... | reverse complement strand
AACAATCTGCCCAGGATTGATGCACCTGTTCCTTGGAGATAATTCTTGAATGTATCATTGCAGAACATTATCTTCCCGGCGGGCCCCAGGATAAATATGAGGTCGTTGGCGTTCTTAATGATGGCATTGTGTCGTTTGCTGTCGCGAAGGATCAATCTTTGCTTTTCCTTGATGGTAAGATCTTTTTCATTCAGCGACTCGATGAGCATATCGCCTACCTCAAAAGATTCCCTCATTTCATTATGCAGTGTTGCCATAGCCCGTATGACTGCAGCGTCCCTCGGGATTACCCCCTTGATCGCTAAAGGCATCCTATTCGGACTTTTGCCATTATGTACCAGATAAATGCGGCGGGAGCCGGTATTCTTTCCCTTCACTGCCTTGGGGTCGTCGATAAAAAGCAGGCAGCTGTCCAAGGTGTCTTCAAGTGCATGAACATGATGAACATCAGACCCTTCAGGAGGAGACGAGTTTCCAAGCCAATAGGCATCCATAGGCACTCATTCGGAAAAACGGGGCATTTTCTTTACGGGTCATACGGAGACATTGCTTACGCAGGCCCTTTCGGGTACAAAAAGATCATGGCTTCAAAAAAACCACGCGTAGGTTTAGCGCTCGATAGCGGCGGAGCCATGGGTGGTGCCCATGTCGGCGTGCTGGAGGTGCTTGATGAGAATTCCATTCCTCTCGATATCATCGTAGGCTCCAGCGCCGGCGCTGCAGTAGGTGCCTTCTACGCTGCAGGAAAGCTTCAGGATTTTAAAAGACTCATCACCGATCTCTCATTCATCTACTTTACGATAAGCAGGTTTGCCTGTTTGAGTCTTTGGGCAAGTGTTGTTATAATCTTGTTGGCGATCTCGGGGTTGTCATTGAGGATACGTTCCAAACCGCCTTCCTGGACCGGGATGACCTCAATGATACTCTTGCCCATGGAACGGATGGTGGCAGTTCTCGGTTCGTTCAGGATGAAGCTCATCTCGCCGAAATACTCGCCGGGTTTGGTGATGACACCGATACGGACACCCTTCTTGAGGACCTCGAGCCCGCCTTCGGTCTGGAATAACTTATAGATCTCTATTCCACTGGTGCCTTCTTCGATGATCATCTGGCCGTCATCATATTCTTTCAGGTCGAGATTGATGGTTTCGCTGTAGGGGATATTGGCTTCGGCAATAGACGTGGTCTGTTCCAGCTGGAGGAAGGCCGATCGCATAACCATAGCGGCCAGTGCAGGCTTGGCATAGGCAATCTCGTCGATGAGTTCGGCTTCATAGGCGGCTACGCGTGATGTTTTGGTGGCCTTGGCTGTAGTGGTGTATGGGATGCCCCGGTAAAAATTTTCCAGACCGAAGACATCCCTGTCCGACAGGATGCGGATAGGTTTGTCGAGCTGATAGATCTGCACTTCGCCCTGGAGTATCGCATAAAAGTACCGGTTCGGCTCGCCTTCACGTACGATGACCTCGCCCGGCCTGTATTCACGGACCTCCACGGACTCAATAGGTTTCTCATCGAGCATATCAGCCCTTTCGGCATCAGGGAGGGCAAACTTAAAAACTACATAAGCTATAATGACCAGTATTGTGAATGGGCCTTCATAATGTCATCAAGTTCAGGAAAAGACTTTTCCTCTATCTTCGGTGCAGGCCCTCCCTTCATGACATCAATCACGGCCTTAACGGAATCCCGCAATGCATCAAAATTATAACCCCCCTCAAGTGCATAGATAACAGGTGAATTCACGTCTTGAGCAGCATCCCGGATCAGCCCGGCCAAAGCGCCGAAACCCTTAGAGCTGATCTCCATGCCCCCTATGGAGTCCATAGCATGGGCGTCGAACCCTGCAGAGACAAGGATCAGTCCCGGTTTGAAAGCCTTGACAATGGGGACCATTACACTCCGGTAAAGAGCGACCATCTCCCTGTCCCTCTTGCCGCTTCTCAAGGGACAGTTTATCGTATACCCTTGAGCACCTTTCGCCCCTGTTTCATTGAGTCTTCCTGTGCCGGGATAAAACGGATACTGGTGCGATGAAAAATACAGGACATCTTTTCTGCTATAAAAGCTTTCTTGGGTCCCATTGCCATGGTGTACATCAAAATCAATGATGATAACCCTGTCTACTCCGAATGCACGAATGGCCTTATTGGCGGCAATGGCTACATTATTGAACAGGCAGAAACCCATAGCCTCATCAGGGGTGGCATGATGGCCGGGGGGGCGAATGCTCGCAAATCCGGAATCGATTTCACCTGATAATACCATCCGGACAAGCTCGATCACCGAGCCTGCAGCATACAGGGCCGTCTCATAGGAATCCTGTGAACACACCGTGTCAGGGTCGAGATCAACGTATCTATTGGACGAACATGAGCGCCTGACACTATCTATGTAAGACCGCACATGGTTAAGCATGATGTCTTCGATGCTTGCTTGGATTGGGTCGATAATTGCTATATCAGGATCTCTGCCGGAGAAAAGGGTATGGATATAATGGATCCTCATGGGTGCCTCTGGATGGTACCCCCCGGTGTCATGATTCATGAAAAGTGGGTCCGAGACAACTCCTATCATGGTATCCCTAGACGATGATATCGAGTGAATAAGAAGAAGACCCGGGAACGGCAGGGTATGATGCTGCCTGTTTGAAGTCCTGAGCCGTCTCTATACGGCCATAGGTCAACTCATGAATTACCGATGCATTGGAGATCATAGGATCCATACCCAGTGTGGTGACCTCGGCCTTTTTCGATATGATCACCCGGGAAAGCGCTGCGGGAGGATTTTGTTTCCTTGGAATAGTTACATCGATCGTCTTCGCGGATTTAGACTTTTCCGGTTCCCCCCAGTCGACCTTTACATACTTGAATTTAACGAAGGGGAACTCAACTGCAATCCCTTTCATCGTGGGATAGCGGAAGAATTGATCCTCGTAGGGCATCATCCTTAAGTATAAGCATCATGAAGCCGATTTGCAAGTGTTAATTTGACATAATCATATTGAACATAAAACGTTATGATGTTACGGTTATGTGAATCTCATCCTGAAGGAGGAATTGATATGAGGAGAGTTCTTAAGCTGACATTATGTCTTTGTGTATTTTCCCTATTACCATTGGCCCTGCTCGCCGAAGACTTCATGGCCGAAGGTAATGCCCTCTACGATAAGGGCAAGTCGTCGAATTATGAGAGTTACAAACAGTCGGGCGACATGTTTGTAAAGGCCCTTGAGGCAGCCCCCAACAACTATGAGGCAGCCTGGAAGGCGGCACGCTCATACAGGGAGTTTGCCAACCAATCCAAGGAAAAGAACGCCCCCAACTGGAAGGCCACCTGCAAAGAATATGGGAAGTTGGGCATGAAGTATGGTGAGAAGGCCATCGCACTCAATCCGAACGGTGTTGAGGGTAATTTCTGGTATGGGTGTTCAGTAGGTAACTATTCTGATAGCGTGAGCATTCTTACCGCCTTAAAAGAAGGCCTGAAAAACAAGACCCAGAGCAGCTTCGAGAAATCCTACCAGATTGATAAGATGTACACGGACGGCGGCCCCATGAAGGCCTTGGGCCGCTTCTGGTTCGTCCTGCCATGGCCCATGCAAGACAAGAAACTATCTCTGAAGTATCTCAGGGAATTCCAGAAATCCTTCCCTAACGACGCCGAGGGACAGGTGTTCTTAGCCGAGACCCTCATGAAGACCGGCGATAAAGACGAGGCTAAATCTCTGCTCCAGAAGGCATCAACTTCCAGTAACAAGTACTTTGCCGATTGGGCGAAACGGCTCCTTACAGAAATGTAACACTGTCTTTTGAGGATATAAGATAAGGGCGCCCCTCTTTAATGAGGGAGCGCCCTTTTTTCATATGCCCGGTATGAGTTATTGGTCAGTATCAAAAGCCGATCTGCTCAGGGCAAGAAGTGATGCCTGATCGAGCTTCCTCATCGTGCTGATGAGCTTTTTGACCTCACGGTTGTCCTGATCCGTAAACTCGATGCCCATCCCCTTCTCGGGCTCACAGCGGACTACCTTACCCTCCACATCAATGACCCTTCCCACGTCAACCGCGTCCAGGGTCATGCGTATGATCTCGCCGCATGCCAAGGTGTGAGGAGTTTCAATGTATACACCCCCGATGCTGATGTTTCTCACCGTGCCCTTCAGAACTTTTCTGTTGGAGTCCTGGTATCTGGCCTCGATCTTTAAAGGTTTCCTGGTATATCGCCTTTTATCTTTTACTTTCATGCGTACACCTTTACCCGAATTCTCTCATCACTTATGCTTTTCGTCAGAATCCTTCCCCTTCTTTAACAACATTTATTTATAAAAGACCACATCAGTGGCTAAGGCAGTTTTTTCTCATTTTTTAAATTCCGCAGGATTCAGGTCTATCATGATCCTACAGCCCTTGACTCTGTTGGAATTGGACATTCTCACATTTATGTATTGTCGTGTTACATTATATTTTTAACTTATTGATATTACTTATTTTATATATTGTTTTTCTATGCCAAGTATTGACAAGTATCGCCTTTCATGGTAGCCCAGTAGGTAGCCCGATACAAATCAGGGCCACGGGGGGCGGACATATGCCAAGAATGAAACTGACCAAGGCAGCAATAGATTCTCTGCGGATCACAGACAACACACGTGTCACATACTGGGATACTGAGTTAACAGGTTTCTGTTTAAGAGCATCACAAACGGCAAAGACCTACTACGCGAAAGGGCGGGTGAAGGGGAAGCCCTCCTGGGTAAAAATTGGGGAGCACGGCCTTCTCACGCCGGATCTTGCAAGGCGAGATGCCCGCAAGATACTGTCAGATCTTGCCAGGGGTGTGGATGTAAATAAGGGGAGAAGAGAGGAAAAAACCAAGGGTATTGAACTGGAAGAGATTATGGAGAAGTATTTTGTTGCCAGGCCGAACCTTCGAGCGGGGTCAGTTACATCATACAAGAGCCTTATATCTAATCATCTTTCTGAATGGCTCAAGAAGCCAATGGATGAGATCACTGGCGAGATGGTCAGCAGGAAGCACCTTGAGATAGCAAGTAATGTAGGGCAGGCACAGGCAAACAAAGCATTGCGAGTCTTAAGGCTTCTATTCAATCACCTGAGCGTTATCAAGGACAAACCTATTGATAACCCGGTTATCCGTTTGAGCAGGGCAAGACAATGGTTTAAGGAAGAAAGACGGCAATCTCTTATCAAAGAACATGCGTTGAGAGACTGGTATGATGCTGTTAAGGAGTATTCAAACCCTGTGGCAATTGATGCCCTACTCTTACTCTTGTTCACAGGATGCCGGAAACAAGAGATCCTTACCCTTCAATGGTCCGATGTGGACATGGAAGACAGAACCATCACCATACGCGCTGAGATTGCCAAGAATCACCGGGAACACACCTTGCCTATGTCCGATATGATCTTTGATATCTTCAACCAGGGGCTTGCATTAAGAGAGAACGAATGGGTATTCCCTGGACAAGGACCAAAGGGTCACCTCACAGCCCTCGATCAAATAGTGGCGACAGTAATCAAGAAGTCAAAGATTGCTTTTTGCCTTCATGACTTAAGAAGGACCTTTACCAGCCTTGCAGAGCAGGAAGTAAGCTATGCCGTCTTGAAGCGCCTCTTGAATCATTATACCGGCAACGATGTTACAGCGGGGTATCTGATCATTTCAACAGAGCAGCTTAGAGCCCCTATGCAGAAGATCACGAACAGGATCATGAAGGCCTGTCTTACCAAAGAGACAAAGGGCAAGGTTATACCGCTCAATAGAGGCAAAGCGTAGGATATGGCAGCGGCTGTTGTAAAACCTGAATCAGGGGTTTTTGATAATTTTATATGATATAAAATCATCATGTTACAAAACAGTAAAATTTATTTTTGAGGTTTTTCAACAGTCTCGTACGTGATCTATAATCTCTTAATAATGACTTTATGGGAGTCCACGGTTTTATATGGATTTCATTTGTATTGGACCTTTAATTAAGATAATAATAAGATTAAATGGAATCCTTAATTTACCCTCAAAAAATAAGCATAGCCTTCTCAAATAATATTCTAAGTTTATACATGAAGGCTAAGTCTTCACAGGACAATCAGGTATTATTCGATTTAAGCAAAACCAAATCAATCACCCCCTTCGGTATTATACTTCTTACTTCTAGTATAAGAGAATGTCATGTTGCAGGAAAAGAGTGTTTATATAATCAACCAATTGATCCAAGCGCACAAAGATTATTCAAAGATATTGGATTCAATAAACACTTTAGTCTAGATTCATCTGGCACGGTTCCACCTGTTGAAATAAGAACTGGCACGGTTCAGCTAAGACAAGTGACAGACATTGATCCACTTGTAATTGAGGGATTGATAGAAATTTTAGTTTACCATATGAATCTCTCACCTGGGGTAAAAGGATCATTACAGATGAGTTTAATAGAAACTATGACAAATATTGTTGACCATAGCGGGCAAAATACATACTATGTTTGCTGCCGATTGAATAAACAAAAAAAAGTGATACTCTTATGTATTGCTGATTTGGGAATTGGTATTCTATCATCTTTAAGAAAATCACCTAAATATACACATATTAGGAATGACCATGCAGCAATAATTGAATCAACAAAAGAAGGTGTATCTTCAAGACCTGGAAGAGCTGGATTGGGCTTGAAAAATATAGTCGACTTTCTTAAAATAAATAAAGGACAGTTGTGCATCCTTTCAGGTAATGGAAAAGTATTTTGGAAATTTAATCGTGGAGAAATGCTTAAGCAAACAATGCCACAATCGTTCAAGGGAACAGTAATAAAAATGGCAATTAATGCTGATAAAGAAGGCTTCTACTTCTTATTAGGCGAAAAAGATTATATCTTTTAGTAGATATATAAAGTGGGTGCATTAATGAATATTGATTTAAAAGAGTTTTATCATAAAAGAACTATAACCCGAGATGACGGAAAAATTATTGCAGATCTTATATTAGAAAAATGGAAAACTGAAAATAAAATAACAATTGATTTCAGTAATATTTTAATAGCATCTGTTTCCTTTATGGATGAGGCCTTTGGGAAATTGGCTTTTGAGTTTTCTCTGAAAGAACTTCAAAATAAATTGTCTTTCGTAAATATTGAGCAATATGACAGGGCATTACTTAACGATATTCTTATTTCTCGTTATCGCCAGAAAGAAGTTGGGGAAAACGGAAAATCTAGTAGAGATAAGAAAAAGATTATTAGACCCAAGCAATAAATATTCACTTGAAATAATATAAATAATATCTGGTTAAGCTCATTAATTGATCATTGCAATATAGTGGGCTCTATGCCCTCCTCCTTCTTTTCAGAAAGTTCAGAAAGGCCATGGCTACAGTTCTCAGGCCCAGCCTTGGGGTTTAAAGTGGGGTATCTTCGCGCCCGGGATACCTCACAGTTGAGTTTGGCAATACATTTAGATGACGACATTATTTAAATATAATATAATGTGCTTCAATGTATGTATTCTTTTCAAAAGAGGGTGAAAATGAACCAATTATTTTTTGGGGATAATCTCGATGTACTTAGAGAAAGTATCAAGGATAAAAGCATTGATCTTATATACTTAGATCCTCCATTTAATTCAAAGGCGAATTATAACCTCCTATTCAAAACTCCTAATGGTCATGAGTCAGATGCACAGATAACAGCTTTCGAAGATACGTGGCATTGGGGAGAACAAGCTGAAAGAGAATTTAATGAAATACTTTACCAAGAGAATACCCATGTTGCAGAAATGATCAGAGCGTTTCGTCAGTTTCTTGGTGTTAATGATGTGATGGCATATCTCACAATGATGACGAATCGTTTAATAGAACTCCATAGAGTATTAAAACCAACAGGCAGTCTATACCTTCACTGTGATCCGACTGCTAGCCACTACCTGAAGATGCTCATGGACGCCGTTTTCGGACCAGAAAACTTTCTAAACGAAATAATTTGGCACTATCATCGTTGGTCTGCTCAGACTAACCGTTTTCAAAGAATACATGATGTTATTTTTTTCTACTCAAAATCAAAAAATAGCATATTTAACATGTTGTATGAAGATTACACAGCCGGAACATTGAAAAGATGGAAGGGCATGAAACGCAAAACTACCGTGCTTGAAGACGGTTCGTTATATCAAGAGGAAGACACTGAGGGCGTGAAGGGTGCCAATATGGGCGATGTTTGGGATATTTCGATTATCAATGCTAATGCAAAAGAGCGCCTTGGATACCCCACACAAAAACCTATTGCCCTACTTGAACGAATTATCAACGCGAGTAGCAACCTCGGTGATGTTGTTCTTGATCCTTTCTGTGGCTGTGGAACCACTATTGCTGCTGCTCAAAAATATGATCGTGAATGGATAGGAATAGATATTACACATCTAGCTATAAGTTTGATTGAGAAACGGCTTAGGGACTCGTTCAGAGATGTTAAATATGAAGTGCATGGCACACCAAAGGATATTGATGGTGCACGAGATCTTGCAAAAAGAGACAAATACCAGTTTCAATGGTGGGCTTGCTCCTTGGTAAATGCACAACCGTATATGGGTAAAAAGAAAGGCGCTGATAGTGGTATCGATGGATTGATCTATTTCCAAGATGATAAGACTGTTGCAAAAAAGATAATCGTCTCTGTTAAAGGTGGTGAACATATCAATGTAGCTATGATTAGAGATCTTGGGCATGTTGTTGATAGAGAAAAAGCCGAGATTGGCCTATTTGTAACACTAACTGAACCGACAAAACCAATGAAGGAGGAAGCCTCCCAAGCTGGTTTTTATAAATCACCCTATAAAGATTCAAACTTCCCTAAAATACAAATTCTAACTATTGAAAATCTTATGAATAGATCAGAATACCCTCGCTACCCTGATCTAGCAAAAGGCGGGCTAACTTTTAAAAAAGCAAAAACTGAAATCAAAAAGGGAACGACAGAATCATTGTTCTAATCTCTTTTGGTCTAGTGTGCAGGCTTAGATTGAAACAAAATAAGTGTATATACCTGTGATAAAATGATCACTTTCAGAAGACCTTAAAATCTGATGATTTGTGATGAGATCTATCCCTCAATTCCCAAAAAACAAGAAATGCTTTATAAATAAGTATAGCTTGGCCTAGGCTCGGAGTCATGACCTGGACAGAAAACGAATCCCTACGCTCAGGCCATGGATTCATAAAGGGAAGCAGGAGGGAACGGTTAATGAAATTGAATGACAAAGATAGGCAGATGGCAATAGCAAGATGCCCGGACTATATCAAGGACTATAATGAATATCGAAAATTCAATGATGAGACACTTGCCTTAGACGAAGCCATAAGCAAAAAATTGGGACCAGGGGCGCACCCCTTTGATGAAAACGTCCGGCAGCTTTATGAAAGAATAAACAAAGAAGTGGAGATGCACAAGGAAGTGCTCAAAAAATGGCACCTTGAAAAGCTCATTCCCCCTAACTCAAAGAGAGAAACTCTTACCCCAAGAAAGCCTGTTGAATTAATGAGTAAAGATGAATGGCCTAAAGCAATCTCTGTATACGATAAAGAAGCTGGACAGTTTGTGCTAAAAGAAGGTGCTTCGTGGAGTGGACCAATTCTACCACCAGATTTTTCTAGGTTCTGTATGATGTTGAGAGTAGACCTTGCCAGGAGTAATGAAGACCTGAAGGACGCATTCGAGGGAGTCATTCAAGAGCAGAAAATAAGTTGGGTGAAGGAACACATTAAAGGCAATGATAAGCCTAGAAAATATGATCCATGGGAAATATATGACCGGCTCAAAGACGGTAGCGACTATAAACAAATAGCCATAGATCTATATCATAGATATTATCCAAGCGAGCCTAAGGGGAGCGTCGATGAGCGGAACCTGGACACACTCATAAGAGGTGTATGCCGTGCTTACGATGCTGCTTTAGAAATGATTCAGGAAGTTGAGAGACGCTATATAGCCCATTAAAACATTTGTCTTGCTAATCATAGACAGATAAGTACCACCCTTATACGTCCAGTCACAGCCTTGCTTTACCTAGTTTTGTCTGTCACTAAGCTCATATCATTCTACAACAGAAAAGGAGAATAATACATGTCAGACAATAGCACGAACAATAACCCAAATGAGTTACTTAAGACGGCTGTAGTAGCAGCTATCCTTGGAATTGGTAAGAGCACATTGGACCAGGACCGTCTTTATGGGCGGCTTGGCCTTCCATTCGTGCGCCTTGGTCGGTCTATTCGTTACAGACGGTCGGACGTTGAGGCCTATCTTCAGAACTTGAAGTCCTTTACAAGCACCAGCGCGGCGGACGAGGGTTGATCATACTCAACCAGCACGCGCGCCGACCACCAGGGAGACCCCGAGCAATGATTAAACACCCGGCACACCTCAAGACCATACAGTCAAAACGGGAGTGGTTGGAGCATGAGCTTCCCATACCTGACGAGCTGAAGCGTTCCATAGCATATCGGACCCTGACCGATGAAGCAAAGATTGTGCTGATGCTGATTATGGATAAAGCTGAAGGCGGAAGACATGCAAGCACCTGATGAAAAGACCCTCGCCCGCTATGGCTGGTCGGATAAAAAAGAAGTGCGAATCCCTGGTCGTATGCTCCGGTCAAAGGCCTTCATGGAACTAAGCAAAACGGCCAAGTTTGTCTTGATGCTCTTCATGCAACGACGTACTTGGTACAAAGAGGGCAAGGGTAAGAATACAAAACGGATCTACAACAATCACGGAATCCTGTTCACCTATAATGAAGCAAGCTATCTATGGGGGATTAATCGGCGGACATTCAGTGACAGCATCGTGCAGCTCATAGCTCATGGCTTCCTGAAAGTAGAAGAGCACGGCGGCACGCTCCAGGGTGAGCGGGTGCCTACAGTCTATATGCTGGTTGACGACTGGCAGCATTATGGGACACCTCTCTTTGTGAAACCTGAGATACCGGCAAAGATTTCTTACAACGATAGCCTGAAGAGATTCAATGCATCTAAGAAGAGCAAATTTTCGAGTGAGCCCGGCCTCACCCGACGAGTGAGCCCCACCTCACCCGAAACGGCAAAAACGGCAGTTTGACATGGTACAAAACCTCACCCGAATCAGCACCCTAAATTGGGTGAAAAGCAGCACCCTCTCAAGGTTTTCGATGAATCGAGCAAAAATTCCTTATGCTCTCCATTCGGGTGAGCTCCACCTCACTATAATTATATATACCAGGGGTAGGGAGTTTTCTCCGAGGTTCTAATGATATGAGTAAAAGAGAAGAAAAGGGAAAAAGCGCAGCGGCTATTTCTTGAGGCTGGGAGATGCACGATGACATTGTATTTCGAAAGCTGGCACGTAGGACGTAAGAAGATTATCGCATATCTCAGGCCTTATCTTGACCTTCCCCAGAAGCATGAATCAGCCTGGCAGAAGGTAAAGAGATGGAGAAGGCATTGCGGCTTGCCCATTGACACCCAACCTAATGGAAAGCCGTATATAGACGAAGATATGTTCAAGATGTGGTGGACCGAGTATTTAAGGCTAATAAATGAGAGAAGGCAACGGATGCCCAAAGGTGAATCCCCTTTGAACCCCATTTGAACCCTCTTTTAGTTCCTAGTCACACTATCAATATGCTAGTGATTATGCTATACATATTTTGTGATCAAAGCTGAAGATCGAAAAACATATGCTGGCGAGGCAAGCCAAGATGCATTCCATCAGCGCCTTGCAGACTTTAAGAAGTGTGGCATCACTTTCCAGAAGATAGCCGAAGAATTAAAGATAATCGCATTTTCAGACATCGTAAACTATCTCCATGTAGATGAATCAGGTTCAACCAAGGCAAAATCACTCGATACCCTGAAGCCTAAAGCATCATCGCGCGCAATCAAGAAGATCCGTGAGAAGCGTCGTATCATGGAAACTAAGGGTGGCCAGGGCGAGATAATCTTGGAAGACACCTTTGAGTTTGAGCTTTATGACAAACTGGATGCCCTCAAGTTTCTTGCAGGTGCTATCGGTATTACGACAACACAGAAGCATGAAGTCACCGGCAAGGATGGAGCGCCCCTTACACCTCTTCCTTTCGTTGTAAACATCATCAAGAAGGCTCCCAATGAATGACGTAAACCTCAACGAGCCTCTTGATGAACTTTATGGCTACACATGATCACGGCAAAAGAGCGGAGATCACACGCGGGTGAAGCAAAAAATGACATCTTTAAGCAGCGTCTTGCAGCACTCGAATCAGGCGGTATCGGCTTTAATGCCTTGGTTACCCATCTGAACAATGAACTAAAAGCCGAGAAAACCCAGCTTATCAAAGTCAAGAAGGGCGCGAAAGAATCAAAAAAGAGCCGCCTGCCCCGTGGTGTGCATATCATTTATGAGACCACTGAGGAGATCCTGCTTGCTGTCAGCATGGTGGAATGGGGCACAAGGCAGAAGGCTAGGCAAGATGCTCACAGACTCAGGGGTGACTACCCACAGGCAGATAATAAAGGCCCTAACAGCCGCGACCGTCTTGATGAGCTTATGCGTTCTTTTGCCGCTGGCCCAGTCCCACGTGGAAAATATCTCTACGACGATGAAAGCTGATGCCAAAATACTATCCTTGAGTGACCTTAATCGGTGTTCCCCTCGGGTGTGGAGATGAAAAATTTGTGGACAATACTCGATTGATGCCTACTATGAAAGCCTCTTACAGAGAGGTGATATATTGTTAGAAAGGTAATATTCGGAAAGGCATGGCCCCTAATTAAGAGTGTTGAATATCATTGCAGCCTTCGTTAGTAAAACAGTATCCATCTACCATCTCCTTACTTAATCATCATTAATCATCACCAACAGAAAGCATACTGCGGAGTATCTATCTCAATAAAAGGATGATGGTCTATCTCAATCAACGGATAATGGCTTGAAGTCGATAATGTAAATGGATTATAATCTCCCATAACATTTTTAAATAATGCATTTGGCATTCTTATCTGTATCCAATTATCTTTTATATACTCTTTGAATGGTATCGATTTATTGGGAGCTTTTTGGGAAGGATAAATGAAATCAATAAGTTTATTTTTGCTCCCAATATAAAGATCAGGATTAGATATTTCTGATAACCAAAATCGATCAGGTAAATCACTTAATATTGTCTCTTTTTCAGCATCTGTAAGAATATTGCCATCAAAATCTTTGCAATTAAGGCTTTTAGAATAGTTGTTTTTTGTTATTAATATTGTTCTAATAACAAGTTGCCTATTAGAAAAGAACAACCTAGGTATCCATTTACCTAAATCTGCACCCATATTTTTTAATCGTTCTACTAGCGTCTCTGTAATTATGAATGCTGCTAGTTCTGCTTCAGAAAATGAAGAGCGTACATCCTGTGGGATAATTGCGCATGCATATTTTGCTCTAAATTTAGGATCTTTTTTGGGTGGTGAATTTCTCTTAATTGAACTTATTGGCATACACATATACATGCCCATATTGTCATCATGAATTATAAAATGATCAACCCATTCTGAAGTAGATCTATAGAAATATCTACCTTTCGGGGTTGTGTATCCAATCCTAGCTTCAGGTTCCCACAGATCTGGATTTAAAGTATGCCCAAAGATAGATACGACATGAAGTTTACTTTTCTTAGAAGTTGTAAATCCAAGGATTATTGGACATCGACTTTCTAAATATCCATATACCAACCAATTATAATCAAAGTTCTCATTTTCAAAAAAATCTACAATGAACAAATAAAAACCATGTTTTCCAAGCACATCTTCTATTTGTTGAATATCTAAGCCAATTTTTACTTTTTTATCCTCATGATTTATTCCTAGATCTTTATTAACGTTTTCAGAGGTTATTAGCTGGCCATCATGTGAATTTGAATTATTAATAGTCATGCATAGGACTGCGTGTGCACAAACAGAGGTTATTGTATTTTGTTGACAAAAATAAGTGCCCTCAATGTCGAAAACACGTGTTTTGTCTTCAGAAATTTCTATATTGCATGTAAACGATTTTCTTAGAGGTATATAATGATTCTGAAGAGGCACCCTTCCAATAGAAGGTAGGTCTAATTTGGGCCGACAAACAATAGCTTTGAATACATATGATTTCCAGTTATAGGCATGATGATTTATAGGCCTGAAGAGATTTATTAAAATCGCACTTGATAAAAATCTATCATTGGGAAGATCTTCAACCTCGTCAATATGGTTCACTTCATCTGTGACAAATGTAAATCTATGTGCATTAAACTCGATCCTTTTTCCTTTAAAATATTTTGATAATGCATTGTATTCATCTTTAATATCAGGATGCTTAATATCTAATTCCTCTACTATAACTGTCTTTGCTCCCATTTTTCGCATTAGTGTGCATAGTCTATGGAGTACTAAATGAGATCTGTTGTGGACTTTCTCTTCTTGACAGTACAGTTCTATAAGATCGTAATAGGAATACCCCGGGCCTGTTTTATGGATTTTTATATTAGCCATTATACCATTTAATTAATATAAGTATAGTCATACATAAAACCACAATAACAAAATCAAATTAAAATGATTATCTTGCTAGATATAAGACTATATTTAAATTAAAAAATTAATGGCAGCTAAATCCACTGGCCGTTTATCTATTTCCAAAGATGTCTTCACAATACGAGCTTCTTGAGTGCTCAGTTTAATATTTAATGAGTCTCTTGTGATGGCTTTCAAACCTTCTATGAGTGTAAGTTGCTTAGCGCTCTTACCTCTATGTTTTTTCCCCATGTCTTTCATATTCCTCCTCCCCAAGAGACGGTGTACAACGTTGTACCCGATCTTGGTTCAGTTTATATTTCTAAATGCTAGCCGTTGTCAATATAGTAATAATGGCATACATGTATAAAAACAACTGATAGACTATAATAATGCAAATTTATTGCCAAAAGTATCTCCCTAATTTTAAATACCTTTTGTATTTGAAATCATTTATCATGTGAATATATTTACCTTATTATGTCGAAATGTTTTCCCATATTAACTTTTCGGCAGCGATTGATGATACCTTTAGAAACATCAAATTTCAGATATCGCCACTGTTTAAGCCTCATCTCGCTCTTTAACCTGAAAATTATGATTGAGTTGAATATTCAAACAGACATAGAATGAAATATCAACCCATCGTCGCCATCAACGAACAGTGGGTCCTGTCTGTAGATTTCGTGAAGATCTCTATATTGGAACAACCGACAACAAACCCGGCGGCATACACGCGCGGGTAAAAAGGGAAGCAGTACCTTCGAATTCTCGCTTTAACAGTTAATATTATTATGCTAATATTTCTTCATGGGTAGGTAGCCCTATGGTAGCCTCAAAATTATAGTTGATCATAGTATATTAATATCATTGTTTATCTTAGCTATGACGTTGGAATTGGACATACCATCTAGATGAGGAGCAGACAACCTACGGGGGACAATGGCATGAAAGTCAAAGATATCATGACAAGCAAGGTAATAACCCTTTCGCAGGATATGGGCATTGTAGATGCTGCCAAGATCCTCATGGACAACCACATCAACGGCGCCCCGGTGCTTGATAAAGAGGGAAACTTGGTGGGCATCCTGTGCAGGGATGATCTCATATCCCAGCAGAAAAAGCTGCCCCTGCCTTCTTTCTTCATCATACTTGACGGCATTATCCCGTTGATCTCTTCCAAGCACATAGAAAAAGAGATGGCCAAGATTGCGGCTACAAATGTGGAACATGCAATGACCATCAAGCCCGTCACCGTAACCCCCGATACCGACATTGAGGTAGTTGCAGGTCTCATGGTGGATAAAAAGATCCATACCATCCCGGTCATTGATTCAAACGGCATCTTGGCGGGCGTTGTCGGGAAGGAAGATGTATTGAAAACCCTGATCCCCAAAAAATAGACACGGGGCATCAATCGCCCACGTATCTTAAGAATCATGCCCCTTCAACATAATCCCCATAGGCACTGTTACACTGCCTGAGCCGCTTCTCAAAGTCAGTTCTTTGTTGTGCCTCTTCCTTCATGAGATGAAAGCCGTATTGTCTGTGAGATACTTCAAGGGCTCTTACCGCTTCTTCAGGAGATTCGAATAACGGTACTTTGTACTTGTTCCTGTAGAGAATAGTCTTTTCTGCTGAATTGGGAGTGTATATGGCTGCAGGTTTGCCGTATTCATGGCACTTCTTTACAAGCTCCATGATGGCCTCGATGACCATCGGGTGCCACAGGCTGGGCACAGGAAGGAGACCGTCAACCTCTTCAGACGACAGGAGGATATCGAAGATCTCCAGAAAGGTCTGCATGGACAGCGCAGGTCCGAGGTCTATCGGATTCGCAACATTAAAAATCTGGCCGGTCCTTGAAAGACGCTCCTGGGTCTCGGGAGACAGCTTGGCCATCTCAAGACCTGCCCGGACAAGCAGGTCTGCCGTAATCCCGCCGAAGGCCCCGGAGTTTGTAAACATGGCAATCCTCTTGCCCTTCAAGGGCGGCATGTGGGTGAAAATCTTGGGCAGTGAATGCAGCTCGGAAATGGAATCGACCCGGATGACACCTGATTGTTTGCATGCATTCTCGAAGATAAGATCATTGTTCGCCATACCTGCGGTATGCGACTGGGCGGCACGGACACCCTCGGTGGTCCTGCCCACCTTGAAGGCGAGTATGGGTTTGTTGACTTTTCTCGCAATCTCCATGAACTTGCGGCCATCCTTGATATTCTCCAGGTACATGCAGATGACTTTGGTCTTTTCATCGGTGTTGAAGCATTCGATCATGTCCGCCTCATCGATATCGCTCTTGTTGCCGATACTCACGACCTTTGAAGCCTTGACCACATCACTCATGAAGGACTCCAGCACGATCACCACGATCCCGCCGCTCTGGATAATATATGATATCTCACCGCTTTCCTGGATAAAGGTATCGAAATTATCCTTCTGTACACCATAGAAGCAACAGAACTTATTTTCGGTATTGAGCACACCCAGACAGTTGGGTCCCATAATGCGCATGCCGTAGTCACGCCTGATCTTATCGATCTCCCGCTGGAGGGCCTTGCCCATTTCTCCGCCCTCGGAGAACCCGGAGCTCTCGATGACGATGCGCTTGATCCCTTTCACACCGCATTGCTTAACGAAACCCGGTACCACCTGGGCCGGGGCAATAACAACGGCAAGGTCTACATTGCCCGGGATATCCGTCACATGGGTGTACCCAGGGCATCCATGTACATCTTCACCTTTACGGTTTACAGCATAGACAGCACCTTGAAACGGCGAGAAATCATGGAGTGACCTGCAGATTGTTGCCCCAAGATTGAATGGTGAATTGGATGCCCCTATCACTACAACAGATGAGGGATTGAAAAACCTATTCATGGATGCGCCTCCCTAAGGGTTGTTTTATGATTTTAAACCTTATGCAGATTATTTAATCAGATAATTTAAGCTCTTACGATGCCCCTTTTCTCCTTTTTAGTTCAATTGTATATCTTTCTTTAAGCATCTGAATCATATCCACGATAGTGGAATAGATGAATCTCCCGTCATCATCACTACGATCCTCAACCTCGGAGCGTATCTGTTCAAGGTCCTCAAGCTGCTCATCCAGAGAGCTGATCTCCCGTTCGAACTGCTTGAACATTTCATCCCGCGGTAAGAAACGAAAGAAAAAGGCCCTGGTGAGGAAATCCAGCTGATATAGGCCATCATGAGCTTGCCCGTAATGTTCTTGATCTTATATCCGCTCTTTGGGCCGGACATGAGCAAGCCAAGGATTACTTGATCGGTATCCATGTATGGCACCTGATGCTACTTTCTCTGAAGATAATTTCTTCCACCATATTGTAGAATAAAACATCATATTCTTAACCAGTTGTCAACATCTGTCTGGCAGTATGAGGTCAGATTGTAAGACTATATCAATTATGAAAAAGGAGTTATGGTTTTCCCGAACATGACGAAAAGAATATTATCAGCGAAGACTCCGCATCTGTGAGACTTCTCCATAGAAGACCGGGCAGCAAAGTGCTGCCCGGTTTCGTTTTTATGTCAACTTTTCGAGGTATAAAGTTTAATCTTTTCCAAGGGAATAGTCTTTTATGGGATTCGCTCAGCCAGGGCTCTTATATCCCTGATGAATTCGTGAATATCCTCATCTGTTGTGTCCCACGAGCACATGAGCCTCACCCCACCCTCTCCGATAAAGGTGTAGAAGCGCCACCCCATCTCATGGAGACCGTCTATAACAGATAAACGCATCTTCACAAAAACC
>Ga0326728_10012938_pt1 | contig 18329 bp, 10 predicted proteins | sample MB3enrmetagenome_FD_207602 | JGI IMG/M metagenome (GOLD analysis project Ga0326728, IMG submission 207602) | Lab enriched peat soil microbial communities from McLean, Ithaca, NY, United States - MB31MN | ecosystem: Environmental > Terrestrial > Soil > Wetlands > Peat | place: USA: New York... | reverse complement strand
CCATCAGCGTCTCGGTGTAGTTCAGCGACAGCACATCCAGCAGCGCGTCCACCACGATGGGGTGCGAGGCGCGAATGAAGGACTCGCTGCAGCAGGTGCACTCCTGAAAGTGCAGCCACACCACCGCCGGCTTCTCCTTCTTCTCAAAGGCCGAGACCACCTGGGCCACGCCGGTCTGCCCGAATCCGGCCACGGTTGCGGCCGCCGCGCAGAACTGCAGAAAATCTCTACGGCTGTAGCCCTTTTGCTGCATTGAATTCCAGATTGACTGACCCATGAATACCTCGCTCTGTGCTTTTTGCTCTGTCTGCGGACAACGGTGTGAGCCACGGCTGACGGCGGAGGGTCCAGGGGAAGCCGCCGATGGTTCACCGTACGATGGAAGTCACATTACGCAGCGAAAACAACGGCGCGCTGTGAGCTACATCACATTTGTTTGGTTAATCCTTCTTGGATTGAGAGCGCCTCTGCCCAGGCGATTTGCTCCCGGCGCCGCCCCGTTCCCGGCCCCCGCCTTTCCCGTTCGTTTGGATCGCGTCCAAACCTGCCGCCAGACGGCCCGCAACAGCTTCTAACCGCTGTGCTATGCTGGCGTTTGCCTATGGAGATTTCCGTTATTCTCTCACATCCTGACGGGGGCAGTTTCAACCACGCCATCGCCCATGCCGCCTGCCGCGCGCTGGAGCGCGGCGGGCACACCGTCCGCTTCCACGACCTCTGCCAAGAGGGTTTCGATCCGCTGCTGCCCGCCTCCGAGCTGGATATGAAGGCTCCGCCGCCCGCGGAGATTGCCCGCTACTGCGAAGAGCTGCGGCGCGCCGATGGCCTGGTCATCGTTCATCCCAACTGGTGGGGCCAGCCCCCGGCGGCCATGAAGGGATGGATCGATCGCGTCTTTCGCCCCGGCGTGGCTTACGAATTCCAGGCGGGCGACGGCGGCGAGGGAGTGCCGGTCGGCCTGTTGCAAGCCAGGACCGCGGTCGTCTTCAACACCTCCAATACTCCCCCGGAGCGCGAGATGGAAGCCTTCGGCGACCCGCTCGACCGGCTCTGGAAGACCTGCATCCTGGGGTTTTGCGGCGTGACGAACGTCGTCCGTGAGACCTTCAGCGTGGTGATTGCCAGCACGCCCGAACAGCGCGCCGGGTGGCTGCGCCGGGTCGAGCAGATCGTGGACCTCAGCTTTCTGCGTTGATCCCGCCGCGCCGGAATGCGGCGACGAATCCCGTCCTTGCCGCGAAAGGTCGCCGCGGCGGCACACGGCGAGGTTGAGGCTCCTCGCCCCCCGTGGTCCGTTTCCGAACACAGCAGCCGGCGCATCCTCGCCGGAGCCGGTTCGCAAATTGGCGCCGCTGAGGTCTCCGGGCCGGCCACTATAGCAACTTTCTGAAAAATGACACCTTAATGGAATAGACGGCGCTGCCGATACTATTTATGCTACCTGCCCGTGAACCGCCTATCCAATGCGTGGGCGCTTGCCCTCTTCTCGCTCGCATGCGGATCGCTGCGCGCGCAGGAGTACAGCTTCCGCTATTTCGGGGTCGCGGAGGGGCTGAACAACCTGACCGTGCGAACCGTCTACCAGGACCGCGTGGGCTTTCTCTGGGTAGCTACGGTCAATGGATTCTTCCGATACGACGGGGAACGGTTTGAGGCCTTTGGAGCGGCGCAGGGAGCGCCGTCCAGCCCCGGCGCCGCTTTTGGAGACGCTCCAGACGGGTCCTTGCTTGCCGGGGGCTCCTTCGGTCTGCTCCGCCTGCGCGGGGACCGTTTCGAGAAGGTTCCAGGCCCCTTCAAAAGCATCGGTGAATTGCAGGGAATCCAGGCGGATGGGAAGGGGCACACCTTCCTGAATACAGAACAGGGCCTGATGGAGCTTTCCAGCCAGCCGGGAACGGATGGATTCGCGGTGCGAGCGATTCCGCCTCCGCCGGGCACACCCGTGACCTCGGTGAATGGCGTCCTGGAGGCCGGCGGCCTGCTCATCGATGGGGAAGCGATCTGGTACGGATGCGGGCAAAAGCTGTGCCATCTGGAAAAGGGCGAGACTCGAGTCTATGGGCTCGAGAGCGGACTGCCGGCTCATGCCGTGGTGGTCATCCTCAAGGATCGCACCGGGAATCTCTGGGTGCGCCTGCGGGGTGCGGGAGTGCTGGTTTTGCCGGCCGGCCAGAGCCAGTTCCGCAAGCCGCTCTTGCCGAATCCAAATCAGGATTTAGTCGGCGTTCCGTCCACCGATGCGGAAGGACAGGTTTTTCTTGCGTTGCCCGATGGAATGCTGAAGGGGGACGAGCAGGGTTGGCGAAAGATCGACCACTCCTCAGGACTGCGCGGAGCAGCCTACAGGGTCTTCGAGGACCGACAGCACTCTCTTTGGATCTGCATGGCGGGCCGGGGACTGGTACAGTGGCGCGGCTACCGGGAATGGGAGAACTACACCACGGCGAGCGGGCTGATTAGCGATGCGGTGCATGCGATTCTGCCGCAGCCCGACGGGACGATCTGGGTGGGCTCCGATGGCGGCCTTGTGCACGGTGAACGCCGGAGTGTCGGCATCCAGTGGAAGAAGGTTGCGCAATTTGAGGGGCTGAACGTCCATGCCGCGGTTAAGGGCCCCGATGGCGCGTTATGGTTTGGCACCGAATCGCACGGCATTGCGCGCGTGGATGCAAACACCGGCAACTTGAAGTGGTTTGCCGAGGCGCAGGGCCTGATGGTGGGAGTCTTCGTGCTGCGCTTCGATCGCCAGCAACGGCTGTGGGTGGGGACGGATTTGGGCCTCCTCGTTGCCCCGGCGCCCTACCGGAAGTTCACGCTTGTCTCCGAACTGCCTAAGGTGCGTGTCCGGGCGATCGTCGAGGGGACGGATGGCACGATCTGGGTGGGGGGGATCGGCGGGCTGTTCTCGCTTACCGGCGGGAAGTGGAGGAATTGGACCGAAGCCGATGGGTTGAGGAGCCGGCAGGTGCTCTCGCTGGGGGTTGGCGCACAAGGAGACATCTGGGTCGCCTATCGCTTCAGCAGCGGAATGGATCGCGTCCAGTTGCGGACAAATGGATTGAATGTCGAAAAGAACGTCCAGAGACCGGGCTCGGATGCAATTGTCTATTTCCTGCAATCCGATGCACAGGGACATATGTGGGCGGGCACCGATCACGGCGCGGACATGTGGGACGGCGCGCGCTGGAGCCACTACGGCATGAGCGACGGATTGGTCTGGGACAACTGCGGCCAGAACGCCTTTGCAGCGGAGCCGGACGGCACCGTCTGGATCGGCACCAGCGGCGGACTCTCGCGCTTCAAGCCCAGTCTGCGTCAAAGTCCGCGGGCGCCCATCAAGGTGGTGTTCACCAAGCTTTCCATGGCGGGGACGGATGTTTCCAACCAGAGCCATCCATCCTTCGACATACACAACAACTCTCTGGTGGCGAGCTACTCCGCGTTGAATGCATCCCGCGAGAATGCGATTGTCTTTCGCTACCGCATGGAGGGGGCCAGTTCCGCCTGGACCGAGACCACCCAGCGAGAGCTGCAGTTCGCCAAACTGGAGTCCGGAGATTACCGGCTGGAGATCGAAGCGCAGGACGGCGATGGCGTGTGGCGCGCCGACCGGGCCGAGTTCGCGTTCAAAATCCTTACGCCGTGGTATCGGACCTGGTGGTTCTTGACCCTCTGCATACTGATTCCTCTTTGCGTAACCTGGCTGGTCTTCCACATTCGGATAGCCCAGGCCAGGAGGAGGGAGCACGATCTCCGCCTGCTGGTCGAGGCGCAGAAGACCATCGAGAACCTGGCCTTCTATGACCCCTTGACCGAACTTCCCAATCGCCGCATGCTGCTGGACCGTCTGCGCAGAAGTCTGGCCGCCTGCTCCCGAAACGGCCGCCTGCGCGCCATGCTGTTTGTGGATCTGGACAAGTTCAAGGCGGTGAACGATTCGCTAGGCCATAAGATCGGCGACCTCATGCTCCAGGAGACGGCCCGGCGCCTGACCGCCTCGACCCGCGAAACCGATACCGTGGCCCGACTGGGCGGTGATGAATATGTCGTGATTCTGGAAGACCTGGGCGAGCTTCCCGAAGAGGCGGCGGCGCAGGCGGAGATGATTGCCAAGAAGATCCTGGCCGTGATCGGCCATCCTTATCTGCTTGCCGGCCATGAGTGCCTCATCACTACCAGCATCGGAATCACCATCTTCAGAATTCACCAGGAAACCACCGAGGAGGTCCTGCAACAGGCCGATATCGCCATGTATCAGGCCAAGGCGGCGGGGGGCGACACAGCGCGCTTCTTCGCTCCGGCGTTGCAGGCGGCCATTAATGCCCGCGCCTCGTTGGAGGAAGAGTTGCGCACCGCCATCCATGAGGGGCAGTTTCTGCTCTACTATCAGCCCCAGGTGGATCGCGGCACGGTAATCGGTGTCGAGGCGCTGGTGCGCTGGAAGCATCCCCGGCGCTCCATTCTGGCCCCCGCCGAGTTTATCACCCTCTCCGAGGAGACTGGACTGATCATCCCCTTGGGGGATTGGGTCCTGGAGACCGCATGCCGCCAACTTGTCGCCTGGGCGGATAGGGAGGAAACAGCTCGTCTTACCATCGCGGTGAACATCAGCGCCCGCCAGTTGCGGCAGCCGGAGTTTGTCGACAAGGTGCTCTCGGCCCTGGAGCGCACCGGCGCCAATCCATCCAACCTCGAGCTGGAACTGACCGAAAGCATGTTGGTGGAAAACATCGACGAAGTCATCGAAAAGATGACCGAACTCAAGTTGCGCGGCCTGAAATTCTCCCTGGACGATTTCGGCACCGGCTATTCCTCGCTCAGCTACCTGCGGCGCCTGCCCCTGGACCGGTTGAAGATCGACCGCGCCTTCGTGCGCGATTTATTGGAGGACACCTGCGGCGGCGCCATCGCGCAAGCCATCGTCTCGCTCAGCTGCGCAATGGGTTTGCCGGTCCTGGCCGAAGGCGTGGAGAGTGAAGAACAGCGGGTGTTTCTCGCCGAGCTCGGATGCCACTTGTACCAGGGCTATCTCTTCAGCCGGCCGGTGCCGATCGAGGAGTTCGAGGAGCTGCTGGCCAGCCAGGAAACCATAGCCTGCCACGTCTCTCGGTGAGCTTTGAGCGCAAGCCCGCCGTCTGCGCCAGCCAATTGCCGGGCGCTCACGTCCCGTCCGCCGCGGCAGATGGGGTCTGAAATTCTAGCGCCGGAAGTCATCCCGATCAGTTCATCGGGCGCGCGCGCGGCATGATCGGGCCTTTGCTGTTGGGAGGCTCGACCGGGTTGAACTTGCGCGCCAGCTCCGGCGTGGATTGCACGTCCTCGGCGGAGGGATTCTCGGCCTTGGCTGCCTCGGCGCCAAAGACGTAGCTCGGCCCGAACATATTGCTGGTGAAGATGACCAGAGACTTGTCCGGCGAGAAGCGCACATTGGGCTCCTGGCGATAGTAGTGGTGCGACATATTGACCAGGCGCTCGGAGTGGAAGACGCCCGGCTGCCAGAACTTGGGGCCGTTCAGCGCGCCCTTGCCGCCTTCGAGCAGTTGCGGATGGAAGAGCTCGATCCACTCGCCGTCGCGAGCCCGGGCCACCTGGCCGGGATCGCCGCCGTCGCCGCAGAACAGCGAGAGATCGCGGGTGAGGTTGAAGTGGATCGACCACTCGTCGCGCTGCATGTGGTAGGCGGTGCGCTGCCCGGTCTTCAGGTTGTAGCCGGCCAGGAAGAAGTCCTCGCCTTTGGGATACTGCCAGTCGTACCAGACGGTCTCGCCGTCCAGCCCCCAGAACTCGTGGCCGGCGATCTCGTTGAGCATGGTCCGTTTGTGGATGAGCCGGTTGCCGATGCCGTCGGTGTGGATCATCCAGATGCGGTCCACCTTCTGCCACGGCCCTTCGTGGCAATACATCAGCAGGGTGGGATCGCTGGGCGAGAAGAGCAGGTGGTTGACCCAGTCGGTGGAGTGCAGCAGGGTGCGCACAGTCCCCGGCTTCTGCCCATTCGGCCCCGGCTCCAGGCGGATGGTAAACAGCACCAGCGGCAGGCGCGCCGCCAGCCGCCGCTCCATCATCTCGCCCTTGTTGGCCGGCTGAAAGTGCGGTCCCTCGGCCTCGCTGGTTACTCCGCCGGCCGCGCCACCACCCGGGCGCGTCGGGGCAGGCATGTTGGAGCCGTACTCCCTGCCCGCCGCGTCGCCCACGATATAGGTTCCGGCGGCCAGCGTCTCGTCGGCGTTCACGCTGACGATATTCCGCTTTGCCGGCAGGTCCGTCAGCTTGCGAATCGCGCCCGTGTTCGTGTCTGCCTTGTACACCGCGGTCACGCCCGTCGCCGCGTCGGTCTTGGTAAAGAAGACGCTGTCGGTCTTGTGCCCCACCACCAGCGCGTGGACCATGCCGGGCATGAACCCGCGCATGCCGGCTCCGCTCCCACCCTCCGGGCGCGGCGGATTGGCCACCAGCAGCTTGGTCGCGCGCGTCGCCAGGTCCAGCACATGGATGCCGTCGGGCGCGGTGTAAACCATCTGCTTGCCGTCCGGAGTGAACGCATTCACGTTGAAATAGAACCCGCCGGAGTTGGGCTCGTCGCTGAGCCGCCAGACGCGATGTCCGGTGTCCTTGTCCACCCAGCTTCGCGGCGGCGCGGCCGGGCCGCCAGGCGCGGTTTGCTCCATGCAGGAAAAAGGAAGAGTCAAGAGAGCGAATGCTGCGAGTGTGCGGAGGTGCATGGTGGAATTTCTCCTTCAGGCTGGGTTGGAGTGAAACAAGTTCGCCCGCCGGTTCGCGGGGGATGACATTGCGCCGCGATGGGAGAAGGCGCGGGCGAGATGGCAAATACCTTATACACCCCGGCAACATCCATTGGAAAGCTGCGCTGCTGGGCGTCCGGGGCGATGCATCGCCTGGGACGAGAACCGGCGCAGGGTTTCCGCATTATCCCCGCCTCACGCGGGCGGAACTTCGAGCGCGCCGGTGAGGCTCGACACCTTTTCGACCTGATGGGCGCGGCACCACGATTCGAGTTCGTTTGCCAGGCGCTCGCAGGCGCGGGGGTCGGCGAAGCTGGCCGTGCCCACCTGAATGGCGGCGGCGCCGGCGAGCAGGAATTCGACGGCATCCTCCGGGGTGACGATGCCGCCCATGCCGATGACGGGAATCTTGACGGCGCGCGCCGCTTCGTAGGCCATGCGCAGGGCGATGGGCTTGATGGCCGGGCCGGAGAGGCCTCCGGTGATGTTCGCCAGGCGTGGCTTGCGAGTCTCCGCGTCGATCGACATGGCCAGGAACGTGTTGGTCAGGCTGAGGGCGTCGGCGCCGGCGTGGGCGGCGATCCTGGCCATCTGCGCGATGGAGGCCACGTTGGGAGAAAGCTTGACAATAAGCGGCCGTTTGGAGGCGGCCTTGGCCTTGCCGGCCAGATACTCGAGCGCGCCGAAATCGGAACCGAAGGCCAACCCGCCGGCGTGTACGTTGGGGCAGGAGACGTTCAGTTCATAGGCCGCGATGCCTTCGGCCTCATTGAGCCGCTCGATGACGCCCAGGTACTCGCCCACCGTGGAGCCGAAGACATTGACGATGACCTTGCAAAGGGGATAGCGCTTGAGCGGAGGCAGCTTGCGGGCGATGAACTCCTGAACGCCCACGTTCTGCAGTCCGATGGCGTTGATCATGCCGGAGGCGGTCTGCACGATGCGCGGAGGGGCGTTGCCGGCCATCGGTTCCAGCGAGATGCCCTTGGTGACGAAGCCGCCGATTCGCTCCAGCGAGACGATTTCTTCAAATTCGATGCCATAGCCGAAGGTGCCGCTGGCGGCGATGACCGGGTTGACCAGCTCCAGGCCGGCCAACGAAACTCTCATGTCGGGTTTCACGTGCGGCAATCTTCCTTTGGGTCAGTCGTCAAGGATCAGCCTCCGCGCCGCCCGCTTGCGCCTTGAGACCTGACCGTCTTGACGATGAGATCCCTACTGCGCGCCGGCCGGGTGGCTTGGCTTGATGGCCTCGGTGAGCACGCGGCCCACTGCCGCCGACGGCTGATTGATGCCCGCCAGCGAGGCCAGCGTGGCCGCCATATCCACTGGGGCTACTCGTCCATGATACTCGCCAGGGGCAAAGGGCGCGCCGTAGAAGGCCAGCGGCACATGGCGGTCGTAGGACCAGGGGCTGAAGTGGGTGGTTCCGATGGAGCCGTGGAGGTCCTCCATCTGGTAGGCGCCCAGCACCAGCATCACGTACCAGTTGCCGTGGTCGGCGTAGCTGTGCGCCAGCAGCCGGCCCCACTCCGAGGGCGGCAACTCGCCCTGCGCCAGCTCCAGGCGCGTGTAGACTCCGGCCACCTGAGGCGCGGGCGGAAGCCGATGCTGCGTGGGCGGCGGAAGGACGGGTTGGGGAGGAAGCATGGCTTGGGTAATCGGGGGCGGTTCCGGTACGGGAGGGACGATGGCCTTGATCAGCAGCGCGGAGACGGCCTCTTCGGCGGCCTTCTCGTTCACTTTGACCTTCTCGAATGCCCGGCGGTCGAGCACGATATACGGCAGGTCGGGACCGGGCAGGATGTACTGCATCTGCTTGCCTGGCGAGTAGCGCGCGTTCAGCTCGGCATTCAGCGTCGCGTAGAGCTTGTCCAGATCGACGGCCGCCGAGTCGATGCCCAGTTTGGCGGCATCGGCGGGAATGGGCGGAATGCCGTGGTCGGCCGACAGCGCCAGCCAGACGTTTTGCAGACCGACAGTCCGGTCGAGCCAGTCATCGAAGCCGTCAAGATCGCGATCCAGGCTGAGGATCATCTGCTCCTCGGAGTCCGAGTCGGGACCGAACTGATGGCCTTGAATGTCGTTGGCCGAGAGCGAGACGACGAGCAGGTCGGTGACGCCGTTCTGGCCGAGCTTTTCACCGGCGATCAGCGCTTTGGCAAAGTCCAGCTCATAGCGGTTGGCGGCCGGGGTTCTGCCCACCAGTTCGTAAAACTGCGTGGTTCCCTCGACCATGGCTTCGCGAGCCGCCTCGGCCGCGCGGCCGCTGGAGTTGAAGGCCCGCGCCCACTCCGGCAGGTGTTCCATGTAATAGGTGGAGGTAGTGAACTGGCCGCTGGAATTGTCGATCCAGAAGGCTCCGTTGGCGGACTGGCCGGCGGGCAGAATCGCCGCGCGGTCCTTGAGCGAGATGCCGTAAACGCGCGAGCGGCCGTTGGTGGCCAGGCGCAGTTCATCGCCCAGCGTCGTGGCGCGCAGGTTGCGCGGCGAGGCGCCAATGACGTAATTCAGCGCGGTATCCGGCGCGCCGGGCTGGTTGGCGGGGATCGAAGCCGCTGGCAGATCGACCAGTTGGTAGCGCTCGTCCTCCACCGAGCTGACCTTGTGGTCCCAGGAGCGCGAGGCGTCCCAGAAGTCGTTGGCCTCGATGCCGTGGCCGTCGGTATAAGCGCCGGTGCCGATGGTCGCGTGGCCGGGGGCGGTCTTGGTGTTGGCGTAGTCGAAGTAGCAATCGGTGAACCATGCGCCTTCCTCAGTGAACAGCCGGAAGCCGCGGCCCTTGAACTCGGCGCGGTCGCGGTTCAGGTAGTCGCCGCGAAACTGGTCGATGACCACGATGACGATCAGCTTGGGGCGGCCAGAGTAGGCCTGGGCCGGAGCCGGAGCAGGTAGAAGAACTGCAAGAATGAGGGCGACGAAGGAAGCAAGCAGGGTGATAGGGAGGCGCGGCCGCGGTTTCATGACTGGATGATAGCAACGGCGGGATTGGACGATGTGTCAATAGAAGATGAACAGTGGATTCGAGTTGGCGAAGGGCGCGGGGGTGCTTTTCGGCTTTTCCGGCAGACGGGTTCCCGTTTGCCGTCTCGTAATTGATTTTTCCTCTTGACATTCGACAGGAGTGTGGGGCACTCTATTGTCGAATATCGAGGGGAGAACGATGCCGCCATCGACGGACCTGTTGCAGGGAACCCTGGATTTGCTCATTCTGCGCACGCTGGCTCTTGGACCGATGCACGGCTGGGGCGTGGCGCAGCGCATCCAGCAGGTGTCGAAGGATGCGTTGCAGATTGGCCAGGGCTCGCTTTATCCGGCGCTCTACCGGCTGGAGTACAAGGGGTGGATTCGCTCCGATTGGGGTGTCAGCGAGAACAACCGGCGGGCGAAGTTCTATGCGTTGACTGCGACGGGCAGGAAGCAGTTGGAGACGGAGCTGGAGATGTGGGAGCGGCTTACGGCGGCCATTGGGTTGGTGCTAGGTCCGGAGGGGCGGTCATGATGAGGGAATGGCTTAGCCGCCTGCTATGCCTCCCTGGCCAGATTTTGCCGGGGCGCAAGCGGCGGAGCGAGTTGGACGAAGAGCTTCAGTTTCATGTGGAGCTTGCGACCGAGGCCAAGGTCGCGGCGGGCATGACGGCGGCGGAGGCGCGCAGGAAGGCGCTGATCGAGTTCGGCGGCGTGGAGCGGACGCGGGAGCAGTGCCATGAGCAGCGGCCCGGGTGGTGGCTGGGCACGGTGCTTCAGGATGTGCGCTATGCGCTGCGCGGCTTCCGGCGCAACCCGGCCTTTGCCGTTACGGCGATTGCCACGCTGGCGCTGGGCATTGGGGCGACGACAGCAGTATTCAGCGTGGTGGACCGGATTCTCTTCCGCAGCTTGCCCTATGCGCACGACGACCGGATCGTTTCAGTGGGTTTGGTGCAATCGCTCGAACGGCAGGAGTTCACGGTAGGCGGCTTCTTCTTCGACTGGCGCGACAATCAGAAGCCCTTTGAGGCTTTTGCCTCGCAGGAGGCGGGCCCTCATGCCTGCGATCTGGTCGAAGCCAATCCGGCGCAACTCAACTGCATCCATACGCAAGCCGGTTTTCTGCCGCTGCTGGGAATCTCGCCCGTGCTGGGGCGCAACTTTCTGCCCGAAGAGGACCGGCCCAACGGGCCGCGAGTGGCGCTCATCTCCTATGGCTTGTGGCTGGATCACTTCAACCGCGATCCCGGCATCCTGAACCGGATGATCGACGTGGATGGGAGCCAGGCCCGCGTGGTGGGCGTGCTGCCCAAGGGCTTTGAATTGCCCACTCTGCAGGCCCCCGACGTGATGTTGCCCCTGGCTCTGAACGAAGGATTGGAGCGCAAGTCGAGTCCGGGATCTCCGATGCGTACCTTTGCCCTGCTGAGGCCGGGAGTGAGCATTGCACAGGCCAAGGCGGAGATGGAGCCGCTCTTCGTCCATACGCAGGCCTGGATTCCGCGGGAGATTCGCAACGACTTCCACTTGAGCATTCGTTCGCTGCGCGATCGGGAGACAAAAGACGTGCAGTTGACGGCCTGGATACTGCTCGGCTCGGTGCTGGCGGTGCTGCTGATTGCCTGTGCCAATGTGGCCAGCCTGATGATGGCGCGGGGCGAGGCTCGGGAGCGGGAACTGGCGGTGCGCTCCGCTTTGGGCGCCAGCCGCGGGAGGTTGATCCGGCAGGCGCTCACCGAGGCCGCGCTGCTCTCGATTGCGGGAGCGGCGCTGGGGATGGTGCTGGCGGAGGGCCTGCTACGCATTTTCATCGCCATCGCGCCCACGGGCATTCCATTTCTCAACAGAGCCGGTCTGGACCTGCGCATCGCGGTGTTCACGGTGCTGGTGTCGCTGACATGCGGGATGGTCTTCGGTTTGCTGCCTGCCTTGCAAAAGCCGCGCTCCATTGCCTTGGCGGCCCGAGCGGCGAAATTTCGCAAGCGTGCTCTGCTCCGGCGGAGCCTGGTGGTGGGGCAGATTGCGATCAGCCTGGTGCTGCTATCCGGCGCGGCGCTGCTGCTGAAGAGCTTTCAGACGATGGAGGAACAGACCCTGGGCATGGATACCCAGGGAGTGCTGACGGCGCGGATTGCGCTGCCTGGCTTCCGCTACGACACAGGCCAGAAGAAGATGGAGTTCTATCTCAAAGCGGAGGCGGCAATGCGGCGACTTCCCGGGATTCGCGCGGTGGGCTTCAGCGATTCGGTGCCTCCGGGCGGTTGGAACAACGATGAACGATTGGGAGGCTTTGCGCCCGAAGGCCGGCGCCCCACACCGAGTGCAGGGAACGGCGGCCCGGTAGTCAGCCGCGAGGTTACACCCGACTACTTCCGGGCGCTGAATATCCCCATCGTTCTAGGGCGAAACTTTACCGAGGAGGATCGCAGCTCCAGCGAATACTGGGTGGTGCTGAGCAGGCTGTTGGCTGCGCGCTTATTTCCGGACGAAGATCCTGTAGGCAAGCACATCCAGAAGGGTCAAAACGGCATCTGGCTCACGGTCGCAGGCGAGGCTGCAAACGTGAAGAACAGCGGACTCACGGAGCAGGATGAGCCGGAGATTTACTACCTCCGGCGCAGCGTCGCGCAGGACTGGGGTGGACGAGCTCCCGTAGGTGAGGTGATGAGCGGAGCGGCGCCTGTCATGATCGTCGACGCCGCTTTGCCGCCGAAGTCTGTTGCGCCGTGGGTGCGGTCGCAGATCGCCGCGATTGATCCGACGGTCCCGGTAGAGATTGAAACCCTCGACCAGAGCGTGAGCAAACTCGCCGACCGTCCGCGCTTCGAGACGGCGCTGCTGGGGTTCTTCGCATTTTGCGGACTGCTGATGGCGGTGATCGGGCTGTATGGTGTGATTTCATTTGTCGCGACGCAGCGGACGCAGGAGATTGGCGTTCGCATGGCGCTGGGAGCCACGCGCGTGGACATTCTGCAGTTGATTGCCGGCGAAGGTGCAAGGCTGATCCTGCTGGGCGGCGTGCTGGGGCTGAGCGCAGCGCTCGCTGCCGCGCAACTGCTCAAGAGCCTGCTCTATAACGTCGGGCCGCACGATCCAGCTGTGTTTGCGGCGGTTGCGCTGCTGCTGGCCGTGGTGGCTCTGGCGGCGACACTGATTCCGGCACGCGCCGCGATGCGGGTTGAGCCGGTTGTGGCGCTTCGCTATGAGTAGAGTGATGCCTCAGCCCGGAATCGCCAGTCCGGGATAGGAGCTTCCCCGGCAGTCGGCGTCCACTGGATAGGGGTTTGGGCCCGCCTGCCGGCCCATCAGCCAAAGATAGGTCGTCAGATGGTGCGCGCAGGCGAGACTGTCCTTTAGGGACCCCATGGGCGGCACCAGCTCGAATGGACTATTCACGTGTTCGTAAGGCAGCGGAAGAATAGGCGGGAGCTTGGGAACAAGATCGGTCCGGCCATAGATGCGATAGCTCGCCGGGATGGCGGCGTTGAAGGAGCCGGCGAACGAGTGATCCCCGGTCCGGGGACTGGCATAGGTATACACCGTGGGGGTGCGGCACTCCGTGTTCAAGGCAATATCCAAGGCCAACAGAGTGGCGAGCGCTCCACCCAGGCTGTGGCCGCAAACGGTGACTCTCCGCGCCCGGCCTGCGTGGAGATGCGCTCCAACTGAGCCGGCCGCCGTAGTGGAATTCGCATCGCGGCCCACGCGCAGGGATTTGTAAATGGAAGTAAACCCGTCCTCCGTCATCCCCGATCCGCCGTGAATGGGGTTTGGGATCATCAGGAACTCGGAATCGTGAATCCATTCCCAGACGGCCTCGGTTCCACGCAGGATGGCCACCAATTCCCCGCTTGCAGGCGAAGTGGCCAGAAACCCGTAAGTCACGGTTTCACCCAGGTGAGGATCGAAGTCGGTGGCAAGTTCGCTGCCATAGAGAGTCTGAGAGAAGTCGTAGCCCAATGCCTGGATTGCGGCAACATTCTCAGGAGAGTATTCGGCGGAGGGGGGAACGGCTTCGGCGTTCTGAACCAGAAGCGCATAGCCGATGGCGGTTTTCCAGTCGATGGCAAGTATGATTTGACCTCAACATTGGGATATGGAAACGAGCAAATCGTGGCAGAAACCGGGAAGAACAGCCAAGAAAAGGCTCACTTCGTCGAGTATCGACCCAGGCGTGCGACACAAGATCAAATTCTAAAGAAGATCGGGCATTCCACCTGCGCGGAATGCCCAAACTTCAGTGCGCACAGCGAGGTGAGCTACGCAGTTACCGGCTCGCTGGCGGTCACCTTCACTGGGGTGAGCCAGCCGAAGCGGTCGGGCTTCAGGCCGTTGGCAATGGCGAAGAACTCATCGGCGATCTTCCTGGTGATCTCGCCGGGCTTGCCATCGCCAATGACGATGCGGTCGATGGAGCGGATGGGCGACACCTCGGCGGCGGTCCCGGTGAAGAAGACTTCGTCGGCGATGTAGAGCAGCTCGCGAGGCAGCGCCTGCTCCCACACGGAGAGCCCCAAGTGGCGGGCGATGGTCAGCACGCTGTCGCGGGTGATGCCGGAGAGGGCGGAGTTGGCCAGCGGCGGCGTAAAGAGGACGCCGTTGCGGACGACAAAGATGTTCTCGCCGGAGCCCTCGCTGACCAGGCCATTCACATCCAGGGCGATGCCCTCCTGGTAGCCGTTGATCACAGCCTCCATTTGAATCAGCTGGGAGTTCATATAGTTGGCGCCGGCTTTCGCCAGGGAAGGCAGGGTGTTGGGGGCCAGGCGCTGCCAACTGGAGATGCAGACGTCCGCGCCGCCGTGGCCGGGGATGTACTTGCCCCAAGGAAAGTTGGCGATGTAGACCTCGACCGGCGTGCCCTTGGGGCTGACGCCGATTTCGCCGTACCCGCGCAACGCGATGGGGCGGATATAGCAGGGCGTAACACCATTGGCTTCAATCAAATCCACCACGCCCGCGCAGAGCTCTTCAAGCGTGAAGGGCAGCTCCATGCGGTAGATCTTGGCCGAGTCGAGGAGGCGCTGCATGTGCTCGGGCAGCCTGAAGACGGCCGAGCCTTGCGGCTGCGCGTAGCAGCGGATTCCCTCGAAAACACTCGATCCGTAGTGGATCACATGGCTCATGACGTGGATGTTGGCCTGTTCCCAGGGAATGAGGGCGCCATTGTGCCAGATATTGGTGGTGGGTTGGATGGGCATGAGGGTAGTGAAGCTCCTTCGCTTGCGCCGCGCGCACAACCAACAGGGTATCGCGATTTGAGGCAGCCTGTCACGGAATTATGCATCGGCGCTGAATCGTGCCGAGGGCCGCCGCCCGCTCCACCCCTCATGTATACTTGCACGCGGGAACCGCCTGCGCCGTGCCGCGTCACCGTGGTCCTGAGGCAGTTCGACCTTCATCCGGGAAGAACATCGCGGTTTGCGCGTGTTTGCGAGAACCCCTGAACGGGAAAGACAGGATTCATGAAACCGAAAACTCAAAGACTGACGTTTGCCGAGAAGACTGGCTACGCATTCGGCGATGCGGCCTCCAATCTGTTTTGGATGACCTTCATCTATTTTCAAAGCAAGTTTTATACCGACGTCTTCTTCTATACTCCCGATGCCGCGTTGGAGCGCACGCTGCTGGAGAAGCTCACAGCGCTGCTCCTGCTGACGCGCATTTTCGATATGGGATTTGACTTATTCATGGGCGTGATGGGAGACAGGACCCGGACGCGATGGGGCAAATTCCGTCCCTACCTGCTTTGGTTCGCCATACCCTTCGGCATCATCAGCTTTCTCACTTTTACCACTCCCGCTTTCAGCCCGAATGGAAAGCTGATCTACGCATACATCACGCTGTGCCTGATGATGATGGTCTACTCCGCAATCAATATCCCGTATTCCGCATTGATGGGCGTGATATCGCCCGATTCGCAGGAGCGCACCAGCGTGGCGTCGTACCGTTTTGCGTTCGCATTTGCGGCCGGCTTGGTCGTCCAGTATTCCACGCTCTACCTCGTAGACTACTTCGGGCACGTCAGGCAGGGGATGAGCGGAATGGCGCTGGCTACGGCCGAGGCCCATGGCTATCAACTGACGATGGGCATCTATGCCGTTGCGGCTACCGCGCTCTTCTTCCTCACCTTCGCGCTGACCAAGGAACGCATACAGTCGGCCCCGCAGAAAACCTCTCTGGGGCGGGACTTATCCGATTTGGTAACCAATGTGCCGTGGCTGATCCTCTTCTTTACCGGAACGCTGACCGTCTGCGCGGTTGCCATCCGCAGCGGCGCCATCCTATATTACTTCCAGTATTACGTGGGCAATGAGAAACTGGCCGCCTCTTTCATGGTTGCCGGTACGTTGCTGTCGCTGCTGGGAACGGTCGCAATTCAACATGTCACGCGATTTGCCGGCAGAAAAGCCACTTACATCGGCCTGGCGGCGCTGGGTTCGGTCTTCCTGGTTGTTTCTTACTGGGTCAGGCCGGAGCAGATAGCGCTGATGTTCATATTCCAGGTGCTGTACAGCGCGGTTACAGGGCCAACTTCCGCGGTACTGTGGGCCATGTTTGCCGACTCCGCCGATTACTCCGAGTGGCGCACCGGCCGCAGGGCCACCGGGCTGGTCTTTTCGGCGGCAGGCATGTCCAACAAGCTTGGCTGGGCCATCGGCGGGCCGGTAACTGTCTGGCTGCTCGCGATGTTTGGCTACCAGGCAAGTGTGGCGCAAACGCCTCATGCACTGCATGGCATCCTGCTTCTGTTTACTGTGATCCCCGCAGCCGGGTTCTTGCTGACCGGCCTGGGCATGATCCTCTATCCGCTCAACGAAGCCAGGATGAAGAAGCTGCAGGGCGAGTTGCAGGCGCGGCACGCGGCGACCGAGGCGGTGGATCTTTTCTGAGTTCTCGCGATGCGGAAGTAAGCGCCGATCCGTAAGGCGCAGTCCGAGAGTTATTCAGCCCTGCTCGCACAACATTCAAGGCCATGGGAGGAAGACTATCCAATGCAATTCGGGCATTTTGACGACGCGAACAAGGAGTATGTGATCGATCGGCCCGATACTCCCAGGTCGTGGAGCAATTATCTGGGCTCGACGGAGTATGGCGCCATCATCACCAACAATGCCGGCGGGTACAGCTTCTATAAGTCGGCGGCCATGGGGCGCTTCACGCGGCTGCGCTTCAACTCGCTGCCCATGGACCAGCCGGGCCGGTATATCTATCTGCGCGACCACGACAGCAAGGACTACTGGTCCGCATCGTGGCAGCCGGTGGGCAAGCCGCTCGACCAATACAAGTCCGAGTGCCGCCATGGCAGCGCCTACACGGTCATTTCGTCGGAGTATGACGGCATAAGAGCCGAAACCACTTACTTTGTTCCGCTGGGAAAGACCTTCGAGTGCTGGCATGTAAAGCTCGTCAACCTGAGCGGGAAGCATCGCCGGCTGAGCGCCTTCACTTACGTGGAGTATGCGGGAAACTGGGACGCCTGGAACGATCTCATCAATCTGCAGTACACGCAGCACACGGTTAAGATGGAGGTCGACGACAATATCATCGACCACGGAACCAATGTCAATGTTCCGTCCGTGCCGGACGATTTTGCCGAGAGGGACCAGGGGCGCCACACTTTCCTGGCTTTGGCGGGCGCCGAGGTGGTTGGCTATGACACGGACCGCGCCGCCTTCATCGGGAGTTATCGCGGTTATGGCAACCCCGCGGTTGTCGAGCGGGGACAATGCACAAACTCTCTCGCCTTCGGCGACAACGGCTGCGGCGCGCTGCAAGCCAGGATAACTCTTGCGCCCGGAGAGGCAAAGGAGTTTCTCGTCCTGATGGGCATTGGCCGTGGCCGCGAAGAGGGCAAAGCCGCGCTGGCTGAATTCGGCAGTATGGCCAAGGTCAGCGAGGAGCTTGCCAAGTTGAGGAGCTATTGGCATGAGCGCATCGCCGGGCTAACGGTTGAGACGCCGGACGCCCAGTTGAACAGCGCGCTGAATATGTGGGGCCCGTTCAATTGCCTCATCACTTATGCCTGGTCCCGGGCGGCGAGCTTGATTTACGCGGGCGAGCGCGATGGATTGGGTTACCGGGACACGGTTCAGGATATGTTGGGCGTCATGCACGCAATTCCTGAGGAAGCCGGCCAGCGGCTGGAGTTGATGATAACTGGACAGGTCTCGACCGGCGGAGCCATGCCTGTGGTGCGGCAGTTCGATCATCACCCAGGACGCGAAGAAGCCCCGCGGGAAGAGGACTACCGTTCCGACGACTGCCTGTGGCTTTTCAATGCGATTCCGGCTTACGTGAAGGAGACCGGGGACGTTTCTTTCTATAACAAGGTATTGCCGTATGCCGATAATGGCGAAGATACGGTTCTCGCCCACATGAAGCGCGCCATTGAGTTCAATGTGCAGCGCTCGGGAGCGCATGGTCTGCCCTGCGGCTTATCTGCCGATTGGAACGATTGCATCCGCCTGGGCCAGCGGGGCGAATCGATCTTCGTGGCCTTTCAATTGCGTTACGCACTGGCCGTGTATTTGGAGATATGCCGGCTCTTGAATTCAGAAGAAGAGGAGAAGTGGGCAAAGGATCGGCTTGCTAAGTTGGACGATCGTTTGGAAC
>Ga0326728_10012937_pt1 | contig 18330 bp, 12 predicted proteins | sample MB3enrmetagenome_FD_207602 | JGI IMG/M metagenome (GOLD analysis project Ga0326728, IMG submission 207602) | Lab enriched peat soil microbial communities from McLean, Ithaca, NY, United States - MB31MN | ecosystem: Environmental > Terrestrial > Soil > Wetlands > Peat | place: USA: New York... | reverse complement strand
CGATGGTAGCGCGGTCGCCGGCGGCGCTCTGCTACCCTAAGCCTCTATGAAAACTGCATGGCTGTTCTGCTGCATTTTCGCGTGTCTCTCTCTGCACGCTCAGGATCGCGTTTACGCCATCAAGGCCGCACGCCTTTTCGACGGTGCGAGTGAACGCCTGGCGGAGCCCGGCCTCGTGACAGTTTCGAATGGCAAGGTGGTTTCGGTGGGCGGGGCCGTTCCGGCCGGGGCCACAGTGATCGACCTGGGAGACGCCACCCTGCTGCCGGGCTTCATTGACGCCCACACGCACCTGTCGGATGCGTTCAACCCGGATTACGACGGTGCCGCGCTGCTGGGCCTCCGGCGTCCCGTTTCGGAGAGAGCCATCCGGGCGACGGTGAACGCACGCAATACGCTGATGGCGGGCTTTACCACGGTGCGCGACCTGGGCAGCAGCGACTTCATCGACGTGGGCCTGCGCAACGCCATTAATGCGGGCGTGATCCCCGGGCCGCGCATGATGGTTTCCGTTCACGCGCTAGGCTCCACCGGCGGCCACTGCGATGATGGCGCCGGGTTCCGTTTCGGGCTGTTCGGGCCGGAGACCGGCCCGGAGCAGGGCGTCATCAACTCGCCCGACCAGGCGCGCTATGGCGTGCGGTTCAACATCAAGTACGGCGCCGACGTGATCAAGACCTGCGCCAGCGGCGGCGTGCTGTCTCCGACCGACGACGTGGACGTGCCGCAGTTGTCCCAGAGCGAATTGAACGCGCTGGTGGAGGAGGCCCACACGCTGCGGCGCAAGGCCGCCGCGCACGCGCACGGAGCCGAAGCCGCCAAGCGGGCCATTCGCGCCGGAATCGACTCCATCGAGCACGGCACGTTCCTGGACGACGAGGCGCTGCGCATGATGCACGAGCGCGGCGTTTTCCTGGTGCCCACCCTGACCACGCGCGTCGGCCTGATGCAATCCAAGCTCCCGCCCCTGGTGCAGGAAAAGGCGGCGCGCGCGGTGGCGCAGCAGGATGCCATGATGCGCCGCGCCTTGGAGCTTGGGGTGCGCATCGCGCTCGGCACCGATGCGGGTGTCTACGCTCACGGCCAGAATGCCACGGAGTTCGCGCTGATGGTCGCGGCCGGCATGACCCCGATGCAGGCGCTCAAGGCCGGCACCTCGGTGGCCGCCGAGCTTCTGGGCCTTCAGGACAAGGTTGGCGTGCTGAAGTCCGGAATGCTGGCTGACGTGGTGGCAGTCCCCGGCAACCCGCTCACGAACATAAAAGCCACCAGCGAAGTGATCTTCGTGATGAAGGAAGGAACGGTATTCCGGAACGACCGGCGCTAGGGGGCTTACCGGCTGGACGCCGTCGTGGCCAAGGGATCTTCGTGCCGGTGGTGCAGCTTGCGCTTGACGTCCGGCCAGAACTCCTTGAGGATATTCGAGAATGTGTCCGTGCCGCACTGGATCAGAAGTTTCTGAAGGTTATCGTTCCAGTCGCGCGTATCCGGATAATAGGCGTTCGAAATCGCCACGGCTATGGAGTTGCCGCCCCATTCGGAAAAATTGAACGTCTTACGGCCCGAATCCATGCGCGCCACGAAGATCTGCTTGACGGCATACCAGGCGCGGCCCTTCTTCGATCCTTCGCCCAGACGGAAATAGCGGGGGTCCTGGTGAAAGACCCCGGGAATGAAACCTTCGGTCATCAAGTTGCCAACCGTCTGGTCGGCGTAGCCCGCCGCGAAGCGCCTGGCGTATCCCTTCATGCCTTGGCCGAAGGAGGGATTTGAGTTCTCGAGTTGGTACAGGGTAGCGAAGGCGCCGGCGGTGGGATAAACCGGCCAATCGAAGGAGTCCTTGACCGCGATCATCATCTTTTGGCCGAAAGTGATGCTGTGAAAAGGAATTGCGTTCTCGGTGGTCCGGTTATTGGGGATCACGCCGAAAATGCGTTTATCCTCCTCGGCCTGGACGGGCTGCGACGCCTGTTGAGACCCACCGTTCCTGTCCGGATCTTGAGCATGACCGAGGATCGCACACCACAGACCCACAACTACCCATCGATAGCGCATTCTCACTTTTAGATGGCCGGAAGGGGGGAATCGTTACGGCCGGTTGCGGAAAACCTGATGAATGTTGTAAACTCAGGGTGTTCCTTTGAAATTGCTCAGTGGGAGGTTCGTTTGCCTTTTTTGCGAACCGCTTGCACCAATGAGGAAGCATGGCACACCAACCCGGTAAACAATATCAAACTGCCCGCAAACAGGTGGAAGCCCGCGAGTATCAGCTCGATGAGGCCGTCTCGTTAATTAAGAAGATCAAGTTCGCCAAGTTCGACGAAACCGTGGAGATCCACATGCGCCTGGGCGTGGATCCCAAACACGCCGACCAGATGGTGCGGGGCACCGTGGTGATGCCGAACGGGCTGGGTAAGTCCAAGAAAGTACTAGTGATCGCTGGCGGCGACAAGCAGCGGGAAGCCGCCGAAGCGGGCGCCGATTTCGTGGGCGGCGAAGATATGGTGCAGAAGATCCAGTCGGAAGGCTGGACGGATTTCGATGCCGTGGTGGCCACGCCGGACATGATGCGCTCGGTTGGCAAACTCGGGAAAATCCTGGGCCCGCGCGGCCTGATGCCGAACCCCAAGACCGGCACCGTGACCATGGATGTTGTCAGGGCGGTTCGTGAGGTGAAAGCCGGCAAGGTGGAGTTTCGCGTGGATAAGACCGGCATCATCCACGCCCCGGTCGGCAAGGTGAGCTTCGAGGCGAGCAAGCTTTCGGAGAACGCCGCCAGCCTGATCACGGCCGTTATCAAGGCCAAACCGGCGGTGGCCAAGGGTAAGTACGTGCGCAACACGACCATCTGCTCGACCATGGGGCCGGGCGTAGCCGTCGATACCGCGCCGTTCAGCGTGAAAGCGGCGGTCTGAAGCCCGACAGGTGTTTCCATGAAAAATAAGGACGACAAGAAGAAAGATATCGACGCTCTGCGCCAGGACCTGGAGCGGTTGAAGAACCTGTTCGTCACCGGCTATGAGAAGCTGCGCGTGTCGCAGGATTTCGAGCTTCGCAAAACCGTGCGCGCCGCCGGCGGCAAGTACCGCGTGATCAAGAACAACCTGGCCGGAAAGGCGTCCGAGGGAACCGCTGCGGAGCAGGTTCTGAAGGACCTCCGCGGCATGACGTCGCTGGTCTATACCATGAACGACCCGGTGGCGCTGGCCAAGGCGTTGACGGCCTATGCCAAGGCCAACCCGTCCTTTACCTTCAAGGCTGGGATGGTGGAAGGCCGCGCGATCGACGTGAGGGAGATCAACGACCTGGCCAACATGCCGGCCAAAGAGCAGATCTTTGCGCGGCTGCTGTACCTCATTAATGCGCCCGCGCAGCGCGTGGCCTCGGCCATCGGCGCGGTGGGCCGCAATCTGGCCGTGGTGGTGGATCAGGGCGTGAAGGAAAACAAGTTTCAGGCATAACGGGCGAGCGCGCGTAAGCTGCTGCCCAGGACGAATTTTGAACGTACAGGAGTTTGGAAATGGCGGACATAAACGCAATTGCGGATCAGATTCAAGGCTTGACGCTGCTGGAGGCCTCTCAGCTCGTAAAGCTGCTCGAAGAAAAGCTGGGAGTTTCGGCGGCCGCGGCCGCGCCGGTCGCGGTGGCGGGCGGGGGCGCTGCCGCGGCAGCCGCTCCGGCCGCGGAAGAGAAAACTGAGTTCACGGTGGTCCTGACGGCGGTCGGCGCCAACAAGATCAACGTCATCAAAGCGGTTCGCGAAGTCACCAGCCTGGGGCTGAAGGAAGCCAAGGACCTGGTCGATGGCGCTCCCAAGCCGGTTAAGGAAGGCGTCAGCAAGGACGAAGCTGCGGCCATCCAGAAGAAGTTCACCGACGCCGGTGCCACGGTAGAAATTAAGTAACGCCGGGCCATCGGCTGGAGCGGTTCGGACTCCCTGCCTGCCGGCGGATCGGCCATGCAGGCAGCATGCCCCGCGTTTGACGTGGGGCGTAAGTCCTGATAGTCTTGATAGTTGGGCCGTCGATTAGCCGGATTCGATCCCAATTGGTGACTGTGACTCCCGAAATCTGGTATTTCAATTGCAGTTCGGGTGAAACTGCAAGAGGGAAATCTCTGTGCATTTTCAACGACTTGAATACCTTTTGGGATTCCTGCGCTCGCATTCCGCCAGAACCTGTCTGTACCACCGTGAGCTTGGCTCCGGGACCCTTTCGATTCCCGCCCCAGTTTGATCATTCGGCACCCGGGGGGCCGTATTTCCCCCTGGCGCCTTTGACTTTGTGCTGTTAGATACAGTTTTCTCAGCTTCGGCTGTTCGGCCGTCAGGAGTTTAAGAATGGAATTACAGAATAACGGCGCCGCCCCCGAGCGAATGGATTTTTCCAAAATTAGGACCTCCATCCCGATTCCGAACCTGATCGAGGTTCAGAAGAAATCATATGAACGGTTTCTCCAGATGGACTTGCTGCCCAACGAGCGCGAGGACATCGGTCTGCAGACCGTGTTTAATTCGGTTTTCCCCATCTCCGACTTCCGCGGCGTCAGCGATCTGGAATTCGTCGACTACTCGATCGGCAATTGGGAGTGCAAGTGCGGCAACCTCAAGGGATTACACCACTTGCGATCCACCTGCCGGAACTGCGGAGCCACCATTCGCACCGACCCGTTCCACGCCGGCGACATTCTCTGCCATCATTGCGGAACCTTCAACAAGAACGTGGTCACCTTCTGCAACAAGTGCGGCGACCCGGTGGGCCTCCAGCTCAAGTACGACATGCAGGAATGCCAGGAGCGCGGCATGACGTATGCGGCGCCCCTCAAGGTCACCATCCGGCTGACGGTCTATTCCAAGGATCCCGAGACGCAGAAGAAGAGCGTCCGCGACATCAAGGAGCAGGAAGTCTTTTTCGGTGAAATCCCGCTGATGACCGACAACGGGACCTTCATCATCAACGGCACCGAGCGCGTGATCGTGTCGCAGTTGCACCGCTCGCCGGGCGTGTTTTTCGAGCGCATCCCGGCCCAGGGCTACTTCCTCGGCAAGATCATTCCCTACCGCGGAAGCTGGGTGGAATTCGAATACGACCTCAAGAATATCCTGTACGTCCGTATCGACCGCAAACGGAAATTCTTCGGCTCGGTCTTCCTGCGCGCCCTCGGTTATAAGACCGACGAGCAGATTCTGCGCGCTTTCTACCGCGTCAGCAAGATCTCCATCGCCGATAAGAAGCTGCTCTGGAACGTGGACGAGGGCTTGACCGGCCTGAAACTCTCCTACGCCGTCACCGCCAAGGGCGGCGAAGTGGTGGTGGGGCAGGGCAAGAAGATCACCTCCTCGCTCTTCAAGGAAATCCAGAAAGCCAAGATCCAGCAGGTGGAGATTGCCTCCAACGACCTCGAGGGCGCTTACGTGGTCGCCGATGTCGTGGACATGTCCACCGGCGAAGTGCTCATCGACGCCAACAGCGAGCTCACCGCCGCCACGCTTTCCAAGCTCATCGAATCGGGCATCCCGGATTTCGACGTCTTCTTCCCCGAGCGCGACGACGTGGGCACGGTGATTTCGGCCACCATCAGGAAAGACCCCGTGAAAGCGCAGAACGAAGCGCTCATCGAGATCTACCGCAAGCTGCGTCCCGGCGATCCGCCCACGCTCGATACCGCCACGCAGCTCTTCCAGGGCATGTTCTTCGACCCGCGCAAGTATGATTTCTCGCGCGTGGGCCGCATGAAGTTCAATATCAAGCTGCACGACAAGGCCGACGCCACGCCGCTCGACAAGCGGACGCTGGATTCGGACGATTTCCGCGCCACCATCAAGTACCTGCTCAAGCTGCGCCGGGGCATCGGCGCGGTGGACGATATCGACCACCTGGGCAACCGCCGCGTGCGCGCCGTGGGCGAATTGCTGGAGAACCAGTTCCGCATTGGCCTCGTGCGCATGGAGCGCGCCATCAAGGAGAAGATGTCGGTCTACCAGGAGATGTCCACGGCCATGCCGCACGACCTGGTGAACGCCAAGCCGGTGATGGCCGCCATCCGCGAGTTCTTCGGCTCCAGCCAGCTCTCCCAGTTCATGGATCAGACCAACCCGCTTTCGGAAATCACCCACAAGCGGCGCCTCTCGGCTCTCGGTCCCGGCGGTCTGTCGCGGGAGCGCGCCGGGTTCGAGGTGCGCGACGTGCACCCCACGCACTACGGCCGCATCTGCCCCATCGAGACGCCCGAAGGTCCCAACATCGGGTTGATCTCCTCCCTTTCCTGTTTTGCGCGCATCAACGAATACGGCTTCATTGAGAGCCCCTACCGCAAGGTGATCAAGGGCGTGGTGATCGACGAAGTGAAGATTCTGAACCCCGGCGACGCGGATTACAAAGTGGGCGACATCGCGCGGCGGCAGGAAGTCGAGGAGCTCAACCGCAAGATGGGGGCCAAGAAGCAGCCCGTCGAATACGAAGCCCACTGCGAGTACCTTTCGGCGTGGGAGGAAGACAAGTGGACTATCGCCCAGGCCAACGTGGCTTTGGATGAGAAGGGCCGCATCGTCCCCGAGCTGTGCAACGCGCGCCAGGCCGGCAACTTCGTGCTGAAGCCGCGCGAGGAGATCGAGTACATCGATGTCAGCCCCAAGCAGCTCGTCTCGGTGGCCGCCAGTCTGATTCCGTTCCTGGAGAACGACGACGCCAACCGCGCGCTGATGGGATCGAACATGCAGCGCCAGGCCGTGCCCCTGCTGCGCGCCGACGCCCCCTATGTGGGCACCGGGATGGAGCACGTGACGGCCCGCGATTCCGGAGCCGTGGTGCTGTGCAAGCGCTCCGGAGTAGTGGATTCGGTGGATTCCGAGCGCACCATCGTGCGCGTGGAAGGCGCGGCCCACGAAGGCCAGCTCTCGCGCGAAGTGGGCGCGGACATTTACCAGCTCATCAAGTTCAAGCGCTCCAACCAGAATACCTGCATCAATCAGAAGCCCATCGTCCAGGTGGGCCAGCGCGTGGTGAAGGGCCAGGTGCTGGCCGATGGCCCCTGCACCGACAAGGGCGAGCTGGCCCTGGGCCGCAACGTTCTGGTGGCCTTCATGCCCTGGCGCGGGTACAACTTCGAGGACGCCATCCTGGTCAGCGAGAAGCTGGTCAAGGAAGATTACTACACCTCGATCCACATCGAGGAGTTCGAAATCGAAGCCCGCGACACCAAGCTGGGGCCGGAGGAGATCACCCGCGACATCCCCAATATCGCCGATTCCTTCCTGCGCAACCTGGACGAGAGCGGCATCATCCGGATCGGCGCCACGGTCAAGCCGGGCGACATCCTGGTGGGCAAGGTGACGCCTAAGGGCGAAACCCAGCTCACCCCCGAAGAGAAACTGCTGCGCGCCATCTTCGGCGAGAAGGCCGGCGACGTGAAAGACGCCTCGCTCTACTGCCCGCCGGGCATCGAGGGCACCATCGTCGATTGCAAGATCTTCTCGCGCAAGGGGCAGGAAAAGGACGAGCGTTCCAAATCCATCGAAGAGAGCCAGATCGCCCGCTTGCAGCGCAACCTGCAGGACGAGATCCGCATTCTGACCGACGAGCGCGCCAAGCGCCTGGCCAGCCTGCTCGAGGGCAAGAAGCTGCTGGCCGACCTGCACGACGAAAAGACCAACAAGCGCCTGCTCTCGAAAGACACCGACCTGACGCGCGAGATCATCGAAAAGATGAAATCGCGCGACCTGAAGCGCATGCGCCTGAACGCCAAGGACCCGCGGCTGAATGAGCAGATCGACGAGATCGAGGAGATGACCTCGCGCCAGATCGCGGTCCTGGAGAAGATTACCGACGAGAAGATCGGCAAGCTGCGCAAGGGCGACGAGCTGCCGCCGGGCGTCATCAAGCTGGTGAAGGTCTATATCGCCATGAAGCGCAAGCTCTCGGTGGGCGACAAAATGGCCGGCCGGCACGGGAACAAGGGCGTGATTGCGCGCATCCTCCCCGATGAGGATATGCCGTACCTGCCCGATGGGACACCCGTTGAGATCGTGCTCAACCCCCTGGGCGTTCCCTCCCGCATGAACGTGGGCCAGATTCTCGAAACCCACCTGGGATGGGCGGCCCAGGCGCTCGGCTTGCAGTATGCCACACCGGTATTCGACGGCGCCACCGAGCGCGAGATCAAGAAGGCGCTGACCGATGCCAAGCTGCCCACCTCCGGCAAGACCATGCTGTACGACGGCATGACCGGCACCGCCTTCGAGCAGCCGGTGACGGTGGGCTACATCTACATGATGAAGCTCTCCCACCTGGTGGACGACAAGATCCATGCCCGCTCGATCGGCCCCTATTCGTTGATTACCCAGCAGCCGCTGGGCGGCAAGGCCCAGTTCGGCGGACAGCGCTTCGGCGAAATGGAGGTGTGGGCGCTCGAAGCTTACGGCGCCGCCTACATCCTGCAGGAGCTGCTGACGGCCAAATCCGACGACGTATACGGCCGCGCCAAGATTTACGAAGCCATCGTCAAGGGCGAGGCCGCCATCGAGCCGGGCGTTCCCGAATCGTTCAACGTACTCATTCGCGAGTTGCAATCGCTGTGTCTCGATGTCGAGTTGATGAAAAAACCGCGTGAAGTGCCGGATACGGCGCTGGCGGCGGACTGACAGCATGGCGGCCGCCAGTTCACTCCGGCGGCCGCCAACAGGTTTTATAAGCAACTGGAGGCTATTTTGAGATCCTCTCCGTACGACCGAGCGAATTTGATCGCGGATTTCGATTCCATCCGCATTTCCCTGGCATCTCCGGAAAAGATCCGGAGCTGGAGCCACGGCGAAGTCACCAAACCGGAGACTATCAACTACCGGACTTTTAAACCGGAGCGCGACGGGCTGTTCTGCGCCCGCATCTTCGGCCCCACACAGGATTGGGAGTGCTTGTGCGGGAAGTACAAGCGCATGAAGCACCGCGGCGTGATCTGCGACAAGTGCGGCGTAGAGGTCACCCTGGCCCGCGTCCGGCGCGAGCGCCTCGGGCACATCGAGCTGGCCAGCCCCTGCTCGCACGTCTGGTTTTTCAAGGGCCTGCCCAGCCGCATCGGGCACCTGCTCGATATCACCCTGCGCGAGCTCGAGCGCGTTCTGTACTTCGAGGCTTACGTGGTGGTGGAGCCGGGCGAAGTGCCGGACCTAAAGGCCGGCGAAGTCATCACCGACGAGCGCAAGCGGCAGCTCGATCAGGAGCATCCGGGCAAATTCATCGCCATGATGGGCGCCGAAGGCATCAAGGAACTGCTCAAGAAGGTGGATGTCGAGCAGCTCAGCGAAGAAATTCGCGAAAAGATGAAGACCGAGCAGTCGCAGCAGAAGAAGCTCAAATTCGCCAAGCGGCTGCGCGTGGTGGAGTCCTTCCGCAAGTCCGGCAACAAGCCCGAATGGATGATCCTGGACGTGATTCCGGTGATCCCGCCGGAGCTGCGCCCGCTGGTGCCGCTCGATGGCGGCCGTTTCGCCACCTCGGATCTGAACGACCTGTACCGCCGCGTGATCAACCGCAATAACCGCTTGAAGAAGCTCATCGAGCTGCACGCGCCGGACGTGATCGTGCGCAACGAAAAGCGCATGCTGCAAGAGGCCGTGGACGCCCTGTTCGACAATGGCCGGCGCGGCCGCGTGCTGCGCGGGGCCAACAACCGCCCGCTCAAGTCGCTCTCCGATACGCTCAAGGGCAAGCAGGGACGTTTCCGCCAGAACCTGCTGGGCAAGCGCGTGGATTATTCCGGCCGCTCCGTGATCGTGGTCGGCCCGGACCTGCGCCTGCATCAGTGCGGCCTTCCCAAGAAGATGGCCCTCGAGCTCTTCAAGCCGTTCATCTACCATCGCCTCGAGCAGCGCGGCCATTGCACCACCATCAAGCAGGCCAAGGAGCTGGTGGAGCAGCAGGACCCGGTGGTGTGGGACATCCTCGAGGAAGTCATCAAGGACCACCCCATCCTGCTGAACCGCGCGCCCACCCTGCACCGCCTGGGCATTCAGGCTTTTGAGCCGGTGCTGGTGGAAGGCAAGGCCATCAAGATCCACCCGCTGGTCTGCACGGCCTTCAACGCGGATTTCGACGGCGACCAGATGGCCGTCCACATCCCGCTCTCGCCGGAGGCGCAGATCGAGGCCTCCACTCTGATGCTGGCCGCCAACAATATTCTTTCGCCGGCGCACGGCAGCCCCATCGCTGTCCCCACCCAGGATATGGTGCTGGGATGCTATTACCTGACCAAGGCGCGTCCGGGAGCCCGTGGCGAGGGCCGCACGTTCGCCTCCACCGACGACGTGTTGATCGCGCTCGAAATGGGCGAAGTCGAGACGCTCACGCCCATCAAGCTGCGCTACACCGGCCGGGTCATCGACCTGGTGCACGCTTTCGACAACCAGAACATTCTGCATACCGAGCCGATCGAGTTCATCAAGCAGTACATGGAAACCACGGTGGGGCGCGTGATTATGAACGACGCGCTGCCGCAGGATATGCCCTACATCAACGGCCTGCTCAAGAAGAAGGGATTGGGCCAACTGGTGCAGTACTGCTACCTGAAGTTCGGTTTGCAGATCACCGTTCAGATGCTGGACGAAGTCAAGAACCTGGGCTTCCTGTACGCCACCCGGGCGGGCATCTCTATCGGCATCGACGACATGGTGGTGCCGAGCGAGAAGGCCGGGCTGGTGCGCGAGGCCGAAAAGGAAGTGGTGGCCGTCGAGAACCAGTACCAGGACGGCGCCATCACCCACGGCGAACGCTACAACAAGATCATCGAAATCTGGTCCAAGGTCACCGAGAAGGTTTCCGACGAGATGTTCCAGGCCATGGAAGAGGACGACCGCACGGGCCGCTACCTCAACCCTATTTACATCATGGCTGACTCGGGCGCGCGCGGTTCCAAGCAGCAGATCCGCCAGCTCTCGGGTATGCGCGGCCTGATGGCCAAGCCCTCCGGCGAGATCATCGAGACCCCCATCACGGCTAACTTCCGCGAGGGGCTGAACGTGCTGCAGTACTTTATCTCCACGCACGGCGCCCGCAAGGGCCTGGCCGACACGGCCCTGAAGACGGCCGATTCCGGCTACCTGACGCGCCGCCTGGTGGACGTGGCGCAGGACGTGATCGTGACGGAGAACGACTGCGGCACCACCGAAGGCATTTACGTGGAGCCGATCATTGAATCCGGCGAGATCATCGAGCCGTTGCGCGACCGCATCGTGGGCCGCGTGGCGCTCGAGGACCAGAAGGATTACGAGGGCAACGTCATCGTGGCGGTCAACCAGGAGATCACCGAAGACCTGGCGGCGGCCATCCAGGCGGCCGGCATCGAACGCGTGAAGATCCGCTCCGTGCTGACCTGCGAATCGAAACGCGGCGTGTGCGTGGCGTGCTACGGCCGCAACCTGGCGACGGGGCGGCTGGTGGAGCGCGGCGAGGCCGTGGGCGTGATCGCGGCGCAATCCATCGGCGAGCCCGGAACGCAGTTGACCATGCGCACGTTCCACATCGGCGGAACGGCCACCAGGATCAGCGAGCAATCCACGCAGGACGCCAAGTCGGACGGTTTCGCGCGCTATATCGGCATCCAGACGGTGCGCAGCAAGGCCAACGAGCTGATCGCCATGAACCGCAACGGCATCATGGCGGTGGTGGACGACAAGGGGCGCGAGAAGGAACGCTATCCGGTGGTCTACGGCGCGCGCGTGTTGATTGAGGATGGCGCGCCGGTGAAGAGCAACCAGGTGCTGCTCGAGTGGGATCCTTATACCTTCTCGATCCTGACCGAGGTCAGCGGCGTGGTGCACTTCCGCGACCTGATCGACGGCCTCACCTTGCAGGAGCAGGTGGATGAAGTCACCGGCATGTCGCAGCTCGTGGTCACGGATTCGCCCGATGAGAAGCGGCAGCCCACCATCGTGGTGCGGCCGGAGACGGCCCAGGGTTCGCGGTCGGAGGCCAAGAAGTACCTCATGCCGACGCACGCGCACCTGATGGTGCACGACGGTGAGGAGGTTCACGCCGGCGACGTGATGGCCAAGATCCCGCGCGAGACCACCAAGACCAAGGACATCACCGGCGGTCTGCCGCGCGTGGTGGAGCTGTTCGAAGCGCGCAAGCCGCGCGAAACGGCCATCATCGCGGAGATCAACGGCGTGGTGAAGTACGGCGAAGTGACCAAGGGGCAGCGCAAGATCTTCGTGGTGGGCGACGACGGCGAACAGCGCGAATACTCGCTGCCGCGCGGCGTGCACATCAACGTGCAGGAGGGTGAGCGCGTGAAGGCCGGCGAGCCGCTCATGGACGGCCCCCGCGACCCCCACGACATTCTGGCGGTGCTCGGGGAGAAGGAACTGCAAAAGTACCTGGTCAACGAGATCCAGGAAGTCTATCGCCTCCAAGGCGTCAACATCAACGACAAGCACCTGGAGACCATCTCGCGACAGATGATGCGCTGGGTGGAAGTCGAGGACATCGGCGACACTGAATTCCTTCCGCAGGAGATCGTGGACAAGTTCAAGTTCCGCGACGAAAACCTCAAGGTGATCCAGGCCGGCGGGCGCCCCGCCCAGGGCAAGGCGAAACTGCTGGGCATCACCAAGGCCTCGCTTTCGACCGATTCGTTCATATCGGCGGCCTCCTTCCAGGAGACCACGCGCGTGCTCACCGAAGCCGCCATCAACGGCAAGGTGGACTACCTGCGCGGCCTGAAGGAGAACGTCATCATGGGCCGGCTGGTCCCGGCCGGCACCGGCATGGAGTATTACCGCCAGGTGAAGATCGCGGGCGAGGACGTAGTGGAGGAGCCGGTGGCCGAGGTCGCGCTCGACGCCATTCCCGGCTACGACGAGGAGACCCGGCTGCAATACGCCGGCGGCCTTACGGAGGAACCCGGCGGGGACGAAACCCTGGCCGAATAATTAGCGTGCAATTTGGGCCGCCGGCGTGGAGACGCGCCGGCGGTCTTATTGTCTGAGGGCGGCCAAGTGAACGAGATCATCTTCATTGTGCATGAGCCTCCGGAAGGCGGCTACGCGGCCGAGGCGTTGGGACAGCCGATCTTCACGGTTGCGGATACCGTGGAGGAATTGAATGCCATGGTCCGGGACGCGGTAGTGTGCCACTTCGAGGAGGAGGTGCGGCCGAAGATCGTACGGCTAGCCGGCGGGGCAGGCCAGGACGCCGAACTAATATCCGTGTCCTCCCGCTGTCCCTGAGATCTTCCCCTTGAACATTCGATACACGAATACAAAGTAGCCGATCGCCAGCGCCATCCCGAAACCCCACCAGATCAGCCCCACGCTCAGTGAATGCTCGCCGGAATGGGCATTAAACACCGTGATGTTCAGGCTCGGATCGGTGGTGGACGTCAGCAGGTTCGGATAAACCGCGGCGGCCGCGCCCACCAGCATCAGCACCAGATAGGCGCACGAGGCCAGAAATGCGCCGCGCTCGTTGCCCCTCCGGCCCATGCTCCAGATACCCACCAGCGATGCCGCAACCAGCACGGGAATCGCATACAGCACCGGCGCGTGTTGATAGTTGTCTAGCAGTTCGGGGCGGATGGCGAGCGTCGCCGCCAGGCTGACCACGGTAAGGAGGGCGAGCGCCGGCAGTAGCCAGGCCGCCGCTCGACGGCAGCGAAGGTTCAGGTCGCCGCCGGTCTTGAGCGCGGCATAGTTGGCCCCGTGAAGCGCCAGGGCAACCAGCGCCACCACGCCGACCAGCACCGTGTACCAATCCAGGATGCCCGGCTGCGGGCCCACCGTCCAGTCCGTCCACAGCGGCAGGAAGAAGTAGCCATCGGGCTGCAGCGGGACGCCGCGAATCACATTGCCCAGCGCGGCGCCGAAAAACACCGTCAGCAGCAGGCTCGATATGCCGAAGCAGCCGTTGAACAGTCCGCGCCATACGGGCGAATCGAGGTGCATGCGCAGCTCGATCCCGATGCCCCGCAGAATCAGCAGCCACAGCACGATCATCAGCGGAAGGTAGAAGCCGCTGAATCCCGAAGCGTACAGCAGCGGGAAGGCGAAATAGAGCGTGCCGCCGCCCGCCAACAGCCAGACTTCGTTGCCGTCCCACACCGGGCCGATGGTGCGAACCAGCAGGCTCCGCTCTTCCTCGGTGCGCGCGATGAAGAGGTGCAGCACGCCGACGCCGAGGTCGAATCCATCGAACACCACATAGGCCACGATCATGATCGCGACGAGCAGGTACCAGGTCATCAGCATGGCGTTATCCTATTATTCGACCGTCAGCGGGTTTCCAGCGGCGATGTCGGCGGCTGACTCCTCCCCGGGGCCGAGCGCCATCAGCCGCAGCACCAGAAACAGGAACAGGATCGCCAGCAGCGCGTACAGCCCCATGAACCCCAGCAGCGTAAACAGGCTGTTGCCCGCGTGGACATACTTCGAATAGCCGTCGCTGGTGCGCATCAGCCCGTAGACCAGCCACGGCTGGCGCCCTACTTCCGCCGTCATCCAGCCGGCCGTGTTGGCGATGTACGGGAACGGCAGGCAGAGCAGGATAATCCAGAGCATCCAGCGGGCGCCGAACAGCTTGCCGCGCCACAAAAGGAACGCGGCGCCGGCCATCACCAGGGCGAACAGCGTACCCAGGCCGGCCATGATGTGATAGCTGTAATAGAGCAGCGGGATGTTGGTGGGCCAGTCGGATTGGGGAAACTCGTTCAAGCCTCTCACCTGCGCGGTCTTGGTGCCATAAATCAAGAAGCTGAGCATGTCGTTGGCGACCAGCGGATTGTCGATACGCTGGCTCTCCGCGTCGGGCTGCCCCAGAATCACGATGGGCGCGCCGGCCTCGGTCTTGAAGAGGCCTTCCATGGCGGCCGTTGTGGCGGGCTGGTGCATGGCCATGAAGCGGCCGTGCAGGTCGCCGGTAGGAAAGATCTGCACGATGCAAGCCAGCACGCCCACCACCACCGCGACGCGCAGAAACACGCGCGCCTCGTCGATAAATTTGTTCTCGAGCAGATAATAAGCTCCCGCGCCCGCCATGGCAAAACTGCCCGTGATCAGCGCGCCGCACATGTTGTGCGAATACTGTATCAGTGCCCATGGATTCAGCAGCAGACCCCAGAAGCTGGTGACGTGAAACATCCCGTCCAGCGTGCGCGCATAGGCGACGGGGTGCTGCATCCAGGCATCGGTCACGATGATGAAGAAGCCGGAGAGCCACGAGCCGACGAACACCGCGAACGCCGCCCACCAGTGGCCCATGCGGCTCAGCCGGCGCTCGCCGTAGAGAAACAATCCCAGAAAGGCCGATTCCAGAAAGAATGAGAAAACGCCCTCCATCACCAGCGGCTGCCCGATCACGCCGCCCGTCACGCGCGAAAACTGCGCCCAATTGGTGCCGAACTGGAACTCCATGGGGATTCCAGTCACCACGCCCATAACGAAATTGACGCCGAAGACCTTCCCCCAGAAACGGGCCGCGCGGTTGTAGAGCGGGTTATCCGTGCGGAGATACAGCGTCTTCAGAATGACAATCAGCGGGGCGAGGCCCATGGTGAGCTGCGGAAAAATGTAGTGGAACGTCACCGTGAAGGCGAAGTGGAGCCGGTGCATCAGGAGCGCGTCATCCATTGACTCATTATCGCGCGCGGGCGCGGCCGGGGCTACGCCGCCGATGATAAGCTCTAATTTGCGTACGTCCAAACCCGCAGTGAAAGCCTCGCCCCAGTGGCTGGCCGTAGCCCTTGCGATCCTCACTGCCCTTCTGCTCATTGGACTGTTTTCAACCGAACTCGCCGATCCGGATTCCTGGTGGCATCTCAAGACCGGCGAGTACATAGTCACCCACCACAAGCTGCCCTATCCCGACCCGTTCGCCTATACGACCGCCCAGGCCCAGCCTGCTTATCCGGGTGAGGAGCGCACGCGCCACTTCAACCTGACGCACGAGTGGCTGGCCCAGGCGGGCATGTACCTGGCCGAATGCGCGGGCGGACTGGGGGCCGTAGTGCTGGCTCGCGCCCTGCTGCTGGCGGCCATGTGCGGAGTAGTCGGGCTGATCGCATGGCGGCGGGCCGGGTCCGCGATATGGGGAATCGCGGCGGCTCTCGGCGCGGCCTCGCTGGCCGTCGAGTTCGCTCACGACCGTCCCAGCATTCTCAGCTTCCTCTTCACCTCCGCGTTCATCGCGCTGTTCGAATACCGCCGGTATATCTGGCTCGTGCCGGCAATCGCGCTGGTGTGGGCGAACTGCCATGGCGGATTCTTCCTGGGTTGGGTAGTGTGCGGAGCCTATACCGCGGAAGCGCTGGTGCGCCGCGCGCCGGACCTAGGGCGGCTGGCCGCCGTGAGCGCCGCGGCCGTGCTGCTCTCGGGCCTCAATCCGAACGGCTTCGGCGTGCTGGGCACGATTCTGGATTATCGGCGCAGCGCCCTGCAATCGACCCTTATCGAATGGTCCAAGCCCGCGCTCTGGGGCGAGCCTTACGCGTTCGATATTCTCCTCTATGCCGCGGCGCTGGTCCTGGTGGCTTCGTGGCGGCGCGTGCGCCCGGCGGATTGGCTGCTGTTCGCGGCCTTCTCGGCGGCCGCGCTCGCGGCCTTTCGCAATGAAATGCTGGTGGGCCTCCTGGCGCCCATTCTCATCGCCAGTTACTTTCCCTGGAAGCGCGCGCTCCCTTCGGCCGCCCGGTGGGCCGCGGCGGCCGCGCTCGCGGCGGCTCTGGTGGTTGGGTCGGCGCGCGGTTCCTTCTTCCAGTTGCGCGCCGCCGAATGGCGCTTTCCTTCCGGAGCGGCGGATTTCCTGCGCGACCACCGGATTTCCGACCCGCTCTTCAACACCTATGAATATGGCGGCTATCTCATCTGGCGGGGCGTGCCAGTCTTCATCGATGGGCGGGCGCTTAGCGAGGCCGTCTTTCGCGACTATCGCACGATCCTGGCCGCGCCTCCGGGCGACCCGGCCCGCCACGAACTGCTTGCGCGATACGGCATCGGCGCGGTGATCTTGAACGGGTTCGAATACAACTCGGGTGCGCTCTACGGGCTGGCGCTGGCGCTCGCGCAGCCCGGGGCGGCCGAGTGGAAGCTGGTCTACGAAGATCCTCAGGCGATGGTTTTCCTGCGCGCGGTCCCCGCGGGTATGCCGGTGCTCGAAAAGCGGCGTATCTTCGATCACCTCCAGGGCGAGTGCGAGATGCACGTAACGCGCGACCCCGAATTCTCACTGTGCGCGCGCACACTGGGCGACCTATTTTTACGTGCCGGCGATAACGCCCGCGCCCGCCGCGCCCTCGCCTTGTACCTGGAGCACCCCTATGGCGGCGTCCCCGATCCGGAAGCGCGCCGCGCCTATCTTCAACTGGTTGGCCGATAGGGCACTGCAAGCCGCGGTCGAATCATGCGATAGTAATAATTTCGCCAAGCCGCTCTTTTCTCGTGCCCAGAAAATTAGACAGCCTGCCGGCCGCCTGCGCTCTCCTGATTTTTGCGATCGGAGCGCGCACTGCCCCATTGGCCTTTACCGTGCTGAACGCGGCCAGTTGGAATGCCGGCCGCCTGCCGGATGGCTGGCAGATCAGAGTAAATCACGGCGTTCCGGACATCTCTTTCTCGAGAGATAATGACGGCGCCTCCGTGCACTTCAAGAGCGTCAGATCTTCGTTCGGACTGGAACGCGGCGTGGACGTGAATCCCGGGGAGATGCCTTTCCTGACCTGGCGCTGGAAGGTGGCTCAGGTTCCGCCCGGCGGCGATTTCCGGCATCCCACCACGGACGACCAGGCGGCTCAGCTCCTGATCGCCTTCGCCGACCACCGCATCGTCAGCTATCTCTGGGACAGCACGGCGCCCCAAGGGACCGTGCAGAGCGCCAGCGCCATCCCCCTGGTGCATATTGTCGCGGTGGTCTGCGAGTCGGGTGTGGCCCAGGCCAACCGCTGGATTGCGGAATCTCAGAATGTGGCAGCGGATTACGAGCGGGCTTACGGCCGCACCGCGCCGCACGTGAAAGGCATCCGCATCCAGATCAACTCGCAGCACACCGGCACCACGGCCGAAAGCTACTTCGGCGAAGTGGCTTTCCGCAGCACGCCACAATAATGATTCTGGTCACTGGCGGCACCGGTTTCATCGGGAGCCACCTGCTCGCCAAGCTGGCGAGCGCCGGCCGACCGGTGCGCTGCCTCCTGCGGCGCAAGGCCGCCGCCAGTTCCTTGCCCGCTGGCGTGGAACCGGCTTTCGGAGATCTGGCCAGCGGTCAGGGCGTCGCGGAGGCTGTGCGCGGTGCCGGGACGATTTTTCACCTCGCGGGGGTAACGAAAGCCCTTCATCCCGCCGATTACTACGTT
>Ga0326728_10012934_pt1 | contig 18332 bp, 18 predicted proteins | sample MB3enrmetagenome_FD_207602 | JGI IMG/M metagenome (GOLD analysis project Ga0326728, IMG submission 207602) | Lab enriched peat soil microbial communities from McLean, Ithaca, NY, United States - MB31MN | ecosystem: Environmental > Terrestrial > Soil > Wetlands > Peat | place: USA: New York... | reverse complement strand
GCTTGTGAGGCGCATAGCGTGCGACTCACCGTCGACTCGCCGGTCCTCACTGAACCACGGACCGAACGTCGCACCCTGTTCGGACCGAGAACGGTGCATCTCCGGCGTCAGATTTCGCCGATTACTTCGTCTTCCTCGAGGACACTCTTGCTCGTCGGCCATGCATACGGCGTCGCACTGGCTGCTAATGGTCGCCAGGGTGTCCATCGAGATGCCTCGAGGCCACTGAAGACCTCCTGAGCAGGCATTTCCATTCCACCCAATACGGCGGGATCCGCCGAATTAGCGGGCTTCCGCCTGAGTGGCAGGCCAAAAGGTAGGCCAAAGACCACCCGGTCAGCGCAAGCGGTAATGCCTCTTGGCCCTCCACTAATCGGTGTACAACTCAACCGGGTGCGCGCCACTGGAAAGCAGTTCAGGTGTGTGTGCCGATCCCGGTTCCTCCGTCGCTTCGACGGGATCCGTCCCGCGCCACGCTGCTCAGGCGGAGGCAACTCAACGGCCGGCGAGCCGACGCTTGCCCCAAGCGCTCGCGCCCGTCGACTCCACCGGGAAGAACCTACAGAACTGCCGACCTGCTTCGCTCAAGCGCCCCCGTCGGGGTGGACGGCGGTATTTCGCCAGATCCGCGCGGGATGAGCGTTGTCGGCAGCACGAGTCGTTTGCACGGTTCCTTCGTGCCCGCCAGCCTCTTGAGGAGCAGTTCGACCGCGACGTGGCCGATGTGCACCGCATTCTGACTGACGACGGTCACCGGCGGCACGAGCGCGTCCGCAGCTGGGAAGTCATCGAAGCCGACGAGCGCCACGTCCGTCCGCTTGGCGAGGTGGAGCGCACCCATGACACCCATCGACGCCTTGGCATTTGACGTCAGGATCGCGGTGACCGGCCTGTCCAGGCTGAGAAGTCGAGGTACGACGACACGCACCTGTGTGGGAAGGATCACCGAGTCGTCGATCGTCTCCGGGTCAACTGGAATTCCAGCTTGTTCCAGCGCCCGCTCGTATCCCAAGCGCCGGAGCCGGATCGTGAATTTGTCGGCCGGGCCGCCGACGAAACCGATCCGCCGGTGGCCGTGAGAAAGGAGCCAGTTCGTCGCACCGAAAGCGGCAAGCTCGTTGTCGACAAGGACGGTGTCGCACTCGATGCCCACGGGAGGGCGGTCGACGCAAACGAGCGGCGGCACAGCCGACTGCTGCGCGCGCAGGTAGCCCTGGTCAGCACTCGTTGGCACGAGGATCATTCCGGCGACCTGCCGAGCGAGCAGGCCGGAGATGACGGTCTCCTCTTCGCGGGAGTTCTCGCCCGTGCTCGAGATGATGACGAAGAAGCCGTTGTCGCGCGCTCTTTCCTCGACCGCCGTCGTCACATCGGCGAAGAAGGGGTCCCCGATGCTCGCCACGACGAGGCCGATCACGTTGTCGCGTCCCACGCGCAAGGACCGGGCGACGAGGTTCGGGCGGTAGCCGAGCTCAGCGATCGCCTGGAGCACACGCTCTGCCGTCGCGGGGGCGACGTTGGCGTCGCCGTTCACTACCCGGGAAACGGTCTTGAAGCTCAGCCCGCAGAAGCTCGCGACCTCATGCAGTGTCGGACGGCTGCTCACCGCGTCACCATGTGAGACCTTCCCGTTGTTCCCAGAGCGAAGTCATTCGACATGCGATCTCCGCGTGTGACGCCCGCTTAGATCCTCAATATCCGGCCGGTCGCCCTAATTACGGCGACCGGCCGGATATACCGAGGTTGCAGTGGATCAGGCCTTCACACCGTCCGTGTGCACGGTCGCGGCGTAGAAGAACACCTGGGTCGACTTCTGGTTGACATTCGTCGAGTTGATGCTGTGGTTGTTCAGACTCACCGACTTCTTGATAAGGCTGGTCTGACCGGTCACGGCATAGTACGCGTACTCGACTCCAAGCGCACCTTCAAGCGCTGGGCTCTGGGCGATGAGCCCGCTCAGGACGCCCCCCTTCAGCGACGCGACTTCCGCCGGCTCGGCGTCGTAGCCGACCGCGAAGACCGTGCCCTTCTTGCCAGCGGCCTGGATGCCCGCACCAACTCCGGCGCCAGAGGCCGAGTTGAGGCCAAAGATGCCGCAGAGGGTTGGATTGGCAAGGATCGCTGACTGGGTGAGCGTCGACGCCTGTGTCGGGCTGTCGTTGTCGAATTCCGTCGCCAGCTGCTTCATGCCTGGGTACTTCTTCATCTCGGCGGTGAAGCCGGTCATGCGGTCATCGACCGTGGAGCTCCCGGCGTTGGTGCTCATGATGAGGACGTCGCCCTTGTCGTGGCACAGCAGTGCGAGAGTGTCTGCCGCAAGTTCCCCGCCGTTGGTGTTGCCCGAGGTGATCCGCGACGTGAGAAAGCCCGTATTGGCGAGCGTCGTGTCGACCGTGATCACCGGAATGCCTGCCTTGTAGTAGCGCTGCATCGGCGCGTACAGGGCGACGGCGTCGGTCGGCGCAATCACGAGAGCGCTTGGCTTGCGCGCGAACTCGGCATTGACAATCGGAATCTGGGTCTCAGGGCTGAATGCGGTGCTGCTCCCTAGGACCACAAGGTTGACGCCGAGCAGCTTGGCTTCGGCGTAAGCGCCGTTCTCCATCGTGATGTAGAACGGATCGGACGTGATTCCCGGGATCAATGCAATTGTGATGGACCCGGACTTGCCGTGATTCGTGGAACGTGCTGCCGCCGAGGCGCCCCCGGGGACAGCGAAAGCAGTCATACCCACGGCCATGGTCAGTACGGATACGGTAATAATGAGACGGCCAATCATTGGCCTATCTCTCAGAACTTTGTACATGGTGTTATCCCTTCAGTTGATATTAGGTAATACAGCCGGTAAAGAGACGACGGATGTCGTGAATGGCGCGGCAGTATATATGGCGTAATCATCGTTGAGACATCTTGCGCAGGAATTGGTCGACCGTCACCGCGAGCACGATGGCTCCGCCGATTGCGACCTCCTGCCAGAAGGAAGTCACTTGGACGAGCACCAGCCCGACGGTCAACACCGCGATGAGGAAGGTGCCACACAACGTCCCGAGCAGGTTGCCGCGACCGCCGAACAGGCTCGCGCCGCCGATCACCACCGCGGCGATTGCCGGCAGCTCGTCGTTGTTGCCGAAAAGCGGCGAGGCTTGGGCGAAGTTCGAGGTCACGAGGATTCCGGCGATGCCCGCGAGGGCTCCGGAAAGCGTGTACACCCAGATGAGGTGCCGGGAGACGTTGATGCCCGCCCGTTCGGCCGTGACCGGGTTGCTGCCGATCGCGTACGTGCGCAGCCCGAACGATGACCGCGATAAGAAGATGCCGAATACCACTATGCAGGCGAGCGCGACGAGCACTGGCGCAATGAACCAACCGCCGAGGAGCTCTTGCTGGCCGAAGGTGACCAGCTGGTGGGGGATCTGGTAGATCGGCTCTTCGCTCACGATGTAGGTTGCTCCGCCGAGCGCGTACAGCGTGGCGAGGGTCACGATGAACGGCGGCAAGCGGAGCTTGGTGATGGCGATGCCGTTGACGACGCCGCACGCCGCGCCTACCGCGATCCCGACCGCGAACCCGACGACGGTCACGAAGATCGAACCCGTGGCGTTGCCGAGGAGGTGTTCCATCGCGTAACCCGCAACGACGCAAGAGAATCCGAGGATGGCCCCGACGGAGAGGTCGATGCCCCCCGTGATGATGACGAACGTTTCCCCGATAGCAAGAGGCAGGTACTCATAGGTCGCCTTGGAGACCGCTCCCCAGCCAGCCTGGGTGAACAGCGCGGGCGAGAGGATCCCGAAGACGATGACGACTGCCGCAAGCACGACGACGGTCCAGAGGCTCCCGTACTTCTCGAGGAACCGTACGGACGGCGTTGCTTCCTCAGCCGTCACCTGGGGCGTTTCGGTATCTTGCGGCGCAGTCACCATGGCGTCACTTGCCATTGCCGTTCCTCACCAACGCGGAACCGGTGATCCAGCTCACGATCTCCTCGACCGAGCACTCGTCGCGACGCAGGTCGGCGATCAACTGGCCCTGGAATAGGACGAGGATCCGCTCGCAGAGCCGGTGCACCTGAGGCAGGTTGTGGCTGATGAGCAGGATGGGAAGTCCTTCGCTGGATACGGTGCGGATAAGCTCCGCAACTCTCTCCTGCTGCTCGACACCGAGCGCCGCGGTCGGCTCGTCCATCAAGAGGATCCGAGAGCCCCAGGCGACCGCTCGGCCGACCGCGATCGCTTGGCGCTGGCCACCGGAGAGCTGACCAGCCTTGGACTGGACCGAGCCAATCCGGATACGGGTTCGCTCGAGGATGGTCTCCGCCTCACGTCGCATCGTCTTGCGGTCCAACCAACCGAGCCGTCCAAGGATCCCCTTGGCCTTCCGCTCCCTTCCGAGGAAGAGGTTCGCCCACACCGCGAGATCCGGTGCCAGTGCTAGATCCTGGTAGACGGTCTCGATGCCACGTTTGCGGGCCTCCAGGGCCGACCGGAAGCTCACCTCCTGGCCGTCGACGAAGATCTGGCCGCTGCTCGGTTGCAACGCCCCAGCAAAGATATTCACGAGCGTCGACTTGCCCGCGCCGTTATCGCCGACGAGACCGACCACTTCACCGGCATGGATTGCGACATCCACGCCGCGCAGGGCACGCACGCTGCCGAAGTGTTTCGTGATGAGATGCGAGGCGAGCACAGGAGGCGGACTGCTCACGGGCGATCCTCCCTCACCAAGCCAGCTCGCAGCGGCTGGCGCGCGCTACCGCGCCAGCGTCACAGAAGTGGCATTGGGACAACCTCATGCGTCAGCCCCGGTCGTGCTCGACGCGAGGCTCGAAGACATCACTGGCACCACCTACCCGTTGTTCGCCAACGTCATATCCCGTAACGGGGAACTTTCACATCTGCTGACAACGTTGTCAAGACCCAAACCGGGACCAGTTCCCGAAGCTGGCCAAACGATGTGTGCGCCGGCGGTGGAGCCTCCAGCCGGGTCGCGCGAGCAGCACCCAGCGTCCATTCGAGTCACGAAGGACCGTCCCGTGCCAACCGCCGGATTGCGAGATGGGGCGACGTCGGGCCGAGACCCGGTCGAAAGCACCGGACGGCGAGGTCGTTGCGCTTCTCGGTCGCTCGTCTGCCAGCGTACGGTGCGCGCAATAGCGACCGTTCGACGACCCGCCTGCCCGGAGGAGAGAACACCGAATTGCGGGCGAGACGCGATCGGTATCCCGGATGCGGCCCGCGGCTGCCGTGTCCTGTTGTCGCTTCCGAGCAGCGGCGCGGGCGTCTGTGTCATCCGTAGGCTCGGCGGCTGGTCCGCCAGCGCGCAGCAGGGGTCCGAGCGGACCGGAGTTGTCACCGAGCCCTGGCGACGTGAGTAGCTCTGCGAGATCCCGGCCTCCGGGATGTACTCGCGATTGGCCAGGTCGGCCACCACCCATCGTTGACTGCGTCGTCACAATGGAAACGATCACCCTCATCCATCGACCGAGGTGGTCACGCCAGTGACCCAGGATCGACGGGCGACGCGTTGGCGCGTCGTCGTCACATCGCTGCTCAGCTGATTCCGGTTGTAATCGTTGTCGCTATCGTCTCCTTCGGTACGTTTGCGCGCTTGTCGCAACCGAAACGGTGACAAGCTTGTCCGGGCTCACCTCGAATCTCAAGGTCTTCCGGCGGTCCCCTCCGACGTCGCGATGCGGGCACGAAGATCCCGGCGACGTCGAAGAACCCCGACGTGTCAGTGATGGTTGCTGACCGGGAAACGCGATGCTCGAAAGGCTTTCATTGCTTAGCCCGGTCCGAGCTGTGCACAATACGGATCTTTAGCTGATCGAATCACGTTTGATGACGCCCTATCGAGGGCGCGGTCGTCGTGGCGGGAGGTGTGGCTTATGAATTGGTTCGGTTCTGTCGAACTGGGTGGGAGCAACTGCAGGTCGGCGATCGGGGATGGCTCCCGTGTCGTACAGGTGCAGGGGAGGTTTGAAACCGGGGACGATCCGGTGTCGATCGTGGGCAGGCTGGCGAGGTGGTTTCATCAGCAGGGCAGGGAGCTTGAAGCGGTCGGAGTGGCGTCCTTCGGACCGCTGGATGTTGTCGACGGGACCATCACGGTGACGCCCAAGCACGGCTGGCAAGGGTTTCCACTGCGCAGCGAGCTTGCGAAGGTACTCCACGTTCCTGTCGTGCTCGACACCGATGTCAACGGGGCGGTCCTGGCCGAATGGACCTGGGGAGCGGCGCAAGGACTTCACGATGTTCTGCACGTGTCGGTCGGGACCGGCATCGGGGTCGGCGCGATCGTGGCGGGGCGAGTCGTGCACGGGTCGTACCACCCCGAGATGGGTCACATGAGGATCCCGCCGCGTGAGGGTGATCGGTGGCCGGGAGCATGCGACTTCCACGGATCCTGCTGGGAAGGTCTCGCCTCCGGTCACGCGATGTCGGCACGTCACGGTGTCGAGGCGGCGCAGATCGACGACGACGCAGCTTGGGATCTGGAAGCTGAGTACCTCGCGAAAGGTATTGCGAACCTGATCTGCCTGTACCGTCCCCAACGGGTCATCGTCGGTGGCGGCGTGCTCCGTCACGAGGGGCTCCTCGAAGCGATCCGGCCGAAGGTGGCCGACCTGCTCGATCGCAGGTACTTCCCCGAGGCGGCCCATCTTGCCGAGTTGATCTCCGCCCCCGGACTGGCTGGTGATTCCGGCTTGTTGGGGGGCATCCTGCTGGCGAGAAGGGGAGCTCGCCGCAACATCGGGGTGATCGGTCCGGGGAGTCACCTCACCGCCGGACTGGACAGAGATTCGTTCGACGCACTGTGCGGGAAAGCGAACGAGGTTGGCCGGAGGATCGCCGAGCGCCGTGGCGTCGTCGTCACCGGAGGACTCGGTGGCGTGATGGAGGCCGCGTCGCAAGGCGCGCAGTCGGCCGGTGGCATGACGATCGGGTTGACGCCCGACTCGACGCGGGGGGCGGGGAACGCATTTCTCGACGTGGAACTGCCAACGGGGCTCGGCGAGATGCGCAACGAGCTCGTTGTGAGATCCGCCGACGCCGTCATCGCGGTGGGCGGCAGCTGGGGAACCCTCAGCGAGGTGGCGCTCGCTCTCCGCGCGGGCAAGTCGGTCGTCAGCCTCGACGGTTGGCGGGTGGCCGAAGGAGCGGGGACCGGCGACGAGCGTGGCGGCGGATTGCAACTCGCGTCCAGTGCCGAGGACGCGGTGGTGAGGGCCTTTGCCGCGCTCGCTAGAACGAGGTAGAGGATTTCCATCGACGAGGGTGTGGCTGCCGGGTCCGAAATCGACTTCGTGCGTGTCGCGCCTGTCTGGGGACCGGTCCGGTGCGCGCCGAGTGCCGGTGTCGGAGAGGGTGCGCGAGGGGGGACTTGAACCCCTACGCCCTTGCGGGCACCAGCCCCTCAAGTTGACCGGTGTCCTCTGCCGAGTCCCCCCAGATCTTCCGCGAGGCCCTGACTGAGGATTGTTGGTGAACGCGATCTGCTCGGTGCCCCTCCGTCCGCCAGGAACGAGACGGTTCGTGTCCACTTCGTGTCCACCGTGAGGCACCGGCCTCAGAGACTGGTGCCTTCTGCACGGCCGTCAGCTTTGAACGCGGATCGTCTTGGCCCCGAGATAACTCGAACTCATTTCCGGGCGTCCATCAGCGTCCACCGAACGGCTCTGAACAGGTGCTTGTGTCCCTGGAGGTCCATCCGCGTCCAGTCGGATCTGAGCGCTTGGCTACACAAATGGCTACACGTGAAGGTTGTTTCGGTACCTCGCCGACACCACAACTTTCGGTGATAGCTCGAATGCAGGAGCTTACGAACCTGAGTGTCAATGGCTTTACCCTAACAACGTCGTGAAGTCCGTTCGCTGGTCATCCAGTTGGGCACAGCATCCCTTGGCAGTTAATCCAACCTTGGCATTCATCTCGACGTCTTTATCGCCTCCCGCGAGAAAGAGTTCGCTTCGGGCTTCTTCTCCAGACTCCGACGGGGCCACGAACGTGCCATTGTCGGGACCAGTCCCGATCTTCTTCTCACCAGAGCGTGTAGCCGCCGTCAACCACCAGTGTCTCTCCGGTCACAAAACTGGCGGCGGCTGAGGCAAGAAAGACCACAGCGCTCGCGATCTCGTCGGTCGAACCTATCCTTCCGAGCGGGGTGCCCCCAATCCAGAAGTCCCGTGCCATGTCGGTCTCGACAAGGTGCTCGATCAGGTCCGTTCGGGTATAGCCGGGCGCCACCGCATTCACCCGCACCCCGGAGGGTGCCCACTCCGCAGCAAGCGACTTCGTCATCATGATCACCCCCGCCTTGGACACGTTGTATGCGACTTGGGGTTGGGGGCGGTTGACGATGATCCCCGACATCGAGGCGATGTTGACGATGGAGCCGGAACCCGCTGCGATCATCGGCGCACCGAAAACTTGGCTGCAGTAGAAGACTCCCGACAGGTTCACGCGCAACATCCGGTCCCACTCGGCCACACTCATCGTCTCAGCGGAGGCGTTGTAGGCGATTCCTGCGTTGTTGACGAGCGTGTCTGTCAGGCCCCAACGTGCCTCAAGCGCTTGCCGGGTGGCACACACCTGCTCGTAGGAGGAGACGTCGCAGACCTCCGTGAGCACCTCCGCACCACTCAGCTCGCTGCACAGCCTCGTCGCGGCCTCCTCCACGGTCGCCCGTTCGAGGTCGATAAGCGCGACAGCCGCACCTACCCTGATCGCCGCCCGGGCGATGGCGTAGCCGATGCCGCGCGCCCCGCCGGTGACAACGACCTTGCGACCGTCCAGGCGGAAACTGCCTCCACTGTTGCTCACGGCTCGTTCCCTTCCTCGTCAGCGACTCCACGCGTGCGGGACCCCACTGTCGCGATGGTGGGTGACACTCTTGAATCTGTCTTATTGGTCTCTCTAAGGGCCGCACGCGCACGGTTCGCATCAGCCGCATCGGCGAGGTAAAGCGACCGCGCAGCCGGCAGTGACCATGGCTCCAGAAACGCGCCATCCGATACTTGGATCATCACCGACCACGTTCCTGTCACACCTGTGCCTCACTTCTCAACTGCAGTCCCACCATCTCGGCTCAGCGCTCGAGTCTCGTGTCCCTCGTCACCTTCCAACTGTCCGTTGAGTCGCTCCACGAGATCGCCTATCTGATTCTTCTCATTCTCCGTTCCAACTGTCACGTAGTTGGGATTCCGACTCCTGGTGGGGAAGAGGCTCCTACGCCGGAGCATTTTCAATTTCATGCTCCGCCTCCGACGGTGAGGGACATCGTTGCGTCGCGGCGGGTGACTCGGGTTCGTCGTCTAGGCGGTCTAGATCGATGTCTAGGAACCTGCAGACGGCTTCCAATTCAGCTAGAAGGTCACCTGGGACCGCATGGATATGGTTAGCGCCGAAGCGGGAAAGAAACGCGGCGGCGGGCGTTCTGAAGCGCGCAAAGGCATGCGGCCAGACATATGTGCTCTGTCGCATCAGGGCCTCGTTGGTTGCGTCGTCATAGCTCTCAAACTCGCCAGCCGTCATCTGCATCCGGTAGCGGCCAGCAAGTCTGCTCAGACGCGCGAAGGTCATCTGTCCAGGGGCCGCCAGGTGATGGACGGCGGCACCCCCAGCAGGAAAGTAGAAGTCCTCCGGGTAGAGATGAACCTTGGACAGGTTTTCAGCCGGGTCCTCGCTGCGGGCGGCAAACCAGGTTGCATGTTGACCGGAATTCTCCAGGTCCCAAATCTCACGGTCGGGGAAGTAGTGGCGTACATCTGCAAAGAGCACCGGGGTGCTGGTGATCTTCTTCATGATTTGCATGGTTAGCGCGCCGTCCATGTCAACCTCGGTGGCGCACACGTGAGTCTCCTTCGGCCCGTCCCAGTCATACGGGTCGTTCAAGAAAGCCTCAGCAATGTCGGTGGTGACAAAATGGTTGGTGAGCTCAGGCTGGCTCTTAATCCCAGTGAAGTCGAGATGCCACTCCTCGATGAGTTCCTTCATGGCGTAGTAGGAACGAACCTGGAGCTCCAGGATCTCTGGGGTGAGGGCCTTGCCGTCGTAGTGAACCGCGGCGACGGCCTTCTCCAGCCACTCCCGTCCTGCTCTAGCCCGAGCAGGAGAGACAAGCCCTGAGCGGCGGACTATTTCCCACTGGTCGATTTCCTCTACGTCTATTCCGAATCGCGCCATCCACTCGTCGGTCCGGCTTACTGCGGTGTACATGCCCATTGAACGCCCCCCGATGCGCCCGAAGGTGGAGCCCTCCAGCGACCTCACTGCGTGGGCGGCACGAACAAGAACGTCTAGCCGTTTCCTCACTGCTTGGTCGCCGACATCCCCCCAGAGCCTCTCGTGGCGACGACCCATCTGGTCCAGGCTTCCGGCGGCCGCCAGCATGCCCACCATGCCCGGGTAGGTGGGGTCGATGTTGGAGAACAACAGTAATGGGCCAGTCGTGGCGTGAGCGGCGTGAACAGAGAAGTGAGGGAAGGCCCATACCGGGTAGTTGAAGATCGTGATGTCCGGCCGTTGTGCGGCTAAACGGCGGGCCTCGTACACGGCTACATGGTTGGAAGTGATGGGCTCAGAGCCGCGGACCACGTCATGCCCCGAGGCTTGGCAGGCGACAGCGATCCTTGCCTCCACTTCTGCCACGAACGAGGCGACGTCTTTGTGCACGAAGTCGCGCCCATCGCTGAAGCTGAGAATCCCAACCCGAGGCATGGCGATTCTTCCTTTCCTGGAACGACTACGGAGTAAGTGGGTCCACTTGTACCTGTCCGAGGACCCCGGGTAGGCGATTGTGCGGACACTGTTGCTCCTCAGGAAGCCCGGTCGCCTCGCGCGCTGGACCAGCCGGCCCTGTGCTGGTTGACCCAGTCGCTCTGCCGCTCGCTAGCTGGATCTTGGCGAGCTCATGGGCGAGGTCCCTGGTGACCGGATACAGCTGCCGATAAACCTCGTATAGCTGGTCATAGAGCGAGCGGACCGCAACATTTGGCCGCACAGTGGCGGCCATGTTGCCCCAACACGCGTCCAACGAGACCAGCCCTGCGGCCGTGCCAGCCAGATGAGCGTCGCCATAGCTGGCACCAATGGTGTGGGTTGGTATGTCTTGGTCCTGGCCGGTGACGTCGGAGACGATCTGGGACCATAAGCCCCCGCGTGTGCCACCACCGACGGCGACAAGCCGGCGCGGGTTCCCACCGGCTCGCTCGATGGTCTCGAGGTTGTGGCGGACGCCGAAGGCAGTTGCCTCTAGTAGCGCCCGGTAGAGGTGGCCCCTCCCGTGGCGCAACGTGAGGCCCAGTATCGCCCCGCGAGCATTGGGGTCGAACAACGGCGTCCGCTCGCCGGCGAAGTACGGCAGGACCACTAGCCCGTCGGCACCCGGAGGGACATGTTCGGCCTCGGCGAGGAGCTGCTCGTAGGGAGGGTCGTCAGCGATATTGCGCAACCAGGAGGTGAGCGCACCGGAAGTCGCCATACCTGCGGCAACCGTGCGGCTCCGGGGCGCCACACCTGCGGTGAGCCAAAGGCGGGGGTCCGGCACTGCCTTTGGTGATACGTGGACGATGAACATGGTCGTCCCGTAAGAAAGCATCGTGTCGCCTGCCGCGACCACACCAGACCCGAACGCCTCCGCCCACGCGTCGATTGTTCCAGCTGCAACTGGGGTGCCCGCCGGGAGCCCTGTCTCAGCAGCAGCCTCGGTAGACAAAATGCCGGCAACCTCGCCGGGCCACAGCAGGCGCGGCAGCTCAAGTCCGGGGACGATGTCACCCGCCCAGTCAGCACGCCAGCAAGATGAGCCCAGGTCGTAGAGCGGGTTGCACTGGCTCGCCGAATGATGGTCGAGCACGTACTCGCCGGTAAGGCGCAGTACAGCAAACGAGCTGGCCATCAAGAAGCGTCGTGTGTTTCTCCAGATTTCGGGCTCCTTGCGACGCAGCCAGAGCAGCTTCGGTCCCAACGCTTGGGAGGTGAGTGGGGAACCACCTCCGGCAAGGACGGCCTCAGTGCCATAACGCTTGGTGAGCTCTTCTGCCTCGGCAGTAGCTCGCGTGTCGACGCCGTAAAGAATGGCTGGGCGTAGCGGTTCCCCGTTCGCTCCGATCGGTAAAAGGCAAGGGCCTATGCCACTGACGCACAAACCCTTGACCGAAGCCAGCTGTTTCTTGTTGAAACGGGCTAGCAGGGCCCGCACATCGGCCCACCAGACCGCCTCGGCGTCGTGCTCGACCCACCCAGGTCGGGGCAAGGAGACCCTGTGGGCTCGTTCCAACGTAGCTTCGATTGCGCCGTCGGCCCTGGCCAGCACGGCCTTCGAACTAGACGTCCCTATGTCCAAGCCAAGGAGGAACTCATCCATCCCAGGTCTCCGTCGAGCAGCACGAGCCGCGGTGACGCAGCTCGAACTCGAACATCTGACGCTTGCCGCGCTTACGTCCCCCTTGCAGCCTCTGCAGCAGCAAATCGACCGCGGCAGCGGCCATAACCCGCACTGGTTGCGCCAGGGTCGTGAGCGGCGGGTCAGTCAGCTCCGCCCAAGGAGGGTCGTCGATCGAGACAAGCGCAACGTCCAACGGGACCCGCAGGCCGCCTTCCCTGATCGCCTGCAACACGCCGACACCCATCAGGTTGTTGGAAACAAGCAACGCGGTTGCGCCGCCGTCGAGAAGCGTCTTCGCTGCTTGCCGACCGCCTTCGACCCGGAAGTCGCCCTGGGCGACCCGAGGCCGGAGGCCGGCAACAGACATGGCCTGCTCGTAGCCCAAGAGGCGTTCGACCGCGGTCTCGATGCCTACCGGGCCACCGACAAAGCCGACCTTTGTATGCCCGCCAGCGATAAGGTGCTCGGCCCCGAGGCGTGCGCCCTCGACATTCGCCGCCAGGACTGCATCAGCACGTCGGTCGGCGATGGCGCGGTCATAAGCGACCACATAGGCGCCTTGGTCGATCAACTCGCTGATCTCGGGCGCGTCTCGCTCGGTCGGCGAGATGATGGCGCCGGCAACTCGCTCTGCCGCAAGTACTTTCAGGTACTCACGCTGCTTGGCGGGGTCCTCGTCGGTGTTGCAGAGAAGGACCAGATAGCCCCGTAGGTAGGCGGTGTCCTCGACGGCGCGCGCCATCTGGGTGAAGTGGGGGTTCTCCACGTCAGCTATCACGAGGCCGATCATCTGCACCTGCCGGCGCCGCAGGTTGCTGGCCACACGGTTCGGCCGGTACCCAACCTCGTTGATCACGGCGAGGACTTTTTCACGCGTGGCCTCGCGGACCGTGCCAGTGTTGTTCAGGACGCGCGAGACCGTGGCTGACGACACGCCGGCACGCTCGGCGACCTCTCGGATGCGGAGCAGTGGATGTTTCGCGTCAGTCATGTGAACCGGTCTCAGAAATCGATTGCAACAATCCGCTACAGAACGCAATATTGCTGAGGCACCTGGTGGCCAAGCACAGCAGGCCCGCCTCGCCTGAAGGTTCTGGAACTCGGCTGACGGACGTTAAGCAACAGGCCGTTGTGGGCTTCCCCCTTAATCGAGGTGTCTGTGAATGCTGATCGAGAACAGGACCGCGCTCCAGTCGAAAACGATCTTTGCTTGGAAGTCCGCCGGTCGGCTGCCAACCTCGGAGCATTCTGGCGTCGGATGATGCGGATGGGGGCTCGTCAAGGGGGATCCGCAGCTGGACGCGTACGTGCCAGCCGCTGACTGAGATCCCTCCCACAAGTGGGCTCATGAGCGCTGCCGCCCGTCGAAGTCGAGTGCGTCCATCTCGCTCGCGACACGTTGGGCGAATCGGGCGACTCGCTGGCGGAGCCGGTTGCCGACATCGAGATCGTGGCGCTCGGCAACGAGGGCGGCGCGTCGTTCGGTTAGGCGGGTGGTCCGCTCGTCAGTCTCCCGAGAGCGCCGTTGTACATCGCGGAGTTTCACGAGCCGAGCCTGGTAGAGGTCGGCCAAGTATCGACGCTCCGCCTGAGCCGCGACAAACTTGCGACCAAGGCAAGCGAGCTCCGCGTCGAGCTTGTCGTCATCGGGCGCAGGCTGGTGAGTGGCAACCGCACCCGCACCAACGGGGAGAACCTCGCGTCGCAGTAGCGCTGCTCGCAGCTGTTCGAATACGAAAGCGTCGAACTCGTCGGCTCGGCTGTTGCGTTCCGGACACCGGCAGTGCTCGCCACGAGCCCGGATCGTGTCGTGATTGTGACACCAGTAGTGCGGATAGAAAGTCCCGCTGCGACCCGGCAACTGATGGCAGGAGACACCCACATGCCGTCCTCCGACATCAGCGTGAACCTCAAGTCGCGGATATGTAGCCGGAACTGCCGGGATCGAAACCGCTGACTTATCCACAGCAGGTCCTGACCGGTGAATCGCGGGATCGACAAATCGCCTCGCCGAAGTCGAGCTCGACCAACAAACCGACCTGCTACGACGCACTCTCAAGGAGGCCTCCTCCTCGGTTGCTTGACTGCCTTAGGACACAGCCATTCTCCCAGCTGAGCAGACAGATCCTCGTGTCGCTATCGCGCGAATAGCCGAGGCTAATGGCTCGACGATCAATCACCCAAGGGTCTCCGACGCATCAATTGGTACTCGCCCGAACTCCTCCTCCGGTCCACTCAGACCAGCGGATCGACGCCTCTGCAACTCCTGAAGGAACGGTGAGGACGTAGCCGTGCGAGTGATTATGAAAGCGGCAACATAGACGAAGCCGATTATCCCTAAGGCAACGCCCGTCACAATCCCCGGCTCCGATGTCAGTCCGTATCCGAAGAGGACGAGCATCAAGACCCCGCCTATCAAGGGGAGCGCACCACCGACGACGAGTGATCGCCAGCTCTTGGTCAGCTGACCACGGTAGAACCAAACGCTGCTTACGGCCACTAAGAAGTACATGAAGAGGTACAATTCGCCGCCGGAGCTGATGATATGACTGATAATCGCGAAGAACGACGAGCTCGCCAGATAGGGAATCAGGAAAAGAGGCGGTATCACTCCAAGGACAGCCAGAGCGGACCAAGGAGTGTGGTGCACCTGACCGATCTTGCCAAAGAACTGAGGAATAAGCCGGTCCCGGGCAAAGGAATACAAGATTCTGCTCGACTCAATCATCTGAAGTTGGGTAGTGCCGATCACCGCGAATAGCACTGCAAGAGGGAGAAGCCGGCCCAGCAAACCCGGGGCAAGCAGACTACCGGCATACGCTAGAACGTCTCCGCCATGACTAATCATTTCCTTCGGACTGGCCACGCCTTGAAAGACCATGACTAGAGCGGTGAACCACACGGTCAGAAAGCCAACCGAAGCGATCATCGCGCGGCCGGGGTTATGCCGTGGCTTCTTAGACTCCTCGCCCACGACCGCGGTAGCCTCCCAACCAGCAAAGAGAACTGCACACGTAACACCAGCGTTAGCTAGGCCTCGAATACCGCCGATATTGCTGGCGAACGAAAAATCGGACAGCGAGGGAAGAGTGGCTCCGCCATGTCCGGCCGCCTCGTGAATAAGAGCAAGGATCACAAACGCGGTAACGGAGACGTATTCGATGGCAACCAAAGCCGTCTGCACGAGAACGGACGGCGCCAATCCGCGGATTGCGAGCCACAGTAGAACTGCCATGATCACTGCGGCGATGAGCCAAGTAAGCACCTTGGGAAATGTCGTTCCAGGGGACACGACATATAACAAATAGGCGCCTGCCAGGGTGATGTTCCCAATATTGAAAAGCGTTGAACCGAGTGCAGACAACAGACCGGTCCCAATGCCGACGACCGGAGACACGGCTTCCCCTACCCACACGTAAGGTGCCCCGGCGCTCGGCTTCCATCGGTTCATAGCTGCATAACCCATGGTCACGCAGAGCGTCAGGAGACCGACCATAAGGACAACCAATGGTGACGCGAGGCCGGTCAAGGTAAGTAGCAGGGCAAGCGTGAAAGCCACAGAGCTTGAGGGAGCTACGTTGGCAATAGCGACCACCACATCGCCACTGAAGCCGATAGTATTAGCCAATAGCCCCGGCCGGGAGTCGCTTTGGTTACTAGTCACCTTTCCTCCTTCATTTGGTGTGGCAGCAATGATTCGGGATGCTGACCGCCCGCCCACACCGGACTAGTCGGCAGTCACTCAGTTCGGTACGTCCGGTCGTGTTTCGCTGGCATGTTGCTCCCAAGGCGCTGAGCTTCCGCGGGCTCCGGACGAGAAGGATGGAGGCCAGCGGCCCAGGAGACGATCCCGTCCCAGAGCTCTGGATATCCTTCCCAACTGGTGAATCGACTCGGCGCCCAGTGTGGACCAAGATCCGAGGCGAAAGCCGCGCTCTTCCCTTGGCCATAAGAACCGACGACTAGTAGCGGGTCTGTGCCGCAGCTGGCTACAACGACACTGGGGGACCGACACTGAAGGCGGTTATACCCAAGTAGGCTGGGCCATGGTGTGGCTATCCCCGCAACAGTGGGGTGGTCCGGGAGATGAACACTGGGAATGATTCCTGCGGGCACTTCAATTCTGTCATCTCCTAGCGATACCTCGACAGGCAATACCTCATGTAGGCGTGTTCGTCCGTACCCCGCCTTCCCTTCGATTCCCCCGAAGGACATATAGCCGCCGACCATAACGAGCCCTCCACCGTTGGAGGTGTAGGTGGCAAGCAGGTCCAGAAGATCGGATGCAACCTCTCCTCGGTAAAAGGTCTGCCTACCGAGCAGGAACGTATTGCTCCCAACGTCAGAGACGACTACTACGGCGTATTGGGAAATGGATTCCATCGTTGACGGCATTCTGGTTTCCACGAGGTGACACGGGATATGGTCGACCATCCACCCGCGAGACTCGAGGGCCACACGAAAGTCAGAGCACGCTTCTTCGTATGTGGAACTCGCGAAGCTGTCAAACCCTTTCTGGTATATCGTGTGACTGAAGCATGACTCACCAACGAGCAGCAGACGGCGTGCGCTCATTGAGTTCATGGTTAGACGCTTCCTTTCCTTCGCTATTCGCGCGGCCTTTCCGCCGACGTAGTCCTGCGCGTCAGGAGGGGCTGATCTGGCGAATTGTGTCGGTTTCGTTCAAAACGCGCGACACCGTGGCTGGCGTCACGCCCAGACGCTCGGCGCCGGCGCGGATGCAGAGGGGGACGCACTCGGTCGATTATGTAATCGAATGCAGAAATCGGTTGCAGAAATCCATTGCAGGATACCGTATTAATTAGACGCTTGGTTGTCAAGCACAAGATTCACGCCTCGCCGGAAGGATCCGGGAACTCGACTGACGGGCGCCAAACAGACCGGCCGCTGACCCCCTTGAACCGCCCCGGCGGCCGTCCTCTCGGACAACGGGGCCATCTTCACCGCCGCCTACCGCTTCGGTGTCGGAGCCCTCGAGGCCGAGCTCGCCTCGTTGGGCGTCGACTTCAAGCACTCCCGGCCCTATCACCCCCAGACCTGCGGGAAGGTCGAGCGGTTCCACCAGACGATGAAGAAGTACCTGCGCCGTCAGGCCGCTCCGGGGTCGCTGCGCACCCTCCAGGCCCAGATCGACCGCTTCGTCGAGTACTACAACACCACCCGCCCGCACCGCTCGCTGGGACGACGCACCCCCGCCGAGGTGTTCTTGTCGCGGGCCAAGGCTCATCCCCGGCTGCCGTCGGCGCCGGGCGGCCACCGCCTCCGCCACGACCGAGTCGATCCGGGGGGCAAGCTCACCCTGCGCCACAACGGGCGGCTCCACCACATCGGGGTCGGGCGGGCCCACGCCGGCGAGGCGGTCGCCATCTTCGTTGCCGGACGCGACGTGCGAATCGTCAGCGAAGAAGGCGAGCTCATCCGCGAGTTCGAGCTTGATCCCTCGCGGAACTACCAGCCGATGAACTAGCCGGGGTGTCTACCATGTCTCGCGACATCGTCTCCGATGTCTCGCGACATCACAGTGGTGTCGGAGAGGGGACTTGAACCCCTACGCCCTTGCGGGCACCAGCCCCTCAAGCTGGCGCGTCTGCCTATTCCGCCACTCCGACGCGGCGGGCAACGTGTCCCGCCAGGGACGAAACACTAGCGCGACCCCTGGTCGCGGCTTCGCCGACGCCGCCGGCACGACCACGGTCGGAAACCGCCTAGCTCCCCGGGGTTGTCGTCGACGTCGTCGGCGGCGGGCTCAGCTGGATCGCCCAGTCCTGGGCGTCCCACATCGGCCCAGCGAGCGTCTCCGTGTCGGCCACGTTGACGATCTTCGCCTGCCGCACGAGCGCGGACGGTATCTGGAAAAGCGGCAGCGTCGGCAGGTCCTGCCACAACAGCGTGTCAATCTGGTTGTACAGCCCCGCGTCGGCCGC
>Ga0326728_10012933_pt1 | contig 18333 bp, 12 predicted proteins | sample MB3enrmetagenome_FD_207602 | JGI IMG/M metagenome (GOLD analysis project Ga0326728, IMG submission 207602) | Lab enriched peat soil microbial communities from McLean, Ithaca, NY, United States - MB31MN | ecosystem: Environmental > Terrestrial > Soil > Wetlands > Peat | place: USA: New York... | reverse complement strand
GTCGCCGCCGCCAGCGCCGGAACGAAGCGCAGCGGCGTCAGCGCGGTCCCGAACAGCTTGTACGAAGCGGCGGCGATCAGCGGAATCAGCGGCGGCTGGTCGACGTAGCCGAAGGCGGGATGCAGTCCGCAGACGATGAAATAGAGCTCGTCGCGGAAGAAGCCGTAATGGCCGTTGGCGACGAGGTGGACGACCAAGCACGCGGCGCCCAGCCACAGCCCCGGCGCGGCCGCGACCCGCCGGACCGCGGGCCGGAGGGCGTCGATAGCTGGCTCAGCGGTCATATCTCGAACCTCGCCCGTTCGTCGCGACCGCGCGAGCGCCGCGCAACGATCGCGAAGCGCCTTACGACGGGCGCTTCGACGCCGCGGCCGCGGCGAAAAATCGCAGCGCCGGCGCCGAGCGTCCTCGCCGCTGCGGCGCGAGGCGGAAGCGCCGCGCTCAGTCGTAATGTCTGAGCGCGCTCCAGATTTTGGCGATCCCCGCGCGCGGCTGACGCAGGACCCAAATCGTGAGGCCGTTCTCGTAGGGCATCGCATAAGCGCTGTCGGTGCGGCCGACCGCGCGAACGTCGCCATAGTAGCGGTGTTGGCCGGCGGCGTCGCTGCCCAGCGTGATGACCACCTCGCCTGAGGCGCCGCCCGGCCCCCACAGGAAATAGGAATTGTGGGCGCTGATCGCCGGCGGGCCGCCGAGCGCCGGTCCGTAGACGTCGAGCGCGGCAGCCTCGCCGTAGTTGGGCGCGAAGAAGACCGCCTGCGCTCGCTCGTCTGGCGGCAGGTCGCGATAGGCGGCGGAGACCGCGGCCGCCATCTCGCGCCAGCCGAACATGTCGGCGAAATATTGCGGCAGCGCGGAGAGCTTCATGCTCTCGGTCTGGGTCGCCCTGGGCGAGAAACCGATCGCCTGCATATAGGCGACCAACGCATCCGGCGGCAGGATCGGCAGGGCGGTCGGCGCGGCGACGAGGCCAGGCGCGACAACGACAGCGACCGCGATCCCGCGCGCGATCGGGCGCTTGAGCCACGCTTCCCATGCGACGCCGCCGGCGGCGAACAGCGCCGGATAGATCGGCGTGACGTAGTAGGCCTTGCCGTTGGCGACGACGACGATCGCTAGGAGAACGACATAGGCGATCGCCAGCGCGCGCAGCTCGGGACGCAGCGGCCGCACGCCGAGCCGCCACAGGCCGGCGAGCCAGACCAAGGCCGAGATCGTCCCGACAAACAACGCCTGCTGCAGCAGGAAGCCGAACGGCGAACGCCCGACGGCCTTGCCGCCGACGTCGTTGGCGACGACGGAAAGGAACGGCCAGCCGTGCGACGCCTGCCACAGGACGTTGGGCAGCGCGATCGCCAGCGCCAGCGCGGCGCCGGCGTAGAGCCACGGGCGCGCGAGGCTGCGTCTCAGCGGCGTCGCGATGACGCCGACCGCGAGCGCGGCCATGTAGAGGACGATCAGATACTTGCTCTCGAAGCTGACGCCGACGACGGCGCCGAAGGCGAGCCACCAGCGCTCGTCGCCGCTCGCGACGAGGCGCGCGAGGATCCAGGCGCAGGCGAGCCAGGAGAGCGGCTGCAGGCAGTCGGTCGACAGCAGCACGCCGCCGGCGAGCAGCGCCGGCGCGAGCAGAACGCAGAGCCCGGCCAGCCATTGGGCGAAGCGGCCGCCGCCAAGCCGCGCGGCGAAGTCCGCCGTCAGCGCGACCGTCGCCGCCGCCGCCAGCGCCGGGACGAATCTCAGCGGCGTCAGCGCGGTCCCGAACAGTTTGAAGGACGCGGCGGCGATCAGCGGAATCAGCGGCGGCTGATCGACGTAGCCGAAAGCGGGATGCAAGCCGCAGACGATGAAATAGAGCTCGTCGCGAAAGACGTCGTAATGCGGGTTGGCGACGAGGTGGACGAGAAAGCACGCGGCGCCGAGCCACAAGGCCGGCGCGCCGGCGATTCCCCGCGGGTTCGCGGGCCGAACGGAATCGGTGGTCGCTGATGCGGTCAAGCGTCAACTCCTCTCGCGCGATTGCGCGTGCTCACGATGGGAAAAGCAAGCCCGACGAGTTTCTCTGGCATGGCGGCGCGTGATATACGGCGGCTGGTCGGCCGCGCGGAATGCCGCACGGGCGCGGCGCTTCGCCGCAGGCCGGACGTCCAAAGCATCGGAGCCGAAGTCCGTCGTCCCGGCGCGTGGCGCCAAGCGCAAGACCCTCTCCCCTATCTCAGCCGAACGCCTGCGCCCCCGCCGCTTCCGCCGCCTCGGGCGCGACCCAGACGAAATCGGGCATTTGATGACGCGCCCAAGTGAATTGCCGCTTGGCGTAGCGGCGGGTCTCGCGCACGGCGAGCGCGGCGGCTTCGTCGAGCGACAGCTCGCCGCGCTCAGTCGTAATGTTTGAGCGCGCTCCAGATTTTGGCGATCCCCGCGCGCGGCTGACGCAGGACCCAAATTGTGAGGCCGGTCTCGTAAGGCATCGCGTAGGCGGCGTCGATGCGGCCGACCGCGCGAACGTCGTCGTAGAACGTTCCGATCCGGCCGGCGTCGGCGCCGAGCGTGATCACGACCACGCCTGACGCGCCCCCCGGCCCCCACAGGAAATAGGAATTGTGGGCGCTGATCGCCGGCGGGCCGCCGAGCGCCGGCCGATAAATGTCGAGCGCGGCGGCCTCGCCGTAGTTCGGCGCAAAGAAGACCGCTTGCGCGCGCTCTTCGGGCGGCAGGTCCTGATAGGCCGCGGAGACCGCTGCCGCCATTTCGCGCCAGCCGAACATGTCGGCGAAAATTGGCGGCAGATCGCCGAGGCCCCGGCTTTCGAACTGACCCGCCTTGAGCGAGTAGTGGGTCGCCTGCATGTAAGCGACCAGCGTCGCCGGCGGCAGGATCGGCAGAGCGGTCGGCGCGGCGAAAATCCCGGGGACGACGACGATTGCGACCGCGGCCCAGCGCGCCGGCGGGCGCTTCAGCCAGGCCGCCCAGGCGACTCCGCCGGCGGCGAACAGGATCGGATAGATGGGCGAGACGTAATAGGCCCGCCCGTGCGCCCCGACGACGATCGCCACAACCACGAAATAGGCGATCGCCAGCGCGCGCAGCTCGGGTCGCGGCGGCCGCGCGCCGAGCCTCCACAGGCCGGCGAGCCACACCGGCGCCGAGGCCAGCCCGACGAACGAGGCTTGCTGCAACAGCAAGCCGAGCGGCGGCTGCGGGACATTCCTGCGGACGTCGCCGCTGGCGATCTGTAGGAACGGCCAACCGTGCTGCGCCTGCCAGACGACATTGGGGAGCGCCATCGCCAGCGCCAACCCCGCGCCGGCCCAAATCCACGGCCGCGTCAGGCTCCGCCGCAGCGGCGTCGCGACGACGCCGACGGCGAGGCCGACGAGGTAGAAGGCGATCAGGTAATAGCTCTCCAGGCCGACGCCTGCGACCGCGCCGAAGGCGAGCCACCAGCGTTCGTCGCCGGTATCGACGAGGCGCACGAGAATCCAGGCGCAAGCGAGCCAGATCAGCGGGTGCAAACAGGCGGTCGTCAGAAGCACGTCGAAGGTCAGCAGCGTCGGCGCCAGCAGGACGCAGAGCCCGGCGAGCGCTTGGGCGAAACGGCCGCCGCCGAGGCGGCGGGCGAGATCGGCGGTCAGCGCGACCGTCGCCGCCGACGCCAGCGCCGGGACGAATCTCAGCGGCGTCAGCGCGGTCCCGAACAACTTAAAGGACGCGGCGGCGATCAGCGGGATCAGCGGCGGCTGGTCGACATAGCCGAAGGCGGGATGCAAGCCGCAGACGATGAAATAGAGCTCGTCGCGAAAGACTCCATAATGGGGATTGGCGACGAGGTGGACGGCCAGGCAGGCCGCGCCGAGCCACAGCGCCGGCGCGCCGGCGATCTCCGGCGGCTTCGTGGGCCGAACGGCGTCGTTGGTCGCTGCGGCGGTCACGCGTCAACCCCTCCAGAGTAATTGCGCGGGCTCACGACGGGCGAAGCGAGCCCGGCGAGCGTTCGAGCGTGGCGGCGCGTGATATACGGCGGCTGGTCGGCTGCGCGCACTGCCGCACCGGCGCGGCGCTTCGCCGCAGGCCGGACGCGGGCGCCGATGCTCGCAACCACCGACGCCGTTCATCGCCCTCCTCGCATCGCGCCAATCATCGTATCGATCTGAGGGCGCATTTCGCTCGTCGACGCCCGCGCCGCGGGTCCGCTCAGGATCGATTCTTGCCGCCGCCGACGCGGGCGCCAAGCGCAAGACCCTCTCCCCTAGGTCAGCCGAACGCCTGCGCCCCCGCCGCTTCCGCCGCCTCCGGCGCGACCCAGGCGAAGTCGGGCATCTGGCCTCGCGCCCAAGTGAATTGCCGCTTGGCGTAGCGGCGGGTGTCGCGCACGGCGAGCGCGGCGGCTTCGTCGAGCGACAGCTCGCCGCGCAAGTGCGCCATCAGTTGCGGCGCGCCGTGCGCGCGCATGACGGGGAGCGCTGGGTCGAGCCCGCGGCGCATCAGCGCGTCGACTTCTTGCAGCGCGCCGTCGCTGAGCATCGCCGCGAACCGCGCCGCGATGCGGGCGTTCAGGCCCTCGCGCTCGGGGGCGAGGAACAGCCCGGCCCATTCCCCGGCCGCCAAAGGCGGCGCCTGGCGGGCGCCTTGAAATCCGGCGAGCGGCCGCCCGGTCGCGGCAACCACTTCGAGCGCCCGCAACAGGCGCTGGCGGTCGCTCGGCCGCAGCCGCGCCGCGGTGAGCGCGTCGAGTTCGGCGAGCTTGGCGTGCAGGCTCGGCGTCGGTTGGCCTTCCGCCTCGGCGCGCACCGCCGTGCGCACCGCTTGCGGAACGCGCGGAATGTCGGAGAGCCCCTCGGTCAGGGCGCGGAAATAGAGGCCGGTGCCGCCGACGAAGATGAGCGGCCCGGCGCGATCGCGCGCGTCGGCGAGGAGTTCGCTCGCGCGCGCGAGCCAGCGCCCTGCCGAGAAATTCTCGGCCCCGTCGATCTCGCCGTAGAGCCGGTGCGGCGCCTGCCGCTCTTCGGCCTCGCTGGGGCGCGCTGTGAGCACACGCAAATCGCGATAGACCTGCATCGAGTCGGCGTTGACGATCGCCGCGCCGAATCGCTCGGCGAGCTTGAGCGCGACGGCCGACTTGCCGCTCGCCGTCGGGCCCGCGATGAGCAGCGCGCGAATCATCTCGCATTCCCCGTCCGGCGACCGCCGCGACGCCCCCTCGCGATCAATCCAGCAGGTGGCTGACCATGCCGTCGGCAAGTTTCGGTTCGAACCAGGTCGATTTCGGCGGCATGATCGCGCCGGCGTCGGCGATCGCCATGAGATCGCTCATCTCCGTCGGATAGAGCGCGAAGGCGACGGCCATCTCGCCGGAGGAAACGAGCCGCTCCAGCTCGCTCAAGCCCCGGCCGCCGCCGACGAAGTCGATGCGCCGGTCGCGACGCGGATCGGCGACGCCGAATACCGGCTCGATGATGTTTCTGGCGAGCAGCGTGACCGGCAGCCGCGCCACCGGGTCGGCGCTCTGCGCGGCCTCGGCGGCGACCTCGGCCCTGAGCGTCAGTCGACGCCAGCGTCCGCCGAGAACCATGCCGACCTCGTCCGCGCGAGCCGGACGAACCGGCTGATCGCTCGCTTCGATCGTGTAGCGGCGCCCGATTTCTCTCAGAACCGCTTCGGGCGTCAGTCCGTTCAAGTCGCGCAGAACGCGGTTGTAATCGAGAATCGTCATTTCTCGCTGCGGCAACAGCACTGCAAGAAAATAGCCGTCCTTGCGCCCACGCGCCTCAGCGACGCGCAAGGCCGCGGCCGAGCGGTGATGGCCGTCGGCGATATAGAGCGCGGGCAGAGCGTCGACGGCGCGCGTCAGCGCCGCGATCGTCGCCTCGTCGTCGATCACCCAGAGCTGGTGGCGCACGCCGTCGTCCGCGGCGACGTCGACCGCCGGTCTTTCCGCGGCGGCGCGCGCGATGAGGGCGTCGATCGCCGGCGCCGTCGGATAGGCCAGCATCGCCGAACCGGTCTGCGCATCGACCGCCTCGATCTGGCGCACGCGGTCGTCTTCCTTCGCCAGCGTCGTCAGCTCGTGCTTGCGGATGCGGTTCTCGGCGTAAGCGGCAATCGACGCGACCGCCGCGAAGCCGGTCTCGATGCGGCCGCGCCAGGTCAGGCGGTAGGCGTAGTAGCAGGGCTTGTCGTCGCGCACGAGCGCGCCGGCGGCGATCATGCGGCGAAAATTCTCGCCCGCCTTGACGTAGACGGCGCGGTCATAAGGGTCGGTCGCCGGATCGAGATCGATTTCGGCTTTGGAGACGTGGAGAAAACTCCACGGCTTGCCCTTTGCGCGCTCGCGCGCTTCCGCGCTTGAAAGCACGTCGTAAGGCGGCGCGAGAATGTCCGCCGCGCGTCCCGGCGCCGGCCTCAACGCGCGAAAGGGCTTTATCAGGGTCAAAGGGACTCTCTTTCCCGAGGATTGAACCATCGTTCGTCTGACGGGCGTCGGCGCGGCCGAACATCTGCCCGGGTTTTGACATCTTGACAAGCTTGGCCAGGGGCGCGCGCCGCGCAAGCGGCCGACGACGCGTTGCGCGATCCGTTGGAATCTCGGGGCGAATTCGGGCTGATGTTCGTCGCTGCTAGGACGACCGTGCGCGATTCGAGATCAGCTGAAGCGCTTCGGCGGCAGGTCGCTACCAAATCCCAGGCGCCAAGCGGTAGCGGGTCGCGCGCTGGTAGTCACGGTAGCCGTCGAGGTCCTTCTCAAGAACGGAGTCTTCCAAGCGTGTCCGCGCGACCATCAGAACAACAGAGAGCAGAGCGGGGACCACGCTCCATGCGGACATGAAGAGAAGGGGGAACCCGATGGCGCCAATGATCATCCCCGCGTTTCCGGGATGCCGAACGATCTTGTAAGGCCCAGATTTGCAGACAGTGTGGCCTCTGTCGCGCTGAACTCGAACGACCGCGCTGAAGAATTGGTTCTCCTTCATTGCCTGGAGGAAGACGCTCATCCCAGCAAGAGTCAGGAACGCGCCACAGGCCGACCAGACCCACGACACGCGCGGACTCCAGCCGAAGCGCCCCGAGTCCAATCCGGCGACGGCCAACATGGCGACAGTGAGCAGCAGGCCCAGCCCCAAGAGCCTCTTGTCCCAAGCTTCGGCGCCTGACCCCGGCTTTGATCGCTCCCTCTCCAGATCAGGGTCCCTGCGCAGGATCAGCCGCATGAGGGCGTTCGTCAGCAAGCCAATGGCCGCGTACGCCCACGCCGGCCAGTAGTTCAGACGTCCAGCGCTGACGAGCAGAATGCACAAGAAGACAATGTTGGCGGCAGAGTTGACCAAGAACGCTCTCACAGCCATCAGCACGACCTCCACCAACAAGTCGATCGAGGCGCCAGCTGATCGCTCTCTTCGACCGCGTAGCGGCGGCCGGTTTCTTTCAAGGCCGCTTCGGGCGTCAGTCCGTTTAAATCGCGCAGCGCGCGGTTGTAATCGAGAATCGTCATTTCTCGCTGCGGCAACAGCACCGCAAGAAAATAGCCGTCCTTGCGCCCACGCGCTTGCGCGACGCGCAAGGCCGCGGCCGAGCGGTGATGGCCGTATTTGACCTATCGGGGCCAAAGCGGCCAATGGCTCGCCAGATTGCCTATCACGCCGCAGATAACTGACAGGCCGGCGAGCAGCGCAGCCACTTTGTTCCACCGCGCGTTCTCGCGAGAAGCATTCAGCATCGGAATTACATAGTCGCCTGGTTCCTGATTCGGGACCACGCCGTTAGGTGGATATGGATCATCGACCGTAACCAAACTCGCTTTGAGCCAGAACCAAGCGGCGCCCATACCAAGCACAAACGCAACCACGTCGAAGACCGTCGCCACGCATTTCATGGTTTACTCTTCGCTTCAGCTACGATTGCCGCCCGCACCGCGTCTACTGGCGACTTGATCGCCCCTATATGTAGCACGGCAAAGAACCGGCGCTTGTCGCTTCCCTCGATCCGTGACGACTTGCGTACTGTAACCCTGCAAGCTCAGGCCGGCGGTAAAGCAACGCGCGTTGCGGCGCGACCCCTCATCCGTCGTCCTTCGGCCGACACCTTCCCCCGCAAGGGGGGAAGAGAACGCGCGCCCTACTGCAACGAGCCTCTCAAGTCCGCGACGGCCGCCACGGGGCGCGGCGCGGGGGGCGTGACGTCGTCGTAGATCAGATCGCCGAAGGGGTTGGCCGGTTTGTTCAGGGGATCGCCGGCGAACAGCATCGCCAGGGCGCGCGTCGCGGCGGCGGGCAGAAGGGGCGCCGCGGCCGTCTTGGCCGGCGCCGTCGACGCGTCGCGGCGCTGAATCGACGATCCCTCGGCCGGCGCCGGCTTCGCCGCGCTTTGCGCCGGCGTTCGGGTCGGCGCGATCGCGGGAAGCGGCGCGGCGAGCGCGGCGGCGCGATCGAGCAGAGCCGGGCGCTCCAGCGGGTCGGGCGCCGGCTTCGTCGCCGCGAGCGCCGTCGCGCTCGAGGGAACAAGGCCGACGCCGCGCGTGATGACGCCCGGCGCTCGGCCGCGTTCGAGAAGCGCCGCGACCAGGTCTGGGTTGGCGGGGCCCTCTTCGTCGGCCGCTTCGGCCGAGAGGCCCGCGAACGCGAGTTCGGCGGGGCGCTGCGGCGGCGTCGGCGGATCGGCCGGGGCGATCTGCGCGGCGGCGACGTCGGCGGGCTTGCGCGGCGGCAGGGGAGCGATGAGGCGCGCCGCCGTCGGGATCTGCAGGTTGAGCGGGCTCGCGTCGCTCTTCGCGTTCGCCTCGAGCGAAGCGACGACTTGCGGCGCCGGCGCCGCGGCGCCGTCCGGCTGCGTGAAGGCCGCGCCCTGCGGCGGATCGCGTTTCGCCGCGGCCAGCGGGTCCGCGGCCGCGACTTGGATGCGCTCGCCGCCCGCCGCGCCGCCTCGACCGGAGGCGACGACTTCCGCGCCGCCGCTCTCTTCGGCGTCGTCGGCGCCGCCGCCGCGCGCTCCGAACAGCCACGACAGCAGGCCGAAGTTGGACTTGGGGGCGTCCGCTTGGGCGGTCAACACGTCGCCGCCGCGCGCTTCGATCTCGGCGCGCGCCTGCTCGTAACCCGGCATCGGCTCGCCGTCGGCGGGAATGAACACGGTCTTGCCGTCCGGAAACAGCCGCGTCAACGCGGTGCGGCTCATCCGCGGCCAGTAGCGGACGGACCCGCTGTCGATATGAACCCACGGCGTCATGCCCGAGGGATAGAATCCGACCCCGCCCGCCTGCATGCGCATGGCGATGTCGCGAATCGTCGAGACGCCGACATCGGTGAAATGCGCGTCGATCGCCTTGCCTTCCATATGCTGGGAATATCGGGCGACCTGACGCGACCGTCGGCGCAAGATCGCATTGGTGCGCGGCGAACGATAGCCGGAAAGCACGTCGATCGGCTGGCTCGACCCGGATTCGCGGTAGACCTCCCAAATGATGTCGAACAGTTTGGGGTCCATCTTGGTCGGTTCGTTGAGCCGCCAATCGCGCAAGAACCAGTTCAGCTTCCCCAGCGTCGCCGCGTCGTAGACTCCGTCGACCATATAGGTGAAGGAGCCCGATTCGTCGGTGTGGGAATTGGTCAGATTGATCGTGCGCGTGTCGCCGTTGGCGACCGCGGACTCGGTCGAACTGGGGGCAAGACCGAGGGTCAGCAGCGCCGACGCGGCAAGCAGGCCCGCCAGCGCCCTGCTACGCCGAACCGTGGCGCCGATCGCTGAATCCAACGCCAAGCGACTTGTCCCTTCCCCGTTCCCCTTCATCGCCCCGCCCGAGGGCGCCGCCCCGCGACGCGACGGCCCGCCCGCCCTCTCGCGCCTTCGGGTCGTCGATGTGTCACGAAAAGCACGGACCGCGAAAAAAAAGAACGCGGCTTCCATAATCTCTTAAGGTTGATGTTTCAATCTTGACTCATCCGCGCAAAAGTGCCTGCGACGCGCCGCGCGATGCCATAGATGTCTTCGCGGTCTTGCAAGACGCCGGATTCGTCGACGAATTCGGTGAAGTATTCGAGGTGGATCGGGATCGCGCGGGGCAGGAACACCGTGCGCTCGCTGGCGCCCAACAGCGATTGCAGGCGCGCTTGCGGCCACCCCGCGCTCGCGCCGCCCATGACCAGTTCGGCCAGTTGCATCGGTTGCTCGACGCGCACGCAGCCATGGCTGAAGGCGCGCCGAGGCGCCGCGAACAGCCCGCGCGCAGGGGTGTCGTGAAGATAGACGCCATGTTCGTTGGGGAACATGAAGGCGATGCGCCCGAGCGCGTTGCCCTCGCCGGGCGGCTGCTGCACGACCAGCCGATCGCCCGCCTGGCTCACCTGGTAGCCGAGCCGCGCGAGATACGTCGGGTCCTGCGCCAGCGCGGGGGCCAGTTCCCGCTTGACGATCGAGTCGGGGACGCGCCAGATCGGATTGACCAGGATGTAGCGGATTTCGTTGGAGAAAATCGGCGTCGGCGTATCGGGCCTGCCGACGATCACCCGCGCGCGGTGAACGAGGTCGTCGCCGTTCATCATTTTCAGCGAATAGTCGGGGATGTTGATCTCGACGCGCTCTTCGCCCATGGCGCGCGGCTCCCAGCGCCACATCTCCATGTTGGCCAGGATCGTCGCCTCCCGCGGCGCAGCCGGGGCGCTCGACAGAGCCTCGGCCGTGGCCGGCGTCAGGGCGCCGCTCGCCGCCAGGCCGTTCTGGCGCTGAAACGCCGCCACCGCCGCAGCGAGGCGTGCGTCGTAGACGAGCGCGTCCTTGGCGTCCGCGGCCGGCGCCAGCCCTAAGCGCGCGCGCACCAGCGCGACGCGGGCGTCGACCATGCCGATCTTCAGGGCCGGCCCGGTTGGGATGGGCGGCGCCGGCGCGACCGTCGCGCCGGCGCGCAGCCGCGTCAATTGGTCGCGCAGATCCGCATAGCCCTTCTGCTTCGGGTTGAAGTCCTCGAGCGCGACGCCGGGATCGGCGGCGGCGGCGACCGCGGCCAAGGCCTGCGCTGGATCGGCCACGCTCGGCCGCGCGGCGATCAGAGATGAAATCCGCGCCGGGACCATGCGAGCGCCGCTCGCCTGCATCGCATAAGCGACCGCCGCCGCGGAAATAGCGATTTCAGCGTCGGCGAGACGCTCCGGCGAAGTATCCGGGAGGGGGCCCTTGGGCAGCGCGAAGGCGGAAAGATCGAGCCCGTCCTCGTCCGCTCGCGCGAGTCGGGCGAGCGCCGAATTCGCGGCGGGCGTGAGGCCGTTCTCGGCGACCCAGAGCGGAGCGAAATCGCGCGCCGCGTAAAACGCTCGGATCGCGTCGCGCGCCGCGCGCCAATCGCCGGCGCCGACCGGGCTCGTCTTCACCGCCTCGGCTTCGAGCGCCGCCAACGCGGCCTCGACGGCCGCCGGCAGTCTGGACGCGATGGCGGGCGGCCCTTCGGGGATGTCCGGCGGCAGGGGCGGGGCGATCGTCGGCTGCGCGGCCGGCGGCGCATCCTGGGGCGCTGCGGCGCCGATCGGCGCGAATTCGCCCTCTTGGGATTCCCCTGCGGGCCATAGCGCGATCCCGTCCGCCGGGAGGACGCTGCGGGCGATCGCGCACTCCGGCATGAGCCACAGGTCCGAGGGAAACGGCGGACCCGCCGGCGCCTCGGGCGCGATCAGGCCGATCGACTCGGCTGACGCGGCGGGCGCCGGAGAAGAGATCGCCGCGGCGGCGGCAAGCGAGCAGAGCCAAAGCGACTTGAATAACGCGCTCATGGAGAATCCCCCCGGCCCGCGTCCAACGAGAGACGCCTAGTGGATCGATAGCGGTCCGGTCTTCCGCCGCCGCGAATCCATCCTAGACGAGTTTTGGCGAAATGTGAGGGCGCTCGGCGGCGCCAATGCGAATTAAGCCGCCGCCTCGCCGACCGCCTCGGCGTCGATTCCGATCTCCTTCATCTTTCGGTAAAGGGTCGAACGGCCGATGCCGAGTTTGCGCGCCATCTGCGACATCTGGCCGCGATAATGGGCGAAGGCGAAACGAATCGCCTCGGCCTCGATGTCGTCGATCTTGCGCACGTCGCCGCTTTCGTCGATCAGGCGCATGACGTGGGGATCGTGCGGCTCGAAATACGGCCCCTCGGCGCCGGCCGGCGCGGGCGCCGGCGTCTCGGCGACCAGCGGCGGGGCGGCGGGAATGCGCACGTCGAAGCCTTCGACCTGCGCCGCGATCTGCGGGAATTCGGCGACCGTCAGCTCGTCGCCGTCCGCCAGCACCACTGCGCGGAACATCGCGTTTTCGAGTTGGCGCACGTTGCCGGGCCAGTCGTAGGCGCAAAGCAGCGCGTAGGCGTCGTTGGCGACGCCGCGGATGCGCTTTCCCTCTTCGGCGCAGAAGCGCGCGAGGAACCGGCGCGCCAGGTCCGGCACGTCCGCCGCGCGGGCGCGTAGCGGGGGAATCGTGATCGGGAATACGTTCAGGCGATAAAACAGGTCCTCGCGAAAGCGGCCGCGCTTGACCAGTTCGATCAGGTTGTGGTTGGTCGCCGACACCAGACGGAAATCGACCTTGACCGAGCGGCGCGCGCCGACGGGATCGATTTCGCCGTCCTGCAGCGCGCGCAGCAATTTGACCTGGGCGTCGGACGGCAATTCGCCGATCTCGTCGAGAAACAGCGTGCCGCCGTGCGCTTCGACGAATTTTCCCGCATGCTTTTCCGTGGCGCCGGTAAAGGCGCCCTTCTCATGCCCGAACAGGATCGATTCGACCAGATTTTCCGGCAGGGCGCCGCAATTGACGGTGACGAACGGCTTGCCGCGCCGCTCCGAGGCGCCTTGGATCGCGCGCGCCATCAATTCCTTGCCGACGCCGGATTCGCCTTCGATCAGCACCGGGATGTTCGATTTGGCGGCGCGCTCGGCGAGGCGAATCGTTCGCGCCATGCTCTCGACCTTGGTGACGATGTCGCGAAAAGTCAGTTCGCCCGCGCCCCGGCGGGTTGCGCGCCGCAATTCGTCTTCCAGCGCGTCGACGCGCAACGCGTTCTTGATCGACACTTGCAGGCGCTCGGCGCCGACCGGCTTGACCACGAAATCGTAAGCGCCGGCGCGCATCGCCGAAATCACCGCCTCGATCGAGCCGTGCGCCGTCTGGACGATCGCTGGGATTGCGATGTCGCGCTGGCGCAAGCGCGTGAGCACCCCCATCCCGTCGAGATCGGGCATGACGAGGTCGAGAACCACGAGATCGACCGGCGGCCGGTCGGCGGCCTCCATGCGCGCCAAGCCCGTCTCGCCCGAATCGGCGGTCTCCACATCGTAGCCGAATCGGCGCGTCATGGCTTCGAGCAGTCGGCGTTGAACGGGATCGTCGTCGACTATGAGAATGAGAGCGGCCATGACAGTCCTATCAGGAGCGGCCTGCGCCGACCGCTTGGCGCCGACAGTCGGATATCACGGTAAATGTCATGTTAACGGCGTCCCGATTTGGCGCGCCGAGCGAAGATGGGCGCCGAATTCCGGTCGATAAACGATCGCAGGGCGTCGCCGGGGCGCTCGCCTCCACTCGAGTTCGCAAGCTCGGCGGGCCGAGACTTGCGCATTGAAGACGCGCCGACATTAGGCGATATAGAGCTTCCTTTGTCGCAAAGGCCGATCGCATGACTCATCGCGGGCGCGTTTTCGAGAGGGGCGTTTTCCAGACGCAAGCCGCGGGCGGCGAGCCCTCGCCGGCCGGGCAGAATCTCGGCGATCTGCCGCAGTGGCGGCTCGACGACCTCTACGAAGGCATGGACTCGCCGCGCTTCGCCGCTGATCTGCAACGCGCCGCTGCGGAAGCCGCGAGCTTCGCGACGACCTATCGGGGCAAGCTCGCCGAGCTCGCCAAGGGGGCGGACGCGGGCGAGCGCCTCGCCGCGGCGGTCGGCGCCTACGAAGCGCTGCAGGACTTGACGGGGCGGATCCTATCCTACGCGTCGCTGCTCTACGCCGGCGACGCGAGCGACGTCGCGCGGGCGAAATTCTATGGCGACGCGCAGGAAAAGGTCACCGCGCTGGCGGGAGAATTGTTGTTCTTCGAACTCGAGCTCAATCGCCTCGACGACGCCGTTCTCGACGCGGCGATGCGCGATCCGCGGCTCGCCCATTATCGTCCGTGGCTCACCGACATCCGCAAGGAGCGCCCGCACCAGCTCGCCGACGAAATCGAGCAGTTGTTCCTGGAGAAGTCGGTCTCGGGCGTCGCCGCCTGGAACCGGCTGTTCGACGACACGCTCGCCGCGCTGCGCTTCGCCTTCGAGGGCGAGGAGCTGACGCTCGAGCCGCTGCTCGCCAAGATGCAGGACGCCGATGCGAAGAAGCGCGAGGCGGCCGCCCATTCGCTCGCCGCGACGCTCGGCGCCAATCTGCGCGTGTTCACGCTGATCTTGAACACGCTCGCCAAGGACAAGGAAATCTCCGACCGCTGGCGCAAGTTCGACGACATCGCCGATTCGCGTCATTTGGCCAATCGCGTCGAGCGCGAGGTCGTGGAGGCGCTGATCGCCGCGGTGACCGATTCCTATCCCAGGCTTTCGCATCGCTATTACGCGCTGAAGGCGCGCTGGTTCGGCAAGACCCAGCTCGATCATTGGGACCGCAACGCGCCGCTGCCCGACGCGCCGGCGCGCGTCTTCAGCTGGAGCGCGGCGCGCGACACGGTGCTCGACGCCTATCGCGGCTTCTCGCCGCGCATGGCCGACGTCGCACGCCGGTTCTTCGACGAAGGCTGGATCGATGCGCAAGTGCGGCCGGGCAAGCAGCCCGGCGCCTTCGCCCATCCCACCACGCCCTCGGCCCACCCTTACGTGCTGGTCAATTATCTCGGCAAGCCGCGCGACGTCATGACGCTCGCGCACGAACTGGGGCACGGCGTGCATCAGGTGCTCGCCGCGCCCAACGGCGCGCTGATGGCGCCGACGCCCTTGACGCTCGCCGAAACGGCTTCGGTGTTCGGCGAGATGCTGACGTTTCGCGCGCTCATCGCCTCGACCGACGATCCGGCGATGCGCAAGTCGATGCTGGCGGCCAAAGTCGAGGACATGCTCAACACCGTCGTGCGGCAGATCGCGTTCTACGAGTTCGAACGCAAAGTGCACACCGAGCGCAAGAACGGCGAATTGACCGCCGAGACGATCGGCGGGTTTTGGCTGAACGTGCAGGCGGAAAGCCTGGGGCCGGCGATCAGGTTGGGGCCCGGCTACGAGACCTATTGGAGCTATATCGGTCATTTCATTCATTCGCCGTTTTACGTCTACGCCTATGCGTTCGGCGATTGCTTGGTGAATTCGCTCTACGGCGTCTACGAGCGCGCGCACGAGGGCTTCGCCGAGCGTTATCTGGCGATGCTCGCGGCCGGCGGCGCGAAGCATCATGCCGAGCTGCTCGCGCCCTTCGGCCTAGACGCCCGCGATCCGGCGTTCTGGGGGATCGGGCTGTCGCTGATCGAGCGCATGATCGGCGAGCTCGAGGCGCTGGGCTGAAGCGGCGCGCCGGCGTAGAGCGCGGGCGCGCGCCCGCCCTCCGGCGAAAGAGGCGGACGCCGAGGGGAACGAATTCTTGTCGGGGCGCGCCCGCGAGGGGCCGCGAGGCGTCCCGCGGCCGCGCCGCCTCGCGAATCGAGCGACGATCCGTCCTTCGCGCCGCCGTCGCCAGCGGAAGGTCGAGCCACGACCGCGGCGCCGGCCGAGGCGGCCTATGGCGTTGACCGCGCGGCATTTTAATCATCGAGCAACCAATCGTGTTTAGGACTATTGACGCGTCCGACAGAAATCGCCTTCGCCCGAAGGCGTCTGAGGCATGAAGCCGTTCGCTCGCGTCGCGCCTTGAGCCGACATGCCCACGGTCGAATTCGATCGCTTTCGTATGATCGTCACGTCCAAGCGCTGATGCGGCTTGGCGCGTCGCGGCCAATGGAGCGCCGGATTCGGTCGTAATCCGTTCGCTCCGAGAGGCCGCGCCATGCTCCTTGTTCGAAGGTTTCCCGACCCATCGGAAGGCGCCTCGCTCGGCCTTCCGCCGGCATGGTCGCCGCGGCCGCGCTCGGCCTCGCCGTCGCAAGGAGAAGGAATCGTCCCGGAATGTTTCGGAGCCTCTCGAGATCGCGCCTTGGGCTGGCTTCGGCGCGCGCCCCATTTCGTGTGCGGGCCTCGCCACCTTCGCGGCGCGGGCGCTTAGCGGTGGCGATCGAAGGTACGGAAATGGCGGGGCGACGTGATGGCTAAGGAATCCGTGGGGCAGCGGCCGGCGCGAAAATTTCGGTCGGCCAAGGCCGAGTACTATCCCAAAGTCGAGCTGACGGGATCGAGGCGCGAGCCGGAACATGTCCTGTCGGCGCTGGCAGGTCTCGATCTCGGCGCCGCGGCCGCGCCGGCGAAGGCCGAGCCGGAAGCGGCGTCGCCGCCGCCCGAACGCTCCGATTCCCCCGCCGCGGCCGCGCCCGCCGCGACGCCGGCGGCGGCCGAGCCGGATGGGGCGTTTCAGCTGCCCGAATGTCTCGATCTTCCCGCCGCGAGGCCGCTCGCCAAGGCGTTGCTGGAGCGTCGCGGCAAGCCGATCGTCGTCGACGGCTCGTCGGTCCATCAATTGGGCGCCCAATGCGTTCAGGTGCTCCTGTCCGCCAAGCGAACATGGAGCGCCGACGGGGTCGCCCTCTCGATCGTCAACTGCGCTCCGCGGATGATCGAGGACTTGCAACTTCTCGGTATCGATTTGACGACGCTCACGAGTGGAGAACAGCCGCAATGTGCATAACGATTCTGACCGTCGACGATTCCCGCACCATGCGGGACATGTTGAAAGTTGCGCTGACCGAGGCGGGCTATCGCGTCGTGCAGGCGGTCGACGGCATGCATGGCCTCGAGGTCCTGTCGCAAGAAGCGCCACGCGTGATCATCACCGACATCAACATGCCCAAGCTCGATGGATTCGGTTTCATCGAGCGCGTCCGCAAAGACGACCGTTTTCTCGGCGTCCCGATCCTGGTGCTGACGACCGAGAGTTCGGCGGAGAAGAAGAACATCGCGCGGCGCGCCGGCGCGACGGGCTGGATCGTCAAGCCGTTCGACTCGGTCAAACTGGTCGACGTCGTGCGCCGCGTGGCCGCCTGAACGCCAGAGGTTTTTTCAATGGACACAATGGCGGCGATCCGGGAGACCTTCTTCCAGGAGTGCGAGGAGCAACTGGGCGAACTCGAGGTCGGCCTGGAGGCGATGGGGGAGGGCGACGCCGACTCCGAGACGGTCAACGCCGTGTTTCGCGCGGTGCATTCGATCAAGGGCGGCGCGGGAGCGTTCAAGCTCGATCGACTGGTGCGTTTCGCGCACACGTTCGAGACCGCTCTCGACCTCATCCGCAGCGACAAGCTCGCGCCGACGGCCGCGGCCCTGAAGACGATGCTTCGCTGCGCCGACGTCCTGGCGGACCTGGTGAAGGCGGCCCGGACCGACGAGCCGGTCGACGAGGCGCGCATGGAGTCGTTGATCGACGAGTTGAAAGGTTTCACCGACGACACGCGCGAGGCGTCTGATCAGGGCCAAAGCGGCGCGGAGGCCGAGCCGTTCGATTTTCAGCCGCTGACGCTGTCCATCGACGAGGAACCCGAGGTCGTCGAGCCGGGCGCGGCGGGCTATGTGATCACATTCACGCCGATGCCCGATCTCTATCGCAAGGGCAACGAGACCATCCGGCTGCTGCGCGAACTCGCGCGCATGGGGGACGTTTCGATCTCCTGCGACGCCGGATCCTTGCCGCCGCTCGACAAACTCGATCCGGAAGGCGCTTATCTCCGTTGGCGCGTCGAGCTGTCCACCAAGGAGGACGTCGAGTCGATCCACGAACTGTTCGAATTCGTCGTGGACGATTGCGAACTCGAAATCGCGTCGGCGCGTTCGTCCGCGAAAAACGAGCAGCCTCGGCGCGCACAGGTTCCGCCGCTCGACGATAGGCGGCCGGCGCCGAGCGCGCCGGTCGTCGCCGATCCGCCCGAAAACGATCGCGCGCCGACCGACGGCGAGGGCGCTCGGGAGGACGACGCGCTTCCCGCGGGGACGACAGCGGCGACGCCGGAGGCGGAAAAGGCGCGATCGGAACCAGGAAAGGCCGAAGCCGCGGCGTCGACGATCCGCGTCGATCTCGAGCGCGTCGATCGACTGATCAATCTGGTCGGCGAGCTGGTGATCAATCAGGCGATGCTTTCGCAACGGGTGATGGAGGCGGGGCTGGCGCGATCTTCAAGCGTGGCCGCGGGCCTCGGCGCGCTCGAACAACTGACGCGGGAAATTCAAGAAGGCGTCATGGCGATCCGCGCCCAGCCGGTGAAGCCGCT
>Ga0326728_10012932_pt1 | contig 18334 bp, 13 predicted proteins | sample MB3enrmetagenome_FD_207602 | JGI IMG/M metagenome (GOLD analysis project Ga0326728, IMG submission 207602) | Lab enriched peat soil microbial communities from McLean, Ithaca, NY, United States - MB31MN | ecosystem: Environmental > Terrestrial > Soil > Wetlands > Peat | place: USA: New York... | reverse complement strand
CGCGATTGGTAGGTGGACCGGGCAAGCGGTAGTTGTCCGTTGCTTTTTCATCGCCGGGTCGGTCTACTGCTAGGCTCGGCGGCGTGTGGACGGTCCGCAAACGGGCAAACACGAGCATAAGCGAGATTGAGGGGGAGGCTCCGCAGGCTTTGCCTGTGGAGGGGGCGACGCGAGCCCCAATGATAGCTGAGGTGTGGATGCAATCTGAACCTTGCTTGCCGAGGATAATACTTGCGTATATCCGAGGCCAGTAGGGCAGTGGTCAGGGGGCGGTGCGATACCTTCATGCGGACCGTCCGGACCTGCATGTAGGCCCGCATAAGCCCGGATCACCAACTGCCCCCCGGCATCCTACTTACGCCTACTACCGGTCTGGAGATGCGGACCGGCCTCAACCTGCATGTCGACCCGCTTAGCCGCTTTGCGCGCCTATCGCCTATTCATCGGTCGAGGACTTCGCGGACCTTTGCCTGCAGTCTCGCCAAAGAAAGGGGCTTTTCGAGAAAATCGACTTTCTCGCTCTGGATGCCTTTGTCGATGACCACGTCGCCCGTGTACCCGCTCACGAAGATCGCTTTGACGCGGGGGTTGATCGCCGCGATCTCGTCAAAGACCTCGTTGCCGTTTTTCCCCGGCATGACCACGTCGAGGAGGACGAGGTCTATGGCCCCTTTATGCTCCCTGTAGACGCGGACGGCCTCGTACCCGTCCGCCGCTTCAATGGTCGCGTAGCCCTGGCTTTGGAGGATTCTCGTCATCATCTTCCTCACATCCAGGTCGTCTTCGACGATGAGGAGCGTCTCGGTGCCCTTTCTAATGGTATCGCCAGGGGCATCCTCCCGGGAGCTCCCGTGTTCTAGAAGGGGGAGAAAGATGTCGAAGGTGGTTCCCCTCCTGAGGTCGCTCTCCACGGTGATGAAACCTTCGTGCTGCTTTACGATGCCGTAGACGCTCGCGAGGCCGAGGCCCGTGCCTTTACCCACCTCTTTCGTGGTAAAAAAGGGCTCGAAGATGCGCGCCATGGTCTGCGAGTCCATGCCGACTCCTGAGTCGGAGACCGACAGGAGCACATATCTGCCCGGCTTTCCGAATCCGTGGGCCTTCCTGAACGCCTCATCCAACGTCGTCTCCCCCGTCTTTATGAGGATGAGCCCACCCTTCGGCATCGCGTCCCTGGCGTTGGTCGCGAGATTCATGAGCACCTGGTCGATCTGAGTCAGGTCAAGGCGGGCAACAGGGTCTGTGGCGCAGAGCTCTACCTTCAGTTCGATGTCCTCGGGCAGGAGCCTCTTGAGGAGCTTGGCCGTGCTTCTGACCACATCGTTCATCTTGTGGGGCTCCGGGTTGATCCGCTGCTTGCGGCTGAACGCGAGCAGACTCTGCGTGAGATCGGCAGCCTTGTTCGCGGACGCCACTATCTGGTCTACATACGGACGCAGGTGGTCATCGGGACCGATTTTTATCTGGATGAGGTTGGAGAAGCCCATGATAACGGTGAGGAGATTGTTGAAGTCGTGCGCCACTCCCCCGGCGAGGGTCCCTATGGCCTCCATCTTCTGAGCCTGGCGGAGCTGCTCCTCCAGCATTCTCTTGTCCGTGATGTCCTGGACGATGCCGTCGTAATAAAGGATCTTGCCGTCCCTGCCCGCCACGGCCCTCGTATTGAAGGACGCCAGGTACGTGCTGCCGTCCTTTCGATACTGCTCGCCCGCGAAGCCCCTCACCGCCCCTTCATTTTCGAGGAGCTCGTAGTAGCGCACCCGTTCTTCCGGGTGCACCCAGAGCTTTTTGCTGGTGTCGGCCACATCGAGCATCATCTGTTCGGGAGAGGCGTAGCCGTGTATCCGGGCGAGGGCCGGATTCACGCTGAGCAGCACCCCTTCCGGCGTTCTCCGGAACATCCCTTCCATGGCGTTCTCGAAGATATCGCGGTAGTTCTCCTCGCTCGCGCGGATCCTCTCCTCGGCCTCTTTGCGAAGGAGGGATAGGCCGATGGTGCTCCCCATGCTTTCGAGGTACTGTATGTTCTCTCCGGTGAACAATCCGGGCCGCCTATCGGCGAACTGAAGCATGCCTACTATCTCGTCTCCCGAGCGAAGAGGGACCAGCGCGATCGATTCATAGCCCTCCGTTACGCAGCGCCCCCTTAAGGACGCGATATCGGCGCGCGCCGTCGAGAAAAGGGCCGAAGCCGTGTTCGTCCACAGGCTGCCCCGCTCCGTGAAGAAAGGGGAAGGACCATCCAGGCCGCCCCCGATCACGCTCCCGCAGAGACACGCCAGGCGAAAGCCCCCATAATCGTCGCAAGCAGCGCTCTGGGTGTCGCAGGCAAGGAGCGAGCTCTCCTCCTCGATGAAGTCTTCCGGGAAACCGATCGCCTCTAGGTAGGGGAAGTCCACTCCTAACCGCATGCGCACGCCCGCCGCTTCTGCGCCGACATACTCCTTTAGCAGGTGAAGGATGTCCCGGGTGAGGGTCTTGATGTCGCGGGGGGAATTGAGGGTCCTTAAGATCGTGCTCGTGAGGTCCCTCCGCCCTTCCGCGAGTCGGCGGCCGGAGATATTTCTGAAGTAGCCGATCTCCGCCGGCGTGCCGTTGTATGTCATGACTGTCGTCGATGCCTCGAGGTATATGATGGAGCCGTCCTTTCTCACGCCCTTGAATTCGTAGTGATGCGGCGTCGGCTCGCCGATCCGCCCCTTGCGGATGAACTCTGCAACCCTGTCGCGGTCGTCGGGATGGACGATCGCCGTGGCCGGCATGGCGCTGACCTCATCGGGACCGTAGCCGAACATGTCGAGAAACTTCCGGTTGACGTAGAGGTGCCTCCCATCCTGGGCTATGGCCACGCCGTCGTTCGAGCTTTCTATGGCCTGCCGGTACCGCTCCTCGCTCTCCTCCAGGGCAGAGGCGGATTGACGCTCTGCGGTCCGGTCGCGGAATACCAGGACCACTCCGAAGGAGTTGCCTACCTCGTCCCTGATGGGGGCGCCGGTGTGAGCGATGGGGTATTCCCTCCCGTCCCTCGACAGGAGCTTCGTATAGCTCGCCGTCCCGGTCACGGTTCCTTCATGGAGGACCCGTTTCACCGGATCCCCTACTTCGGCCCGAGTCTGCTCGTCCACGATGTGAAAGACCTTCCGGATGGCCTTTCCCCGTGCTTCTGCCTCGCGCCAGCCGGTGAGCCGCTCGGCCACCGGGTTCATCTCTCTCACCCTTCCGCCCATGTCTGCGGTGATCACGGCGTCGCCGATGCTGTAAAGGGTGGTCCGGAAAAGCTCCCAAGACTCCCGTTCCGTGCGCTCGACGCGATAGAGCGTCCGATAGAGGTGTGCCTGCCGGTGACGATAGGCATAGGCGAATATCAGCGCTGCGAGGAGGATCAGAAGAAAGACGACCAGGGAGAATGAGGCTGCCCGATATCGTGCCTCGGCGAGGATCTCCTTCGTATCGACCTTTGCCACGATGAACCAGGGTGAGCACGGCACGGGCCGGAGGTCCGCCGTCACCTCTACGTCGCGATAATCCTTTCCCACGAACATGCCCTGCCGGCCGAGGACTGCCTGCACTGCCGGGTTGTCCTTTCGGCTCAAGGGGCAATTCGCGATAAGGGCGGAGTTGTGCCAATGGCGCAGCTCGTTGAGAAAAAGGACGCGATCCCCTTCCTTCCGGACCACCAGCGTCTCAGCGGTCTTGCTCGAGGAGGGCCAGCCCCCCATAAGGGGATAGAGAAACGCATCGGCGCCGATCCGGAAAACGAGCATCGCGGCGAGCCTTCCCTCCCCGGTAATGATCGGCGCTATGACATCTATGTATATCTTCCCGTCGGATGCGCGGTAGAGATCGCTCAAGACCGCGGCCCGGCTCAACACGGCCTCACCTATGGCCCGTGCGTCCGCTGCGTCGAGGGCTCCGCGGGCGTTTTGGGACGAGGAATAGAGCATGCGGCCTTTGGCGACGAGGAGCACGTCGGCGTAGCCGTCGATCACCTGCTCGAGGCGCATCCTTTTCTTGACGTCCGCCCATTCCCGGGGCGTGGCAATCTGGTCGGAAACGCGCGCCGCGGCCCTTCCTAAGAAGGGGCTTTGCGACGCGATGGAGATGTCCGCAAGCCGGTCATGCCGCCACTGGCTGATCTGGTCGGCCTTCAGCCCGGCGATGGTCCTTAGATCGGCATATTCCTTCAGACGGATACGATTCGCCTCGGAGCGGTAAAAGAGGAGGCCGGCGGCCACGAACATCAGGAAGAGAAAGACTAGCGAACCTGTCCGGTAAAGGCGCCTGGTGCCTTTCGATCGCTCGACTTCGCTCACGAATCCCTCTCCCGGACTTTCATTTCCCCTTCCTGAAAGGGAGGACCCATATTACACATGGTTTCCCTTTTTTTGCAAGGAACTTGCTTAGCACCTCGCGAACGCGAGAAAGCGCTTGCCCTATTAACGGGGTTCAGCACCCCCTCCACAGGCAAAGCCTGCGGAGCCTCCCCGCTCAGCCTCGCTTACGCTCGTGTATGCCGCTGGTTCAGCACCCCCTCGGGCTGCATCGACCGCCTCAAGCCTCCCCACCCTTCCGTCCTTCCATCCTTCCGTCCTTCCATCCTTCCATCCTTCCCCTCACCAGCCCGTTCTAGCGGGGTGCCCACGTCATGCTACCTGTCGTAGCGCTCCCCACAAAGCCACGTGGGTCGGACGGCTTAAGCGCCCCCTCCACAGGCTCGCGTCGCTCGAACCTCTATTCGCCGTTCAGGAGGCGACCTTGACACGGCCTCTGGGCGGTACTACATCCCAAACAAGGAGATAAATTCTTAGCATCCGCAAAAGGAGGACAATGATGAAAATCAAGGCCGCTGTGGTGCGCGAAAAAGCCGGTTCTTTTCTTATTGAAGACGTAGAGCTTGAAGAGCCGAGGGCCCACGAGGTCCTGGTGCGCATCGTCGGCTGTGGTCTCTGCCACACCGATCTTGTGGCGAGGGATCAGCATCTGCCGGTGCCGCTGCCCGGCGTATTCGGCCATGAGGGCGCAGGCGTCGTGGAGAAGGTGGGTTCGGCAGTCCAAAAGGTGCAGCCGGGAGACCATGCAGTGATGAGCTACTTTTCCGACGGCACCTGCCCGTCCTGCAAGAAAGGCGCGCCGACCCACTGTTCGAGCTTCCATGCCGGCAATTTCTCCGGCGCTCGCCTGGACGGCTCAACGACGATGCGAAAAGGCGGAGAGGGTATTCATGGATCGTTCTTCAGCCAGTCGAGCTTTGCCTCCCATGCCCTCGCGAACGAGCGCAACGTAGTGAAAGTGGCCAGCGACTTGCCCCTGGAAATGCTTGGGCCCCTGGGCTGCGGCATCCTGACCGGGGCCGGCGGGGTGATCAATTCGCTGAAAGCACGCCCCGGTTCATCCATCGCCGTCTTCGGTGCAGGTTCGGTCGGAGTGAGCGCGATAATGGCGGCTGTGGTGAGCGGCTGCACTACTATCATCGCCGTGGACATCAACGACGGCCGGTTGAAGACTGCCAAAGGGTTCGGCGCGACCCATACGATCAATTCCTCCACAACCGATCCCGTTCAGAAGATACAGGAGATCACGGGCGACGGGGTGGAATACGCCCTGGAATGCACGGGCATCCCCATGGTACTGCGGCAGGGGTTCGAAGCCCTCGCCACGGGAGGCGCCTGCGGCTTGATCGGAGCGGCTCCCGCAGGGTCACAGGTGACTTTCGACACGCAAACTATCTTGGGCGGCGGAAGGATACTGCGGGGCGTGATCATGGGCGATTCCATTCCGGACGTCTTCATCCCCCAATTGATCGACTTTTACAAGGCCGGCAGGTTTCCCTTCGATCGGATGATCACGTTCTATCCCTTGGACCAGATAAACCAGGCTGCAGAGGACTCGGAGAAGGGAAAAGCATTGAAGGCGATACTGCGCCCTTAAGGGGCATCGGAAGATAGGGGTCGAGAAGCCGGACAGCAGGACGGGCAGAGGTGAAACGAAATCTTGTCAAGAAGGCATTGCTTGTTGCTGTGTTAATCGGCTTGGTTGCCGCTTTCTGGGCGTTGCACCTGAGTCAGTACTTCACGCTTACCTATCTTAAGGGTTCTGCCGAGGGATTCAGGGCACTGTATGCCGAGCACAAGGCTTTGGTGATCCTGGTCTACTTTCTGGTGTACGTTGCCGCAACGTCTCTTTCTTTGCCGGGGGCCGCGGTCCTGACCATCGCCGGAGGGGCTTTCTTCGGCCTTATTGTCGGCACCCTGGTTGTTTCCTTCGCCAGCGCGACAGGTGCGACCGTAGCCTGTTTCGTTTCCAGGTTTGTCTTGAGAGACTGGGTACAGGGCAAGTTCGGTGACAAGATCGTAAAAATCAATGAGGGCATCGAGAGAGAGGGCGCATTTTATCTATTCACGCTCCGCTTGATTCCCGTATTTCCGTTCTGGATGATCAACCTTGTCATGGGGCTTACCAAGATCCCGCTGCGAAGGTTTTACTGGGTGTCGCAACTGGGAATGCTCCCCGGAACTGTCGTCTACGTAAATGCGGGAAGAGAACTGGCAAAGATCGATTCTCTGCGAGGGATCCTTTCACCAGGCCTGCTCATCTCGTTCGTGCTTATCGGGATCTTTCCCATAGCAGTGAAGAAGTTAGTGGCCCTTTACAGAGGCAGGAAAGGCAGTGACGGGGAAGAGCAATTTCTGAAATAAAGGGGAAGATCATGGCACATTATGATTTTGACATAGGTATTCTCGGCGGAGGTGCGGCAGGTCTCACCGTGGCCGCGGGTGCATCGCAGGCCGGCGCGAAAGTGCTCCTCGTGGAAAAGGAAGGGAGGCTCGGAGGCGATTGCGTTTACTACGGATGCGTTCCCAGCAAGACTCTGATCCGGAGCGCACAGGTGTACCATCTTATGAAGAACGCAAGCCGGTTCGGCCTCCCTGAGATGAGCCTTCGGAGCCCCGACTACCAGGAAATCGCGAAGCGAATTCAGTCAGTAATAAGCGTTATCCAGAAATATGATTCAGAAGAGAGGTTCTGCAGTCTGGGCGCGAAGGTGGAGTATGGCAACGCCTCTTTCGTCGACGAACACGCGATAAGCCTCGACGGGAAGCGGCACTCGGCGAAGTATTGGGTTATAGCCACAGGCTCTTCCCCTGCCATACCGCCCATAGACGGCCTTGAGGAAACTCCTCACATAACCAACAAAGAAATTTTCTCTCTCGAAAGACTCCCTGCGTCGATGGTCATCATCGGGGGAGGGCCCATTGGGATCGAGTTTGCCCAGGCGTTCACGAGGCTGGGCACGAAGGTCACCGTGGTAGAGTTTCTCGGCCAGATTCTTAATGCTGATGACAGGGACATGACGGACGTCGTCATGACCCTGCTGAAAGATGAGGGGGTGGAGTTTTACCTCGACTCTGCCGTCGAGAGCACAAGGGCTGTGGGAAACGAGATAGAGGTTCTCTTCAAGAAAGGTGAGGAGACAAAGAGCGTTAAAGCAGAGACCCTGGTTGTGGCCACGGGCAGGAGAGTGAACCTTGAGGGTTTGGGCCTTGAGAACATCGGCGTAGCCCTCGACAGGAGGGGCCTCAGACTCGACGCCAGACTCCGCACAACGCAAAGGCATATTTTTGGCGCCGGCGATGTCACGGGCACCTACCAGTTTACCCATGCGGCCGGTTACGAGGGCGGCATCGTGGTGAGCAACGCCATATTCCATTTCCCGAGAAAGGCAGACTATACATACCTGCCCTGGGTCACCTATACGGACCCCGAGCTTGCCAGTATCGGCATGAACGAGAAAATTGCTGGGGGCAGGGGCATCAATTACTCAGTTTGGTCTGACGAGTTTGTGAGCAATGACAGGAGTCTCGCGGAGGGCGAAAAGATCGGGAAAATAAAGATGCTCCTCGACGAAAAGGAGAAACCCATCGGTGTCCAGATTCTGGGTCCGCAGGCTGGAGAATTACTCAGCGAGTGGGTAGCCGTAATGAACGGTAAGGTAAAGCTATCGACGCTGGCATCGGCCGTACACCCTTATCCGACCCTCGGGGAGATAAACAAACGTGTGGCCGGAAATCTTTTCGCGACCAAGATATTCTCAGAGAACGTGAAAAAAGCGCTCAGGTTTTTTTTCAGCCTCAAGGGGAGGGCATGTGGCGAAGGCACCGGCTGAGCGTCCGCCGCAGGGGTATTATGCCGATGTGCATTCAGAGGGGGACCGAGCAGGCAGCGAGCGGCCCCTTCCGCACGGCGGGTACCCGGGCGTACGATGAGCGCGTCGGGGAGCGCGAGGCAGCGGCAACGAGGGCATACGCCTGAAGGCACCGGCATAATCAGATAAGGAGGGTTTGAACATGAGCGAAAAAGGTTTGACCCTGATACAGCGGGTGGCGATCTGCTTCGTGGCGGGGGTTATAGGCGCAGTGGCCGTGCTCCTTTTCAGCCGCGTCCTGTTTGGGTTGGGGCTTAGCGCGGCGCTAGGGGTAAAAGCCCCCATACCCTTGAAGGCGCCCGACATATACAGGCCGCTCTTCTGGGGCGGGCTGTGGGGCATCCTCTTCGGGATTTTTGTTAAAACCGCCTGGAAGCGGCTGTACCTCTTCGGCCTTCTCTACGTCATCGTGCCGCTGCTCGCGCTGTACTTAATCTTCCTGCCGATGCGGGGTGCGGGATTTTTCGGTCTTAAGATGGGCGGGCCGATGTTCACGTTCTACCTGCTGCTGGTAAATCTGCCGTACGGGATAATCGCCGCTTTGGCCGCAAGGGCGATCATAGGGAAGGAGCCGTAAGCCTCTTGCGACCGTATCGGTATCCCTCGTTTCACCCATCGCCAAACGGACAGCAAGCTGCTTGAAGCGAGGAGGCACCTATGGCAGCGATGACGGTGAGGGCAGTGCGGATACATGAGTATGGGGGACCGGAAAAGCTCGTTTACGAGGATGCACCGCGTCCGGAGCCGGGAGAGGGCGAGATCTCGATCCGGGTCTACGTGGTTGATGGGCATCGGAAGGCTGGCCTCGGTTGATACATCCAAGCTGTACAACGTTCTGTACTCGATCCATGCTGACTGGGATCCCTTGGGAAGTGTCTATCGGACTGTCCCGGGTCTTGCGACCGCTGCGCAGGGGATTTTGGGAATCATGATCTTCCTCAAGCGGTTGCGTCTCAAGAGGGGAGATAAGACGATCTCATCCATCCCCTCATCTGCCGATCAGCCGCATGAGCTAAAGAAGGAGGATGCCGTGAGTGCTCTCAGCTTTGCCAACGATATTCGGCCGCTCTTTCGCGACATGGACGTATCGGCCATGAAGCGGTACGGGATCGATCTGTCTTCTTACGAGGACGTGAAAAAGCGCTCCAGGGATATATACGCCCAGCTTAGCGCAAAGGAAATGCCTTGTGACGGGCCGTGGGAAGAGAGCCGTCAACAAAAGCTCCAGGAGTGGATGGACAGCGGGATGGAGCCTTGAGATTTCTTCCTGCCGTGATTGTCAGACAAATAGAACGTGCTCGCTATGACGCTCCATCCCGCGCCGATTTATGGGGAGTAGGCCATCGGAAACAACCGCCACCATTGGGCACGGCAAGCCGCCATGGTACCCGCTTTCAAATGGCACTTTTCGGTTGTTGCCGATTCATGAAAACTACTATTTGCAGGTAAAGGTCCAAGAAGGCGCTTTTACCCCAGGATAATACATGCACTCTTCTGTACCTGCCGGTAGCATCAGCGGGGCTGATGCTACCGGCACGGATGGACGAGCGCATGGAGGGATCGATGAGATGTGGATGCAATCTGAACCGTGCTGCCGAGGGCTGTACTTGACGTACGCCCGAGGCCGTGCGGTGAAGAGGGCGCCGCAGCTCGCGATTCCTCCAGGCGGTCGTCCGATCCGACACTATACCTAGGCGCCACTCGTCGAGAATTGAGAGGCCAGGGTGGGGAGGATTAGCCTTCGGAAGATCGCGTCGATCTCCTCCGGCACCATTGGTTTGTCCGAATCGAGCCACCATGACATGACCGAGGCAAAGGCCGAGGAAATGAAATGGACGAGGAGGTCGCCGGGGATTGCGGAAGCCCTATCGGTCCTCCCCCGGAGCGCGCTTGCTGCCTCATCTCTGACAAGCCCGGCAATCATGGCGGGAAAGTACTGGAGGACGAGGCCCCCTGCCTGGGAGCCCACCAACACCCTGTAAAGCTCTCTATATTCGTATGCGTGCTCGAACATGGCCAGACTGAAGCCTATGATTCTCTCGTAGGGCTTCCCCGTGGCCGCGTGCGCCCCTGCTCTTGCAGCCTCAAGCGTATCTCTCAGGTGGTGCAACCCGGCAAGGAGCAGGTCGTCCTTGTCGTCGAAGTGGGTGTAAAATGTGGACCTGCCCACGTCCGCCTCGTCTATGATCTCCTGAATGGTGATGGAGCGGTACTCCTTTCTCTTCATCAGGGAGATGAGCGCGTTGTGGAGGACCCTGCGCGTCTTCTCGATTCTCCGGTCTTTGCCCTTCTGGTTCATCTCCTCCTCCTTTTTGCGCGAAAGTTTCCGGACAATAGGCTTCCCGATGTTCCTTATCGGACAGATCTGCCTTTGCCTGTTCTTCCCCGCCCCTACGCAAGAGCATATAGTGAAAGTAGACGCTTGTCCATTAGACAACTTTTGTTCGGAGGTTGGCTATGACGGACGTACAGGGGAAAGAGAAATGCGGGCCGGCGGCTCTTATCCGGCTTGCGAATGTGGCAAAGTCCTTCTCCACGCCATACGGAGAGATCCATGCCCTCAGAGGGGTCTCCCTGGACATTAGGGAGGGGCAGCTCATCGCACTCACCGGGAAGTCGGGAAGCGGCAAGTCGACCCTCCTCAACGTGATGACGGGCATAGACCGGCCCACGAGCGGCAGCGTGACGATCGGCGGGGTCTGCATCGAGTCTCTCCCTGAAGGGCCGCTGGCCAGATGGAGGGGGAGGAACATAGGGGTGGTGTTCCAGTTCTTCCAGCTCCTCCCTACCCTCACGGTCCTCGAGAACGTCATGCTCCCCATGGATTTCTGCAACACCTTCCGGAAGAAGGAGAGGATAGAGAGGGCCCTCGCCCTTCTGAAAAGGGTGGGCATAGAAGACCAGGCCCGTAAGCTGCCCTCTGCCCTCTCCGGAGGACAGCAGCAGAGGGCCGCCATAGCGAGGGCCCTCGCCAACGATCCTCCTATCGTCGTTGCCGATGAGCCCACCGGCAACCTGGACTCGGTCACGGCAATCTCCATGTTCGAGTTGTTCGCAGAGCTTGCGCAGGCGGGAAAGACAGTTGCCGTCGTCACTCATGAGAGGGACTTCTCACAGTTTTTCGAGCTGACCGTCGTCCTGTCCGACGGCGTAATCAAGGACAGCGCCGATGTCTTGACCGCGGATGCCGCGAAAGGGGGCCTCCCATGCTGAGGCCTAGGTTCGTCAAAGTGATGCGCGACCTCACGTCAGACTATACAAGGAGCGCCCTGCTCGTCCTCGCCATATTCATAGGCGTCTTCGGCGTGGGCTCGATTCTTGGGGGCTACGCCGTCCTTGTAAGGGAGATGGCGCGCAACTACCTCGGCACAGCGCCGGCCTCGATGACCATAAAGGTGGAGGACGTTGCCCTCGACAAAGGGATTGTCCGGGAGGTGGAGGGCCTCCCCGGGGTGCTTCGGGCAGAGCGCCACGCGACGATAGCGGCGAGGATGCGCGTGGGAGAGGATTGGTATCCGCTCCTCCTCTTCGTCATCGATGATTTCGACGCCATGAAGACGAACAAATTCAGGCACATCTCCGGAGCGTGGCCTCCGGATCCGGGCACCATGCTCGTCGAGCGCACGGCCCTCGACGTGATGAAGGCACGAGTCGGGGACTCCGTTATCGTCAAGACACCCAATGGAAGGGAGTTGCCCGTGGCCATCTCCGGCATCGTTCACGACCCCGGCCTCGCGCCGGCCCGCCAGGAGCAGCGAGGATACGGGTACTGCACCCTCTCCACGCTGCGAAGACTCGGGGAGGTGCAGGGGTTTGACGAGCTCCGGGTGATCGCGGCCGGGAAAGAGATCACCCAAGGGGCCATCGAACAGGAGGGCAGGGCCATAGCCCGCCTGCTTGAAGATCGCGGGTACAGGGTGCACGAGATCCAGGTGCCTCCGCCCGGGAGGCACCCGCACCAGGGACAGATGAATGCGGTGCTCTTGCTCTTCCTCGTCTTCGCCTTCCTGACCCTCTTTTTGAGCGCCATCCTGGTGTCCGCGTCCCTTGCGACCCTCATGACCAGGCAGGTGCGGGAGATCGGCATATGCAAGGCCATCGGCGCGGGCTCGGCCCAGGTGTCGGCCCTCTATCTTCTCATGCTTCTCGTCGTGTGCGCCGTCGCAGTCCTCTTTGCCGCTCCTCTAAGCCGGCTCGCGGCAGGAATGCTCGTGGGGCAGATCGGGGGGCTTCTCAACCTCGACATACAAGATGCCTCAATCCCCTGGTGGGTCCTCCTCGTGGTGGTCGCCGGCGGGACGCTCGTGCCCCTGGCTGTCGCAGCTTATCCCGTGCTCCGGGGCGGCAGGATCAGCGCCCTGGAAGCCCTCAACAGCTATGGAGTCTCAGCCGCGGCCTTCGGAAAGGGGCGCATGCAGACGATGCTCGGGCGCCTTCGCGTCCCCGGCAGCATACTCACCCTCTCCCTGCGGAATGTCTTCCGCAGCCGGTCGAGGCTCGCCATGACCCTCCTGCTCCTCGCCGTGGGCGGGGCCCTCTTCATGACCGCCCTCGATACGTCGAGGGCATGGGACGTCAATCTGGAGAAGATCTACAAGTATCGACACTACGATCTGGAGGTGAGGCTTTTCACACCGTTCCCCGCAAGTCAGCTCATTCCGTCGCTCCGTGGCATCCCGGGCGTGAGGGAGGTGGAGGCCTGGGGCCAATCCCCGGCCGCCTTCAGCAAAGGGGGCGGGCCCGACGTGGTGAGGACGTATCCCGACAAAGGCCACGGGGCCTTCCTGGTCCTCGCCCTGCCCCCTTCCACGAAGCTCGTGAGCCTCCCCCTTACACGGGGGCGCTGGCTCGGGCCTGACAACGATGACGAAGTGGTGCTCAACCAGATGGCCCTCGCCCAGGAGCCCAGCCTGAAGGTAGGGGACCGTATCGCCCTCTCAGCTGACGGCCGCCCCTCTTCATGGAGGATCGCGGGGTTCGTGGAAGATATCGGCTCCCCTGCGGTCGCCTATGTTCCGTACGCCGCATACGCCCGCCTTACCCATACCGAGGGCATGACCGACACCATCCGGATATCCCTCATGAACCGGGAGAAGTCCGCGGCCATGGTCAAGACCCGCGAGATCGAAGCGGCAATCGGCCTATCCGGGGCCTCCGTGATCTCCACCGTGCCTGTGTCGCTTCTTCGAAACGCCATTGCCGAGCACATGGCGGTGCTCGTCGGGGCCCTCCTCGCCATGGCTATCCTCATGGCTGCGGTCGGGACGTGCGGCCTCATGTCCACCATGAGCATGAACCTCATCGAGCGGACCCGGGAGCTGGGGGTCATGAGGGCCATCGGCGCAACCCCGGCAGCAGTGAGCCGCCTCGTTATCTTCGAAGGGCTCATCTGTGCGGCATTCAGCCTTGTCTTCGCCTTCGCCCTCTCCGTCCCCCTGTCGGCTTATCTGGGGAGACTCATCGGGAACATGGCCTTTCGCATCCCCCTGCCCCTGGTCCTTGCGCCTCTCGCCTTTGTGGCGTGGACCGTCCTCATCATGGCAGGGTCGATAGTGGCGAGCGCCTACCCGGCGATAAGGGCGAACAGACTGACAATCCGCGACGCCCTCGCATACTACTAGCGTTTGCCGGATCGGGCGGCCTCATTCGGAAGGGACGGCGCGGTCCATTGGTCGCCTTTGATCTTTGTGGAAAATGTCTATTGTGCTGACCGACACAAGCCGGTTATCCTGACGCAGAATTATTATCGGGGAAACAAATGCTCCTATAGGTCGTCCGCCAAACTATAGGCCGGAGACGTTTATTCTGCCGTCTCATTTCTTCTACCAGCCTTCCGGTCGTAGAGGTTTTTGCGGCTTATTCCCAGGAGGCGAGCGGCTCTGCTCTTGTTGCCGCCTACGGAACTCAAGACCCTCTGTATGTAGTCCGCTTCCATCTCGGCGAGGGTGAGCACGTTTTTCAGGGCGCGGGGTTCGTCGCGTTCCACGTAGCACGAGGCAGTGCTCAAAACGCCGTCGGAGAGGTCTTCCATATCTATCTCGCCGCGCTCGCTGCTCAGGATCACGGCCCGCTCGAGCACGTGCTGAAGTTCTCTCACGTTTCCGGGCCAATCGTAGGCCACAAGCAGTTCCACGGCGTTCTGTGAAATCTGTTTCCTTCTGCCCGCCCTGGAAAACTTGTCAAGGCAGTAATCGACCAAAAGCGGGATATCCTCCCTCTTCTCCCTTAAGGGAGGAAGATCGATGACAAACGTATTGATGCGAAAGTACAGGTCTTTCCGGAACTTGTCCTGTTCGACGGCCCGCAACAGATCCTTGTTCGTGGCGAAGACGAACCGTACGTCCACCCTTTTCTCCTTTGTGTCACCCAGCTTTCTGAACACGCCCGTTTCGAGCGCCCTCAGCAATTTGGCTTGCATGGAGAGCCCCATATCCCCCACTTCGTCGACGAAGAACGTCCCCCGGTCTGCAATCTCCAGAAGACCCATTTTTTCGCTCTCGGCGCCGGTGAAGGCCCCTTTCTTGTGGCCAAAAAGCTCGCTTTCAAGCATGGTCTCCGGCAAGGCGCTTGAGTTAATGACCACAAAGGGGTTTTCAGCCCGGACGCTCAAATCATGTATGGCTCTGGCGGCAAGCTCCTTTCCCGTGCCTGTCTCGCCCACGATGAGGACCGGCATGTTCGAAGCGGCGACAAGGGAAATCAGGTTTCTGACTTTGTCCATCTTTTTGCTCTTGCCGATGAAGTCGTCACGCACCCGCATCCGGTGCACGTGCTCTTCAAGAATCAGCGTTTTTACCCTGAGCATCTTCTTCTCATGGGCTTTGGAAATCACGCTGGAAAGCTCCGATATCTTGCACGGTTTCGTCAGGTAGTCGTAGGCTCCCAGTTTCATGGACGTTATCGCCGTCTCGACGGAGGCGAACCCCGTGAGCATCACCACTTCCAGAGTGGGCTCCGCCTGTTTGAGCTGCAGAAGGAGTGCGACCCCGTCTATGTCGGGCAGCTTTATGTCGAGCACTGCCACGTCGAAGCTCTCCTTCTTGATGATCGAGAGGGCCTCTGCGCCGGATGAAACAGACACGACATTCATCCCTTCCATGGTGAGATGCTTTTGCAGCGCCGCCATAAGGTGTAGCTCGTCGTCGATCATGAGAACGCGAATCATGGCCACCCCTTCATTCCGCCAGCTCCGTCGGCAGCGTCACAACAAACGTGGTCCCGTATCCGGGTTTGCTTTTCGTCACAATGGTGCCGCCCATGTTACTCAGGAACTCGTGACAGAGCGACAACCCGAGCCCTATTCCCTTCTGCGATTCTTTCGTGGTGAAAAAAGGCTCAAAAACCTTGTCAATTATGGAGTCGGGGATGCCGACGCCGTTGTCCTCGACTTCAAGGAGAACGCGGTTCCCATGGAGTCTGGTCCGTATCCGTACGATAGGGTCTATCCTGCCTTCGACAGCATCCACTGCATTGCTTATGAGATTTACGATTACCTGCCGGAGCGCGCCGATATCCGCCTTCACGTGCGGCAGCGTTGGGGCCAGGTCCTTCACGATAGTCCCTGTAGATGTACTATTGTAGGCGAATTCGAGAACATTACCGACGAGTCGATTCACGTCGACCTCCGTGATTGCCAGTCCTTCCCTCCACGGCAGATTGAGGATGTCGCTCGTCACATGCTTGCATCGGAATGCCTGGGCCTCGATCATCTCCAGATCTTCCCGCAGCTCGGCCAGCTCAGGCAGTCCCGCCTCACGCATCTTCGCCGAATCGAGACGCCGGCCTGCCAGTTCCGAATGCGCCACCAGAGTGGCAAGAGGGTTGTTCAATTCGTGGGCAATGCCTGCGGCAAGCTTCCCTATGGCCGCCATGCGGGTCTCCTGCATGAGTTTGGCCCTGGTCCTGACCCGATCCGTAGTCTCCTCGACGATGCAGAGAAGCCCCTCCATCTCGCCATCCTTTCCCTTCAAAGGGACCCCCTTGAAATCCATACAGAGAGTTCTATCTCCCTTGTAGGTCACGTAGGGGAAGTCCCAGAGCTGGAAGGGCCTGCCTTTCAGACCTTTTTTAATGTGGGCAGCAAGTCCGCACTTTATGGTGTACGGATTCTGGGGCCAGTTGAAGCCTATGAGCTTCTTCTCCGCCTCCTGCCCCAGGCCAAATATGGCCGCCACTGCGGGATTTATGCTGGAAACAATTCCTTTCGCGTCCAGGGTAAAGATGGCTATGGGCGCGTTATCGATAAGGGCCGTATTGAAGTCGTTAAGGCGACGCAGGACGTTTTCTGCCTGTTTTCGCTCCGTGATGTCGAGAAGGGTTCCGATGACCGCCGGTCTTCCCTGATAAAGAGTGCGTGAGCCGTATACCTCCACATAAATAATCTTTCCTGTCTTGGTGACTTCTCTGAACTGGTGATGGACGGATCCGACTCGGCCGGCAATCCGGTCCCGCAGATTCTTGTTCACAGCAGGCCAGTCCTCAGGTAAGACAAGGCTTTGCGGACTGATCCGGTCCACCATCTCCTCAGCCTCGTAGCCGTGTATCTCGGTGAACCTCGGGTTCACGTACCTGAAAACGTTATCTTGTATCAGGTAGACACCGACTAGCGACTTCTCTGTGAGATCCCTGAACTTCCCTTCAGACTCACGGAGGGCCTCTATCGTCTGTTCCGCCCGTGTCTGTGCCGAGATACGGCAGTGAGGTTCCCCATCCGTGCCTCTCGCAAGCCGGCCCGGAAGACTCTCTTTTCTTCTCTGTCTTGGATCCTTCGGCTCTCCCGTTCTCCCCATTGTTCGTCAGCTATCCTCTAGTCCCGGCTGCAAAATGAGTGCCCTCATTTTGACCCTCCTACCCCACACGGGTCCTTCAGAATATCGCCCCATAGGCGCCTGGCCCACACGGCCGGGGATCCAGGTTCTAGGATCGCAGGATATCTGGCCGTCGGATCAGTGTGTAGTAATTATACAGTTTTCTCCGGTTCGACACCAGGACGAATCGAGAAACGATGGCTTTGTACCTGAAGTTTGTAGACCCGTTGGGCCTATCGTACGGTATTGTACGATAGCCTGTGCACTAATTATACTTTTGTGTACTTTCTATACATTGTTTTTCTTTCTCTCTACCACCGAGATGCCACGGATCCTTTGGTATTCCTTTCTGTTGACCATTTGGCCCTGATATTGCTATTCTGGGAGCAGGCAAAACAGAAAACACGGGGAAAGGGCTATCATGGAGGCACTGCATGTCTTCTTGCCTACATCAGGTTGTGGCCTTTTTCGAGGGAGGAGGCGGAAATAGAGTATTCGTCAGGCCGGCAAAGGCCGTTCAACTGAAAGGGGAAACTGAATTCAAAGGGGAAAGGAGGAATGTTATGGGTAGAAGAGTAGGATTATGGACAACAATTTGCGTACTCGTTCTGATGGCCGGATTGGTCATGTTTCCTGGGGAGGGGTCGGCAAAAACGGTCTATGTCGGCGGCACCATGTCGCTCACCGGTCCGTATGCCGAAGACTCCGCCGCAATTCTCGCTGCCTATGAGGACTATGTCAAGTATGTCAACGAGACAAAGCACTTAGCCCCGTGGAGGAACGACACATGGCCTGCCGACGTAACCGTCGAGCTTCTGTGGCGGGACGACGAGCTGAAACCCGCAAAGGCACTCAGCATCTATGAGGAGCTCAAAGCCAAGGGGATACTGGTCTACAGGGCATCCGGGTCGCCGACAGCGCTTGCCCTCAAGGACAGGCTGAAACAGGACGGCTTCGGGGCCCCCAGTATGTCTACGGGGTCCTTCCTTATGAAGCCGCCGGGAACCATCCTCACCTACTACCCCCTCTATACCGACGACCTCGCAGCGGTCGGCGACTGGTTTAAAGAGAAATGGAAAGAAAACCGGAAACCTAGGGTTGCCTATCTCTCCGCTGATAATGCCATGGGTAAATCGATTGAGATCCCCGAGATGGAGGCCTATCTCAAGAAGATCGGGTATGAATTCGTGGGCACCCAGTATGTACCGCTCGTTCCCACTTCTCCGCCCACCACCCAGCTCATGTGGCTCAAACAGAACACGGTGGATCTTGCCGTCGGCATCATGGTCAACCCCGGCTCCCAGCCGACCGTGAAGGAAATGGT
>Ga0326728_10012931_pt1 | contig 18334 bp, 16 predicted proteins | sample MB3enrmetagenome_FD_207602 | JGI IMG/M metagenome (GOLD analysis project Ga0326728, IMG submission 207602) | Lab enriched peat soil microbial communities from McLean, Ithaca, NY, United States - MB31MN | ecosystem: Environmental > Terrestrial > Soil > Wetlands > Peat | place: USA: New York... | reverse complement strand
GGACGGCCGTAATACGGTCATTTTCTACTCATTGGGGAACTTCCTGTCGAACCAGTCGCGCACCTATGTGGATGGCCTGATGCCGGACAAGAACGGCGACCCGCGCGACGAGATGATCGGCCTTTTCTCCGCCGTGCGCAAGGACTACGGCCCGGCGGGCGTGCGCGTTGAGCTGGGCCACGTCGGCATTCTCCCCGTCTGGGGCGAGAACAACCGCAACGAACTGGCCAGCGGCCGCGCCAAGACTGCCATCATTCGCCCCATTCTGATCGACCGCGAGATTCCGCGCCTGCAAGCCCGCCTGGACGAACTGAACAAGATTGCCGAGGCGAACAAGAACGCCGAGGCGAACAAGGCGAACACGCCCGCCGCGCCCCTCACCGCCGATCAGCGGAAGGAGTTCATCGCGGTGACCAACCGCCTCAAGCTGCTCACCGACCGCCGCGCGCTGATCCTGGCCCGCGCCGGCGACGAGTACGTGACCGATCCGCCCAAGCTGCCCGCAAAGCCCTAGGGTGGGTGCGAAGCCTCCAGCGCGCATCTCGATGCGACGCGAATTCCTATGCCATAAGCGGGATTCCCGCAGCCAAGGCGGCTGCTTTGAGGTCTTTGTCGAGGGTTGCGAGAGGCAGTTGCTCGTTCATTGCCAGGGCCAGGTATGCGGCATCGTAAACGGAGAGCTTGAATGCTCGGGCCAGTTCTACGATCTGCGTGCCGTTGTGGGGAAAATCCACATCGATGGAGAACTGCTCAAGGTCGCGAAGAAAGCGAGTGGAATCGCGCGGTGAAATTCGACCTCGCCGCTCGTTCCATACCAATATGTTCCGGATTTCGTACCAGAAGATGCCGGGAACGAGCGCCGACCCGGATTGCAACTCCAGGAACGCGAGATCGGCCGACGGGTGATCTTCGTCGCGCATTGCCCAGGTGATTGCGATCGAGGCATCCAGAACAAAGCGCATCGTTACATGCGTCCTTCATTGCGCGCGGAGAGGATCTCTTGAAGAGAAACCGGTTTTGTACGCTTGCGAATCGCCAGAATGCTCTGAACGGCCCTTTGCACGCGATCCCGGTCGATCTCGACCTGAGGGATCAGGCGAGCCACTTGCTTGCCGCGGCGGGTGATGATGATGCTCTTCCCGCGCTCCACGTCGTCGAGAATGCGCAGGAAGTGGGTCTTGGCTTCCGATGCTTGAATCGTCTGCATAAATTGACCAGTCAAACCGACTGGTTGAAGTATAACAGCAATTTGCAAAATGTGGGTTGGCCTGCTTGCGTTCCGTCTTGGCCTCAGTAGCCGTTCGCCACTAGCCAAGCCTCGGTCAAATCGAAGGACGGCTTCTTCTGCACCTGCATTTGGGCGTGAGCCAGCTTCACCATCACATCGGCCTCCAAGTTCATGGGAGCGCCGGCGGCAAGCGTGTGCAGGTTGGTCCGCCAATAGGTCAGCGGCAGAATCGCAATGGTAATCGCCTCGCCGTCGAAATCCGCAATGGTCAGGCTGATGCCCTCAACGGCCACCGATCCCTTGTGCACCATCCACGGGCGCACATTCTCGGGCACGCGCACCTTGAGCGTCCAGTCCGTCGTCTTCCTGTCGAACTCCGGGCTCGACTCCGGAATCACGGGGTCGAGGGCCGTCATCGTGCCCGTCCCGTCCACGTGCCCCTGCACGATGTGGCCGCCCAGCGGACTGCCGGCGGCGGTGGGCAGCTCCAGGTTCACCTTGGCGCCGGGAGCGAGCGACCCCAGCGAGGTGCGGTCCAGCGTCTCCTGGGCGAGGTCGGCATGAAAGAACTGTGGGTCCACATCGAGGGCGGTCAGGCAGACGCCGGAGACGCCCAGCGAATCGCCCTCGCGCAGCCGCCCGGCCAGCCCCGGAGCCTCGACGGTGATGCGCCGTACTCCGCCCCGGCTCTCCAGGCTGACCAGCGTCCCGGTCTGTTCGATGATGCCGGTAAACATGGTTCCATTCTAAGGGAATAGGGAGTAGGGAATAGGATTCTGTCCTTGCGACTGTGGAAACACGCTCCTTACTCCCTACTCCCTACTCCCTATTCCCTCGTTTTCCACCGGCCACGGATCCTTCAGCAGCGAGCACAGGCCCAGATCGTTGTCGTAGCGCTCGACCTCAACCTCGGCCATATGAATGGCGTGCGTCATTCCGCGGAAGGCGGGAACGGCGTCGGAGCCCATGATCTGCGGGGAGACGAAGAGATGAATGCGGTCTACGAGGCCGCCGGCCAGCAGAGCCGTATTCAGCCGCGTTCCGGTCTCGGTCAGCAGGGTCAGAATGCCCTCCTCGCCGAGCATATCCAACACTTTGCCCAGCGGAACGCGCCCCGCTACCCACCCCGGCGATGAAGGCCTGTCGCCGGGGACCGCAGCCTCGGCGGGCAGAACCTCGACGCGCACGCCGCGGCTGCGCAGCTCGGCGATGCGAGCCTGGTCGTTGGAGACGGTGAAGATCGCGAGATCCCGGTTGGCCGTCTTCACCATCTTGGAGTCGAGCGGCATGCGCAGGGCCGAGTCGAGCACCACGCGCAAGAGCGGCCTGCGCCGCCGCAAACCGCTGCGGTCGGTGAGCATCGGGTCGTCGGCAAGCACCGTATCCACCCCGGTCAGCGCCGCATCCGCCTGCCAGCGCAGCGGCTGCACGGCCAGGCGCGCGGCTTCGCTGGTGATCCAGTACGGCTCGCGCAGGGCGTGCTGGCCGGCGGGCGGCGCAATGCGGCCATCCAGCGTCATGGCCACCTTCATCAATACCAGCGGACGCCGGTGCTGGCTCCAGCGGGCAAAGCCCTCGTTCAGCCGCCGCGCTTCGGCCTGGCAGACGCCCAGCGCCACCTCGATACCGGCGGCACGCAGGCGGTCCATTCCGTGACCCGCCACGGCGGGGTTGGGATCGATGGTGGCGGCGACCACGCGCCCTAAACCGGCTGCAATCAGCGCCTCTGTGCATGGGCCGGTGCGGCCAGTGTGGTTGCAGGGCTCCAGCGTGACGTAGGCTGTGCCGCCGCGCAGACGCTCGCCGGCATGCTGAGCGGCAACCTTGAGCGCAACCACCTCCGCGTGGTCGACCAGGTCGTACTCGTGCCATCCCTCGCCGGCTACCTGGCCGGCGCGGTCCAGAATCACACAGCCCACGGCCGGGTTGGGCGAGGAGACAGCGATTCCGCGGCGGGCCAACTCCAGGGCCCGCTGCATCCAATAACGGTCTTGAACTAGATCGGCCATTTCATTCCAGCAGCGAATCCACAAACGCAGCCGGTGAGAACTCCAGCAGGTCGGTCATCTGCTCGCCTACGCCGGCGAAGCGCACGGGCAGGTTGAGTTCCTGGGCGATGGCGACGGCGATTCCGCCCTTGGCCGTGCCGTCCAGCTTGGTGAGCAGGATGCCGGTGACGCCGGCGGCCTGGGTGAAGAGGCGAGCCTGCTGCAATCCGTTTTGGCCGGTGGTGGCGTCCATCACCAGCAGCACCTCGTGGGGCGCGTCGGGAATCAGCCGCTGGGCGGTGCGGCGCATCTTTTCGAGCTCGTCCATAAGGCCGGTTTTGGTGTGCAGGCGTCCGGCGGTATCGACGTACAGGTCGTCAATCCCGCGCGCCTTGGCGGCGGCGATCGCGTCGTAGAGTACGGCCGCCGGATCGCCGCCGTGACGGGTCTTGATCATCTCTACGCCGGAGCGCGAGGCCCAGATTTCGAGTTGCTCGATGGCCGCCGCGCGAAAGGTATCCGCGGCGCACAGCAGCACGGAGCGCCCCTGGGAGCGGCTCCAGGCGGCCAGCTTGCCCGCGGAGGTGGTCTTGCCGGTGCCGTTCACGCCCACCAGGAAGGTGACCTTAGGAGGAACTTCGGGGCAGGGAACCGGGCGCTGCGGAGCCTCCAGAATGGCGCGCAACTGGGCCTTCAGGAGGGCGCGCAGCTCCTCGCCGCCCTCGATGGCCTGACGGCGGGCGCGGTCGCGCAGCGCGTCCAGAATCCGGGTGGTGGTCTGCACCCCCAGATCGCTGGTGAGCAGCGCGGTTTCAAGGCCTTCGAGCGTGGATTCGTCGACGGTCCGTGTGAGCGCGACAAGGCCCTCGATCTTGGATGAAAGGCTCTCGCGGGTGCGCGAGACGGCCTGCTTCATGCGCTCGAAAAAGCCTGCCTTCGCGCTTCCCGCCTCGCGGGGTTGGGCCGCGGTCCCGGCGTCCGCCGCCGGAGGGGTAACCGAGTCTCTCTTGCCGCCGAAGAGCTTCATCGTGGAGGGGTCCAGATTTGAGTCTAGAGCATCGCAGCCGGGCGCACGGCCGGGCGCTGGCATGGAGCAACCGCGATATGTGCGCCGCGCGATGTAACCCAGTCAGGCTGACTGGTCCGGAGTCTCCCGTTTAGGCAAGAGGATGCGTTCAATCCACGGCCCGCAGTTCCAAAAAACGACCGCCAGAAGCAACAGTGCCGCAATGCGCAAAACCAGGAGGGCAATACCCACGCGATAATAACTCAGCCAGAGGGCATCGGAATGGGATGTCATCAGAACGCTGTCATGGCCGCTGTGGCGCAGGATATCCATGATGTAGGTCGGCAAGTAGGTAATGTCAATGAATGCACTGACAAGCTGAATAATTGCCAATGCACGGCTGACCAATAGAACCGCATCCTTTCTCGACATAAGTTCCCCTTTCCGAATTGATTTTACTATCCGCTTCGGGACGCAGCGTACCTGGTTCCGTAGCCGGACGCGCGGCGGTCAAAAGAGGCGGCCGAGGGTGATGAAGACCTTGCGATGGCCGGCGTCGCCGACGGAGCCGCCGAGAGAGATGGAGCCCAGCGGCGTGGCGGCGACCAGGCCAGCCGATCCATCCTGGCGGAGGATGGCGCGCGCCTCGGGAGACCAGATCTCCCCGGCCTCGTAACCGATGATGCCATAAAGTCCGTGGCCGTGGCCGGTGGGCAGAGCGGCCAGGCGGCGAAGATAGCCGGCGCGGGCGAGATAAGTGTCGGTGCCGCGAAACTCGTCGAAGGATGAGGCGGAGAGGCGCCGCGGCCCGCCCAGGGTGAAGCGGTAAGGCTGGGCAACGTTGGCGCGCAGATAAGAGTTGATGTCGGCGGTGAGGCCGACGATATTGCCCTCGCTCAACTGCCAGGTGCGGGCGCTGGAGAGCATCACCAGGGGAGCGTTGTCGCTTGCGACGGCGTGATAGAGGGCGCCGGCGGCGGCTGTGAGACGAAAGCCCTGGGGCGAGACGGTTCCCGAGGATTCCCTGTCGATGTTGATGCGGAGCAGGCCGGTTTGCGCGGTTCCGGAGAGGTAGGGTCCGCCGCCGGAGCCGGTGGTGAGGCTCCAGTGGGTGTCTTCGGCGCGCCATTCGGCGGAGATTTGCGCGGAGTTGCCGATGGTGCGGCCGGCTTCGACGCCGGCGTCGAGATTTTGCTGGAAGCGCTCGGCGACGCGCTTCTGATTGGCCCAGATGTAGACGGGCTCGCGGACGATGCCGGCGCGCGGCTCGAAGAAGAATCCATTGGGGGTGAGGAGCCGGTAGTATTCGGCGGAGAGGTCGGTCATGTAGCCGAGGCGGGCGCTGGCGCGGAGTTCGGAGCCGAAGCCGCCGAGGTTCTGATCGACGACGCGGAGGTTCATCTCCCCGCGGGTGATGTTGGAGGTTTCGGCGGCCAGGTCCGGGCCGATGAGCAGGTAGGGCGGACCGATCGGGTCCTTGGCGAGATGGACCAGAATGCCGGTGTCCGGGCTGGAAGAGTCCGCGGCGGCGGCATTCGAGCCGGGAGCGGCGGTCGCCGTTTGCGGGGGAGCGAAGGTCTCGTAGGTGGCGCTGTAATCGCCGTTGGACTGGATGGGCTTCAGGGCGTCGAGGGTCTTGGCGGGCGATATGGACTGACCTTGGAGGGGCTTTAGGCCGGCGAGAACCTCCTGCTCGGCGCCGGGTTCGCCGCCTTCCACCTTGACCTGGGTCAGAACGGCGGGATGGAGCAGACCGGGCTGGGCGCGGCGGCGAAGATTGCGCGCGGCGAGGTAGGCCTTCCAGCCTTGGTCATTGAGGGCGTAGGGAAGCAGGGCGGCGCGGCTCCGCTCGGCGGCCTGGTAGCCGGCGTCGATCAGATCGCTGCCCTTGGCGTAATCGGTGGTGGAGAACTTGCCCACCGGGACGCTGACGACCACATCGGCCAGCCGCCTGGCCTCATCGACATTGCGGTCGATGCCCGCCGAGAAGGCGCGATCGAGGACGCTGACGATGGAGGAGACGTCGGCGCCGGAGAGCGCTTCGTCCTCAAGCTCGACGGCGATGACGGTGTCGGCGTGAAGATCGCGCTTGAGAACGTCAGTGGGCAGGTTGTCGAGGATTCCGCCATCGACAAGGTAGTGGCCATTGGCGGCCAGCACCGGCGGGAAGACGCCGGGGATGGAGATGGAGGCGCGGACGGCCTGGGGCAGTGGTCCGCTGGAGAAGGTGACGGCTCGCAGGGTGTTCAGGTCGGTGGCGACACAGCGGAAGGGGATGGGAATCTGGTCGAACTCCAGCTCCTGGCGGTTGTAGGCGAGCAGGCTGGTGGTTAGGAATGCCTCGAGGCCGCGGCCGGAGAACAAGGCGTTGCGCACTTCGGGGCCGTGTTTGAGGCCGACCGTAATTGCGGCGGGGTTCTGGCGGCGGTCCTGGCGGCGGCGAAAGCTGGAGTCGCGGTAGGGGGTTTGCAGGGTGAAGACGCCCTTGAAGGCATCGCTGGTGGCCTGGGCGCGCAATTCCGTGGTGGTCTCTCCGCTGGCATAGAATGCGCCGACGAGTGCGCCCATGCTGGTTCCGGCGATGCGGTCGACGGGAATCTGGTGCTCCTCAAGCCATTGAATGACGCCAATGTGGGCCAGCCCGAGTGCGCCGCCGCCTTCGAGAGCCAGGCCGATGACGGGGCGGTTGGGCGGGACGATTGCCGGCAGGGGCACTGGCGGCGGGTCAGCAGCCGGGGCGTAGGCGGGGCTGGCTGGCTGCCCGGCTGGCTGCTGGGCAGAGGCGGCGATTGCCAGAACGGCGGCAAGCAGGATTGCGACGTATTTCCACGGCATGGGCAAATCTCCCGATGAAGCGCCTGCAAACACGTTAATGCTTTCGCGCCGGGAGACGCTGTGACGTGCGGGGCAATTGAGGCGGCTGAAGCTGAATCCGGCAGCGCGCCGGTCTGGAGTGGGGCGGCGGAGGCAGAAAGACCCTCCACGTCCGCTGAGCGAACCGGGAGGGCCATTTCCGCGTGCGGGAGCTTAAGCGCAATCTGGTTGCGCGGCCTGATTCGCGACCTGCATCGCGTCGAAGCGGGCGAACTGCAAAGGCCCTACTTCGGCGGCGCCGGGATGAACCCTTCGCGCTTGCGGCCAGGCTCCGGTTTGGGCTTCGGCTTCGGGGCTTTCTTGGCTTCCTTCCTGCCTTTGTCTTTGCTTCCCATGGGTGTAAGTGTGACACAAGAGGGGGAAGAAGGAAAAGACAAAAACAAGCGCCTCCGGTTCAACAGGATGATATATTGCCAATACTTCGTATTTCGTCTGTCGGAAAGGGAGGAAATACCATGACGGGCTCTTCCGGCGCTAACTCGCCGCGCTCGAGCTTCCGGCTGGTCATGGCCATGCTGGGGATGATCGCTCTGCCCGCGGCGCTGACGCTTCATACCGTGCGAGCGCCGGGACCGGCCGGCGCATCGGCGTCCAATCCGTCGCCTTACGGTTACACCGTCAGCCTGCTGATGTTCATTGTTCCCATCCTCGTGATCGGGCTTTGGCTCGTGCCGCGGGAGGGCGTGAGGATCTCGACGCGGGCGTTCGCCGGCACCATTGGCGTGCTGTTTCCGATGGGAGCGGCCCTGGATTTCTTCTTTGCCCGGTCGTTCTTCAAGTTTCCCAATCCCGGCGCCACGCTGGGCATCGTTGCGCCGGCTCTCGGCGGCGGTGTGCCTGTCGAGGAATATATCTTCTATCTCACGGGATTCACGGCTGTTCTGCTCATCTATGTCTGGCTGGATGAATACTGGCTGGCGGCCTACGGCATTCCCGCGAATGCCGCGGAGAGAGCGCAGTTCGACCGCTTGCTCCGCTTTCATCCGCAGTCGCTGATCTGGGCTGTGGCGCTGGCCGGGGCAGCCATTCTATACCGGTGGATGTTTGTGCGGGAGCCGGGATTTCCCGGGTATTTCACCTTTCTTGTGATGGTGGCTCTGGGGCCCTCGGCGGCGCTGCTTCCGGCGGCGATGCCGGTCATCAATTGGCGCGCCTTGAGCTTGACGATGTTCATCATCCTGCTGACCAGCCTGCTTTGGGAGGTAACACTGGCCGTGCCGTATGGCTGGTGGGGTTTCCAGGATGCGGCCATGCTGGGCATCCGCATCACGGCGTGGAGCCGCCTGCCTATCGAAGAGGTCTGCGTTTGGTTTGCCGTAACCTATGCGGCAGTGATCGTCTACGAGATCGTGCGCCGATGGCAGGCGTCGGGGAGGCGGGTTCTGCACGCGCTGATGGGGTGAATCCTTCACGCCGTGTGTGATTTAGCTCACATACAGGCATCCCGGACGCTCCTGTAGCCTGATTTGTGCGGGAAGTGTCCCAGATCACATCGAGAGAGATCCGCGGAACCTCCCAGCACGGCCGTTGTGAAGAGGTCACGATGAGCGTGTTCAAAGATGCAGGCCATCTTTTCCGGTTTGCGGGGCTCTTCGTCCTCGCCTTTCTGGTATTTCTCGTGGTGCGCCACTACGTTGTCCCCAAGAGCTTTGGGGAGTATGGGCACTACCGCGGAGCCGCTATCGGCGAAATTGCCGCTCATCCGATCCGATTTGCCGGGCACGACACCTGCGAGACATGCCATGCAGACGTGGCGGAGATAAAGAACAGCGGCAAACACGCGCATGTAAACTGCGAAGCCTGCCACGGCGCGCAGGCCAAACATGCCGGCGCCGACGACCCATCGACAGTCAAGCCCGTTCTGCCGGAAACAACCGTTCTCTGCGCCCGCTGCCACACGGCCAGCGCCGCCAAACCCAAGGGTTTTCCGCAGGTTGTGCCGGCGGATCACTCCACGGGCCTGCCCTGCGATACCTGTCACAAGCCGCATAACCCGGCGATGGATGCGGGAGGCGCGAAATGAATATATCCCGGCGTCAGATCATGATTCTTTTGCCGGCGGCGGCGGTGGCATGGAAGTATGTGCTCGCCGGAACTCCGGAAGAGTCGCCTAACTACAAGATGAGCGATCACTGGTGGAGCATGTTGATCGATATTCCCAAGTGCATCGGCTGCGGCAACTGCGTGCGCGCCTGCCAGGCGGAGAACGATGTGCCGGAAATGAGCTTCCGCACCTGGGTGGAGCGCTACCATATCTCCGACTGGCAGATGGCCAATCCCCTGGGCGTCATGAGCAACCCCATGACCGATCCTCAGGTTATCTCGCCCGACGGCGGCAAGGAAGGCTTCCCGGTAACCACCGACGAGAGCGGAAAGTACTTCTTCGTTCCCAAACTCTGCAACCATTGCGCGGATTCGCCGTGCACGCAGGTGTGCCCCGTTGGCGCCACCTTCATAAGTCCGGACGGCGTGGTGCTGGTGGATCAGACTTACTGCCTGGGCTGCGCCTATTGCGTGCAGGCCTGCCCCTATGGCTGCCGCTACATTCATCCGGTGAAGAAGGTGGCGGATAAGTGCACGCTCTGCTACCACCGGATTACCAAGGGACTTACAACCGCCTGCTGCGAGGCCTGCCCCACCGGGGCGCGGCAACTGGCCGATCTGAAGAACCCCAAGGATCCGATCCACGAATTCCTGAAGACGCACAGCGTGCAGGTGCTGAAGCCGCAGATGGCCACCGGCGCAAAGGTCTTCTACAACGACCTGGACGGCTCGGTGCGGTAGGAGCAGCTTTTAGCTGAATAAGTGAGGAGTTATGAGCGGAGTTGAAGGCTTCATGTATCCGAACGAGGTCGGGCTGCAATGGAGCGTGCTGATCGTCCTCTATCCGTTCATCACAGGACTGGTGGCGGGCGCGTTCATTCTGGCGTCGCTGGAGCGGGTTTTCCGCGTTGAAGCGGTGAAGCCCACTTACCGGCTGGCGCTGCTGACGGCGCTGGCTTTTCTGCTGGTTGCGCCTCTGCCTCTGCAGTTGCATCTCGGCCATCCAGAGCGCTCGCCGGAGATGTACTTCACTCCGCACAGCACCTCGGCCATGGCCATGTTCGGCTATGTGTATCTGTGGTATTTAATGGCCGTGCTGGTGCTGGAGATATGGCTCGACTACCGGCGCGAGATTGTGCTGCTGTCGCAATCGAGCAAGGGCCTGTTGCGCATTGTTTACCGGCTGATGACGCTGGGATCGAATAACATCAGCGAGCGTTCTCTGGCCATCGACGAGCGGGCGGGCTGGATTGTGACGCTGGTGGGAATTCCATCCGCTTTTTTGCTGCACGGATATGTCGGCTTCATCTTCGGCTCGGTCAAGGCGAACCCATGGTGGTCGTCGCCCATGATGCCGGTGGTGTTCATCTTTTCGGCCATGGTGTCGGGGATTGCCGGGGTGATGCTTCTCTACATGGCGATCACCAAGCTGCGCAAGCTGAAGATCGACATTCGCTGCGTGGATACCATCGCCATGTACCTGTTCTACATCTTCATCATCGACTTCAGCCTGGAGATGCTGGACCTGGTTCACCGCATCTACGAGGCCGACGAGTCCTTCCGGAGCCTGAACTTCATGGTCCACACCCAGCTGTACATCCCGCACATCGTCATCCAGATATGCCTGGGCACGCTGACGCCCATCATCCTGCTGGGCATCACCCAGGTGGTGAGGCTGCCCCAGATTGCGCGCCTGCGCATCTACTCGGTGGCCGGATGCCTGACGCTGATCGGCATCTTCGCCATGCGCTGGAACGTGGTGATCGGCGGACAGTTGTTCAGCAAGAGTTTTCTTGGCTACACGACTTACAAGATGGGCCTTGTGACGCGCGAGGGGCTGCTTGTGGCGATTGCGCTGACCCTGCTGCCGCTGCTCTTCCTGTGGGCGCTGGTGAAGCTGCTGCCCCCGTGGCCCGATGAGAGCGCGCCCGCAGCCGTGGCCCCGAACTGAGGGGACCCTTCAAGAAACAACCCGTTCCGCGCCCGACTCTTCCTGATAGCATGTCGGTATGAATTCGACGCCGCTTCGCAAGTTTGTTCGCGCCGTGTCGATGGCCGGCGCTGTTTTGATCCTGGGCGCGGTTCTCAACTTCTCCTGCGCCGTGGCCCAGGATGCGCACGCAGCCACGCAGCCGGATTCCGCGGCCAAAGCGCCCGATCGCGACCGCATCCTTGAGGTTCTCAGGGGGCTGAGCCGGGGCCGGCCGGTGGGGCAGGTGGCAGTTTCACCGGACGGCAAACGGCTGGCGTGGACAGAGCCCGCCGGCGGGGGCGAAGAGATTCGCGTGGCGCCGATTGACGACCTGACCAAGGGCGGACGCGTAACGGCGGCGGCCAAGCCGGAGCAGTACTGTTACGAGGGCGAAATGACCTGGGCTCCGGACTCGAAGGCGCTGGCTTTCTTTTCCGACTGCGCCAAACCGGGCGAGCAGGCGGATTTGTATCTGTCCCGGATGGACGGCAAGCCGGCGCAGCGGCTGACCGGGCTGAAGGGATACGTGGATGCTCCTGCGTTTTCGCCGGACGGGAGCAAGGTGGCCTTCCTGTATGTGGAGGGCGCCACGCGGCCGGCCGGGGCGCTGGCGGCGATGAAGCCGCCCGCCGGGGTGATCGGCGAGGATGATGTCGAGATCCAGCGGGTTGCAGTGGTCCCCGTCCTTGCGGACAAACTGCCACCTGCGGGGCTGCTGCAGCCGGCGATGGCGACGCCGGCAAACCTGCATGTGTACGAGTTCGACTGGCGGCCGGATTCGAAGGGGTTGGCGTATGTGGCGGCCGACCCGCCGGGCGAGAACAACTGGTGGGTGGCGAAGCTGTATACGCAGGCGATTGGCGCCGCGCCCGCCGCGATACTGGCGCCCGCGCAGGTTGCCGGGCCGCTGCACGGGCTGCAGATTGCGGAGCCGCGATGGTCGCCGGAGGGAAAGGCGATTGCCTTCATCGGCGGGCTGATGAGCGACCAGGGAGAGACGGGAGGCGACGTGTGGATCGTCTCCGCCGATGGCGTTGCGTTGCGCGACCTGAGTTCCGGTGAGCCCACAACGGCGGCCTGGCTGGAGTGGGAGAACGCAGAGAATCTCTTGGTGAGCGAACTTGCGGGGGGCGACTCGCAGTTGGTTCGCTATCATCTGCAAGGCGACTGGAACGGCGCGGGCGGGAAAGTCGAGATTGGCTCGCCCATCTTCAGGATTCCGGGCAGCGTGGGCGACGGGCGGCTGGAGATGAGTCTTTCCTCGACAGCGAACCGTTCACTGGTCGTGTTCCGGGCGAGCACGTTCGACCAGCCGGACGAGATATACGCGGCCCGGCCGGGAAGCGTGAGCGGCGACGAACTGGCGTTTCGGACCCAGTTGTCGCACTTCAACCAAGGTGTGGAGCTGGCCTGGGGTAAGAGCGTGTCATTGAGCTGGAAGAGCGATACGTTCCAGGTGCAGGGCTGGCTGATGCTGCCCCTGGAGTACGATCCGGGCAAGAAGTATCCGCTGATTGTGGAGGCGCATGGCGGCCCGGCCTCGGCGGCGGAGTCGCACTGGGGCGCGGAAGGAATGCTCAGCGCGGCGGCCTTCTCGGCGCTGGGCTACTTCGTCTTGCAGCCCAATCCGCGCGGCAGCTTTGGCCAGGGCGAGGAGTTTACCGAGGCCAACCGCAAGGACTTCGGCTATGGGGACCTGCGCGACATTCTGGCCGGGGTAGACGCGGTGGAGGCCCAGTACCCGGTGGACCCCAACCGCGTGGGCCTGACCGGCTGGAGCTACGGCGGATTCATGACCATGTTTGCGGTGACCCAGACGCAGCGGTTCAAGGCGGCGGTTGCAGGCGCGGGAATCTCGGACTGGCAAAGCTACTACGGCGAGAACTCCATCGGCCAGTGGATGATTCCTTATTTCGGGGCCTCGGTCTACGACGATCCGGCCGTGTACGCGAAGAGTTCGGCGATCAGCTTCATCAAGCAGGCGCAGACGCCAACCCTGGTCCTGGTGGGCGACCGGGACGGCGAGTGCCCGGCGCCGCAGTCCTACGAGTTCTGGCATGCGCTGCGCGACCGGCACGTGCCCACGCAACTGGTGGTTTACCCCAACGAAGGGCATGGATTTGTGGACCCCGCGCACCGCCTGGACGTGATGGAGCGGGCCGCGGAGTGGTTCGAGCGCTACATGCCGCCGGAATAGAGGCTGCTCGCCATCGGTGCGCGGCGGCGTCTATGGAAGGTGGGGCGGGGACTCGGTGAGAATGGCCGCGCGCGGCCGTCTGCCGCGAGCCAGCCGGTCCTGATACACTCTTCATTGGAGTTCCGGAGAGCTCGTTTCGCCGATCGGCTCGAGGAAGAGCGTATTGCGGGGAGCCGGGCATCTGGTCATTCGACCCCATGACCCGATGAGCGGAATCCACCGGGAGTAGGTCAGCCTTGGGCATGTTGACGGACCTCAATAGAGTGGTCTTGCAGTTTCCGCAGTGTTGCGGGCAGCCTGCCAGGGAAGATTCTCCTGGGAAAAGGCCCCTCGGGGCCGGCGGTTTGCGAGTGCGGCGATTGAAGAATCGCCATGACCCAATTCCTTGACGGATTCGGACAGACCGCTCCGCAGTTTGAAGAGGCGGGGCGGGGAGGATTCATGCGGCGGTTTTTGACGCTTATCTGCTTGCTGTGCCTGGCCATTCCGGCCGGGGTATCGATCTCCGGCTGCACGCGCAATCCCGGGGCGAACTATTGCAACGGCCTGGGCTACGGGTTGAAGGACACGGACGTGGCCTCACTCATTGTGCAGCCCCAGACCACCGGCGTTTCGCTGGCCTTTGGGCAGACGCAGCAGGCGGGCGCGCCCTCGGCCTACACGTGCAAGGGCACGCAGGCCTCTTTCTCCGGCACGTACACCTACGGTACGACGAACAACCAACTGGTGGACATTTCGCCGAAGGGCAACATGTGCGCCGGGACGTGGAACCGGAACACGGGCGGGGGGATCGCCGACTACACCATCTGCAACTTCCCGAATCCGCTGCCCTCGACAAACGGCTTGCCCTACGGGATCGCTTACATCACGGCCTCCGCGCAGTCGGTAACTTCCAATCCGGTGGAGGTATTCGTGCATCCGCAGGTGACCTCTGTCACGCTGGTCGGGCCGCAGAGTTGCCTTTCGCAGGGGCAGGAGGCGCAACTGGACGCGCAGGCCTGCTTTGCGGGTAGCAACAACCAGCAGCTACTGCTGTGCGCGCCGTCCTCGGTAACCAGCGCGAACTATGCCTGCCCGCTGCCTCCCGGCGTAACCTCGGTTCCCAACTGCACGGCGTCTATTGGCACTCTCAGCTATATCGTCGCCACCGCGAGCATCGCCTCGATCAACAGCGAGACCAACCAGATCACCGCCCAGCAGCCGGGAACCACCGAGATATCCGCTTCGGTGGCCGGCGGAGGTTCGTCGGCCGGCTACTTCTCCACCTGCCCGCCGCAGTCGATCAGCCTTACCCTGGCCAACGGCGCCCAGAAGGGGACCATCACCCAGGGCGCGACGCAGAATCTGGTGACCACGGTTCTGGACACCAACAATCTGCCCATTACCGGCCTATCGCTGGACTACCAGTCGACCGACCCGATCGACATCAGCGTGACGGGCACCGGAGCGGTCACGACCAGCTTCCCTGGCGTGGCCTCGATCTATGCCATCTGCCAGCCCACCTCCTGCAATTCAGCTCCGATCAACGAGATCGGCTTGTATGGAACCGGGCTCTCGGTTACGTCCAACCCGGTCACAGTGACCACCCCCGGCGCCGCCAGCGACTACGCGTGGTTCGCGGCGCCGGGCCAGTCCCAGTACTTCGTTCCCGTCGAACTGCTCACCGGCACCGTGGGTTCGCCGGAGCGGCTGCCCTATGTGCCGAATTCGATGGTGATGGACCGGAGCGGCCAGAATCTCTACTTCGGTTCCTCGCGGGAGCTGATGGTCTACGCCACTTTCACCAACGCGCTGAACAAACAGGACACTACCGTTCCTGGCGTGGTGCTGGCCGTTTCTCCGGACAACTCATTGCTGGTGATCAACGATCAGCAGCGCCAGGTCTTCTATATCTACAACCTCAGCTCCGGCATCACCTCGACCCATGGCGGCGTGGGCAATGCCGCTGCCTGGACGCCGGACGAGAAGACTCTGTACATCACCGACAACGCAAGCCTGGGCCCCGGCCACAGCGACATGTTGTATATCTACACCGGAAACACGGGCTGGACGACCTACGCGCTGCCGCCGAGCCCGCTCACCCAGGGCCCGCTGACGCCCAATGCGGGCGTTCCAGTTACCGTGCAAACCCCGGCGCTCACCATCCCCAGCCTGGGCGCCTATCTCAGGGGCGCTCCCACCGAGGCTCACACCTGGTGCCCCTCGGGCAAGGTTGGCAGCGTAGCTTTCTATCCTCTTGGAGATACGGTTCTTGACGCCAGCAACAATCCGGTGCAGACGGATACGCTTGCTGCCACCACCGACGGCCAGCACATTCTGGGCGCCGCTCTCATCAACGGCGGGGTCACGCTCTCCGATATTGGAGTCACCATTCCCAGCGGCGAATGCCCTGGGGCTGGATCGAGCACGCTTTCGCCGCTCACCATTCCCCACACGCTCAGTCAGGCGCAGCTCACAAAGATCAATGCTACCGCCGTCGATCAGGTGGTGGCCTCGCCGGCGTCCAACCTGGCCTTCGTCACCTATAGCGGATCAACGCCCGGCGCCACGCTGCCGTACTATGTGCCCGGCTTCGGCGGCGCGGCGGGCACGGTGGGCTATTTGACGTTGGGCGGAAGCGCGGCGGCGGCGATCACCGCCCCCGTCGCGGGCGCTTTCACTCCGGACAATACGCTCTTCTTCGTCTCCACAGCGGGCGACAATCTGATTCACTACATCAGCGTGCCCCTGGTCACCAGCAATCCGGCGACGGCCGACACGCAGCAGATTGCTCCCAACCTGCCCGCATGTACGCCGCTTTCCGCCGGCGGCGTAGACCCCGGTTGCACACTGGCCGCGCCGACCACCAACCCCGTGCCGGCCACGGTGATTGTCGTCAAGCCGCGCTCCACGACGTAGCCGTCGATTTATCGAGGCGATCCGCGGAAAAGGCCGGCCCGGCGCCGGTCTTTTCTGCCAATGGACACCGGGAGCGCAGGAAGGCGGAGTCATCTCCGCACGATAGAATCGAAGCATGATCAAGGCAATCTCCTTCCTTCGTCCTGCCGGCAGTGCCGCGGCCTATGAGCGGCTGGCGAGGTTCTTTTCCGCGCTGGGATTCGCCTCCGGCGCCGGATGGAAGGAAGAAGCCAGCCGCGGCGCGGCGTTTCTGGCGCCGCTGGGCAACCTGGAGTTTGTCGATGGCGAGTTCCCCTCCACCGCCGATGTGCTGGTGGAGGTGACCGCTCTGGATGCCGTGCACCAGGCGGCCGGGAGCTGGCTGCGCGCCCAGGGCGGCGACGCGGCCCTCGCGCGCCTCACATCCGTCACGGAAACCCAATGGAAGTCGCGCATCTTCACGGTCGAGCCGGAGCCGGGGTTTGCCTTTTCTTTCTGGGCCTGGACCGACCCGCTGCGGGGCAAGCCGGTGGCCATCGAGGGCGATTTCTCCGCCGCCGGAATGCGCTTTGCCATCGTGGTGGCGCGCTGGAATGCGGTCATTACCGAGAGGCTGCTCGATGGCGCGCTGGACGCTCTGCTGCGCAGCGGCGCGGAACGGGCGGCGATTGAAATCATCCGCGTTCCGGGCGCATGGGAGATTCCGGCGGCGGCGCGCACCGTAGCCGGCCTGGGCCAGGTGGACGCCATCGTGACGCTCGGGTGCCTGTTGCGCGGCGAGACCGCTCACTACGAGGCCATCTACAACGAAGTGGCGCGCGGCATCGGCCAGTCGCAGCAGGAGACCGGGATTCCCCACAGCTTTGGCGTGCTGACCTGCGAAAACCTGGAGCAGGCGCTCAACCGGGCCGGCATCAAGGCCGGCAACAAGGGCTTTGAGGCGGCTATCGCGGCCATCGAGATGGTCAGCCTGTGCCGCACATTGAAGCAAGGCCGCGGGGTGGAAGGCGGCCCTGCTTGACCGCCGGACCGCGCCGCAAGTCGCGTGAGCTGGCCATGCAGATGCTCTTTCAGGCGGACATCGGCAAGCAGACACCGGACCAGGTGCGCGCCACCTTCTGGAAGGCCGGCGACGAAGTCGAGCCGGAGGTCCGCGGCTTTGCCGAGGATCTTTTCCGCGTGGCCACCACCCGCCAGGAACAGATCGACGAACTGATCGTGCAGAACTCGAAGCACTGGCGGCTGGAGCGCATGCCTGCGGTGGATCGCAACCTGCTGCGCATGGCGGTGGGCGAGATGCTGGGCTTCAAGAGCACGCCTTTTCCCATCGTCATCAACGAAGCCCTGGAAATTGGCCGCCGCTACTCCGCGCCGGAGTCGATCAACTTCCTCAACGGGGTGCTGGATGCGATCGCGCGTAGTTTGATCGGCAAGTAGACTCTGCTCATCGCGTCTACGCCAGCTTCCAGCCGCTGCGTCCTTTCGGCCCTGTTATCCTTGATAGGTGATTCAGCGCGCACAAATCAGGGGATCTGCGGCCATGGCCCTGCTGCTGGCCGTGGCTCTGGCCGCCTGCCACAAGGAAGAGCAGGCGATGGTTGGGGTAGCGAAGAGCGCGGTGAACGCCGAGCATCAGGCTCAGGCCGCGGCCCAGGCCTCCGCCACCAGGCTCGACCTGCAGCGGGCTCAGCTTGCCCGCATCCCGCTGCCCACCAAGAGTCTGTATGTGGATGTGCACGAGCCCGGCGCGTGGGCCAATCCATTTCTCTCCGTTGACGCGGACTCGCTCAACCTGCGCGTGACCATGGCCGACGCCAACCCCAGCAGCGTTGGCCGGGGAACCATGCTGCGGCCGGAAGCGGCGCGGCGCCAGGAGCTTCAATTGCGCCCCGCCGACCTGGCCGATGCGTTGGTCGCGCTGCCCCCCGGCGCATGGCGGTACGGCCGCGTCGTCGCTGTTGCCGAATCGCCCCTGGCCAGCCGCAAGGACCGTCCCAAGGTTCGCCGCAATGTGGAAGCGGCTATTCAGCAGCTCAACGACCTGGGGCTTGTGGTCGAAGAATGGCCCACGCGCTAACTGCCCGCGCCGGGAAGCAGCGATTGCGCATGTTACTATTTTGGGCCTCTGTTCCAGCAATTGCCAGTCGTA
>Ga0326728_10012930_pt1 | contig 18335 bp, 13 predicted proteins | sample MB3enrmetagenome_FD_207602 | JGI IMG/M metagenome (GOLD analysis project Ga0326728, IMG submission 207602) | Lab enriched peat soil microbial communities from McLean, Ithaca, NY, United States - MB31MN | ecosystem: Environmental > Terrestrial > Soil > Wetlands > Peat | place: USA: New York... | reverse complement strand
TTATATAAGTCATGGTTCTTGCGCCCATCGGCCACCTTGGCTTTGTTGTAAAGCTCGATTTCCGACACCAGGAGTTTGGCGAATCGCTTCGCGTCCTTATGCACCTTCTGCTCGGCCTCGCTAAGCTGCGAGACGTCAAAACCGGCCGGAGCCGGCGGGGGCGGAGTCGGTGCGATCACCGCAACGGGCACTGGGGGCGGGGGGGGCGGTGGAGGCTCAACTTGCGGTGGTGGCGGAATCACTTCCACGGGCGGAGGGGGTTCAGGCTCGACCACCGGGGCAACGGGCTCCGGTGGCTCCATGAAAACTTCCACAGGTGGTGCGGGCGGTTCCGGTGCAGGCTCAGGCACATGAGTTTCCACCACCTCGACTTCCGTGTGCACCTCGGCAACCGCCTCCTCCACTGCGGGTTCCTCGGCGGGAGGTTCCGCACGCACCGGTTCCTCCGCGGCAACTTCCGCTTCCTGCACGGGCGCTTCGCGTTCTGCGGTCTCGACAACTTCCTCGTCCACCTCGTCTTCGGATACGCCGCCGCTCAGCGCAATCAGGCGATCGATCTGCGCGCCGGCGAACTCCGCGAGAATCTTCAAACCATGGACAGGGAGCGCGTGCCCTTTATCGCCGGGATCAGCATAGAAGATGGCGGAAACCGTGCCGGAGGAGCGGATGGGGAGCAGCAGGACAGGCGCGTGCGGGGCGGGCTTGAGCTTGTCCAGGATATTGCGGTTTTTCTTGAGCGTCTCGGCGCTGGCGTCCACGTGCCCGGCTGTTTCAATGACTTGCCGGAAGGGATTGTCCTGATTGAGCTGAACAATCAGAGAGCGCAGGACCTTTTCCGAGAGTGCGGGCCCAAAACCGTGTGCTGCCGCGCCCCAGGCTGCTTTGCCCCGCACGTCGAAAATCGCCGAGCGTACGCCCCACTGCCCTGTCTCCTCCGCGAGGACCTCGAACACCTGTTCGGGCATCGTGCAGGTCATCAGGTTGCGGACGGCGGTCAAAACGTCTTCGAGCGCCTTATCCGGCGAGGCCTGCGGCGCGAAGGCCGCCGCGCCCATCGTGGCCGCGTGCATAACCTCATCCCATTGACGGGAAGCTTCCTGCTCGGTTCGCTCGTGAAGCTGCTGCAACTCCGTCAACTCCAGATTGATCTTGGAGATTTGTTCGGCCTGCGCGCGCAGCTCCACCGCCAAGCGCTGGCGGGCCTCCCGAATCGAGTCCGCAAAAGAAAAAGGTTGATTTTCAGCCAAGTGAAGACACCTCAGGGAGATAAGCTACCCGCTTATTATGAATCAAGGCGCGGCAAAGGCGCAACGGCAATGTCGAAATAAGGGGTGCGGGACAAGGGACATGGGATACGGGCTTCGGGACGAGAAGTTTAGCGCGGTTTGGTAGGTCCGCGCCTTGCAGGCCTGGGTTACGAACTTAGCCCGTGAGCTCGGCCGATCCTTCAGGTTCGAGGTCGAATTGCGGGCGCGGCTTGTATTTGAATTTGAATTCCAAGGCCTGGGCAAGCAGGCGGAGAATGGGACCGCGGTTTTGGTAAAGGACCTCCACCCAATCCCGTCGCTTCATCTGCGGAAAATAAATTCCCCGGAAGGCCAGACGGCAGAGGAGGTGAATCAGGCGGTCGGGAAAAGACTTCGCGCCCAACCAGCCCATGGCGGAGGCGATGGTCTGGGGACTGTAAGACGACGCCCAGGCCTCGCGAACCTCCGCCTCCGCTTTGTCCGCGGTAATCCCCAGAGGGGTGAAGCTCATGGTGAACGGTTTGAACTCCAGCCAGTGCTTGGGCCGACTGAGCCTCCCCGCCGCCGCCAAGCGGTCATAGAGCGGAGTGGCCGGATAGGGCGTGAGCAAACCGAATACCGGAAGCCCGGGCGGCCAGGAGCGAATCACTTCCAAGGTGCGCGCGGCCACCCCCGTGCGGTCACCATCCATCCCGAAGATGAACGAGGTGATGGCGTAAACGTTGTGACGAGCCAGGCGTTCCAGCACGGCCTGGTATTCATCCGGCTTGTTGAATCCTTTGCTGACACTCTTGAGATTGTCCGGGTCAATGGACTCGAGGCCCATGAAGATCCACCGGCCGCCGCTTTGGGCAATGAGGGAAACCAATTCCTCGTCGCGCAGCAGGTTCATGCTGATTTGCGCCACCCAGGGCACCTGAGCGTCGCGGGCGATGATCTCGCGCAGGAGGGACTTGGTGCGCCGGGGATTGATGGCGAAGTTGTCGTCGATGAAGAAGACCGCCACCTTTCCTTTTTCGCGCTTCTCCAGCGCCTTCAGCATCAGCAGTTCATCGACGACGCTTTCATTCGACCGGAAGCGGATGGAGTCGCCAAAGAAGCCCGTCACCGTGCAGAACTCGCATCCGTAAGGGCAGCCGCGGCCCGACTCAATCGGAATCAGGTGGAAGCTCTGCCACGACATGCCGAAGAGTGAAAGCAACCGCCGCGCCATTTTGGGAAAATGCTTGATCAGGTTGAACTGGTCAAGGTCCATGCGGTCCCAGGGGATCACCGGGTAGTCATTCAGTGAAGGCTTTACTTCCTGGCCTTCCGTATTGAGCGGAGCATAGACTTCTTTCAGCGCGTGGCGCTCGGCGTCCGCAACGATGATCGGCCAGGTCTGGTCGGCCTCCCCCAGGACCACGGCGTCGGCGTGGCGAGGTCCGCCGTCACGCCCCAGCGGTTCGTCCGGGACCTCGGTGACGTGCGGACCTCCCATCACCACGGGCACGCCCACCGCGCGCACGGCATCCGCCATGTGGTAAGCCTTCCGGATCATGCGCGTCATGGCGCCAATCCCCACCAGGTCGATTTGATTCTGCCGGATGTAATCCACAAGCTCGTGCCGGGTCATTTTCCGCGCATTGCCGTCGATGAGAAATACCTTATGCCCCGGCGGGGTGAGCGATTTCAGGAGGAACATCCAGAGATGGGGCATGAAATTGTTGGTGATTTCATTGTCCGGATTGTACAGAAGAATATTCATTTACCTTTTTGCCTCGTGTACGGAATTAGGCGTCAGGGCTGATCTCAGGAAGCGGTTGAGTTCTAGCGGATTGCACACGGCATTCCGCTTGGCGAGCTCAGTGCCCGAAAGCTAATTTCAGAGTGCGGCAATTCCCACAATCCTGCCCCCCAGCAGGCTAACGCCCGTAGAAATCAAAGTCTGGTCAATATTGCTCACATTCGAAATAAAGGGGGGAGGGGGCGCGGGCCACTCGGGGCGCGGGGATTTCGCGGGGGAGGACTAATCGTGGAGAACGATGTTGATGAGGGAACTGTGCACCAGCAAGCCGCCGTTGTAATCGATGAACCCGAGATTGCGGAATTTGTTCATGAAGTGGCTGACGCGCGACCGGGTGGTTCCGATCATTCCCGCCAGTATTTCCTGGCTGATTTTGGGAACCACCGGCTCCTGCTTGCCGTCTTTGCCAAAGTGGGCGAGCAGCAGCAGAACCCGCGCCAGACGTTTCTCGCTGGAATTGAAAAGTTGATCGACCAAATCCTCTTCGAATCGAATATTGCGGGAGAGCAAGTAGGCCGTGAAGCGCTCGGCAAATTTCGGGTCGGCGTGCAGCAGCCGCACCATGGCCTTTTTGCGGATTTTCAGGACCGTGGCGTCATCGACCGCCGTGGCGCTTGACATGCGCACGGGCTGCCCGGCCAAGCAGCCCTCACCGAAAAACCAATCGGCGGTGACAAAACCCAGCACCGCTTCCTTCCCTTGTTCGGAAACCACGCTCAACTTCACGCGGCCTTTTTGAACATAGTAGACGGCGTCCGCCCGGTCGCCTTGCGTAAAGACCGCCTGATTCCGCCGGTACAAGGCGACACTTTTGCCCTCTCCGACCTTTGTCAGGAGAGCTTTAGGGTTGAAGGACGAAATGCGTTTAATCAGCTTGGGTGACATTATCAAATCGTCTTAATTTTCCTACAAATCCACCGTTCGTTCAAGAGGGTTGATGCAAAAATTTGGCAATAGCTTCGCGGCGGATTTTGGTTTAGGATTTGCCCCGACAGCCATGAGCCACCGCACGCGGATCATCATGCTCGGGGCAGTCACCGTGGCGACGGGAATCGCTGTGGCGCTTCTCCCGCGCATCGCGCAGCCACCGGATTACCACAACTTTGCCGATCAACGAACCCTCCTGGGCGTCCCGAACTTTTTCAATGTAATCTCCAACGTGCCCTTCCTGCTTGTGGGCGTGTGGGGCTTGATGCTGGTGCTGGGCCGGCGTCCATCCGATCGACAGCCTTTCATTACGCCCGTCGAGCGCTGGCCGTACGTGGTTTTCGCAACAGGAGTGGCGTTGACGTGCTTCGGCTCCGCGTACTACCACCTTGCTCCCGACAACGCCCGGCTGGTTTGGGATCGCCTGCCCATGACGCTGGCATTCATGTCCCTTCTTTCCGCGCTGTTGATGGAACGGGTAAACCTCCGCGCCGGGCTGGTGGCGCTGGGACCTCTATTGGTGGTGGGGCTGGCAAGCGTGATGCAGTGGTACGCGAGTGAGCAGCGCGGCGCCGGCGACATGCGCCTTTACCTCATGGTGCAGTTTTATACTCTGGTCCTCATTCTGCTGGTCCTGGGGCTCTTTCCTGCCCGCTACACGCGCGGCGCGGACCTGGTAGTGGCCATGGGGTTTTACGTTCTGGCAAAAATTCTGGAGCTACTGGATAAGCAGATCTTCAACCTGGGACACGTCCTCAGCGGGCACACTCTAAAGCATCTGGCCGCAGCGGTTGGGATCTATTGGGTTTTTCGGATGGTGGCGCGGCGGCGGGCGGTGGTTCAGGCTGATTTAGACCTATGGAATAGACGGAAAGCTCTGGTAGACGCTGCCCTAACGGAGTATGTAGAGCGCCGCCGCAAGAAATGAACGGCGGGATGCATGTTCTACAATTCAGTGCCCTGCCCCTTCCCACACGCACCGAAAGCTGTCATAGAAGTCGCGGCCGCCGGGGTCTTTGCGATCGCGGTAGGAGACGCGAACGATCCAGGGGGTGGACGTCAGCGGGCCACCGCGCAAAACTTTGGACCCATCGGGCGGAGGCCCCGCGGGGTCAGTTGACGGGCTGTGCTGGTAATACTTCTCATCGTACCAATCGTTCACCCATTCGGAAGCGTTTCCCAAAACATCAAACAGCCCGAAAGCGTTGGGGCGTTTCTGACCCACCACTCGCGGCAGGCTTCCGTAGGGCGAACTGGAGGCGATCTCCGCCAGGCTGCCATAGCGAGCCTGCGTGCTGCCGCCGCGCGCCGCGTACTCCCATTCGGCTTCGGTGGGCAAGCGGCCCCCCGCCCACACGCAGTAGTCGCGCGCCTCGTCCCACATCACACTCACCATTGGCAGGTTATCGTTCGCCCAGCCCGGGTTGAAAGGAGGAGCGGAATGAATCTCCTTTCCGGTGGCGGCGCTGAAGCGCTTGTAAGCCCCCACCGTAACCTCCGTCTGGCCAATCCAAAAGTCTTTGGAGATGGTCACCGGGTGGGCGGGTTTCTCGTCCGGTTGACACTCCTCATCTCCAGGCGAGCAGCCCATCATAAATGTTCCGGCGGGTATTCGAACGTAGTTGAGGCCGTCCTTCGCGTTCTCCTGCACATCGGCAGATGACGGTGAAGCGCCAGTCACCCGGGCCGCCATCAAATTGGGTCGGTGATCCGGAACCAAACCGCTTTGTTTTTTGCTTCCCTGAGTAAATGCCAAGCCCGTAATGAAAAGCCCCATCATTCCGAGGATCAATAGTGAATGCTTCCACTGCATGCTGACGCTCCTCAATTTCATCGGCCCTTGTCCCTTATCCCTTGTCCCTCATCCCTTGTCCCTTATCCAAACTTCGGCGCGATTCTACACCCTCGGCGCGCTTTCAGTCGAATGCCGATTGCAGGAACGACGCCATGTAGTATGCGTCAAGGAATTTGAAGGGCGCCTCGGCGGTGGTGTAATGGGCGCAGGGCAGGACGGCGCTGCGGTGCGGCAATCCCCGGCGGGTGAAGTCATCGAGAAGTTGGTGGGAGAACACGGGCAGAAACGTTAAATCGTAGATAGCGTGGATAAGCAGCGTTTTCTTGGGCCAGCGCGCGTATTTATCCACGTACGCTGCGGGGCTGATGGCCATCCAGGAGCGGCGCAGCGTGTCCTGATCGATGTTTCCCTCGATGCCTTGCCGCACGTGGCGTGTGGACTGGCCCGTCCAAACCACGTCGCCGAAGGTCACGGAAAAATGGTTAAAGAGGTTCACGCGCAGACGCGGGTCGTGCGAACTGGTCAGGAAGGCGTAACACGATCCGAGGCTGGTGCCGACGATTCCAAATTCCGTGTAACCCTGCGTTTCCAGCCAATCCACGCAAGCACGCGCGTCAATGACGGCCTGGCGTCCGGCATCGATGGTGCGCCCGATATTCGCGGAACAGGCGTAATCCGCCCGCTCGGTTTCCGCCGGCTTGCGATAGTCGTGGTACGGCAGGCTCAGGCGCAACGCCGAAATTCCCAGCATATTGAAAACCCGGCAGAGGCCGAGATGCCCTTCGGCGTCGGAGTTCCACTGCGGCAGCACGATAAGCGCGCGGCGATGCCCGGCGGGAAACCAGCGCGCCCGCACCAGATTATTCACCGCATACGGCGTCTGCACCGGAGAAGTGAAGAGCAGGAAGCCGCTCTCCAGGCGGAAATCGGAGGGAGTTCGGTAAGCGTAGAAATCATCGCTGTGGGAAACAATCTGCTGGTTCAGTTGGGCAAGGTGTGCGGCGGGATTGGCTAGCGCCGCGTCCCGCGTGCCATTCACCACCGGCCAGTGTTCAGTCCAATCAAGTCCCCATTCCAGGGGACGGACCACGCGGTTCGTGTCACGGGTGCTCAGACGGGTTTCCCAGGCGTATATCCAATCTCGGTAGCGGTCCCACATGCGTCTGCGGCCTCAGGGTGGAATACTCCATTATACCTGACAGCGTCATTCTGGAAAGGTAGCACGGTGCGGCAGCGCCGCCCTACAAATCCAAGGCCGCAGAGTTGCACTACCCCCCCTTGCCGGAATTTCTGCGTGTCGATACGGATTGCGCAGAGAGCTTGTGACTTTTTTGATTTTTGGGCCATTTTCGCGAGCCTAACTCTTTTGTTTTCCATCCCGACTTGCGCGCGAATTTAAAAAAGTCACGAACTCAGAGCAAAGCTCTGCGAAATCCAGGTTAACGCGACGCAACACGAGGCACCGCAATTTGGGCGGCCGCAGAGCTTCGCGCTGCGCAATCCAAGCCACTTCGATCCAAGCGCGGAGGTGGGCGTGCAACCGGCGCTTGCGATTGGCCCAGGCTCGCCTTACAATCCCTACCGAATTTACTGCCGACTCATTACCTATCACCGGAATATGATTGCCGCAAACCTCATCACGCTGTTCTCGCGTTCCCGCGTGAAACGTACAATCTTCACGGCCCTAGTCGGTCTTGCCATACTTTCAATCCACCCAAGCCGGGCGGCAGGACAGGCGCTGGACGAAACCCCTCAGCAGCCCAAGTCTACCCTTTACCTGCAAGTGAATTCCCCCGGGCACGTGGGCATTAACCTGTACCTTCTTCCGCCCCCACCCCACGGGGTGAATCCCTTGCAAGAGGCGCTCAAGGATTCACTGGGGTGCGACGGGGTGGACGTGTCCTCGTACGACTACGGCGCCGATGGCGTGCATCTGGATGCGGAATGCGTTGGGGCGATTCCCCGCCGCGGCTTCATGGCCAAGGGAGATCTGAATTTTTCCCCCTTGCTTCGCGAGGTGCGTGCCCAAGGCGTGGATGCGCTGGTACTGAACATCTCTTTCCATATTGAAGACGTACCTTTCAGCAGCGAGGGGCCGGCAAAATACGAGGCGAGCGCCCACCAGAAGTCCTTCCAGCGTTATCGCATCTCCGCCAACGCCTCACCGCCGCCCATCATTCACATTCAGATCGGCTATTCGCCGCGCGACGTGGCGCGAAAGTTTCTTCCCTTTCTGGTATTGCTGGTTCTTCCCATCGTCCTGACGCTCTACACCCGCCGCGCGGTGTTGTGCAAGCCTGAAGCCTCGCGCTCCGGGGCATGGTTTGGCTACTGGCGGTTCCTGTATTGGAACATGCTGGGCACTTTCCTTCTGTGGGTCGCGGCCGTCGGAGGATTGGAAATTCATCCCTTCCTGAATTTCATGCTCAGCGCCAATGCCCAAGGCGCGATTCTCGGTGCAGTGGGCATAAACGCTTTCTATTTTCTTCCCCCCATCCTCGTCGACATCCTTTGCCGGGTCCTATCACACCGCATATTCATGGAAGTGCAGGGGGCGGAGTGGACGCGGCGTGAAGTTTTTGAGCAGGCGGTGTGGTCGCAACTGGCCAGAGGAGTACCGCTCGCCATGCTCTTTACGGGCATCAGCCTTATCGACATTTCCAGCATGGTTTGGGTGGCGCTGACCTTGCTGGGGGCACTATTCGTTTGGGCGTCCAGTGCCCGGCGTCTACAGAAGGTGATGAACCGCGAACTCCATGCGCTGACCACCGGCGAACTCCGCGACCGCGCCTTTGCTCTCGCCGAAAAGGCCAAAGTGAGGCTCCAGCAAATTTACGTGATGCCCACGCGCAAGGCTCGCATGGCCAATGCCTCCGCACACCGGGGTAACATCATCATGCTCACCGATTACCTTCTCGAACACCTCAGCAAGCGCGAGGTGGACGGGGTGTTGGCGCACGAACTGGGTCATCTCAAGGGTCACCGCCGCCCGATTCCGATTCTCGCAGCGGTCATTTACGCTGCGTTTGGCGGGTTCGCGGCTGCCAACCACGAAGCCATCCCGCATTGGTTGCCGGAAAGCGCCCTGATTCCGCTGGGCGTTCTTTTCTTGATTCTCATGGGATACTTGACATCCCGACGGGCTGAGCGCCACGCTGATGCGGCAGCAGTCGAGCTAACGGGCGACCCCGAAGGGCTCATCCGAGCGCTTGTCAAATTAACCGCACTCAATCGTGTGCCCATCCACTGGGGCAAGTTGCTGGGCAAGCTCCTGACTCACCCTTCCACGCTTCAGCGCGCGCAAACCCTGGCTCGGCAAGGAGGGATTCCCGAGGAACGCCTCACCCAGATTCTGAATTCACCGGAAGAGCCTGTGGACCATTATCCCGTCCCGCCCACCTCGGCGCTGGAGGGGAAGGTTTTTTCAACCACCTTCCGAGCCAATTGGGCTTTTCGACACGGATGGGCGTTTACTGCCATTTATACTTTCACTCCGGCATTTGTTGCGTTCATCGCCATCCACGTGCGGTTGCCCGTTCCGCTGTGGTGCGTCCTCGCCGTGGGCGTCGTGGCTACGCTCCTGCTGACCGCGTGGATGGGGAATGTCGGACCCGCCGGGGATGGCCGTACGCTGAAGAAGAGAGTTTTGGAACGACTGAGCAGCCAGGGGATGGCTCCCGACGCGTGGGGCGGCGTTTTTGTGGGATTCTCGCCGTATCCCTTCCCGCGTGTGTACGACGGAAATTACATCTGGGATGTGGGGTTCCTGATCCCGGCAGGCGACCGCCTCTGCTATTGGGGCGAAGAGACGCGATTCGCTCTGCGCCGCGAGCAGATTTCCCAAATCCGTCTCGGACCCGGCCACCCGGCCTGGTGGCCAACCCATCGCCTCTACATCGCGTGGAAAGATATAGAAAAGGGAACCTCCGGGACGTTTAACTTCGTTACCGCCGATTCGGTTTCGATCCGGAAGATGTACGCGGAAACCGCCGCGCTGGCGGAAAGGTTGCAGGTTTGGCATCGCGAGTCTTCCCTTCCATCCGGGATCCCCTCCGAGCTGGCAAGCCTCGCGCCACCTGCCCTCGGCGAGGTCACGTGCCTCTCACCGTATGTGGCTTTGTTGGCGGGGCTCGTCGCCATGCTGTTCGGCTTATTTGAAGCCGGGGGCGGGTGGGGAGTCGCCTATACGATGTTTGTCGCCATTTTCACTGCCATCGCTTCGCTGGTTCCCTACACCCTCTACCGCGACCGTCCCGCATAATTTTGCAGGGACGAATTCTGGTGAAAAACCAATACAGGTCGTTCTGTGGGGTAAAGGTCAGTGGCTTGCAAATTCTAGCCGGTAGTGCACAGACACGCACACTTTGCGTTCCTGTGCGGCTTTTCATCTCGTGTTCGCTGACGGATAGAGACCAAACGCTTGCTCAACTTCGCGGATGCGCGGACGGCGGGGATGATTGAGGTTTAGCGCTTCTATGGTTGTGCGGCCCACGGGGGTCAATCCTTCGATTTGATAGCGATTAAACCGGAAGTGTTCATTTTGGCTGCTTGCCAAGAATCTGTAATGCCGCGCCGCGAACGAGCGAAAGTCGCTCGCTCAATTCAACCAACGCTTCCAGTTCTTCCCTTTCAGATTCCTGCAAAAGCCCTTCGTTGTTGCGGTCCATTAGTTCCTGAAGACGATGGTCCGCCTTTGAAGGAAAGCGCAGATTTCCCACAGCCTCGATCCAGTCAACCGGTGCGGCAATTGTTGAATTCACGTAAGCATCGTAAAACATCGAGGCACCGCTGTCAACGGCCGTGCCGCGGCCACGCCGCGGGTTCGGGTAGGGGTCAGCGGCTGGCAAACTCCAGCAGTGGCGCTCAGCCGCTTGCGAAGGCAACACACAAGACCAGCTTCTCGTTCACTGGTGAATTCATGCGACTAATGCGGCAAAATCATGCGCGGAAACGATCCGGGTGGCTTTGTGGCTGCGGAGAGCAAGCAACCCGCTCTTGTCGCCAGTCACGAGATAGTCGGCGTTGCCCGCTTCGCACTGAGCCAGCAGAAAATTGTCCGTGGGATCGGGTGAACGCTTCACGGGCAGGAGGGGGCCCGCGTCCTCGGCAAGCCTCTTGATCTGGTTGACCAAGCGGCCGGCCTTGTAGGGTTTGACAAGTTCGGCGACGCGCGGCTTTTGCAGCGTGGCGAGCAACTCATCGAGATGCGCCGCGCAGGTCAGGAGCGTGAATTTTCTCTCTACCCAGGCGTTATAGATCGCGGCGGGCTTGCCGGCCGGCACGATCAGGGCGGAGACGAGGATGTTGGTATCGAGCACCACGCGCATCAGGCTTCACCTTCATTTGGGCGCGACGTTCGGCGCGAACCTCTGCCACGGCCTCGTCAACGATACGCTGAATCTCGTCCGGGTCGGCATCGGCATGGCGCGCCTTGATGTCCTCAATGGTGCGCTGAAACACGCGCCAGCGGACGGCGTCCTCGATGAACTTCGAGAGGTCACCCTTTTTCATGCCCCGAGCGCCCAGAAAGGTACGCAGGGTGAGATCGGTCTCCTTCGAAACCTTGATGTTCCAGCGGACAGCTTCTTCTTCCATATCAACACCTATACATTCAGGCAGATAAACACTTATACACCCATTTTAGGCGGGAATCGAACTCAGGGCAAGGGCTGACTGGCAAATTCCATCAAGGGCGCCACCCCGCGTTCCAAGGGTGCGGAGTGGGCGAATTTGAAGGTCCCTATTTCTCCAACGCCTGCCACACGATTCGTCCCTCGCACTGCTCGGGAGGACGGATTCCGAGAAGGTGGGAGGCGGTCGGCGCCGCGTCGACGAGGTTTACCCGGGCCGCACGCCCACCCGGCACGATGCCCGGACCCGTAAGGATAAAGGTTGCCCGATTGGAAGCATAGCCCACCGTGCCGGTGGGGAGGCCCCAGTGATCAGCCGTCAATGTGCGGTCGTAATATCCCGCCGCGGTTGCCGTCGCCAACGGAATCACCTCGCGCGAATCGCGATAGGTATTCATGAGCTCTTCCGGGATGTTAATGGTCATGGACTTGGGGCCTGACCACGCCACGTAATAAGGCTTGTTGAAAGCGAAGACGTCCTCGGTGCGCTCCCCCCAGATGCCCAGTTCTTCCAGATCCTCGCGCTTCGCCACGATTGAGAATACCGGCTTGCCGGTTTCGGGATCCGTTACTTTTTGCAAGCGGTTGATAATTTTCGTCCGCAACTCTTCGTACTTTGGCCCCGGCTCAACAAGTCCATTCAATTCCCTTCCCTTCAGATTAATCCATACACCACTATTCTCGAACGCCGCAACGGAATGCGCAGGGTCCAGAGACCAACGTCCGGTCTTTTCATTTTTGGCATAGGAAGTCCATCCCTCCCGCATCATGATGCCCTGGACATTTATAATCTTGGTGAGGGGCAGGTTCCCATGATCGGATACCACCATCACATACGTGTGTCCGTCGTCACATTCCTGCGCGATCTTGGCGGCCATCTGGAATAGGATGGCAATCGTGTCGCCAAGAAAAGCATCTGCGCGACTATTTATCTCAGGTCCCATGCTGGGATCGAGCTTTCCAAGTTCTTGATGGTTGATGCCGTCGGGCTCGTGGAAGTGCATCATCATGAGGTCCCAATCTTCCGTTCGGTTGAGATAGGCAACCGTCTTGGCGAACCATTCCGCCTGGATACTCATAAGCTCTTTGGCCACATCGGGCCCAAACCACCCGACAGAGAGGGCTTGATCCGGACTCAATTCCAGCGCCTCAACATAAGCGCCGGCATTGGCAATGATGCGCTGCTCGAGCCCCGCAGGATAAGCCCAACCCATCAAGGTCGCGGCAATCGTCCCGTAAATCGTTACCTCCGTGCCGTCCGCGTTGAGATCCAGCACCTTGTACTGGCGCAAACAGTCTTTGCCGGAGAAATTCTCCTTTACCCATCCGCTCCAATCGCCCCTGGCTAATACGGCGATGGGCTTCCCCGCATCGCGGCTGGCAGAAAGCAGCAGCTTGGTTGCGTCGCCGTCCTTGAATATCAGCACATACCGCCGCTCCGCCGTTGCCGGGATTACACCGCTCTCCACCAGGCCGGAGGCGCCCCACTCAATGCGCACCTGTTCCGAAAGAACAACCACGCCTTCGCGAAGAACCTTGTAGCTGGGGGGGACGTTCTTCCAGTCCTTCGCAGGGCCCAGAACCAGCGGCTTCCCGCGGGGTACGCGACGGAAGGAGGTGATCAAATCCGGGTGCCGCACCGCCCAGGCCCGGGAGGTGAGGCCATCGCCACCGATCACCACGCCGTTCTTCAGAAGTTTGGGGAAGGCGATGGGATAGTTGATCAGGATCGAGCGCTTACCCTGGCGCTCGGCGGCGTGCCAAAGGTACTCGGCCTGCGCCAGGCGCGAGTTGAACGTGGGAGTGGAATCCCCCAGAAGCATGCCGGGCAAGTGGGCGTCAAAACTCGTGATGCCGTGGGTCCCCACCCAGGCGCCCGTGGCAATGGTGGTCCAGTTCGTGGGTGTGTCCGTGTATGGCGACTCAATGGCGGGGGAAAAAAGCCCCGGGTAAGAAATCGGTCAACTTCTGGAATTCGATTTCTATACCTTTCCACCTGTTCCGGCATCATTCCGTCTAAGCCGATGATGACCACGCGGGGTTTAGGTTTTTTAACGCCTGCGACAGGCCGCAGATCCGGCGAATTCGCCGCAGGTTCACTGGTCTGCGTGGTCGCCACCGGAGCAAGGCCGGCAAAAAGTAACAGCATGGTCAGCAAGTTAAAAGTGCGCAATACTCTGGATCGGGACCCCATGGATTCTCCTCATCTCTGGGTTTTGGATAATATCGGCCTGCGGCGCGCATCACCGGGTGGATCACTATCAGCGCTTCAGCACCGGTTCCTGCGCAAACACCTTCCCAAAATCAATGGGCTGAAGATAGTCGCGGCCGTGATAGAAATTGTCAATATTCTGAACCAGCTTTTCCGAAAGCTCCGTTCCGGTCAGCGTGTACGTATTGATGCGGTACAGGACACCCAGATCCGATGCCGGATAATCGATGCGCTCCACCCATTTATCCGCCGTGGCGCGGGCCTTTCTATGCGCCTCGGTGAACTCCAGCAGGCTGCCGTCCAATCGCCGCACAAACTCATCGAGGTTGCCACCGCGCGGCTTTATCTGGAAGGCCGCATCGAGATCAAGGTAAGCCTGGTCCCAGGTAACCAGCATCTGGAGGTGAAGTATGTAGGCTTCCGTGCGATTAATCATGTACGCGAGCCTGGCCTGCGAGGGCGGCGCGGCGGCGGTTTGCGCGGCACGCAAGTCCACCAAGGCCGATTGCAACATCTGGATGCTCTGGTTGTAGTAGGGGATCTGGTTCTGCGCCTGGCTGATGAACCCGCGCCACCGCGGGATGGTGGGCCCGTCGAAGGCGTCCCCCTGGCGCCAGAATTCGTAGGCGACCTTTAACTCCGGCGGCGGGCCGCAACACCCAAAGTTATACCGGCCATTCCACCCCATCAACTGTTCGTTCTTCTCCAGGGTGGCGAAGGCCGCCAGCATGCGCGGCGCCGCGGCCTCACCGAAGATTCGCCGGCTGTAGTCCGCGTAGAACTGCTGGGGCGTCAAATGCGCGTCGTAGCCGCCCTCAGACATGTACTTGATATTCCAGTCGGTCTCGGGATCTCGGTAAGCCTGGGAGGCGAAGCCGGTCACTCCGTACTTTTCCGAACTGATCAGCACCTGATCCTTATCGTAGAGATGGACGTTGAACTGCATGCCGAGCATGTTGCTGTCATCATCAATGCGATTGATGATGGTGTTTTCGCGCCCGCGCATGCCGTCGAAGAGGTTCATGGGCACGCCGGTGGGGGTCCACACGCCCGAAGATTCCATCTCGTCAAAGGGGACGTCCTTGGGGAACATCTTGTCGAGGAAAGGCCACAAGTACAACCGTCCGTAAGCCGCCACGCCCAGCTTCACGTGGGGGGCAATGCGGTCGCGGGCCTCAAAGAGCTTTTGAATGAAATAGATAGAGCCGCTGTTGGAGTCAACAAGCTGGTCGTTGTCATCGGTAATGTCGCGCGTAAAGAGGGCGCGTGACTCAGCCTCGCCCTGATACTGGGGCCGCAGTTTAAGGTAGAACTGGCGGTCGGCGTCGTTGTCATTGCACACCGGGTAAGTCTCCGGCAGCCACATGAAGAACCCGTCGGCGTTGGGGTAGGTTTGAATCAGGCTTTTCAGGCGCGCTTCGTTCAGCTCCAGGGATATGGGATTGTCCGGACAGGTGAACGTGCCGAAGATGGCGTCAAACGGTAGGGCCCCGGCGCGCGTGGTAAACCGGGAGAGATTGGGTGAAACGGAGGTGGCGTCGATGCCCAGCCAAACCCGGATCTTGCGGCTCTTGGCGTAATCAATGATATCGCGTAGGAACCTCTGGGCGATGGCAAAAGCCTGTTCCGGGTCGCGAATATTCTGAAATTCCGGCGGGGCAAGTCCCGGATAAATGCCCGCCGCTTCACGCACGAGGTCATTGGCATCGGGCCCGCCCACGAGAATCCAAGCCTGGTCTTTGGGGATTCGCCGAGCCGCGTCGGGAGTGATGATTTCGAGCTTCGCACCGCTCAGGGCCTCGACGTAGCGCATCAGCTCGTGCGCGGCGAATTGATAGAAGGAACTTTGTCCCGCGACGATCACGGCCTGGGCATGGCCCTGGTACACCAGAAAAGCGCCGGCGGAATCAGCAGCCGCACCTTCGCAGCAAGTTAGAAGGAAGACCGCACCGGTCAGGACGACGGGCCATTTCAGGCGGGACATGCAAGCACCTCCGGTCAGGCAGGAATGGCGACTTGAAAAGAACGGGATGATAACCCGGAACGGCGCCGGCGAGCGAGCACCAAAATTCTTCTTATGATTTGATCCTGCTGGTACAATCGCTGGGTGTCCGTTCGTGCACGCGCGAGGGAATGAGTGCCGGCGGGCAAAGCCCAATCAAGACGAGGAGAGTGCTGTGAGTGATACCGGGGAAGACTTTGCCGCAATGTTCGAGGCTTCGGTCCAGGCCAAGCGCCTCGATCAAGGCGAACTCGTCGAGGGCAAGATCGTCGCCATCGGCCCGGAGGTGGCGTTAGTCGACGTTGGTCGCAAGGGTGAGGCGGTCATGGATATCGCCGAACTGAAGAACGCCGACGGTGAGATCGAGGTCCGGCTGGGCGATCGCATTAAGGCGATGGTGGTATCGACGACAGGCGGGCTGACGCTCTCCCGAAGGCTGGCGGGAGCGGCCGCCAACGATCAGCAGTTCGAAGTCGCCTTTCAAAGCGGCCTGCCGGTGGAAGGAAAGGTGGAGCGGGAGGTAAAGGGCGGCTACGAGGTGCGCATCGGCCGGCGTCGCGCGTTCTGTCCGATTTCCCAGATCGACGTCCGCGGCGCAGCGCCGACGGCGCACGAAGGGCATGTCTATCAATTCCGGATCATCGAGTACAAGGAAGGCGGCACGAACATCGTCGTCGCCCGGCGCCCGCTCCTCGAGGACGAGCAGCGAGCGAACGCCGCCAAGGTCCGCGACAAGATCGTCGCCGGCGCCGTCATAACCGGCCGTGTCATCTCCGTCCGCGAGTTCGGCGCCTTCGTGGATCTCGGCGCCGGTGTCCAGGGGTTGCTCCACGTGTCTGAGATGGCGTGGTCGCGCGTGTCGGACCCTGCGGAGATCGTCAAGGCGGGCGAGGAGATCACGGTCAAGGTCCTGCGCGTGGACGAGGAGAAGCAAAAGATTTCGCTCGGGTTGAAGCAGCTCTCCGCCGACCCATGGTCGAGAGTGGGCGACGTGTACAAAGTAGGCCAAGTGCTGCCGGGCCGCGTCACGCGCGTCGCGAAGTTCGGCGCCTTCGTGGAGCTCGAGCCGGGCATCGAGGCGCTGGCCCATGCTTCCACGTTCGCGCCCACCGGACGATCGGGAGGCTGGTCGAGTCAGGTCGCTGCAGGGATGACCGGCACATTTGAGATCCTCGCCATCGACCTCGAGCAGAAACGGATCGGCGTGGCGCTGGTTCAGGAAGGCTGGGCGCGGCCCGAGGGGGCTACGGAAGCCCGGCTGGGCATCGTTCCGGGCGCGCGCCTGACGGGAAAGGTGGAGCGATACGAGAAATTCGGCGTGTTCGTCTTCCTGGCCCCCGGGCGTACCGGTGTCATCCCCATGAGCGAAACCGGCATCGCAAAGGAAGGTGATATCCAGCGGGCCTTCCCGGTCGGGGCGGACGTCGAGGTCATCGTGCTGGAAGTCGATCCGTCAGGTCGGCGCATCCGCCTGAGCGCCAAGGCAGTCCTGGAAGCGCGCGAGGCCGAGGAAGTGCGCGAGTGGACGGAGCGCAACGCTCCTCCCGCCGAGGGCTCCGGAACATTCGCCGACAAGCTGCGCTCGGCGTTCAAGTCGCCAGAGAAGTGACATTCTCACCGTCCCGCCTCTTGTCGAAAGCGGGACAGGCACGATATTTCCTTTTTTCGAGAGCATGGTTCAAGGCTCCAGCTCACATTTTGAGCTTTAACGCGGGGTGGATTTCGTCTCGTCGGAGCACGAGTCATCTTACTCGGGGGCTGAGCTTTCGATGAGGAGTGGTGCGCGAGCCTCGCAATGGGTGCAGGCGGCAGTCCCCTCCGCTGCATTCTTTCCGAGCGGACTCGTCGCCCTGAACGTCCGAAGGCAATCGGTGCAGGTCAGCATGAAATATCCGGCGAAGCCGGGCCGTACCCTGACAGGTGTAAGCACCACCTGCGGAAGGTCGATATGATCGGATACGGTTCGAGCGAGTTCATTGACAATCCGCACCAGGTCAGGAAATCCTTCCACCCTCTTTTCGAACCAGTGGTCAGGTTTGGTCTCCGCCGGAAGCTCCCTCGGAATGGATCCCGAGAGGGCGATTACAGGTATGGTGGGGAAGCGGCGACGCACAACCCCAATAAACTCGAATCCTGACATGCGGGGCATCTGCAAGTCGGAGATAATGACCTTGGGAAGTGTATGCCGGAGTTTCCCCAGGGCGTCGATTCCGTCCTTGGCGTGCAATGCTTCGAAGCCCGCTTTCTCCAGGTAGAGAGAAAGTAGTTCACGGATGGAAGGATCGTCGTCCACGAGCAAAACACGACTTTCGCAAACCTTGGCCATAAGTATTCATCAATAAACCCCGAGAAGCCTCTAGATGCTATAGGCGTTAAGACAACAGAGATCCCCAACACCAGCCCCCATAGAGACCACACCACTTCGTCCCCGGGGGCTCAAGACTTTCATGTGCCCCACCCGCCTTAACGCCCACTCCCCACCTCTGCCTTTAATGCACTTTGGCATCATTCTCAACTGCAAATCTGTTCAATTTTGCACACTTATGAAAAAACCCTTGCGGGGAGATGGGGCACATCGAGCGAATATCCAGGGTGTCAGAAAAGCGTGTCAGGAACGTGTGAAGAAATGTGTTTTGAGGAGCGCGGAGTGGAGATGATGGCGGGACAATGATGTCACGTTCGTTGCGTGGTAACCTCACGGCGGCGGAGGTTTCCTTTGACCATCGTCTTCATCCT